>Ga0210405_10004682_pt1 | contig 12752 bp, 14 predicted proteins | sample IncBWH11MmetaG_FD_155492 | JGI IMG/M metagenome (GOLD analysis project Ga0210405, IMG submission 155492) | Forest soil microbial communities from Barre Woods Harvard Forest LTER site, Petersham, Massachusetts, United States - Inc-BW-H-11-M | ecosystem: Environmental > Terrestrial > Soil >... | reverse complement strand
GCAATTTGTGTTGCGTATCTTGTGGTCCTCCCTGAACAATGCCGTCCCCTGCCCGTCGCTCGGGAGGAATCCCAGCGATTGTCAGCGGAAGACGTGCACAAGCCGACTTCTGGCCCGAAATGACTTTCGAATTGCTTGTGACACAGCCAGAATCCGTGACCTGCTACTCCCCCTCGTGAGTTAGGCGTCCCAGCCTTGGGTTCTCCCCGTTCCCTAAAATGTGTGTAACATCCTTCGATCTGCAGCGTACTGCTTTATGGACGCCAAGAGGAACATGGCGAAAGGACCGCAGCCCCGCGAGGGTGGAACCAGGCAGATGGAGGGGCTAGATTTGGAGAGCGTCATAGAGCGCGCACGGGGTCACGATGCCGAGGCCCTGGGGGAGATCTATCGTCGTTATGCCCGGCGCGTATTCGGATTGTGCCGTTACATGCTGGACTCGCGGGAGAGCGCAGAAGATGCCACCAGCGAAATCTTCCTCAAGCTGCAGCGCTCCATCGAGAGTTACGACGGTTCGATACCGTTCCCCAGGTGGCTGCTACGGGTGGCTGGCAACCAATGCATTGACGCTTTGCGGCGCCGGCAGCGTGGGCGGCGGGCGATTGTGGAAGTTGAAGACGGAGACGCGGTCATCGAGGCGGCCAGTTCGGAGCCGTCGCCGCTGGGAGCTGTCATCAGCAAGGAAGATAGGGCGAACGTGCGGGATACCATCGCACGCCTGCCGGACAATTATCGCGTGCCGCTGGTTCTGCGATATTACAGCGAACTGAGCTATGACGAAATCGCGCAGCAGTTGGACCTGGAAAGGAACAACGTGGCGGCGCTGATATTTCGGGCAAAGCAGGAGCTGCGCCGGCGGCTGCCCCATAGGAGCAAGTGATCATGGAATGTTATTCGGAACAGACCTGCGCCCTCGCGGTGGATGGCGAACTGGCGGCGGACGAGGCGCAGCGCCTGCGAGACCACCTAACCACGTGCCAGCGCTGCCGGGCGCTAGTGGACGCATTGCGCGCTGAGAACCGCGTTCTGAGCGAAAGTCTGAACGAGCTTCCGAAAGAAGCAGCCAGCCCGGCGAGCTTCTCCCCTCGGCGCTGGTCCTGGGGGTGGGGCGACCTGGCGATCCTGGCCGCGCTGTTGGTGCTAGGTTCGATCGTTTCCGGTTGGTTCAATGAGCTGGATATTCCGGCAGCGCTGGAGTCGTTCAATCCATTCAGCGTAAGCGGCCGCACAAACCTGATCTTCAACTCTTTTTACTACTTTGCGCACGGAGGTACTGCCATGCTAGCCGATTATGCTGCGGTCGTGGGGTGGATTTGTTTGCTGTTGCTGTTGGCCGGCAGCGCACTGTTAGTCGGACGCCGAGGGCGGCCACACTACCCTGGCCTGCGCCTGCTGATCGTGTTGCTTGCGTTGTCGTTGCCCAGCTTTGCCCTGGAACGGCGTCACGGCGAGTTCGTCACCGTGGCCGCAAACGAGACTGTGGATGACACTCTTGTGGCCGCCGCTAACATGGTGCGCGTGGACGGCGTGGTCAATGGAGATTTGCTGACTTTTGGGCGGACCGTGGAGGTGCGCGGCACGGTGAGGGCGACCTAATCAGTTTCGCCCAGAGGACTGAGGTCAGCGGAACCGTGGAAGGCCACATCTACACTCTTTCCCACACGCTCGACCTGGAAGGGCAATTGGGCCACAGCATCTATGGCGTGGTGCAATCCTTGCATATGGATGAGCGTGGCCGCGTGGGTGAGGGTATCGTGGTTGCCGTCGGCGAGGCTAGCCTCGAGGGCGGGGTGAAGCGCAGCGTGAACATCGTGACCAGTGGCAGTGCCGATGTGAGCGGCAGTATCGGCCGCGATCTGACGATGGTCGGTCGCAGCCTAACGCTGACGAACACGGCACGGGTCGGCGGCAACCTGAGCGCTCGCGTGCGCCAGTTGAAGGAGGTGCACATCGCCGACGGCGCGACCATTGGAGGCAAACGTGACATCCAGGTGAGGGTGAGGGAGAGCCAATTCACGCGCCCCAGATTCTACTTTCACCAAGCTGTCTGGTTGGCTGGCGCAATACTGGTGGGATGGCTTGGCATGCTTCTATTTCCCGGCTTCTTCCAGGCTGCGACTCAACTGGTGGGCTCAGGCTGGCGCAGTCTGGGACTGGGAGTTGGAGTCCTGGCGGGCGTGCCGGTGGCCATCGTCGTCATAGCCATAACGCTGGTTGGCCTCCCGCTCTCGCTAATGTTGCTCGCGCTGTATTTGGCTGCCATCTACCTGGCGAAAATTTGGGTTGGAGCCTTCCTGGGGCGAATACTTCTGAAGCCGTCCGGAGCCACAAAGGGCGATTGGTTGCTGGGACTCCTGGTGGGCCTGTTGATCGTCACCATCGTTGGGTTCATCCCGTATCTTGGCGGGCTGGTCCGCTTGGGTGTCATTTGCCTGGGTTTGGGAGCGTTTGCCGGGCAGCTTTATCGGGCTTCACGACCGGTAATGTAGTCGGCCATGCAGAATCAATGCCGTCGGGCAGATCGGTAAGGGGAAGTGGCGAGTGACGAGCTAACCGGAAGTTTATGAATGGGTGGGGCAGATCTGGATCCTGTTGGGTCAGCTTAATAATGCGAGATCCCCGCCGAATCGGGCGGTAGATGCGTTGGGAGGATTGTCGATCGACGAGGGTGGAATCTTTCTCATCTTCTGATCCACTCGGCGGCTCTTTGCTCGGCCTCGAGCAGTTGCTCCATGGTCATGGACTGGTTGACATGGTTCTTGGCCTGAGTGATTTGTTCACCAGCGATCAGAAACCACGTATAGGCGTGCACCAAGTCCTTCGGTCCAGCGCGACGAGCCGCGTAAAGTTGTGCCAAAGATGGTTGTGCGATTGGCAAGCCCTCCGTCGCGCACCAGTTCTCGTGTCCGTCGCAAGGCCGAGCCGGCGCCGTAGTTGGGGTGAGCCTACGAGCCGACGGATCATTGGGAAGCCTACTTACATTCCTCACACAAAACGGGGTTAGGCCGAGTTCTCCCCTCGTCCCGCAACTGTGAGACTAAGTGTCCGTACCAACCTCGGCCGGTTGGGGGGAGAACGAGATCAATTTGCTTGGTTCTTTGGCTGTCATGTCGGTTCGTTTACACAGCCAGAACAGGAAGCACAACGACACGATCCCGAGTGCAAGCCATGCCATCAAAAGTAGTCGTACGACATGCATATTGGATCACCTGCCGATGTGCTGCCGAACTAGTAGTTCGCTTTCGGTGTCTGCTTTAACCACTTAGCCCGCCCAACAACTAAGAGCTCGGGCGATTGAATATCGAAAGAGCAGTCGCGAGGGTCCGAACGCCGATATTGTCAATCGACATTAACCCAAGACTACCCTTTCGGACAGGTTGAATCGTACATTGCCCGAAATGGACCGACTGTTCAAAATTGCACGGTTTTGAATAAAATCGGAGTCGAAACCGACACGGTTCGTGACAAGGGCGGTGAAGACTCCATCTGTCTTACGGATGACCCTCGGCCCAACTGAACCGCAGCGGCGGTATCGGTGCTCGCGCTGCCCTGCGATCTCAAAAGAGAAAGCGTACAAGGCTCATTCGAGTCAAGCACGCCACCGGCGTGTTAAGTCCCCCGCACAAATGGGCTCCAGAGGCTCAGTTCACACTCATCGTTGTGATTGTCAGTGACTAGCTACTTTAGCGGAGCAAGTAGCAAAATTACCCGTTGTCATTTTTGGTGACTGGCATATCGTAAACGGGAACGGTCGGGTCGATGCCAGCGACTACTAAAGACGACGAAGCCATCATTAAGGGGCACATGCTCCACCTCGGACTTTATCGTCGCGTGGCCAACAAGCTAGAGGTTGACCCGTCCTATGTTAGCCGAGTTGCTACCGGCAAGCGAAAAAACTTGAAGGTTCGACGTGCCCTCCTGGACGAGCTCGCAAGTTACAACGCCTTTTGAGGTAAATGTCGTGCTATACCGTTTGTCCGTTTAAACCACTGCTCCAGGGCCGAGCACTCCGATCCCGCTCGCTCACCGTCGCGTCGACCAATCAGCACACATGGGTAATTTGAAGGCACGGGATTGCCCAAGACCGATTCCGAGCCTTGGGAGATTGTTGGCGATCGCCGTAGGGATAGCCACCCCGTGGCTTATCGCCTCTTTATATTCTGAAACCTGAGCAATTTTGAGCAGTCACCAAGTATTCGACCGTTGTAATTTGTTTAGGAGATGTGAAGGAACTATACGGCCCACGGTCGTTCTGTTCCTCTGGTGGCGCAGCCGTATATTTGTATACAGGACAGCTAGCTCATCCACCCACTGCGCCACATCTACTTTTTGGACGGTGATGCCATAGATCTGGCGCACCATATTCGCCTCGGTTCCATTGCTTGGTTATCTTGCTGCGGCGGAGTTCACCGGGCTACCCCCGAAGTGGAGTAATTATGAGTTCTAAAGTAGTGAACCTAGAGGTGACCGCTACCATACCCATTGCCTGCGATTTCTGGTCGGAAGATGATGGCTGGAAGGGGCTCTGCGAGAGTCCGTCGGTGACGGTCCGTGGCAGTAGTTTCGAAGATGCGAAAAAGAACATGGCAACTGAATTACAGACGCACATCGAAAGAATCCTACGTGAGCATCCCAAAAGACTTGCGCGGCGAATTGCCTGAGCCATGCTCGCAACCTTTCTGTGAGCAACCACGAGACACCTCCGTATGCGTACCCAGAGACTCCACCCTTTGGCGGAAGAAGACCAGTTTGACACGGACCGCAATCCAACCCCTGTTTAGGCTGCTCTGGATAATACCGGTCCGTGGGTGCTGGCGGATAGCACCGTCAACGGAAATGCCAGCTAAGGGTTTGTTGAGAGTGATACTGACGGCTGCACAAGACGGCAGAACTTCTTTGCGATTTGCCTAGCGATTGTCCGCTTCGACTGTCTGTCCGTTGAGTATGTCCGCCGCCTCGGCCAGTGTTAGTTCATCGGCCACTCGGTGGAAGTCCCTGTGGTTCTCGGTCTCCTGCACGCAAATTGTCTTGAAGAGGAGAGCCTTTCCTTGCATGTCCACACCCAGGGCAGTCATTTCCCAGTGACCCGGTGTCACCTCGGTTTGCCTAACCGCAAACTTGCCCCCTTTTTCCAAGTGTCCTAACAGTCCGCCTCCGAAGTTCACGTCCTCCGTGAGATGGCCGTCGAGTGCTGCCAGTCTCTCTTGTTTGGTATCGACCGTCATCTCACCTTGCATGCTGTGAAAGACCCGGGCTTCAAGGGAAGGCGGCTGAAAAGTTGGATTTGGTTTGAAAGTTAGAGTTACGAGATCTCCCTGACGCCCCGCGTAGACGAACACAAATACATCAGGCAGAATATTGAACAAGCGCGCCCCTTGTTCTGTTTTCTTCTTGCTCGCCTGCTGCAGTTTCCGTTGTTCATCTGGATGGCTCACCAGGGTCTGCATGCGCTGATTCTCCTTCTGCTGTTGTTTCGCGGTGAGTGGACGGCCGTCAATAGAGAGGAGTCGACTAGAGAACCATTGTTTGTCTCGAGGATTTCCTGGACCTGTTTCTTTCCGGATTCCTCTTTTTCGAGGCGGTACATCCAGCGTCCGTGATCCTCATCTTGGAATTTCAGTTCGTTGGTCACCACCTTCCGTGCCAGTTCGTTAGCCGACATTCCGAGTCTCTCAGGATCCGATTGGGAAAGTGCGTTCGATCCGAGCAGAATGATGGTGACTATGACGGTGGCGGGGCCGTGTGTCAGTCTCGCAACCGATGGCGACGTCAGCGTGCAACACGTTTTGATCCAGTTATTCATGTGGCCACTTTTTCTGTGAGACAAACAGGACAAAAGGTTCGTAGATTCGCGTTGGTATCGCGCCGTGTGCTTTCTCACAATTTCAATCATCGAACAACGCACACCCAAAAAGCTGTTCACAATTGCGCACTCTCCCTAGCTCCACATAGGTGTGGTCACTAAGAACTGGGTCCGGGCTCGTAGTTGGCAAAAAATCGCGTGGGTGTTGAAAACCTCCTTCCCGCGAAATTCGCCGCAATAAAATTGCGTCAGGATGCCCTATAAACGACGTTCTCGATTTTCCTAGACATTTTCTATCCTCCAAATTTTCGCTGTTTTGAGGAAAACGGAGTTTTTCAACAGCGATAACGCTCATTGACCTTTGACGGGTCGCATGCCACGTCTTGAGAGCCACATCGAGAGGATACTTGCGGAAGCAAGGGAATGCCTCACGGCGGTGGAAATCACGTTACGTTTGAATGCCGAATTTGGTGATAGTGAGCCCTATACGACTACGTAGATCGTAGCGTGCGCCGACGAAATGCCGAATCTTCGCAGGGAAGGAAGGAAATATTGCCGCGCGTGAGGATGCCCGCCAAGCCGCTGCGCGCGAGGGAAGCTAGGGAACGGTCTGGGCGAGCAGGAAAACTGAGACTCGTGAAGGGATGACGCTGAATCGGGCGCATGATGCAGACCTATAAGCTGCGCATTCGGACATTGGAACGGGCTAAGTGAGCGTCCTCGCACTCGCTTAGCCCTAATCAATTCGCCTGATCGGAGCAGGCAAGATGACTCTTAGTGCGGTCTTTCCCTTTTTGAAATTCACATCCGCCCTGCCACAAAAGTAAAAAGGCGGTCGTAAGGGTCCGAATGTCGAGTGAATCGACGCTAACCCATGACCGCCTGGCAGAACGCGGTACAGGCTACAGTGTTACCCCGCACACCATGGCGTGACTGTTCAAGATTGCACACTTATTAGGAAAAGAGGGGTATATAGTCGGCGTAAGGTTTGAACGGTTTCAGTATGGGATCTGAAGACGTTAATTCGCCTTGGCACTTCAGAGAATTACATCTCCTTCCGCGGGTGGTTTTTGCCATCGGTGCCGTGGTGTTTGTTGTCACCCTCATCGCTAGGGACTCCGCCCTGAGCTTTCTTGGCCTTTCCCTGGTATTTGGCGGCGTTGGCGCAAACCTCTTGGGCGATGGCTTGGGTGCTCTCCCAAAGTGGAAGAGCGGGATCGTTCAAGGACTTATCGCGCTGGGTTGCGCCGTGTTCTGCTTTTACGTTTTCAAATATAGGTACTACTCTGGCGATTTGCCCTACTTCCTGCAACGCTTTGGTCTGAACAGATGAACTCACCGTTCGCACACACATGGAAAGCCAGAAAACCGGTGCTGGCTGGGTAGCCGATGGATTGACTCCCGGACGGCGCTCAGCCACAAGCCGGGAACTAGGTTCGTTGACTACTTAAAAAGGAGTGTTGCCTACTTGGTCCGGTGGGTGTACAACTGCGCCAATCGAAGCATCACACACTACCCAACCAGTGCAAAAACTGGCTCAACCTTGGAGGGGTTGGGCCGTTTTTGCAAGCACGCACTAGCCTGCTCTCACCCTTTAGGGCCTGGGCACAAATCTTCTCTCCGCACAGCGGACATTCGATACGCTCAAAGTCGATCCGGCGCACCTCGGCAGGCGGAATCAAAGCACCGCATTTCGGACAGACCGCATCGAGCGACGCCCGTACCCTTTCGAGATTGATCTTCCGCGAACTTGCCATGCCTGGTCATTCTAATCTCTTGCGCCCTGGAAGTTGCAAATCGGAGAAACCAGGGCCCCGCCCCCCAAAACTTACCGCCTACTATACCCCACTGGGGCCGTCCAGCATGTGAGGTGTACCTACGAACAAATGGCAGCTGGCGCCAGCAAGAATCCAAACGCCACTCCATGCTTCATCTCAGACCAACCGAGGCTTCTGCTATCCAGAAATTCCGGTTTTTGAAAGAACCATTTCATTCCTCGTACGAGTGCGGGAACGAAAGCGATAATCACCAAAGGATGAAGCACCCGCCAGAGCGATGCGAACGTCAGCGCCCCCCAAGAATACGAGCTGAGCTAGGAAGAAGAACCACCCTCTGTCAAATTTCTCGGAAAAGGTAGCGGCACGGGCAGCACGAATGCGCAGTTGGACGAAATGAATCTGGTTGCCTGCGAAGATCCAATTCGCCCCCCACAAAACGAGAGCGCGCTCATCTAGCCGTCCGTTGGGTTAGCCGGCTGGTAATGCGAGATCCTTCCGCTGAATCAGGCGGTAGATGCGTTGGGAGGATTGCCGATCGACGAAGGTGGAATCTTTTGCTAGGGCTCGCAAGCAGAGATGCGGCCAGCGATTGTGCGGGACTGGCTTGGGTCAGCGTCATGAACGACAGCTCGACGCGGCTCGCGTTATAACTTCCGGTTTGCCGACCAACGGGACGGAATTGTTGCATATCCTCTGCAACCCCTGCACAGGCTATAATTACGCGCACCAATGACGCTCACCTCTGGCACAAGACTTGGCCCTTACGAAATCCTCGGTCCGCTCGGTGCTGGCGGCATGGGCGAGGTGTACCGTGCGCGGGATTCACGTCTTGGGCGTGAAGTTGCATTGAAAGTGCTGCCGGAATCGTTTGCGCGCGATGCGGACCGGTTGCGGCGTTTCGAACAAGAGGCGCGGGCCGTGGCGGCACTCAATCATCCCAACATCCTCGCCATCCACGATATTGGGGAGCAAGGCTCCGCGCCTTTCATTGTCTCCGAGCTGCTGGAGGGCAACAGCTTACGCGTAGATCTTGATCGCGGCTCGCTTCCCGCGCGCAAAGCGTCCGATTACGCGGCGCAGATCGCGCAAGGATTGGCCGCAGCCCATGAGAAGAACATCATCCATCGGGATCTGAAGCCGGAAAATGTTTTTGTCACCAAGGAAGGCCGGATCAAGGTTCTCGATTTCGGATTAGCGAAGGTGGCAATGAATGCGCGTGACTCGAAGGGCGAGTCGGATGGCCTGACGTTAACCAGCTCTCCGACCGAAGCCGGCGTGGTGATGGGGACAGCAGGCTACATGGCTCCGGAGCAGGTTCGTGGCGGCGACATCGATTCGCGCACAGACATTTTTTCCATTGGCGCCGTGTTGTACGAGATGGTTTCCGGGCGGAGGGCGTTTCGTCGCGATACCGCGGCCGAGACCATGACGGCGATCCTCAAGGAAGACCCTCCGGAACTCGGCGAAATGGGGCATCCGGTCTCACCCGGACTGGAGCGCATCATTCGGCGCTGTCTCGAAAAGCAACCCGAACAGCGCTTCCAATCGGCGAAAGACCTGGCCTTTGCGCTTGAAGCTTTGACCGGGACGAGTTCGAAATCGGCGCCACAGGCTGCGATTGCTCTGGCGGCCGAAATGCCAGCGAAGCCTCGCTGGGTAGGATTCGCCGCCGTCGCCGCTTTGGCGCTCGCTTTCGGGGCAGTGATCGGCTGGTACTTGCGGCCAGGTCCGGCACCGCCGCCGATGTTTGCCCGCGTCTCGTACGATCGCGGCGAGGTCACTAGAGCCCGGTTTTCGCCGGATACGAAAACTGTCCTCTATAGCGCGAGGTTCGGCGGAGGAGCGCCCAATACTTACAGCGTTCGCGAGGACTATCCGGCGTCAACACCGGCGGGCCCGGGAGGGGCTTTGCTCCTGTCAATCTCACGGCAAGGTGAGATGGCAGTCCTCATGCGGGCGAGGTATTTTGCCCACTACCAATGGATCGGTACGCTGGCGACTTCTCCCCTAGGCGGAAGCGCAGCGCGCGAACTGCTGGAGGATGTGGCCGATGCCGACTGGGCGCCTGACGGAAATGAACTTGCCGTCATCGACCGCAACAGGCGCAATTGGCGCTTGCAATATCCTATCGGAAAGGTGCTGCTCGAAGGCGAGAACTGGATCAGCGAGGTGCGGGTTTCTCCCGATGGAAAGCAGGTCGCGTTGTTTCGTCACCCGCCGAATATCGACGATCGCGGCGAGGTCATTCTGGTGGAGCGGTCCGGGCAGTTGCGAACCTTATCGGGCGGATGGGAAGCGCTGGAAGGCCTGGCGTGGGCGCCATCGGGGAAAGAAGTTTGGTTCTCCGCCGCGGAATCAGGAGAGCAATATTGCATTCATGCGGTTACCGTTTCGGGCAAACAGAGGACTGTGTACTGCGGAACCGCACCTACGCGCATCCTCGACATTGCGGTGTCGGGCCGGGCCCTGGTTTCGACGGAAGAGGCCCGGGGAGCAATGGCGCTGGTGGAGCACGGCTCCAATCAAGAACGCGACCTGAGTTGGCTCTCCTACAGTTTTGGTCCGCGGCTGTCGCAGGACGGAAGTGAAATGCTGTTCACCGATTTGTCTGAAAGGTCGGGCAACGATTATTCGGTTTATGTGCGGAAGAGCGACGGTTCTCCCGCGGTTCGCCTCGCTGGAGGCGGATATGGCACGGACATCAGTCCCGATGGAAAATGGGCGTTGGTGTTGTTCGCCGGCGATCCGTCTGCGCGCGTCCAGATTGTGCCGGTGGGACCAGGCCAGGCGCGCGTGTTTCACTGGGAAGGGATTCAGCCGCAGTGGGCGCAATGGTTCCCCGATGGGCATCGTATTCTAATGCTGGCCAACCAGACCGGCGGGGTGGAGGCTGTATTCGTCACGGATGCCGATGGCGCGAAGCCAAAACAGTTGTCGCCCGGAAGTGCTACCTGGAAGGCGGTTTCTCCGGACGAAAAATCCGTCTTGATTCGTCAGAATGGGGTAGAGGTCATCCGTTCCCTGTCGGACGGCACCTCCAAGCCGCTCCCGGGTCTTCAGGCGGCGGAGTTTCCGATTGCGTGGTCGTCGGACTCAAAGCATGTATACGTGCAGGCAGTGGTCGCTACCGGCCTGAACATTTATAAGGTCCACGTAGAGTCCGGCCAGCGGGAATTGTGGCAGACAATAACCCCGAAAGACGTGGCGGGTCTACGGCCAATGATGATCCCAATCGGCATTACGCCCGATGGCCGGTGGATGGCGTACAACAGCCGCACCCAACTTGGACAGCTTTATAGCAGCGACACGCTGAAGTAGATCTCGTTAAATTTCTTGCTTAGTCAGCTCCGCTGGGCGAAGTTCTTTCTAGAATGGTTTGCATTCCGACACCATCCACTGTCGAACAGGACATTAAGTCCTGGATTAGCTTTATGGGACCTGAGAGTGCTCCTCTGCCGTGCCAAAATCGGGCCCAGCGTCACGAACAGTAGTTCAACACGGCTCGCGTTATTACTTCAGGCTTGCTGACCGTCCGCTCAGAACCCCGGCTTTGGCTCGCACGGCATCCATCATGGATCGCAGCTCACTTTGCCGGAACTCGAATTACGCGCTGGGCCTGCACCTCGCTGCTCTCCCCAAGCTCTGTTGACATCCAGGCTGCCGTTCGAATCCTATCGCGCACCGCGCCCGCCGCAAATGCCAGCAGCTTTCTCCTAGTCTCCTCATCGAAAACGGCTCGGAGTGAGATTCCCGCTCCGCCCAAACGTTTTGCCCCGAGGCATTTCCGATCAAGGCTAGAGACCACTCTTGCACAAAGGCGGAGGTATCTACACCGATCACGATTGATCCCTAGGCCGACCTTACGCTTTCTGGGAGGCACGTGGCTTCCAAGAGTAAAAGTCCATAACACAATCCCCCCAATCAGCGGCGACCGTAGCCGAGCAAATTCGCCGTGTACGAGGTGGGTAACAGCACCAAGCGAGACTTGTATGTGCAAGGGTGCTCCGACCCGTCCGAAGGTCAAACCAGATTCACTAGAGCAGTCGGGCGAGACGGTTTCGCCAGAGGGCGATCGCCGGTGTCAACGGAATGGGCCGTATTGCGCATCACAGCGAGGCTCAGGTAGTGACCTTCCAACTCTATGATCAATTTCGCAGCCAAAAACTCTGCTAGGAGCGCGCAAACCTCTCGCTCGCTGACGCCGCCGCCGAACTTCAGGGCAAGGCTCACGGCAGTCTGGGAAGTATCGCAGAGCAGATAGATTTTCGCGGCAACGCCCGAAAGTACATGAGTCCGCTTCACCGCGCAAGGGCGCGTGTCGTTGATGAGGACCACCGGTCCGGCTTGAAAAAGGTCGAGCTGCGTGCGATGTTGACGGCTCAAGGTTGCCCAGACCTCGACCTCACGGATTAGGTCGGTGACGTAGTTGCCGGGCTGCCGACCGTCAAGGTAGTCGAAGTCAAAGAAGTAGGCGAGCTTTTCGAGCTCCAGATCTTTGAGGGGGTACACATAGCTGTAGCCAGGAATTGGGCGCCGGCGCGCAAGGCCGAATCGCTCTGGAGCCGCGAACATTGGACTGAAGCGATCCATTCGTGCTGATTCGCAGAACGCTGGTGGCTGCAGGTGGGTCAGTAACGGAATCAGCTCGGCCATGCGCTTGTACTCGCATGGAGGTTCGCCTGGGAATCCATAGAGGATATTCCAACAGACAGAGATGCCGAGTTCCTCGCACCAGCGCAATAGCTGAATATTCTGCACCCCCGTACAACCCTTCCGCATCAACCGAAGCACCTGGCTGCTGAAGCTTTCTATGCCAGGCTGGATGGAGCGGACTCCGCCGAGGCGAAGGAGGCGAAGCTGCTCGAAGGTAAGGTTGGACTTCGTCGCGTAGAAGAGTTCCACCTTCGGGCCATTCTCGATCAGCTCTGGAAAAATTGTCCGAATGTATCGAGGATCGAGTATGTTGTCGACGCAGTCGACGCGATCAAGATCATAGGTCTCGCAGAGATAGGACAGTTCCTGGATCACTCGATTCGGCGATTTGCTCCGGTATGCCATCGTCTCCCCATTTAGACCGCAGAAGGTGCAGTGATGTTTTTCTCCCCACCAGCAGCCGCGTGAAGTTTCGATCAGCAAGCGCGGGTTGATACAGCCAACAAGGGAAGAACCGC
>Ga0210405_10004681_pt1 | contig 12752 bp, 11 predicted proteins | sample IncBWH11MmetaG_FD_155492 | JGI IMG/M metagenome (GOLD analysis project Ga0210405, IMG submission 155492) | Forest soil microbial communities from Barre Woods Harvard Forest LTER site, Petersham, Massachusetts, United States - Inc-BW-H-11-M | ecosystem: Environmental > Terrestrial > Soil >... | reverse complement strand
AGGTTTTGGTCGTAAAGACGGTCAATAACGTGTTCGCGCATGATGAAATACGGTAGAAACGCGTCAGGATTGCCGCTGAGCAGGTTCGGCGGAATTAAGTTCGCATTGTGAATCACGGATCGCTCATCCCCGCGTCGGATGGCGCTCAATGTCTGCTCGCACAGCCAGCCGAGGTCCGTCTTGAGCTGCGCCAGCATGGCCGGTGACGCGAAATTCAGCGTAAGCGGCTCGTGGCCGTGCAAAAGATGCTGCGGATGCTTTTGTACAACAATGTCAATCGCATCGAGTAGGCCCTGCAAATCGCCTTCCTCAACAAACGGCGCCCCCAGATAGGCATGATGAAATCTCCCACGAACAGTACGCCCTGACCGGGCAAGTGAATGAACATAGCATCGTGGGTTTCCCCTCCTTGCACGGGAATCAGCTCGATGCGCGTTCCTCCGATCGTGAGTTCCGTGCGATGGTCGATTGTAATGTCCGGCTCGAAGCTGCGTACGTCTTCGTGGTTGAAGCGTTCGCCGAAAAAGCGCTTTTCGAATACCCCGGGCGCGTCAAGCTCGCGAGCAACCTCTTCTTGGTAATTGCTCCTGGCATAGAAGCGCAAGCGCGGATTCAAGCCGCGAAAATAAGCGTGCCCGCCTATGTGGTCCCAGTGGGAGTGTGTAATAAAGATGGTCGTCAGTTCGGGCAGATTGGGCGCATACGCTCGCAGCGCTTCGTAGGCGGTCTTGGCGGAGTCCGGCCGCGTGCCGGCGTCGATGCCGATTAACTCTCGCCGATCATCCGACACCACGAAATAGTATTCCGTGAACTCGAAACCGGAGAGCACGTATACCCGGCCCGGCACAATCTCGGCGATGTGCCGCGGCGAAAAGGCATGCCCGGACAAAACGTCCTCCGAAAAAGGAGTAGTCAGCGTAATTGGCCTGTCAAAGTCTTTGTAGCCGCTTCGCCGCAAATAGTCCTGCGCCTTGGCCGGTTGGCCGTCAGCGAGAGCCAGCTTTCCGAGGTGATAGTAGACTTCCCTCAGCCACCCTACTTGCGGCGCCTTCTCTATGTTCTCTACGCACCAGTTTAGCTCGCTCTGGGCTGCCTTCCTCCGATGGAAGAAGCTGGGAAGTTGCGCGTCCACGACGCCGGCAATCCAGTTCACAACGAAGATCTGCCCTCCCGAAAGCTCCTTGGCTTGTTCCAGAATGGCGATCGTATCTTTCACGTACCCGGCTCGGTGCAACAGCGAGACGGCAGGCGCGTGCTGAGCTCGCAACAACCCGATGGCGCTTAAGTAGAACGCCTTTTGCGTGTCCGCCAGGCGAGGCCCAAATTCCTTCATTCGTCCCGAGAAAAACTCTGCTCCGTCACCCTGCAAGTTGGCGTTCGAATACTGCGCCATCAGCAGAAACAGCAACTGTGGATCCCGTGGCGGCGCCACGCTGTTTACGGCCTTCAAGTAGTCAAGCTCCGGGCGATGGGAGCCGGACGGAGGGTTACTTCCGTTGCTTTCGCTAACCGTCATTCCTCGCAGAGTGGCGAGAAGAGTGCCAAGCAAAAGCGCGGCCAACAAGTACATGGAGGTTCTCATGGTGGGTTCCTTTCTTTGGACTACAGGGAGTTAGATGTATATGCATCTATTTGGTCGCGAACATTCTCAGGCGGCCATCGCGCTTTCCGTCATGCAGGCAACCGTCTCTTTCATGTTCTTCCAGCCGGCATCCCCAAGTTCTTTCCTCAGCCTGTGTTCTGCTCGTTCCCAGTGCGGTTGCGCCTCCGCCAAATGGGACTTGCCTGCCCGCGTCAGGCCAAAGAGCCGCTCCCGCCTGTCTTTTCCGCGCCTAACGCGAACCCACCCCTGCCTCCGGATAAGCCTCAACGTCCGTGTCAGCGTCGTACTGTCCATTGCGAGGCCGGCGCTCAGTCGTTTTTGATTTGTCTCTCCCGTCGCAGCTAGGGCCGTGAGTACACCGAACTGCGTAACCTCGACACCTGCCTTTCTCAGCTCCTGGTCATAAATCCGCGTTACGATCCGCGAGAGGCGGCGCAGGTTTTGACACGCACAGGGCAGTTTAAAAAGGGTGTCTGCAGGCTGTTTTCCAATAGTTTCTTCTCTCATAGAATATGTATATGCATCTTTTGTCTTCGATTTGTCAAGCGCTATTTTCCGTCCCTCCTTGGGCTTGCCTCTTCACCGGCTAGGACGCGCAGCGCGGGGAAAAAAGCGGCCCGACGCTTGATAAGGCCGCGTGCCGCCAGCGTGCGGGCATGGAAGCGACGGCCTGGCTGCTGGTAATTCGAGCTACTGGAAACTTGCCCCCATTGTCGTTTCGTTGTACTCGCTCTGTGAGTACCACATGACTTGCCAGAAGGCAGGCAAATCTGCGGCACCTTGCCGCATCAGAGCCGTTGTAGACTATCGCCGAATCGTTCGAAACCGGCAAAGGCGATCGATATGTTGCTTAAGGCTCCTCTTCACATGCTCCTCGTCACAGGTCTACTGGCATCGCCGCCTGTGCAGCCGCCCAAACCGCTCACCGACGACTCCGCATTTGACACGATCCAATACGACTCTTCGATCGGCACACCGCAATATTCGACCAACGACAAATACGCTTTGAAGGGGACAGTCATCAATTCGGTCACTTCCGAACCCATTCGTGGTGCTCTGGTGCAGATTTATTTCAACGGGCAGAGTTCCATGCTTACGGGACCGGATGGAAAATTTCAGTTCGCGGGCCTTCCTCCTGGCCAGAGCACCATCATGGTGCGAAAACCGGGCTTCTTCTCTGAAGATGATTTTGAGCCGAATGCGCGAGGCCAGCATCTGGCAACCACCGGACCCAACAGTTCGCCAGTCGTTCTCAAGTTGGTTCCCGAAGGAGTCATCTATGGGCACATCACTGAGGAGGATGGCGAACCGATCGAAGGACTCCCGGTCGAGCTGCTCGCACAGCATTTGCAAAACGGCAGAAAGGTATGGGATCGCCGGCCCCAAGCGGTGACCGACGAGGACGGAAATTTCCGCATCGCCGAATTGCAGCCCGGCGACTATTTTCTTTCTGCTGGCCCCAGCCGCAATCCGGTGACTCTCCCCGCCCAATTGTCGCAGCCAGGTGCCCAGGGTATTCCGATGGTCTACTATCCGGTGGGCTCCGAACTGGCCGCCGCTGCTCCCATCCCCATTTCTCCCGGTAAAAAAGTCGAAATCAATCTCACGCTTTCCCCCCAGACGTTTTATCGCGTCTCGGGTTCAATCAACGGTTACACGCCGAACCAGCCGGTGAATCTTCAACTCCGCAATTCCGCGGGCATCCCTCTCCCCTATAACTGGCGTTTTGATTCCGCCACCGGCTCATTCCGTATCAATGGGGTTCCCGCTGGCAGCTACACGCTGCACGCCGAAGCTCCTGATAGTCACGGGTACTCTCTGACTGCCACTGTTCCTCTCACTGTAAACGCCGATCTCTCCGGCCTCCATCTCATCCTTCTTCCCACCGTCACGATTCCCATTCGTATGAGCGTCATCACTTCGCGAACTGGTGCCGAACGTTTTTGGCAACAGGAAAATTATTTTCCCGCCTATGTCCAGCTTGTTACCCGCAATGCCGGTTTGTTTGAACTTCGATACGGCTCCCAGCAAGTCGGGGAGAAAGGCGCTACTTCGCTCGAAATCCAAAATATCGTCCCTGGCACATACAGTGTCGAAATCAATCCCAACGGCCCCTTGTACGTGCAGTCCGCCACTTCTGGAACAGTAGATTTACTGGACTCCGACCTCTCCGTTGCCCCCGGCAGTTCCCCTCAACCCATCGAGATCACCTTGCGTGATGACGTGGCGTTTCTTAGCGGAACTGTCTCCCTGGAAAATCCGTCTCTCAACGCCACCGTTTTGGCATTTTCGGAGCATACTTCCATTCCACCCAGGATTCAGCCCACCTATTCGGGCGGTAATTTTCAACTTTCCTCGATTCCGCCCGGCGCGTATAAGATTCTTGCCGTGGATCATCCGGACCGTCTCGAATACGCGAATCCGGAAGCCGTGAAGAAATACCTTTCGAAGGCGCGCGAAGTCACCCTTTCACCGGAGCAATCCGCCAAGATCGATCTCGAATTGACAAAGGTCGGAGAGTAACCCGCATGATTGTCCAGCAGTTGTTGCCGCTTCTTTCTCTCTTGACCTTCTTCCAGCAAACCGCTGCGCTTCCTCCTGCACCGCCAGTTCCTCCCGCTCCGTCCGCGTTTCGAATCAGCGGCCGCGTCATCGACGCCATCAGCGGCCAGCCGCTGGCGCGCGCCTCCGTGGCCATAAATCCTACAAATTCTCCCAACACTCCCATCCCACCCGATTCCGGCCGCGTCGAAATTACCGATGAGCAAGGCTCATTTGCTTTTGCCGCCGTGCCGCCGGGCAAGTACGTCCTTTCCGCGCGCCATCGCGGGTACCTCGCGCAGATGTATCAGCAGCACGAAAATTTCATGACCGCCATCGTCGTTGGCGCGGGACTCGAATCGGAGAACTTGATTTTCGGCTTGCGCCCCGGCGCTTCCATTTCCGGAGACGTGGTCGATGAATCGGACGATCCCGCTCGTCACGGCGACGTCATGCTCTTCCACCAGTTTGTCGCAGGCGGAAGACGCCGGACGCTTCAAGTGCGCCGCGTGAATACCAATGATGAAGGCCACTACCACTTCAGCCGTTTGAATCCCGGAACCTATTTTGTCGGCGTTTTGGCCCAGCCGTGGTACGCGCAGCACGGTGCCCGCCACCGTGTGAAGCAGGAAAATCAGGATGCGGGTGAAGGCGGCTTTCAGCCGCTGATCGAACAAAACCAAAGCCTCGATGTCGTCTACCCCGTTGCCTTCTTTTCGAACGCCGGCGATCTTCCGGGCGCCACTCCGATTGCGCTTCATTCCGGCGACATGGCCATCGCCGATTTCCGCATGCGTCCCGTTCCTGCCACTCACGTCTTGGTAAGAACCCCTGTCACGGATTCTGATCAAAGTACGGGCCTGTCCGTGACGCAATCCGTCTCGGAGAATGACGCCATCTTTGTTCCCGCCCAGGTCCAGCAGCTCGCTCCCGGCCTCATGGAAGTTACCGGCGTGCCGCAAGGCCGCTTCAACGTGCTCCTGAACGTTATGAACACGAAAGATGGGAATGCCAGCACGCATCGCTCGCAGAAAGTCCAGCTCGAGAACGACGCCGAGGTGGACGTGACGCGGAGCGCTTCCTCGATTGTGGTCAGCGGCAATTTGCGAATCGACGATGGTTCGCCGGTGCCGCAGCCTGCTCGCGTGCGGCTGCGAAGTTCAGCGACCGGAGAATTTTTTGACGTTACCGTCTCGGCGACCGGCGAGTTTACGTTCAAGAGTAATCCCGTCGAGACCGGAAACTACGAATTGATGATCATCGAGCCGCAGGGACTTTTCATCCGGAGTCTGAACTCTGCGAACGCAAAAACATCTGGGCGTTCCTTGGAAATCGTCACGGCCCAGGACGTCAGCGTCACCATCAACGCTTCGAAAGGAAACGGCCGGGTTACCGGCGTCGCCCTTAAGAAGGTCAAGCCGGCAGCCGGCGTAATGATTGTCCTCGCCCCCCTCGATTTGAAGAGCAACCCCGCGCTGTTCCGCCGCGACCAATCCGACTCGGACGGGACTTTCACTTTAGGCGCCGTGGTTCCCGGAAGATACACGCTCATGGCCATCGAAGACGGCTGGGATTTGGAATGGGCCGATCCAGGTGTCCTGCAAAAATATATTGCGGGCGGCGAAAGCGTGCAGATTGCGCCCAACCAAAAAACCGATGTTTCCGTGAAAGTGCAATGAACGAAAGTGCCCCGAAAATGTTTTCCGTGTTTGTTTCTGCTCTGTGCCCTCTGCGCTCTCTGCAAACTCTGTGTTAAGTATTTTTCTTCCAGTCCCAAAAGCGTCCGCACGATCGAAGTTATTTCCACGACACAACGCTACGCGGTCTTGTAGCGGCCAAAAAGCAGCGCCCCAATGGCCAGCAGAGAAGGGAAGCAGACCAGCACGTAGCGCGGCTCGCAGGTTTGCAGTTGTGTCAGGAATGCCGTGCGAACGACGATGAACGCAACGACCAACAAGAATCCAGGGTTCGTGCGACAAAACCATGCGGCGGCTACAGCCATTCCTACGTACAGAATATTGAGAATCACGAATCCGAGAGTCACCTCGAAATCGGTGGGATTGCTGCGATAACTTTCGCCGGGCGGCCAGAGTTTTCCGGAATACGGCAGCAGCGTAATCCGTGGAGCAAACCACATCGCGGCGGCGCGCTCGATCGGAATCCAGGCATAGGTCCGAACCGGATGACGCTTCGCGCGTTCCCGCGCCAACTCGCCAAACTCGCGATCGAGTGAAACACTCATGCCGCGCGCGCGGTTGTAGCGCTCCAGCAGGGAAGCGACGCGCGAAAACTCCTCCGGGGAATCCACCGCGCCAGCTGGAAGATCCTTCAATTCAATCGGCTGCGAAGGCAATTTCCAGGTGAACAGATACGCGTCACGAAAACGAAACATCCACGTTTTCGTCCACGCGTAAAACCCCGTCGGCAAAACATCGCCGTACGTTTCCGCGTAACGCGGCGCCAGAAATTGCACGCGCCCCAAGTTGACCGCATTGCGCGCGGCCCACGGCGCCAGCGGCAGCAAAAAGCCAGCGATTATCCACGCTGTCGCAAGTGCCAGCTTTCTCCAATTCGCGGGACGGCGGTAGGGCAGCCAAAGCGCGATCAGCATGGCCACAAGCAGCAGCGGCGTTTCCGGTCGAACGAGCGTGCCGAGACCAACCACCAGCCCGCCCGCAAACCAATTTCTTACCGCGCGGAGCACCTCCTCGTTCGAGGCGATGCGGTCAATTTCCATTCCTGCCGGCGAAAGAAAAATCAGCAGCGCCAGCGTGGTGAAAAATGTCGCCAGAACTTCCGTGAGTGGAACAGCCGCATAGTTGGCGGTGAAAGGACAAAGCGCGGTGAGCCAAAGCGCAGCTGCGGCAACCCGCCCGCGAGCCGCGTCGGAAGCGCCGCTGGACAGGCGATAGGCGATGCCCGAGGCCAGCACGCACGTCGCAAGATCGACGAAGGCCTGCGCGAACATAACCGCTCGCCGCCCGGTACCGGCCAGAAAATAAATCGCCGCGAGGAATGCCGGATAGCCCGGCGCGCGCGCATCCGAAGCAAGAAGCCGCCCGTGCGAATAGAAGCCGTAAACGCCGTGGTACAGCCAGTTGCGGGCGAGTTCTTCGTAGTACGCGGTATCTCCAGAATAGAAAGGGAAGTGCAGGATGAAGAACAGGCGCAATCCAAGTCCGGCGAGAAGCGCGGGTAAGAGATGTCTGTAGAAAGTCTTAGGGAACATGGTGTGCAGGCAAAGACGAATCGCATGCACGGGCATTGTAGCAAGCGAAGGACTGGCGGAAAAACCACGCTGACAAAGGCTTGACACTCAGGGTAGAATCGCTGGAAATGGCGAACGCACCCGAAGTTGTCAAAGCCCCAGGATTGGTGCCCGACGAGCAGAAGTTTGAACCCCGCTCGAAGGGAATCTCCACCGCACGCAAGAAAAAGCCCAAAGAACTGGCGGTCATTACCGAATGCTGCACCGGCTGCGCGGGTTCGCCGGCCTGCGTTGAGTACTGCCCGGTGGAGGATTGCATGTTCTGGGTGCCCGACGAGGACAATCCGCCGTTCGGCCGCATCCAGATTGACCCTCTCCAGTGCATTGGCTGCAAGAAGTGCCTCAGCAAAGGCCCCGACGGTTGCTTCCTCGACGGCTGCCCGTGGGATGCGATCGTCATGGTGGATATCGCCGAAGTGGAAAAAGAAGTCGGCCCGATGGCGTACTGATCTCGCGCCATCTCTCTGCATCTCCGCAGGTGCGCCATGATCAAGTTCCTGGCAAAAATATTCCGAGGGGTCCACTTCGTGCTTGGAATCTCGGCGCCTCCTGGCGGAAACGAGCGCGCGTTCGTGTTCGCGTGGCTCGGCATCCTCGCGTGCGTCGTCGCCTTCTGCGCGGTCCTGTTCTACGTCATCCCTCATCTCTACTTCAGGCGCTAATGCCGCCCGATGACGAACACCCCCCGAGCGGGCCTCCTCAGGGCTTGTAGGATCGTTTCAGTAGCGAACACTTGTTTGTCAACTCCATGGCCAACAGTTCGTTCACTTCAACCATGAATCTGCACCTTTCCATGTGGAAGTAGCCGCGCAGGGCTAAAAGTGGATGGATTTAGGAGGCGAGCATGCCTGCAACTGAATCACCCATTGGGACAACGAACATCCTTTGAAGGACTGAAGCTCACCTGCATGAGGCGCACAGCCAAGAATGGCTGTGCCACCAAGTCGAACCAGGCACGGGTCTGAAGACCAGCCACTACAGGGTCGCGACTTACTCGGAGCCGCCGCCGAAGAGGCGGATGACGATACCAGCCGAGGCCCAGTAGTTGTTCTGGTGGAGGTTGGTGCCAAACGCAGTCCGGTAGTAGTCGAAATCGAACAGACGGATGTCGATGTGCCGGGAGGGGTGGACATCCAGTCCGCCGCCGGCTTTGTAAGAAAGACAGTTAATGGAAGTCTTGTAACCGCCGGTGCCGCTGACGGTGGTGTCCTCGCGCGATCCCCCGACCAGGGCTTCCACAAACGGGGTCAAGCCCCAGCGATTGTGGCTGCGGTGGAAGTAGCGGGGCCCGAAGTGGTTTCCGTAGAGAACATATTTGGTGCCAGTAACCGTTACGACGTTGTAGCTGCTGTCCCCGAGGACCTGCAACCACGGTGTCATGTTCCAGCCAAACGAGCCCATGGCGCCGTTCAGGTTAGTTGAGGTTCCCCCCGCGCTGCCGGGTACCCGCGCAAAGGCGTAGCCGCCATAGAATTCCAGTAGAGGAGCTCTGCGGCGAGCGCTGGGGAGAGGCTTCTCCCAAGTGGATCTGTCGTTTGACGGCCGGACCGCAGGTGCTGGCGGCTCGGCTGGCGCCGGTGCAGGTTCGGGTTGCGCAGAGGCAGGCCGTTCAGGTTGCGCGACAACGCTCGTGGTCATTTCAGGCGCACTCGAAACCGGCGCGGGAAATGCCGGTGCCGGCGCGGGTTGCGGTTGCGCGGGAGCAGGCGCTGCTGGAACGGGCGCAGGCTGTGCAGGCGCTGCTGCCGGAGCGATTGGAGCTGGTGCCGGCGGAGTTGGTTGGGCAGGGGTTGCCGTGGTTTCCGGCGCGTTCGAAAGGGGCACAGCTGCTGGCGCAACGGATACGGACGGCGCGACGGCGGATGCCGGGGCTGCGACAGGCGGAGCAGGTGTAGATTGAAGCTGCGCGGGCGGCTGCGTTGCAGCTGGTGCAGCGGGCGCAGGCTGAGGCTGTGCCTGGGCAGTAGGCTTCGCTACCGGCGGAGTTGAACTTGGGACAACCGATTTGTCCGAAGCCATGCGCACCGAGCCGTTCTGTTGCGCGACGGTCGCGGTGCGATCAACGGCGATCAGGTTCGAATAGACGTAACCTACTTTTCCGTCAGTGGTTTGAATCCGGGAGAACACAAAGCCATAAACCAAGATGGTGAAGCGCGTTCCGCAAGGCACGGACGCGATTACGTCGGGAGTCCTCCGCGGCTTTCCGAAAACCTGGGTGTCATCCGGATGGTTGGAGCAATCGACGTACCCCACGTCGTCAGCTAAAGCGGCAGAGGCCGCGAGAAGACATCCCCCGAAAAGAAGCAGGAAACGGTTGCGAGACATGGCCCCCTCCTTGGCCCGAGCAGACCCCGAGCCCACAAGAAGATTATCCAGCCGGGAGAGAGGTTCGTCAGACTGGACGAAGGGGCAGGTCGTTCCAAAGCGCCACTGTTCAAGGTGACGGGGACGCTGACTGCCCTATCTGATGCGGTTTGGATTTTGCCGGGAAAGGAATAGGTTTTGAGGGGGTGGGCGCAAAGGTAGCGAATTGCTTGCCGAAATTATGGGGTGGCGGCGCGTTCGCGGATGGATTTCTCTGTGAGGAGAGCTTGCTGGCGGACGCGGTTGGAGATTTCGGGGAGTTCGCGCTGATAGGGGCGGATGGCGGGGAGGTCGTCAACTTGGCCGACGAGAAAGAGGGCGCGGAGAGCTTCCCAGACTTGTTCGTCGCCGGGATCAACGGTGGCGATCTCGTCGCCGACGGCTACGGTTGCGCCCGGGATTACGGAGAGGGTGCGGATGCGTCCGGTGATGGGGGAGCGGAGTTCGGTGGTTTGCTGACCGTTTTGAGAGGCGTCCGGTGGGCGATCGGCCTGCAGTTTGGCAATGAGCCCGCCTTGATGGATGGCGGTACCGACTTTATCGGCATCGGTGACCCGGCCGGCGCTGGGGGCCACGATTCTGGCGGGTTGTAGCAGGGCGACGACTTGGGACCGGCCGGAGGCGTCATGGAAAAGGACAAGAGAGAGGGCAGCGTTGCCACGGACCATCGGGGATTCATCCCGGAGCATTTTAAGGAGAGCCTCGTGAAAGGCGGGGACGGAGTTGTCCTGCCCCATGACCCAGGCGTCGGTGTTGCGGACTTCTTCGACAGGATGGGAAGCCAGGCGCACCATTTCCGGATACCAGCGCATCGCGGCGGCATCGTGGTGGCTCATGCGCTCACCGAGTTGGACGAGGGCATGTTGGATATGACGCGGGTGCTTTTCGTCTTGAAGATATTCAGTGATTTGTTTGTCGGGAAGCCGGCGGCCGAACCAGGTGTTCCACCAGAAGAGGAACGGCATGAGCACAATGAGCCAAGCGGTGACGAAAAAGAGGGCGCGATTGCGCGGAGACATTTTGTGATGCGGCGATGAGGAGGGCTTCTCGGAGGAATCGTTTTCGGTAAATTCCGATCGATCACCATTTTCTGGAGCGGATGGAGGATTGGACATGACTTCCCCGAGAAACTAACTCTCTTCCGAGGAAGGCGGCTGCTTGGCGGGCTCGGCTTTGGTTTTTCCAAAGAGGCCGCGGTCGCGGAGTTCCCAGAAAACATTCAGGAAAAAGACTCCGGAGATGCTCAACATGATCAGGCTCTCGAACAGGCCATCGACCGTCGTGAGCGTGCCGGTAACGAAGATCCAGCCGATCCCCGCCAGCGGGATTAGGCCTAGCAAGATGGAAATCAGGAGCATCACAGGAAGCAATGGACCTCCTCGGAAAGATGGTTGTCAGATATCAGAGTTCGGTCCTCCGTTTGCTCGCATCGGTGATTCCCCTTGTAGGGGCGCAGCATGCTGCGCCCCTACAAGCAAGATTGCTGCAATCAAGGCTTGAAAGTCGCGTCGACGGTTTTGCTGTCTTTGGCTGCGAGAGTCACCTTCACGTCCTGTTCGCCTAACTTTTCGTGGACGAAGGCGATGGTGTAGTCGCCGGGCGGCAGACCCTTAATTTCAAATTTGCCATCGGGTCCGGTGACAGCGAAGAACGGACTCTTGGTTACGTTGACGAACATACGCATCCAGGGATGCTGGTTGCACTTGACCGGCAGCATGATTTCTTCGCGCGCGAAAGTTTTCTCGAGCGCGGCGGACTGCGGAGGCTGTGACTCGTTCCACTCGCGGTTGTCCTTCGGCGTGGGATGAATGTTGTGGGTGGTGGGATCGCTGTTGACGATCTTGATGGTTTGATTGGCGACGACGCCGAGAACGTGGGGATGATATTTGCAGCCGCTCTGGTCGAGGGTGATGGCTTCCTTGGGAACGTCGAAGGTGCGCGTGCCGAGGCCGTCTTTGACATAGACGAAAACGTTGGCGAGGTGGCCGCCGCTGGCCATCACGTTTTCAGCGGTGTTCGTGCCTTTGCAGGCGGGGTCCTGGCTCATGTCAATGGTAGCGGCCTTGGGCGCGACCCCCTCGAATTTGACGACGCCAATGATAGTGGCCGCGGTGGCGGGATCAATCGGCGTGGCCGCGGGCGCCGCCGCGCTGGGAGTTGCCGCGGGCTGCTCTTCCGTGCTTTCCTTTTTGCCGCATCCCGCGAGAAGGACAAGGCCTGTTAGAGCGGCCAAGCTCCAGACTGCGATGGACGTTTTCGTTTTCATAGTTTCGCCGTACCTCTCTTCTAATTTGAATGCGCAAACCAAATAAAGGTTTATTTCGACGCACCGCCGCCGCTCCCGGATTTCGCGCCGGATGAGGAACCGCCGGATGCGGCGCTCGAACGGCCTATGGCAGCGCCGACTCGGCGCTGCTCTTCGGGCGTGAGCTGGAGGATGTAATCGACCAACAGTTTTGTCTGATCCTTATCATAGCCCCGGAAAGAAGCGGGCGTCGGGCCGAAGAAGACCCAGTGGCCATTCTCGCGCTTGAAGAGGCCGGAAGGCATGGCAGTGCCCGGACTGATGGCCTGCGGATCGACGATCCAGCGCTCCATCCAATCGGGCTTCAGGCGGCCGCGGGCTTGCAAGAAATTCGGAGCGGAGGCGAAGCGATCGTGAGCCGCGTCGCCGGTGGCGTGGCATTTCAGGCAGGGCGCGGCCGTGCTGCTGAAGAGACTGCGCGCCATTTCCGTTTCCTTGGCGGTGAGCACGGGAACCTCTTCCGGAATATAAGGGAAAGGCTGGCGGGCGAGCGCCTGGAAGAAGCGGACAAGTTTGCCAAGTTCATTTTCGGAGAATGAGAACGTGGGCATGCGAACTTGCAAATAGGAACGCACGCCGTTGCGATTGGTGTCGGTGGTGCTCAGCGACGGGTTTTTCAGGAAACGCAGCAGCCACTCGGGATCAACACGCGCGCCTTCGGTGAGGAGCTT
>Ga0210405_10004680_pt1 | contig 12753 bp, 11 predicted proteins | sample IncBWH11MmetaG_FD_155492 | JGI IMG/M metagenome (GOLD analysis project Ga0210405, IMG submission 155492) | Forest soil microbial communities from Barre Woods Harvard Forest LTER site, Petersham, Massachusetts, United States - Inc-BW-H-11-M | ecosystem: Environmental > Terrestrial > Soil >... | reverse complement strand
TATCCTCCTTGAGCGACATGCGGTTGGCCCGTCCGGATGGACCTGGCCTAGACATGCGCATCCGCTAAGCGGCCTGCGCAGATTTGATATGGGTGGGTGCCCTAAATCGCGCAAGGGGTCGCAAAATATTGAGAATACGCAAGAAATTTTGCCTCTGTAATTTGGTCCGTCACCCTGAGGTGCGAGCGAAGCGAGCCAACCAAGTCGGCAATTGCCGACTTGGACCCCTAAAAATACGAAATCGGGTAAACCCGATTTCGCTGGGGCGACGGCCACAGCGCCTCGGCTGTATCCTTCGAGGGCCGCTTCGCGGCCACCTCAGGATGACGGGATTGGATTGGTTGAGCGGTGGCGACGGACTGTTATAACCGTCAAGCCGCTAGGTCCTCATGAAACTCTTCTCCATCCCCGCCAATCCGGCGCCGGACAATTTCGTCACCGGCGAGTTGAAAACGCCCGACGGCGTGACGTTGCGCTTTGCCCGTTGGCTGCCGCCGGCCAGGCGCAAGGGCACCGTGGTCATTCTGCAGGGCCGCGCCGAGTGGATCGAAAAATATTTCGAGACGGTGCGCGATTTGCGGTCGCGCGGCTTTGCCGTCGCCGCGCTCGATTGGCGCGGCCAAGGCCTGTCGGAGCGCATGCTCGGCGATCGTCATAAAGGCTACGTGCGCGACTTTGCCGAATACGACAGCGACCTCGACACGTTCATGCGCGAGATCGTGCTGCCGGATTGCCCGCCGCCATTGTTCGCGCTCGGCCATTCCACCGGCGCCACCGTGCTCATTCGCGCCGCCTATCGCGGCCGCCGCTGGTTCGACCGCATGGTGCTCGCCGCGCCGCTGATCGACCTGCAGGGCTTCCCGGCGACAACGACGGCGAAAGTTCTGGTGCGCGCGTTGCGCATCGCCGGCTTCGGCAGCATGTATGTGCCGAGGGGCGACGTCGGCGTCATGGAGACAAAGCCCTTCGTCGGCAATATTTTGACGTCCGATCCGGTGCGTTACGCGCGCAATCAGGCGATCCTCGAAGCGGCACCCGAGCTGGCGCTCGGCGCGCCGACCGTGGCCTGGACCGACGCCGCTTTCCGCACCATGCGGATGATGCGCGAGCGCAGCTATCCGGCACATATCCGTCAGCCGATCCTGATCATTGCCGCTGGCGCCGACGCCATTGTCTCCAATACGGCCATCGAGGATTTCGCCACGCACCTGCGCGCCGGCGCGCATCTGGTCGTGGTCGGCGCCCAGCACGAATTGCTCATGGAGCAGGACCGCTACCGCGCCCAGTTCTGGGCGGCGTTCGACGCGTTCGTCCCCGGCACGGCGCTGTATTGAAGGCGGCTTAGCCTAGGATCGTTTGCCCGCGGAATCGATGGCAGCGAACAGCGATGTGTCGTTGACCGGCTTCGCCAGATAGGCGATCACGCCTGCCGACTTGCAGCGCTCGCGCATGCCGGCTTCATCATGCGCGGTGATGATGATGGTCGGGATTTGCACGCCGCGGCGCGCCAGAGTGAGCTGAAGCTCCAAGCCGGTCATTTCCGGCATCTGCAGATCGGCGATCAGGCAATCGGGCAGCCCGTCCGGCAGCGCGGCGAGGAATTGCGGCGCGGACATGTAGGTCTTGGTCGCAAACGAGCGCGTGCCCAAAAGGCGGGCCAAGGCTTTCAGCACTGAGGGGTCATCGTCGACAATGGCGATCGACCGGGGATTTTTCGCCATGACGGCTATATTGAGCTTGTCGTGACCGGCGTCGAGTTGGGCCATGGTCCAATAGCCGCGCCGCGGCCGTTATTTGCCGTGCGCCGCGATGCCGGCTTTTTCCGCGAGCCGCACCAGGTCGACGACCGTGTGCACGCCGAGTTTTTCCATCATCCGTCCGCGATGGACCTTGATGGTCTTTTCCACCGTTCCCAGATCGCCGGCGATCTGTTTGTTGAGCCGGCCGGCGATAACGTGGGTCAGGACTTCGCGTTCCCGCGGCGTCAAGGTGGCGATTTTGGCTTCGATGGCCGCCACCTCGGCGCCGGTTTGGCGCGTTTTGGCATCGACGCCCTCGGCACGCGCAATGGCATCCAGCAAATTCCTGTCGCTCACCGGTTTGGTGAGAAAGTCGATGGCGCCGGCTTTCATGGCGCGCACGCTCTTTGGAATATCGCCCCTGCCGGTGAGGAAAATGACCGGCCGCCGATTGCCGCTGGCCGTGAAGATTTGCTGCAACGCCAGGCCGTCGAGACCTGGCATCGCGACATCGAAGACGGCACAGCCGGCGACTGCCGCGTCGTGGCCCTCGAGAAATTCCTCCGCCGACGCGAACGGCCGAACGTCATAGCCCTTGGCGCGCAACAGCCGCGACAGCGCCTTCACTACGCCGGCGTCGTCGTCGACCAGGAAAACCGTGAACATGCCGTCCGTCATTTGGCCGCCGCCAAGAACTCCTGCACCGGCAGCGACAACACCGCGACCGCGCCCCGATCCGGATGATTGACCAGGCCGAGCTTGCCGCCATGGGCCTGAGCAATGGTCGAGCAGATCGTCAGCCCCAGGCCGAGGCCGTGAGGCTTGGAGGTGTAGAACGGCTTGAACAATTGCGCCTGCGACTGCGGCGCGATGCCAGGCCCGCGATCCCTGATCCGCACCTCGACGCCATCGGCCTCGATCGCGCGCGTGGAGACCTTGATGCGCCGCTGCGGCTGCGCCGTCGGCGCCATCGCGTCCATGGCGTTCATGAACAGATTGAGCAGCACCTGCTGCAACTGGACCGGATCGCCGAACGTCGCCGGCAGGCGGCCGGCCAAGTCTGTCTCCACCTCGATACGGCGTCCGATCATCTCGCTGTTGAGCAGCGCGATGGTCGAGGTGACCAGCTCGTTGAGGTCGACCGGTTCGGACTTGCTCTCGCCTTTCCTAAGCAGGTTGCGCACCCTGGCAATGACGTCGCCGGCCCGATTGTCCTCGTGAACGATGTCGTTGATGGCATCGCGCACCTCTTCGAGGTCGGGCGATTTCTGCGCCAGCAAATGCAGCGCCGCTTGCGCGTTCGACAGGATCGCGGTGAGCGGCTGGTTGATTTCGTGCGCGATCGTGCCGGAGAGCTCGCCAAGAACGGAAACGCGCATCAGATGCGCAACTTCATGCCGTTGCTCCGCGGCTTCGGCTTCGGCGGCACGCCTGCGGCGGCTTTGGATGAGGACATAGACGATCAGGAATGTCTGGGCGGCGAGAACGGCGGCGATGAGCGCGATTTGCCAGCGATATTGCTCCCACGCGCTCGGCTCGCGAAATTGCACGATGGCATCGGGCGGCAGCCGGCTCTCGCTGATGTTCCACCGCCGCAGCTCCCGCCAGTCGTACATCGGGGGGCCGAACACGACAGGCGGCGGATCGATAGCCCCCGGCGTCTCGCCTTTAAGGATGCGCAGCGCAACTGCCGCAGCTTCCTGGCCCAGCGCCTGGGTCTGCATCAAAGGACCGCCGATAATGCCCCGGCCGAACTCGTAGTCGCCCATGGCGAAAACAGGCACGGCAGAGACTTCCCGCAACTGCTCGAGTGCGCGATCCTGCGCATAGGGCACGCCGGCCGCGTCCTCGGACAGCAGGAACCAGAAAATGGCCGAGTGCTGCGGCATGCTGGCGGCGCGCAGCAGCATTTCGTTGAAGGTCAGGTCGTTGAACCACTCGATCTTGACGCGATCGGCAAACGGCTGAAAATCGCGGTGCAACTCCGAAGTCCAATATCGCTCGACGGGAGAATTACCGACGACGACGGCCACGTCGGTGGTCTCGGGCAAAAGTTGCAGAACGTTCTTCAGATAAGCGGGAAGGTCGAGGTCCAAGAGGACACCGGTGTCATTGTCGGTCAGCGTTGCGCCTGGAATCCGTCGCAGGTCGGCGCCGATGACCATCATCGGCGCTGCCGGAAACAATTCGCCACGATGGCGCTGCATAAAGAATGCCGCGGGAGCGCCCGCCGGCACGATCAAGTCGAGCTTCCGCCCGGCAAGGAGCGCGCGAATATACTCGACGAACGGTCCTTCATCCTGCGGATTTTGGACGCGCGCGGTGTCGAGCGAGACCTCGTAGAGGTCGATCGGCTGCGGAGATTTTTTCACAAGTTCGGCGCGAAAGCTTCCGGCCATATCGCTCCACGGCGAGTAGGGATGGCCGAACGCGTGCAGCAAAAGGACGCGCCGCGGCTCCGCCGCCGCAGCCTGGATCGTCGTCAGTAGTAGGAGCGCCGCGCAGGCAAGCGCCGTTCGCGTCCATTCGCGCTTTGCGGCGACGAAATGCCTCGATTCCCGCATCAGCTCATTTTTCCGTGCCATAAAGCCAACGCATCGGCCATTCTAGTGTCAGGCGTGAGCTGAGCCAATGCCGCTGCGGCAGCATGCCTTGGCGGCCATTGTCTTGAAAACTTTAATCTACTCGCTTGCAAAGCCGGCGGCGGCGTGCGTTGCGCGCATTGCCGATCGCTATTGGACCACGGTCCAATAGGCGCGTTCGCTTTTCTCGATAAAGACTCCCGCAATCGCAATCGCGCCCAATCCAAGCGGCCGCACGCCCACGAAGGCGTGCTTTGCAGGAGAGCGTCGCAAGGCGCAGCGTGGGCATTGCGGAGGCGGCTGGTGGATCGCAAAAGCTCGTCCACGATGATTTTCGTCCCCGGCGGCACCTATCGCATGGGGTCGGACAAGCATTATCCCGAAGAGGCGCCGGCGCATCGGGTTACCGTCGACGACTTCTGGATCGACCGCACGCCGGTCACCAATCGGCAATTCAAGGAATTCGTCCGCGCCACCGGGCACAAAACCTTCGCCGAGATTCCACCAGATCCGAAGAACTACCCCGGCGCGCTGCCGCACATGCTCTATGCCGGCTCGCTGGTGTTCACGCCGCCACGCCATCCGGTCGATCTGAAAAACTGGGGCGAATGGTGGGCGTTCCTCAAGGGCGCAGACTGGCGCCACCCCTACGGCCCGAAGAGCAGCATCAACGCGCTCGACAATCATCCGGTCGTTCACGTCGCTTATGCCGATGCGCTCGCCTACGCCAAGTGGTCCGGCAAAGACCTGTCGACCGAGGCCGAATGGGAATTCGCCGCGCGCGGCGGGCTTGACGGCGCCGAGTTTGCCTGGTGCGACGAATTCATGCCCGGCGGCAAACACATGGCCAATACCTGGCAGGGCGAATTTCGGCGCCAGAATCTTTGCAGCGACGGTTTTGAGCGCACCTCGCCGGTGACGGCGTTTCCGCCGAACGGCTACGGGCTGCATGACATGATCGGCAATGTCTGGGAGTGGACCAGCGATTGGTATTCGGCGAAGCACGAAGCCGACGCGCCAAAGGCGTGCTGCATTCCGGAAAATCCGCGCGGCGGACCCGAGTTCGCGAGCTACGACCCTCGCCAGCCGAACATCAAGATTCCGCGCAAGGTGCTCAAGGGCGGCTCGCACCTGTGCGCCCCCAACTACTGCCGCCGCTATCGTCCGGCAGCGCGCCATGCCGAGCCGATCGACACTTCGACAAGCCACGTCGGCTTTCGCTGCATCACTCGGGAGAAAGATCGCTCAGCCAGTCAACTCTGAGGGAGCAAACGGCAATGAAGACCACTCATCGCGCGCTATGTCGGCGGCGCCTCGACCGACCTGGTGCCGGACTTGCAGCGTCCGGACAATCCGGTCCCGTTGCTGAAGGATCAGATCGACAGGCTGCATATCGGCGGCGGCGGAATCAAATGCGATTCCCGCCATGCACCGAACCACGACACCGCTTCCGCTCGGTCGCGCGCCATGCGGAGGCGGTGGAAACGTCCACTAGCCATCTCGGTTTTCGCTGTGTCATCAGAAATGGGAGCGAGGAATGTCAAATACCGATGACGGAAACACGCCGAACTTGAAGAGCGGCGCGCTCAATCGCCGCAATATGCTGCTCGCCGGCACGACGCTCGCTGCCGCGTCGGCGCTGGGCACGGCTGCAAGCGTTCAGAAAGCCGTCGCGCAAGCGCAGCAGGCTGCGCCCGCAGGCCAGAAGCCGAACATTCTCGTCATCATGGGCGACGATGTCGGCTGGTTCAATATCGGCGCCTATCATCAGGGCATCATGTCCGGCAAGACGCCGAACCTCGACAAGCTCGCCGCCGACGGCATGCGGTTTACCGACTACTACGCCGAAGCGAGCTGCACCGCCGGCCGCGCTAACTTCATCACCGGGCAAATCCCGTTGCGCACCGGGCTGACCACGGTCGGCCAGGCCGGCGCCGACGTCGGCATGCCGGACCAGTCGGTGACGACGGCGCTTCTGCTCAAATCGATGGGTTACGCTACCGGGCAGTTCGGCAAGAACCATCTCGGCGACTTGAACAAATATCTGCCGACGCTGCACGGCTTCGACGAATTCTTCGGTTATCTGTACCACCTCGACGCGATGTCCGATCCGTACTGGTACAGCTATCCCCAGGATTGGATCGACAAATACGGCCCGCGCAACCTGGTGCATTCCTACGCGACCGACGTCGACGATCCGACGGTGATGCCGCGCTGGGGCAAGGTCGGCAAGCAGCGCATCGTCGACGAAGGCCCGCTCAAGCCGTTCAAGGATATGACCGCGGATCACCAGATGTGGCAGAAGGGCCGCGACGCCAAATACGACATGGAGACCTTCGACGAAGTTCTCGTCGAACAGACCAAGGGCTTCATGGATCGCGCCAAGCAGGCCAACAAGCCGTTCTTCATCTGGCACAACACCACGCGCATGCACGTCTTCACTTATCTGCAACAGAAGTATCAGGCGAAGATGGATCCCAAGAGCAATTTCGGCCTGGAAGAAGCCGGCATGGCGCAGATGGACGACGACATCGGCGATCTGCTCAAGCATCTCGACGACATCGGCGTCACCGACAACACCATCGTGATCTTCACCACCGACAACGGCGCCGAAGTCTTCACCTGGCCCGACGGCGGCATGACGCCGTTCCGCGCCACCAAGGGCACGGTTTACGAGGGCGGCTTCCGCGTGCCGTGCATCGCGCGCTGGCCGGGCAAGATCAAGCCGGGCTCGGTGGAGAACGGCATCTTCTCCGGATTGGATTGGCTGCCGACGCTGGTGGCGGCGGCGGGCAATCCGAACATCGTGGCGCAACTGCTGCAAGGCGTGCCGATCGGCGGCCAAACCTACAAGAACCACCTGGACGGCTATAACCAGATGGATCTGATCACCGGCAAAGGACCGTCGGTGCGGCACGAGATCTTCTACTTCGGCGAATCGCAGCTCGGTGCCATCCGCATCGACGACTTCAAGTACCAGTTCTACCAGCAGCCGTTCGGCTGGCCGGGCGAGAAGGTGACGACCGACATGCCGACGATCATCAACCTGCGCCAGGATCCGTTCGAGCGCACGCCGTCGATCCGCGGTCAAACGCTCAACGACCTGGGCGGCGGCTACATGAACGACTTCATGGCGCGCGAGTTCTGGCGTTTCGTCCAAGTGCAGCAGACCGTGGCGGCGGCGGCACAATCGTTCATCGACTTCCCGCCGATGCAGCAGGCTGCGTCCTTCAACCTCGCCCAGGTCAAGGAGAAGATCGAGGCGATGATGAAGTCGCACGAAGGGCAGTAAGCAGACCTTTACGATACGACGGCGGGCGTCCCTCTCCAGGGGCGCCCGCTTATCCGTGCGGACGCGCTTTCATTCATCACGACAATCTTGAGAAGAATAATCATGCCGGGATACAAGAAATTTTTGGCCGCGCTCGGCTTCGGCTTGGTGTCGCTGTTCGGCTCTGCGGGTGCGTCCAGCGCGCAGCAAAACGCGGTGACGGCTATCGACATTGCGCTAGAGCCGGACGCAACAATGATCCAGCACGCGCAGGCGGACAACGCCCGCTTGCTAAAGGTTTTTCCGAAAGGCTTTGCTCTCGACGCAACGCATCACCCCCATGTCTCGATGCTGCAGCAGTTCGTTCGGACCGCTGATCTCGACAAGGTCTATGCCGCGGCAAACAAGGTTTTTGCCAGTGAGAAGCCGACGAGCTGGAAGTTGAAGGCATTCAAGTACTACTACATCCCTTCACCGCCGATCGGTCTGGCCGGGATCGTTGCAGAGCCGACCGAAGATTTGCATAGGCTCCAACAAGAACTCATCGACGCGGTGACGCCTTTCACCGTGAAAAATGGGACCGCCGCAGCGTTCATGTCCACTGAGAAAGGCCGCGACATCCAACCGTTCTTGATCGACTACGTGGCCAATTTTGTGACGATCGCAGCCGGGAAGAAATTTAATCCGCACGTCACCATTGGCGTTGCCCCCATCGGCTACCTGAAGAAAATGCTTGCCGAACCGTTTGAGGCGTTCGCGTTCTCGCCGGCGGGGGCGTCGGTCTATCAGCTTGGCAGTTTTGGTACCGCTCGCAAGGAGCTCAAGGCCTTGGCGTTGACGCCCTAGACCATGATCCGATCAAATAGAATCGGATCATGGTCTAGTTTATTCGTTGGAGCATGATCTTTTCGGAAAACCGGCAACCACTTTTCCGGATCATGCTCTAAAGGCCGCTTCGGGAGAACCTGGGATGCCCGACGGGATGTCCCGATTGAAGTATCGAATAGGTAGCGGCCATGTCACAAAAACTTTTCTTCGCCGGGGTCAGCCGTCGGGCGCTACTCTCTGCTCTGGCGGTGCTTCCGGCATTTTCGGGATCGCTTCTGCCCATGTCGGCGCGGGCGCGGACAACGGCGTCGGGCGGCCCGCTGCCGTCGTGGAACGAAGGCCCGGCGAAGCAGGCGATCATCGACTTCGTGCGCGCCACTACCGATCAGGGCAGTCCCAAATTCGTGCCGCCCGAAGAGCGTGTCGCCACGTTCGATCAGGACGGCACGCTGTGGGTCGAGCATCCCATCTACAACCAGGTTGTCTATTGCCTGGATCGCGTTCCGGCGGTGGTGGAGCAGAAGCCGGCGCTCAAGACAATTGAGCCCTTCAAGACCGTGCTGTCCGGCAACCGCGAAGCGATCGCCAAACTCTCGCTGCACGATCTGGAAACCATTCTGGTTGCGACGTTGACCGGCATGTCCGTGGATACGTTCGAAGCCGAGGCCAATAAATGGCTGACGACAGCCAAGCATCCGCGCTGGAACAGGCTTTACACCGAACTGGTCTATCAGCCGATGCTCGAAGTGCAGCAGTATCTGCGCGACAACGGCTACAAGACCTACATCGTCACCGGCGGCGGTCAGGATTTCGTCCGCGTCTATGCGCAGCGGGTCTATGGCATCCCGCCCGAGCAGGTGGTTGGCACCATGGGGGGAACGAAATTCGGTTACGACAAAAACGGCAAGCCGTTCCTGACCAAGGAGCCAAAACTTCTCCTCAACGACGACAAGGCCGGCAAGCCCGAGGGCATTCATCTGATGATCGGCCGGCGCCCGCACGCGGCGTTCGGCAATTCCGATGGCGATCGCGAGATGCTGGAATATACCGGTGCTGGCGACGGCGCGCGGCTGATGATGCTGGTGCTGCACGACGACGCGCAGCGCGAATATGCCTACGGCCCGGCGCGTGGACTGCCCGACACCAAGCTCGGGACCTTCAGTCCAGCGCTCGACGCCGAGGCGAAGAAGAACGGCTGGACCGTGATCAGCATGAAGAGCGACTGGAAGCGTATCTTTCCCTTTGATTAGAGCATGATCCAGAAAAGTGGATGCCGGTTTTCCGAAAAGATCATGCTCCAACGAAAACCTGTCAAAGGAGCGCAACGCGCCCGCGGCTTCACGCGTTCAACAAGGCCATCGCGTGCTCATGCACGCGCTTGTCGCCGGCGGCGATGATGCGGCCGCCGTTGTGCGGGCGGCCGTTGTCCCAGGTGGTGATGATGCCGCCGGCACCCTCGATGATCGGGATCAGCGCCAGCACGTCGTGCGGCTTCAGTTCGGTCTCGATCAGCAGATCGACGTGGCCGGCGGCGAGCACGCAATAGGCGTAACAATCGCCGCCATAGCGCGACAGCCGCACCTCCCGCTCGACGCGGCGGAAACATTGCCGGTCGGCCTCGTTCATCAACAGCGGGCTGGTGGTGAGCATGATGGCGTCGCTCAGCGCTGCGCAGGGGCGCACCTGCAGCGCGCGGTCGCCGGCCGGCCCGCGATAACGCGCGCCGCGGCCGTCACCGGAAAAATGCTCCCGCGTGAACGGCTGGTGCATCATGCCGTAGATCGGCACGCCGCCTCGCGTCAGCGCGATCAACGTGCCCCAGGCCGGCAGGCCGCAGATGAACGATTTGGTGCCGTCGATCGGGTCGAGCACCCAGACATATTCGGCGTCGGGGCGATCGGCGCCAAACTCTTCGCCGATGACACCGTGCTCGGGAAAGGTCCGCGTGATCAGCGCGCGCATGGCGGCTTCGGCGGCGCGGTCGGCCGCCGTCACCGGATCGAAGCCGCCCGACCGGCTCTTGTTCTCGACGCCGAGCGCGCTGCGGAAAAACGGCCGGATGGTCTCGCCGGAGACGGTGGCAAGCTCGTCCACGAAGGCGGCAAAGTCGATTGCGGTCATGAATGGCCTCGTACTTCGAGGTAGCGGAGAGTTCCGCTGGCGGCAATTGGCGTGTTGCCGATCCGCAACGCCCCGGTGCGAAATGCCAAAGTGAGCTGAAAACGGCGCCAGTCGGGGGCGCCTGGCGTGTTTTTGGGCAAGGCGGGTCTCGTTTCTAAGAGGCTGGAATCAATCAGCTATTTATGCGTCCCGCTAGCTTCAACGCGCCCGAGACGCTGCCCTGCAGAATCCGTGGGGAAAGTTCCAGCCAAATAGGTCAACAGGACTTGCGTTTTGTGCGACGCGGTGTATCTTATTGCAGTGCGGTAGCGAGAGGTTTCCTCGCGCTACCGTCGCCCTCCTTGGGCGTTTCCTCCCTAGACTTGGGCCGCTCCCGCAAGGTGAGCGGCCCCTTTCTTTCGGCCTTCGGTTTCTTGTTGGCGGTTCGTCGCCGGACCTATTCGGCTGCCGCCCGATAGGGCCGCAACTCCTCCAGCGGGATCGCGGCAAGGCGATCCGACAATAGCTCGAACTCGCCCGCCAAGCGCGCGAACGAGGCCGAGCGCTCATACCGTCGCTCGTCCATATACAGCGCCCGATTGATCTCGAGCTGGATCGCATGCAGCCCGGTTGTCGGATTGCCGTAGTGCTCGGTGATGAAGCCGCCCGCATAGGGCTTGTTGCGGCTGACCGCATAGCCGAAGCCGCGCATGGTCTCTTCGATAGTCTCGGCAACAATGGGAACGCAACTCGTGCCGTAGCGGTCGCCGAGCACGAGGTCGGCACGCGGGCGCTCGTCTCTGGCGCCGGTGGTCGACGGCATGGAGTGGCAATCGATCAGCATGGCGGCGCCGAAATCGCGATGCAGCCGCATGAACAGGCGCCGTAGCGCCCGGTGATAGGGCTTGTAGAGGCTGTCGATGCGGCGCAGCGCTTCGCCGACCGCAATGCGCTGATCGTAGATTTCCTGGGCGTCGCCGACCACGCGCGCCACGGTGCCGAGCCCGCCGGCGACCCGCATCGAGCGGGTGTTGGCGAACGAGGGTAGCCGCCCGTCGAACATGCGCGGATCGAGCTCGTAGGGCTCGCGGTTGACGTCGACATAGCAGCGCGGGAAATGCGCCTTCATGATCGGATGGCCGCGCGCGGCGATGCCGGCGATCAGGTCGTCGACGAAGCTATCTTCGGAGCGGCGCAGCGTCGCCAGATCGAGCCGCGAGGTGAGCAGGAAGGCGCGCGGATAGATCCGCCCGCTATGCGGCGAGTTGAACAGGACCGGACCACGGCACTCCGCCGGCTCGACCGCCTCGAACGGGGGATCAAATTCGTCCTGGATTTCCAACATGGCGCCTGGCGGGGCTTTTGGGGGACTAGCGACCCGGCACCCGTTCCCTAGCGTGCGCCAACCGCCATTGTCCATAGGAGTCGCCGCTTGCCAAGGGCGGTTTAAGGGCGGTTACATGGTGCCGTTTTCACCTCATCTTTACCGGCCATGCGGCTTATGGAGCGGCAGGGGGCCGGCGCCAAGCCGGGTTCGGGTTGCCATGTCCAAAATCTTGCTTGCGGAAGACGACGTCGACATGCGCCGGTTCCTGGTCAAGGCGCTGCAGAATGCCGGTTTCGACGTCGTGTCCTACGACAACGGCCTATCCGCCTACCAGCGGCTGCGGGAAGAGCCGTTCGAGCTTCTCCTGACCGACATCGTCATGCCCGAGATGGACGGCATCGAGCTCGCCCGTCGCGCCGCCGAGCTCGACCCCGACATCAAGATCATGTTCATCACCGGCTTCGCCGCGGTGGCGCTCAATTCCGATTCGAGCGCCCCCAAGCACGCCAAGGTGCTGTCGAAGCCGATTCATCTTCGCGAACTGGTCAACGAAGTGCAAAAGCTGCTCGCAGCCTGATCCCGCCTGCGCGGCCGGTTGCAGCATCGGCGGCCCGCCGCTGTCTTATCTGCACGGAATGTCCTTTGCGCCATTGGTTCGAGCGACCGCCATCGCGTGTGGGTCGCGCCAAGCGTCGCGCGGGCGCGTCGATAGCGCGGCGATACGGTGACCGGCGCGCCGTCGGGCAGGTCGGCTGCCGCCCGCTCCATTGACAGTCGCTGCAAAATCATGGCGGCGGGAGGTGGAATGTGTAGACTGCGCGGGAAAATATTTCGATGCCGAGGCGCTCTCCGCCATGTCCCCGATGGAAGATCGAAGCGCGAAACCGGTTCCGCTGCCGGAAGAAT
>Ga0210405_10004678_pt1 | contig 12756 bp, 13 predicted proteins | sample IncBWH11MmetaG_FD_155492 | JGI IMG/M metagenome (GOLD analysis project Ga0210405, IMG submission 155492) | Forest soil microbial communities from Barre Woods Harvard Forest LTER site, Petersham, Massachusetts, United States - Inc-BW-H-11-M | ecosystem: Environmental > Terrestrial > Soil >... | reverse complement strand
GTGGTGCGGGCTACCCGCAGCACCCGCAGCATCTCGGCGGCACCGTCGGCGCTCTTGGGCTCGCCGAGGGCTTCGCCAGCCAACACAATCGCGGCGGCTCCGGCCGCGTCCTTGCGGGACGTGAAAACCGAATCGTCTGCTGCCTCCGTGCCGCTGCCGGCGGAGCTTGTTGCGATCTTGCGGCGGCATCGCCTTGCTCAATTTGGCGGTACACAGGTCGCACGGGCCAACACGCTCGGTCTGGTGTTCACGACGAAGAACGGGACGCCTCTCGAGCCCAGGAACGTCAACCGAGCGTTCGAGACGCTGTGCCGACGAGCTGGCGTACGAAGCATCCGACTGCACGACCTTCGGCACTCGTGTGCGACCTTATTGTTCGCGATGGGCGTCGAGGCAGCAACGGTGCAGCGCATACTGCGTCATAGCTCGATATCTGTTACTACAGGGACGTATGTGGACGTGATCGAACAGGTCCAGCGTTCGGCCGTCGCGGGCATGGATTCGCTGCTCAATCCGGCACGGTGATGGCGAGCACCGATGCCTACTGTCGTCAAAGTCGCAACAGCGCCAGCCCCAGATGCCGGAAATAGCCTCTGACCTGCGCGCGCCCGAAGAGATTCGAACTCCCAACCTTCTGGTGTATTCGCACTGTCCCGCAGCGTCCGCCAGCGTCCGATAACGTATTGCGGCCCAACGGGATACGTATTCCAGCGTCCGCCTAGAACCGTCACTATTCGGCCTGATTCACGGGCGTTTGTGACAGGAAAGTGGCGACTTTCAAAAGACTTCCCGCAAAGTGCGGGAGGCCGCGGCGACGGCAAATGGGGAACCGGATCTATCTAGTCCACGTCTGAATAGTTACTCGGGCCGCCCCACCACAACTCGGGGCGGCCCGTGACGCCTACAAGCGGACTGGCACTTGAACAGCTGTCACGCTGGCTGCGTGCGGCGGCGAGTTCGAGGTTGAGCCTCCGGTTGTCGGCGCGGAGGTGGTCGAGTGCGAGTTTGAACTTGAGCCTGCGGTTGTCGGCGCGGAGCTGGTCGAGTTCGGCGATGAGTAAGTCCAGCAACTCGTATGCGGTCATGGCGGCCAGACTTCGTCGGTGCTGCTAAACATTCCCCATTCTTCTCCCCTTAAACCGTTTGAATGACCCCTTGGAGTCGGGGCCAATGGCTACCGTTCGATGGTCCCGCGAAGCAGTGCAACTGACGCGAGTAGTCCACTACCCGTCTTGTTTCGACGTTCACCTGAGAAGGGCACTGAGTCGGTAAAGACGAACGCAGCGAGCGCCGCGGTGGTCGACCTCACCGAGTAGCCGAGGCCCTCGCCAGGTCGAGCGATGGGGAACCGGATCTATCTAGTCCACGTCTGAACGGTTATCGGGCCGCCACACCCTCTCCCTGTGGCGGGCCGATCGATCTAGGCCGGGATGAGCTGGGCCAGGTGCGATCATCGTTCGCTATGGCACTCACAATCGCAGAACTACGTGCAATGAGTGAGGACGACCTGATTCGAGGTGCCCATCTCACCTGTGCGAACCGTCTCGCGATGTCCCATCGTGACGCAGGGTGTGTAACGCGAGTTGTGACAAAGTCGTGACAACTTAGGCATCTGGATTTATCGCCGACGACGTCTGGGTTATGAGCTAGCCGTTGACGGTTTCGCGGCGGCGCACTGAGTCTCAAACCCGCAGGTCACGGTCTATCGCCCAGCTACTTCATCGCGCCACGTTCAGCACGATCTCGCCTGTTTCGCCCCGTTTGGTTCACAAATACGTTCACCTACCGTGCGGAGCTGGTTGTCCCGCAACGCTCAACTGCCGCCCAAACAATCTCGCTGCAGACTGCCATTCGCTGTAACCCGGTCGGCTACTAGAAAGCACCTGGGCCGAATGGATCCGACGAAGCGCACGGCCCATCCGGTGCTGGCTCAATCCGATCCGACGCCTTCCAGGAGAAGAGCATATGAACAACGAGCGGCCCGACCCGACAAACATCAACGCTGGGATTACGCTGCGATGACTACGGCACAGCCTTCTCCCGGGATCGGTTTCGTCGCTTTCGTGCGCAAGGCAGGATTACTCGTGAAATTGCGCGATGCCGCGCCGACGACGCGGGTCATGGTCGTGGCGATCATGGTGTCGATGGTCGTCTTCCTCGATGGCACCGTGGTGAATCTGGCCCTCCCGGCCACGGAGCGGGACCTTGGCGGGGGCATGTGCTCACAGCAATGGGTCGTTGACGGCTACCTGCTGGCTGCGGCGGCCATGGTTCTACCGGGCGGCGCCATCGCCGACCTGGTCGGGCGAATACCGGTGATGCGCCTCGGGCTGGCAGCCTTTGGGGCGGGCTCGGTGCTGGCGGCCACCGCGGCCACCCCCGCGATGCTGATCGCCGGGCGCCTCGTCCAAGGGTTGGGCGGCGCGTTTCTGGTGCCCTGCTCGCTCGCTCTGATCAACTCGTCGTTCGACCGCGCCAACCGGCCCGCCGCGATCGGGTTCTGGACGGCCTGGACCGGAACCGCCTTTGCCCTCGGGCCGCTGCTGGGCGGACTGACCGTGGACTTCCTGAGCTGGCGCTGGATCTATGTGTTGTCGGCGATCCCGATAGCCATCGGGTTTGCCTTGACGTTTTGGCTGCGCCCGATGCCGGGGCCCTCCGAACGCGCTCCCCTCGACATCGCCGGCGCGGCGCTGGCGGCGGTCGGACTGGCCGCCACGGTGTATGCACTGATCGAACAGGGTCGTCCCACCCGGGGGTGGGACGACCCCCGGGTCAGGGTTGCGTTGGTGGTGGGGGTCGCCGCATTGCTGGCGTTCGTGGCGTGGCAGCGCCGCGCCCCACACCCGATGATGCCGCCGGGCCTATTTACGGTCCCTAACTTCGCCGGAGCCAACCTGGTCACCGCGTTCGTCTACGGCGGCATCGCGATGGGCTCGTTGGCCATCGCGCTGTACCTACAAGAGATCGCAGGGTACTCGGCCACCGTTTCAGGTTTGATCACATTGCCCAGCCCCGTCCTGTCGTTTCTGTTCGCCAGCCGCGTCGGCGGCCTGGCCGCACGGATCGGACCGCGGGTTTTCCTGATGACGGGCCCGGCGCTGGCCGGCTTGGGGCTGCTGCTCATCCGCCCCACCACACACGGATTCCACGTCGTCACCGACGTATTGCCCGGGAGGATTGTGCTGGCCATCGGCATGGTCCTTGCCATCACACCCCTGACCGCGGTCAATTTGTCCGCCGTCAAGTCCGCGCACAGCGGAATCGCCGCCGCGATCCAAAACGCTACGGGGCGGACGTCTGCGCTGATCGCTGTGGCCTGCATGGGACTGATCACGGCCAACAGGATGACCGATGTCAGCTTCACCCGGCTGCTGCAGGTCAGCGCGCTGTTGTTCGTCATTGGCGCCGTCATCGGCGGCCTCGCCATCAGAAACCCGGCCGTTGCCGCTGAGCCCGTACCCGATGGAGCCGCCGCCCCCGTGCCATGACCGCCTCGAGGCCTAACCTGCTCCGGCGAGCCCACCTGGCGCCAAGGCCGCGGCCGACCTGCTGGACACTCCTCGATCTGTTCCCACACTTTGGGACTCTTCAGACATCGAACCAGTGACCTTCCGCGTGTGAAGCTGAATCGATGTCAGAAGCGAAACGTATGTGCTGGTCAAGCTGGGGCGAACAGGACCCATCGCGGGGGTTCAGAGCAAGCAATATGAACGGCGTGGCGGATCCGGAGCGGATGAAAACGAACCTGTGATCCGTAGGCACGGGCGGGTGGCGTGACCAGGCATGATACGAGTTCTCTTGTTGTGTAGGCGGAGGTGTCGGGGAGCCCGACTCTCGTCATCGTTGTCGTCAGAAGTGTCGTCAGCTCACGATGCGAAACAGCGGCATTCCCACCGCTTCCTCACACCCGGCGATCCTGCGCTGACGATCGGATGTGTCAAGGGTGGCGAAGCCATCAACGTGGTGACGTCGAAGACGCCCTTTACGCAGCCGATCGGGCAGTCAGACACTGCGGGATTGAGGTGGCGTTTGATCAGGCGGCGCCGGGGCTGGTGGGATTGTGGCTCTTGGCCTTGATGTGCGCCCCAAGGAGATTGTTATCGGCGACGCCGATGCCCTTGAGGGCCTCGATCAGCAAAGCGATGATGTCGGATACGACCAGTTTGTCGTATCCCTCCGCCAGCCCGTAGCTGTGCAATTCCCAGCGGTACTTGTGGTCTTCGAGGCGAGGCCACAGCTCGGTGATCACGGGTGTGAAATCATCGGCTAGCGCGGCTAATTCGGCGCGCAAGCCCGCGTAGTCCTGAGGTTTGGCGGGGTATCCGAGGTGTCAGATGACTCGGTCATGCGCGGATCTACCTCCAGTTTTGCCACGGCGGCACGTAGGCGTCTGACGGCAGGATAAAAGGCGGCTCGCCGAATTTCGACCGTCGCCGTCGCCCCCTTGCGACTGACGTCGATTCGGGATGGTTTTCATGGCCGGATAAGGACGATCCTGGCTCCGCGCCGCGCTCAAGCGCGAGTCCGCCGAATCTGTCGGCGCTATGGGGCATGATGATCAGGTGAGCGCAGCCTGATGCTCACCGGGCCGCCACCAAAGTTCCACGAGACTCGGGACATCCTCCTCCGCTACACTAGCCGGCTTAGGCTACTATGCTCAGGCCTCGAAGTCCGCGGTTATCTGGGAGATTGTTGGGGGATCCCTGTGAATGGATCAGAAACCTATCAGAGTAGCGCGCTGCCTCAGTTTCTTCTTTGTTCTTCTTTGCCTTCTTCTTTGCCCCGTCTGCCAGCTGCGGTAAAGGCCACCGCAATTGCTGCCGACGACGTCGACGAAAAGGCCAGATTCCCTTCCGAAGCGATCGAACTAGTCAAGGAAGCAAAGTTCGAGGCAACAGACGCTGCGGCCAACGATCCGTTCTCTCTGCCGAGCGGGCAGGGTACTCGCACCAAATCAGCGGACCGGGAATTGAAGACCGGACTGATTGTGCGCCGCTACGACGACCTCGATGACGGCATGGCCGTTGTTCTCGGCAAATTGCCACTAGGAGCACTTCGGCGAGGCGTTCGGGTTGTCAACTCATGACTGTGAAGTCGCGCACAGCGCATGCGTCGGATTCGGAATAGAGCGAGTTGTGTTGGGCCTCATCCGGTCGCACGGTTTCGAGCCCGCGATGTGGCTGACGCAAGTACGTACGAATCCAGGTCGGACCGTTGATTGAAATGAGCAAAATAACATCAAGAGCACGACTATCCGCTAGCGGCGGAAGCCGACCGTGGAGCCAGCGCAACATGCCGTTGACGGCGACAGAGGTGCCGACATTTTTCGGACCGTCTGAGTCGCCATTGTTCGGCGTGGTTCATCTGCCGGTCGATAACCAGATCAGGGGCGGGGTACTGATCTGTGGTTCGCTCGGAAAGGAGGGGATGGAGAGTGTCCGACTACACCGGATCCTCGCCGACAGCCTGGCGCGCCGCGGTTTCGGCGTGCTGCATTTTGACTATCTGGGCTTGGGTGATTCTGCATACGCTCAGGTCTGTGATGACGCGGTGGCCAACTGGGTGGCAAGCGTGGGCCACGCGCTCGACTACCTCACGCTGATCGGCGCGGAGTCGGCTACCGCTATCGGCATACGTGCCGGGTGCCTGATCTTGAACGAGTACCTGGCCCAATCCCACACGGTCAACCGCGTGGTCTACCTCGATCCCTATGGAACGGGCAGGCGTTACCTTCGGGAACACACCACGCTGTTCCGGGTGTCGGTGGGCGAGGACGCTCCTACGCCCGGCGAAGTGTCAATCTTCGGCGGGCGGTTGAGCGACCACGCCGCCGCAGAATTCGCCGCGCTGCGGATGGGTGCCAATCCAGTCAGCGCCCATGGCGTCGACAACGTACTTCTGGTGGGACGACCAGCCGAGACCGACAAGCGCGTCACCGCCCTGGCGTCGGCCGAGGGAGTTGATTCGATCATTACCGGCGGTCTGCCGGAATGCGCCCGGTCGCAGGATTGGTTGTTACCGATCCCTTTCACCGCGGTCGATTCGATCATCGAGTGGATCGACGGAAAGGTTCCCACTCGCACCCACCGCGCCGTACCCCAATACCTGACAACGGTGACGATGCCGGCCGAAGGGCCCGACGGGGTCGACGTTTTCGAGAGCGTCGAACGAATCGAGCCGAACGGCCTATTCGCCATCCGCACGCTGCCCCGACGCCGTAGTCCCGCGCCCGCAAAGACCGTGTTGTTCTTCGTGGCGGCCAAAAACTTACACGTAGGACCCGCCCGGGAGTGGGTCGAATTGTCACGTCGCATTGCAGCGGCCGGGTCACAGGCGTTGCGCTGGGACCCGGCAGGACTGGGCTTGTCGGGCCAGATCAGCCGGGACCCTTGGCGCTTTGTGTATTCCAAGGCTGACATCACCGACTCGATAGCGGTGGCCAGACATGCGTGCCAAGACGCCGGCGAACTCGAGCTTGTCGGTATCTGCTCCGGCTCGTGGTACGCCGCTCATGCCGCCCGCAATATCGGTGCGCAGTCGGCGATCCTGGTCAACCTGATGCCGTGGAATTGGCGCGTCACCCCCACCTTGCTGTCGCAGTGGTCCTCCCGGAAGAAAGCGCTACACGCCAACGCGGCTAGTGACACGGGCGGCGGCCCCTCCGAATCCAGGACAAAGCGCCGCCTCATAGCACTTCTCAACCCGGCTCGGAAGCGGACGAAGAGCTTTATGCACAACCACCTCCCGCGATACGTCCTGCGGGTGTTGAGCCGGGTCGGACTCGTGTGGCTGCCGGAGGATGTTCTGACAACGCTTGCCCACCGTGGAACCGACGTGACGCTGATTGCCTCGCCCGAGGATGCGGAGCAGTTCACTGCCAGAGGCGGTCGGGCAGCCCTTGACCGGCTGCAATGGACGTCGCAGCCGCCCCGCCTGATCGCCACACCCACCGGCGATCATGGCGCAAATCACCCGGCGGTATTGGCGGCGATCCGCAACGCGGTGTTGCCGGTACCTGCCGTTTCCCCATCGGAGCACATCCCCGTATCGGACATCACGTCGATTGAGAGTCGCCGAATCCGCTAGTGCCCCGCGCCGGAAATGCGTGAGATATGTTTGTGGAGGGAGTCGCGAGGATCTCTTCGGCGGCCTTTGTCCACGCGAACGGTCTTGGGTCGGCGTTCCAGGTGGCGATCCATTCGCGGACGTCGTTTTCCAGCGCGACAGCGTCGTAGGCCAGCGCGAGCATCACCCGATTCCGGATCGGCTCATCGGCGAACACCGCCAACAATCGCAGCCAGTCGGCCTCACTCGGGATCCACGGCAGCTTCACGATCCGCGGCACCAGCGCGCTCGGCCGCCCACCCGACCGGCCAGGCGTATAACGGCCCCGCCCAACAGGATTCGACTCCCGCATCCCTTCTTCGACCCCAGGAAGTCGTAGAACAGTCGAACCGGCACCAGACGCTGCTGCAGGGTCGCGTTCGCCAGCCCCGACCCCGAGTCCAACGCCACCACATTGGTGCCGCGCCGACTCGGCCGCGACGTCAACTCCCGCACGAACATCGCCACGTGGGCGCGGGTCGCGGTCAGCGGGTCGATCCCCTCCCGCTCACAGACCTGCAGATACTCCGCCAGACCCCGCGAATACGCATCGATAGTTCGCGGTGCGCGTCCCATATCGGTCCAGATCCGCAGCCACTCCAGCGCCCGCTCGTGCAGAGCGAGCACCGGCCACTTCGTCTCCACCGCCTCGGGCATGCCGCAGACCCCATCGGGGTGTACTTCCGACGCTTGCCCGACATACGGACATCCTTCCCGGGGACCAGCAGTCCCACTAGTCAGGTGTCCACCGTCAGGGGTCAACCCCAGCGTGACCACTAGCAACCGACAAGTACTGCTTTGGCCGGAGGCGGCATTCAGCACATCGTTGTCTGAGTCGCGCAGCAGCGCCCGGGTCGCCGCGTTGTCGTGCGTTCATTGCGCAACATGTCGATTTGGATCGCCCTGGGAAGTGTGGAGCCTCCACCAGAACCGGCGCGATTCGATTCTGGCCTCACGATGGGTTTCGGGCACGGCGAGTCGAGTCTGCGCTAGCGCATGAAGTTTCCTACTCGGACTCGGCCGGACTACAGACCACGAGAACGACGGCCATTGCGTGGCAATCGGCGTGCGAAAGCGACAAAGACGAGCTGAGCCAGCCTTGGTGTTGTGCCCGCTCGGCGACCGCTCCGCTCAGGCGAAGCACAGGCAACGGACCGTCCCGTGTTACCTCGATCTCGCGCAGGGGAAACGGCATGTCGGGTTCTGCGAATGCCTTGATCACTGCTTCCTTGGCCGCGAACCGGGCCGCCAGTCTGTGCACCCGGTTGCGGCCCTGGCAGTCGTTGATTTCGCTCGCCGTAAAAACCTTGCGCAGGTACCGGTCCCCGAACGCCGCCAGCGAGTCCTGGACATCCTCAATGGCCACGACATCGCATCCGACGCGGACGCGGTGCCCGTCAACCTCGCCCGGCAAGGTGATCATGCACTCGCCGTAATCGTTGCGGTACCAAGGGAATCCACCGATGCGACTTTACCCAGCGGCGCAGTTTGATCACAGCATCGTTGCAGCCGCACGCTGTAGGGTGTCGCGGCCAGGAGATGAAAGAAGTTGTCCGAAGGTATCCAGGCCGGCGCGTCGATAGACACATAGCGAAGTGCCACATCAGATGAGATCTCGAGAGTCCAGTTGGTTTCGTCACTGGGGTAGGCCAACGCGCGGATACCGGAGTTGGCTTGACCCGGGCGCGGATTAACGATCAGAGCGTCGCGAATCATATACGGCGATCCGACGAACTCGACAACGGCTTCGATGCCGTCGGCCGTGGGCTTACCGAATCTAAATGAGTTGGACAGGTCCCGGAACGCTCCCGACAGAGACGAATCGAAGAAAGTGAGCGAAGAACGACCGGATCTAGCCCAAGAGCGTGGAGTGTTTCGATCCAAAGATCAAGGTAGCAATTGGTCTCCGGCCAGATCCGCTCGCCCGCATGACTGAAATGTGATTGGTATCCCCTGGGGCTGGCAGAGATCTGCAGGGCCGGCTCCGGCAGGCCCACTGCTACCGCACGTGGCATCACGCAGACGACTTGGCTAGGCCTTCGACTACCTGCTCGATGTTGCGTACGGAAGCGAAGGTGGACTTCTTGAGCACTTCATCGGGGAACTCGATGTCGAATGCATCCTCAAGCGCAAGCATGACATCGACCGACGCGTGCGACGTCAGGCCGAGCTCGTAGAGGTCGGCTTGACTGTCCACCTCGCGTGGATCGACCGCCATACGGCCATGAGCAGCTAGGACGTCACGAATCCGGTCCTGTATCACGCTTCCCCTCACGTCTAACCTATTAACCCTCACGTCTAACCTATTAACCAGTGTTGGGTCCAGTTAACCAGTGTTGGGTCCAGCAACCGCTGCTCCCCCGGCCGAATCAGCGGCGGCCATGGCCTCGGCCGTGGGGAACAGCTCCACCGGCGAGCGAGAATAGCGAGCGTGCAGCACCTGCGAGAAGGCGTGACGGACCACGGCGTGCTCGGTGCGGTGCTGGACCACGCCGATCGAGCCCCGGATCGGCCCGCTGTCAAGGACCTGGATCGCGCGTTGACCCGGGACGAGTTGCGCGCCGCAGCCGGGAGAGTGGCCGCTGGCTTGCTTCAGAAAGGCGTCGAGCCCGGGGATCGGGTTGCCCTGCTGATCGGCAATTCTGTGGACTTCGTGGTGGCGGCACTGGGCTGTCTGTGGGCGGGGGTCACGTTCGTTCCGCTGGCGATCACCGATCCAGATCTCCGCCGTGCGCAGATCGTGGCTGACTGCCGGCCCGCACAGGTGATCACCGCAGGCTCGGACCAAACGGCGCCATCGGGACTTCCCGTCGGCACGGCGTGGACCTCCCTTTCGGCGTTGAGCGTCGCAGATGGGCGCACGCCACCACCCGTAACGGGCCCCATCTCCTACATCATTTACACGTCGGGGACGACCGGTATCCCCAAGGGGGTGCAGATTTCTCCGGAGGCCTTTTTCACCGCAGCCGAAGCATGCGCCGACGCCGTGGGACTCACGGGGGACGACCGGGGCCTATGCGTTTCGCCCGTGCACTTTGACGGGTCCTTCTCTGCCATCTTTCCTCCGCTCGTGCGCGGCGTCCCCCTCGTCATCCCCGACCGGGAAACCCTCCTGTTCCCACGCAGGTTCTTCTCGATTGTCGCCAGCGAGGGGATCACGGCGACCAGCTTCTCTCCCAGCTACCTCCGGTTGCTCCGGGCCAGCGGCCGTCTGGCGCGGTTGGCTGACACCCCGCTGAGAGTGATGGCCCTGGGCGGTGAAGCGCCGTCCACGGCCGATATCAGGGCGGTGTGGGCCGCCAGTCCGGGACTGCGGGTGGTGAACCGGTACGGCCCGACCGAGACGACCATCGCCGTCGCCCATCTGGAACTGACGCCCGAGTTGCTCGACGCGGGGCTGGTACCGATCGGTCATCCTCATCCCGGGAGCTCGTTCCACCTCGTTGATGAGCACGGAAGGCTGGTGGATCGTCCTGGAGCGGTCGGCGAGCTGTACATCGGCGGACCGCAGCTCATGGCTGGATATCTGAACGACCCGGCGCTGAGCGCAGCTGTGCTGCGGACGGACGTCGTCGAAGGAACCACTCTCTACCGCACTGGTGACCTCGTCTTCCGCGACGACCGGGGCAACTACGTATACGTGGGGCGTTCGGACCGCGTCATCAAGCGACATGGTGTGAGGATGTCGCTGGTCGAGGTGACCGAGGCGCTCGGTGGTATCGACGGGGTCGCATCCGCGGCGTGCACGCCCTTCGACCTGGAGGGCGATCTGGGGGTCGTCGCATTCGTGGTGCCGGACGGCGAGCTCACCCCTCTCGCCGTCCGCCAGGCCGCCAGCAAACGGCTCCCGGAAACGATGCTGCCCGATCAATTCGTCTTAGTGGCCAACTTGCCCTTGACGTCTTCCAGCAAGGTCGACGAGCGACGGCTGCTGAAGGAGGCTGGCTTGTCTCCGCCGAACGAAGGGGCCTGAGCCGTCAGTGTCGTTGCAACTCAGTTATATGGAGATCGACTCGCTGTCCCGAGTCCTTCCACGAGAACCTGCTTGCATTCGCGAGCCCCCAACGTGATGAGACGCGACTGCAGGTCTCGGTCGAGTAGAACTCGTTCTATTGATCGAGAAATTTCCGCGGTCGACAGGGGATCAAAATAGTAGGCCGACTCTCTTAGTGTCTCTGGAATGGCTGCCGCATCCGACGCGATAACTGGACACCCACACTTCTGCGCCTCGATCGCTGGGAGCCCGAAGCCTTCATACAACGACGGCAATACGAACGCGGTCGCCTCCTGATACTCGTCAACGGCAGATTCGGACTGACCCTTTGGCGACGAGTTGAAATTGACCCCTGCGGTCGCTGGAAGTGACCATCAACCCGGCTGACATACTGGACAACATGTACATTCCCGCCCATTTCGCCGCCGACGAGCAGGCCGTCGACGACCTGCTCACTCACCACGGTGCCGCTGACCTGATCACTGCAACACCGGAGGGCGTGGTCGCTACTATCCTGCCGTTCGTCTATGACCCGGGCATGAGGACCCTTCGTGGTCATCTCGCCCGCAACAATGACCAGTGGCGGCGCCCGGTGGTTGGCGAGGCTCTGGTCATCGTGCGGGGACCAGATGCGTACATTTCCCCGGCCTGGTATCCGAGCAAGGCCGAGCACGGACGTGTGGTGCCCACTTGGAACTACATCACTGCGCACGTCTATGGGCGACTCGCAGTGCACGATGACCCGGCCTGGGTCGAACAGAATGTGCGTGATCTAACCGGACGCCATGAGGCTGGACGACCGCAATCATGGTCCGTCGACGACGCGCCGCCACAGTTCATCGAGGGTCTACTACGCGCCATTGTGGGAGTGGAATTGCTGATCACCCGCATCGAGGCCAAGTTCAAGCTCAGCCAGAATCAATCAGCCGCTGACGTCGATGGCGTGATCTCAGGATTAATCACCAACGGACACGAAGACGCTGCCCAAGCGGTGCAACGAGCGCGAACGGCATGAGATCGATTTCGCTTCTTAATCATGGCCCGCACGCAACTCCTCCGGGCGGATCTGGCGCACGCGATCGTTGAGCGTGGTCATCGAATACCGCCAGCCGATCCGTTCCGCGATCACCGTCGCCGGCATGGTCGGCCACTCCGCCAACAACAGCCGAAGCTGGTTTTCCACCGCATCGGCAAGTCTGACGCGCGGGCCTCGCTCACGCCGCGGAACCTGATCAGCGTGCAACGCCGCCCGAACCGTGTTCCGAACAATCCCCAACCGGCGGGCGCGCGTTGACATAAACGGCCATTTGGCCAGGAATGGTATCGGAGCGCGGTTCCTAGGCTACGCTCGCTCGGGTGCAAGCGAGGGCAACTGGCGCGACGTCGGGGGGACATTACGAGCAGCTGGTCCGGCGCCAGCGTGCCGAATTGCAAGATGCGTACTTGAAGGGAGTGCGCCGGCTGCGATGGGACGCAGGGCGTCTCGCCGCAGAACGCGAACGGCGTCTTCGGGAGCTGCTGGTGTGGGCCGCCGATCGTTCGCCGTTCTGGCGGGAACGACTGGCGGGGCGCGATCTGGCGAACTTCACCGAGGCCGACCTTCCCTCTCTGCCGGTCCTGACCAGAGCCGAGATGATGGCGGAGTTCGACCGGGT
>Ga0210405_10004677_pt1 | contig 12760 bp, 12 predicted proteins | sample IncBWH11MmetaG_FD_155492 | JGI IMG/M metagenome (GOLD analysis project Ga0210405, IMG submission 155492) | Forest soil microbial communities from Barre Woods Harvard Forest LTER site, Petersham, Massachusetts, United States - Inc-BW-H-11-M | ecosystem: Environmental > Terrestrial > Soil >... | reverse complement strand
CATCAAATCGCCGCCCAACAGCGCAACCGAGGATCGAACGACGGCTGCTTTCGACGTTGAAGAAGCGAAAGGCGATCACGTTGGCTCCCGACCGGAGGGCAGCCATGAATGATCGAAAAGGCATCGACGCCACCAGCTACGTCGTCGGATACGGCCGGCCGCCGAAAGCAATGCAATTTGCGGCCGGCAAAAGCGGCAATCCAAAGGGTCGCCCGAAAGGGAGCCAAACGGCCGGCGCAATCCTGCAAGACATACTTAGCCAAAAAATCGCCGTGACCGAGAACGGAAAGACGCGCCGCATTCCTACCCTTGAGGTCATGTTTCGTCGGCTCATCAACGATGCCCTGCGGCACGATGCAGCGGCCCTAAAGCGCCCCAATCCGCGTTGCACGCGTCGTCTTCTGTGGTCGCCATTTCGACTTCGCCATCGAGGGTGATTCAGACGTGGTGCTGGTTTTCGTCGCGTGTGCCTGCTACTGGCGCGGCAACGTCAGCGACGCGATCGCCTTCAGGCTCGGCGGACTCATGGCTTCATGGCTCGGCCGCGAGACGCTGCTCGGCGCCCATATTGTGCTTGCACCGCGGTTCGATGATCCGTTGCAAGTTTTCGATAGTCCCCTCTCATGGCTGCGCGGCGAACGCGATGGTATCCTAATCGTCGATTGGACCCGCGCTGCTGAGCTCGAGGGTGTGACTCTCGCAGTCGATAGCGAAGAATTCGGCAAGCGACTTCGACAGCGGCTTACACGGCCAGCGCCTCCGATGGTGCTCCGCCGCAATGCTCAGGCAGTTGCATGAACAGGTTCCGATCCCTAGAGGAAGCCGAGCGCGACGCCCCGGGGCTACTGCGGTTTCAAATAGAGCGCTTCGCCTCAATCAAGCCCAGCCCGAACGCCTCATATCTCGTCAAGGGACTCCTTCAAAGCACCGGCCTCGCTGTCATCTGGGGCGCGCCAAAATGTCGCAAATCCTTCTGGGTCGTCGATCTCCTGATGCACGTGGCGCTAGGCTGGAAATATCGTGGCAGGCGGTCCGGCAGGGAACGATCGTGTATTGCGCTCTTGAAGGCGCGGAGGGCTTTCGAAACCGTATTGAGGCCTTCCGGCAAGCTAAGCTGCCGGAGGCGGATGGCGATCCGCCCTTTTATCTCATGGCGACGCCGTTAAGCCTGGTCCGAGAGCACAAAGTCTTCATTGCGGACATCAGCAACCAACTCGCCGGTCAGAGGCCGGTCGCGGTCTGGATCGACACACTCAACCGGAGTCTCGACGGTTCAGAAAGCTCCGACGAGGATATGACCGCCTACGTTCGAGCTGCCGACGCCATCCGTGACGCCGTCGGCTGCCTCGTGTTATCGTCCATCACTGCGGCCATAACGGCGATCGTCCGCGAGGGCACGCCCGTCATGCAGGCGAGCAAAGCTTATGCCGTCTGCATGACCGATGTGGCGTGGCCAAACGATATCAGAGACTTAAACGAGGTCTTCTGAGATTGTGTCCGATTGCGAAGGAAACTCGCGTTGCAAAACGCCCTTTGATTGGGCGCCTCGCGCCGTGCAGTCGTCCGCCCCTAGTATGCTGATTCTGACTTTCGTGCGATTTCGGCTTGACGGCGGGGAGAATGTCGTCGGCGGATTTGGTCCATTTGAAAGGCTTTGGGTCGGCGTTGAGCGCGTCGAGATAAGCTCGGATCGCCGCTTCCAGTTCGGCGGTGGAGCGGTGGACGCCGCGGCGGATTTGCTTTTCGGTGAGGTTGGCGAAGAAGCGCTCGACCTGATTGACCCATGAACTGGCGGTGGGCGTGAAGTGAACATGCCATCGGGCCCGCGCGCCGAGCCATTTTCGGATCGGCTCGGTCTTGTGAGTGGCGTAATTGTCCATGATCAGGTGAACGTCGAGATCGGGTGGGACGTTGCGTTCGATCTCGCGCAGGAAGGCGAGAAACTCGCGGCCGCGATGGCGGGGATAGCAACGCCCGATGACCTTGCCGGTCGCCGCGTCCAGAGCCGCGAACAGGGTCAAGGTTCCATGGCGCGTATAGTCGTGGGTGCGCCGCTCGATTTGTCCCGGTCGCATGGGCAGCAGCGGCTGGGACCGGTCCAGCGCCTGGATCTGGCTCTTCTCGTCGACGCACAGAACCAGGGCGCGCTCAGGCGGGGCCAGATAAAGCCCGACGATGTCGCGCACCTTGTCGACAAACAATGGGTCGGCGGAAAGCTTGAAGGTCTCGGTGCGATGCGGCTGAAGGTTGAACGCCTTCCAAATGCGATGGATGGTCGAGGGCGCAAATCCGACCGCGCGCGCCATCGAGCGCAGGCTCCAATGCGTCGCATCCCGCGGCGTCGTATCCAGCGTCAGGCGAATCGTCTCGGCGACCTCGTCATCGCCGATCCGGCGCGGCGCGCCGGGGCGAGGCTCGTCGAGGAGGCCATCGAGGCGATGCTCGGCGAACCGGCGCCGCCATTTGCCCACCGTGTTGGGGGCTGCGTCGACGCGCAGGCTGATGTCCTTGTTCTCCGCGCCTTCCGCGGCCAAAAGGACGATGCGGGCCCGTTGCGCCAGCCCCTGCGCAGTCTTTCGCCGCGACGCCAAACTCTCAAGCTCACGCCGCTCCCTCTGCGTCAGATCGATCGCAACCGCCGTCTTCCCCATCGCCAATTCTCCGCGGAATCAATCCGCAAAGAGAATCGCACATATTTGCCGATCACGACACTAGAGCAGATTGCAATTTCGCGAATCGGGCGCTATAGGCGCGGTCGCTGACCCCGCCGGCCGCGCTCATCGAGCGCGGCTACAAGGGCCGGGTCGACCCAAATGCAATTTGCGCTAGCAGGCGGAGGCGTCAGAAGGTTTTCAGTCTCCGGCCCCTTCGAACGCGGCCGCGGCGGCGTAGATCGCCTCCTCGTCGAAGTGCTTGCCAATCAGCATAGCACCGATCGGCAGTCCGTCGCCCAGTCCGCAAGGGATGCTCATCGCCGGATGGCCCGTCACATCGAAGGGCGCGGTGTTGCCGATCATTTCGAAGGCGCGCTGGAGGTAGAGCCCTAGCGGCGCGTCCGCCGGAGGCAGCGCCGTTGCTTTCACCGGAAGAGTCGGCATCAGCAAGAGATCGTAGGATTTGAACGCCTTGTCGTAGGAGCCGCGCACCTTGCGCGCCAGGTTTTGCGCTTTCGCGTAGAAGCGCCCGCGATAGTGGGTGAGGAAAAACTGACCCACCATCATCGAGATTTTGAGGCTGTCGGACAGATCATCGGCCGTCTGGCGCCAGTTGGCGTGCGCGTCCAGAAGACTGACCGTGTAGAGGCCCTTCCAGTTGAAGCCCATGCCGTTGCCCAGCATCATCTGCGCCTGCAGCCCTTCGAGCGCGATCGGCGTCCAGATCGCTGGCGCAATGAGGTGATCGGGGATGGATACTTCCTCGACGCTCACGCCAAGCGCCTTGAAGCGCTTGGCCGCCTCGCGCACACTGGCGTCGACGTCTTTTTCGCTGTTGGCGTGACCGAAGCCTTCCTTGACCACGCCGATCTTGAGTCCCTTCGCGCTGCGCTTGGTCGCGGCCACGTAGTCTCCGACCTTGGGCGCATATTGACGCGGGTCGAGGCCGTCCGACCCGGCGAGGACTTCCAGCATCAGCGCGTTGTCAGCGATGGTCGCGGTAATCGGGCCGGTATGGTCGATCGTCGACTCGATCGGCATGACGCCAGTGTAGGGCACGAGGCCATGGGTCGGCTTCATTCCGTAGACCCCACAAAATGAAGCCGGCATCCGGATCGATCCGCCCTGGTCGCCCCCGATCGCGAGGTCGACTTCGCCCGCGGCGACCAGCGCGCCGCTTCCCGAAGACGATCCGCCCGCGGAATAGCCCTGTTTGTGTGGGTTGTGCACCGGCCCGAGCGCACCGGTGTGACTGCCTCCCGACAGACAAAAGCACTCGCAATGCGCCTTGCCCTTGATCGTGGCCCCGGCGTCCAGGAGACGCGTAACGACCGTGGCGTCGATGTTGGGGATATAGCCTTCGAGCGTCGAGGAGCCATTCATCATTGGCACGCCAGCGACGCAGACGTTGTCCTTGATAGCGACCGTTTTACCTTTGAGCTTGCCGCTCGGCGCGCCCTGAATGTCAGTCTTTACGTACCAGGCGTTGAGCGGATTCTCCTCGGCGCTCGGCCGATACCCGGGCGTGCGTGGATATTTGACGACGGGAATCTCGTCGGGCATCTGATCGACGATATCGTAAGCGGCAAAGCTGCCGTCCATCAGCGAAATGAACTCGCCGACGCGTTCCTTCGTCATGGTCATACCGAGGCTCTCGACGATGTCCGTCATCTGTTCGATCGTTGGGCGCTTCACGGTCATGAACTACCTCCTGTTGTTCTAGGTCACATCAGGCTCAACGAGCTTCGCCGCCTCACGTGTGGCCAGATTAGTCGCTTACGCCGATAAATTCATTGACGAGGCCATGCCCGTGCAGTTCGCCCGGCTCGGCGGAATGCACGATGACGCCTTTCTGGATGATGAGGACTCGCTCGGACAGAGTGGCGATGAAGTCGAGATTCTGCTCGACAAGGATCATCGTCAGGCCGCCCTTGGACCGAAGGCCGAGAAGCGTCTCCGCGATCTCATCGATGATCGACGGCTGAATGCCTTCGGTCGGTTCGTCCAGCAGAATCAGCCTTGGATTGCCCGCTAGGCAGCGAGCGATTGCCAGCAGCTGCTGCTCGCCGCCCGAGAGCGCGCCGCCAGGTCGGTCGATCAGCGGCTTGAGCCGCGGGAAGGTTTCCAGCGCCGACCCGATCGCAGCGTCTTCATCCTTTGGTCGCCCGACCGCGCCCATCCGCAGGTTATCGCGCACGCTGAGGCCCGGAAAGATGTCCCGCCCCTGCGGCACATACCCCATGCCGGCGCGCGCACGTCGGTATGGCTCGGCCCGGGTGATGTCAGCGTCTTCCAACACGACCCGCCCCGCGGTCGCCGGAAGGTATCCCATCAGCGCCCGGAGCAGCGTGGTCTTGCCCATTCCGTTATGGCCAAGGATGCCGACGAACTCCCCTCGCGCGACGCTGAAGCTTACGCCCCCCAGGATCGGGATACGGCCATAACCGGCAGCGAGTTCGCTGACCTCCAGCATCATGCCGCCGCTTTCTTTCCGAGATAGACGTCGCGCACGATGGGGCTATGCATAATCGCCTCGACGTCGTCCTCCATTAGAACGGCGCCCTGATTGAAGACCGTGACCTTGCTGGCGATCATGCGGATGAACTGCATATCGTGCTCGACCACGATGAGCGCCTTGGTCTTGTTGATGTCCCGCACGAGTTCGACGGTGCGCAGCACCTCCTGATCGGTCATGCCGGCAGCCGGCTCGTCAAGCAGTACGAGATCCGGATCGGTCGAGAGCACCACGCCGAGTTCGACCCACTGGCGTTGCCCATGCGCGAGTTGACCGACAATGCGCGATGCGATGGCGGACAGGCCCACGCGCTCGAGCATAGTCTCGACAGCGGCCCGCGCCTGCGCCCCGCGATGCATGCGCGTTGCGGCGAGCCACAGATTCTCGCGCACCGTCAAGCCGTCAAAGACACTTGGCACCTGCGTCTTGATGCCCACGCCCCGCCGCGCGATCTCGTGTGGTTCGGCGCCTGTCACATCCTCTCCACGCACGAGAACCGCGCCGGATGTGGGCTTGAGCTGGCCGGTCAACATCTTGAAGAAGGTGCTCTTGCCGGCCCCGTTGGGGCCGATCAGACAACGCAGCTCGCGTTCAGCGAGGGTGAAGTTGACATCCCGGACCGCCTGCACGCCGCCGAAGCGCATGCCCAGCCCTCGGGTCTCAATAAGCGGGACGGTCACCGCGACGCTCCCGCGCGGGTGCGAACGAAGACCGACTCAAGGCCGGCGATCGTTGGCACAAGGCCTTTCGGCACGAGCAGGACGAAGGCGACCAGGATGGCGCCGAGAATGAGCGGAACGTTGCCGAGCAGGGCTTGCCAGCCGGCATCTCCGCTCGGCGCGTTGGCGCCCAAAGCGGCAGTGAGCCATTGAGTCCCAACGCATCCGAGGATCGGCCCAATCAACGTGCCGCGCCCACCGACGATAACCCAGATGATAATTTGGGCCGACTGCGCCAGGCCAAAGATGGTTGGGCTGACGAAGGAACCCCAATTGGCGAACAGGCAGCCCGCATAGCCGGCGAGCGCCGCTCCAATGGTGAAGGTCGTGAGCTTGTAGGCGCGCGGATCGTAGCCAAGGAGTTGCGCGCGTTGTTCGTTCTCGCGGATGCCCACGATAGTGCGACCGAACCGGCTCGCAAGGAGCGTTCGGAGACCGAAGTAGGTAAGAAGGAGCGAGGTGGTCGAGAGATAGAACATGCCCTCGAGATCGATCTGCCAGTCCTTGAAGAAGGGCACATTCAGCGAGGGAATGCCGGGGATGCCGTTAAAGCCGCCGAGCTTCGCGGAGCCGATGTGGAATTCGGGCCCGGCGGTTGAATTGATCGAATTGAAGAGGATCAGAGTCACCGTCAGCGTGATGACGCCGAGGTAGACGTCGCTGATGCGGCCATAGAACATGAAATAGCCGAGCAGGGCCGCGAAGGCTGCCGGCACGAAGACGGCTAGAATCAGCGGCGCCGTGCTCTCGCCGATGTTGATCATCGCAATCGCGTAAGTGTAGGCGCCAAGTCCGAAAAACGCCGACTGGCCGAAACAGAGAATGCCCCCGAAGCCCCAGACAAGGGCGAGCGACAAAGCAAGCACCGCCATGATCATGTAGACGGTGATGTTGAGCACCACGTCGAGGTCGAACAGCCGTGGCGTAAGGATGAGCACCGCGATCCCAACGACCGCGACCAGCGCGAGCCCGAGAACGTTGAGAGCGCGCGCGCTCACAGGCTTCCCCGAAAGAACCGGCCGGTTATCCCTTGAGGGAGCATGCGGATGAGCACGATCGCGGCCGCAAGCAGCGCGACCTCGCCGAAAACCGGCGTTGTCACATAGGTCGCGACCTGGTTGACCGCTCCGAACAATGTTGACGCCATCGTCGTGCCAGTCACGATTGATACGCCCCCGCCGATCACGGTGATGAATGACTTGGCGACATAGGCGGCGCCGATCGTCGGGAACACGCCCGACACAGGCGCGATAACGGCGCCGGCAAGGCCCGTGAGGGCGGCGCCGGCGCCGAAGGTGATCGAATAAACTCGGTTCGGATTGACGCCAAGCGCAGCCGCCATGTTCGCGTTCTGCATCGTTCCTCGCGCGATCAGCCCGAGCCGGGTGAAGCGTAGAACTGCCAGAACCCCGCCAAGCGCGACGATTGCGACGCCGATCACGAATAGCGTGTAGGTGCTCGTCCGATACTGACCCATCTCAAAGCTGCCCAGCGGCGCCGAAAGGCCGACGGTGGTGTTGCCGAACACAGCAGTCGTCAAACCGACGAGAAACAAGCTCAAACCCCAGGTCGCCAACATCGTGTCGACCATGCGGCCATAGAGCCACCGAATGATGGTGCGCTCGACGATAATCCCGATCGCCCCGACGACGATCGGCGCAACAATCAGCATCGCGATCCAGATGCTGAGGCCAAGGCGATTGGCTTCAATGGCGGCATAGCCGCCAAGCATCAGAAACTCGCCGTGCGCCAGGTTGATGACTTTCATCATCCCAAAGATGATCGCCAACCCCACGCTCATCAGCGCGAGGCTGGCGATCGCATAGAGAACCTGGATTGCCAGGAGCGCTACGAGATCCACAAGAGGTCCAGTATGCTCTGTCTGCGAAGCGCGCTCAGAACTTGATCACATACTGCTGGTTATCATTTGGGTTCTTCTTGAGGTCGCAAACGGCCGCGGTGTCCGCCGGCTTCTGCTGCGGGAAATCCTCAAGCAAGAGGAACTTCTTGTCCTTCACCTCGGCGATGTGGACATCGAGAATACAGTGATGCGTCGGCGGGTCGATCGTCACCTTGCCTGATGGCGCGTCGATACTGATGCCGGTTTCGAGCGCTTCGATCACCTTCATTCGATCGATGCTCTCGGCCTTTTTCACCCCTTCTGCCCAAAGGTTGAAGCCTTGGTAGGTTCCCATCGCGAGCTCGGTCACGTTTGGATAATCCGCGCCAAAACGCTTGTGGAACTTCTCAAGGAAAGCGGTGTTGACCGGGTTCTTGACGCTCTCGAAATAGTTGTAGCAAACGAGCATCCCATTCGCTTCGTCGGGCGAAAGAACGATCTGCTCATTGCCGACGCCGAATGTGGTCGAGGCCATCGAGATACTCTTGTTCATGCCTGCCGCCGCCCACTGGCGGTAGAAGGAGATGTGAGCGCCGCCAACGAGGGCAGACCAGACAAAATCCGGCTTTGCAGCCTGGATCTTCGAGATGGTCGAGGAGAAGTTGGTTACGTCAAGGGGGAAGAACTCGATCGACAGCACTTCGCCGCCATTCTCGGTTACATATTTTTTCACCCACTGCGAAGTGATCTGGCCGTAGTTGTAATCCGCAGCCACGACATAAACCTTCTTGCCCCATTTCTTCATCGCATAGGGCACGAGTTTCTCGACCGTCTGCGCGGGCGTAACGCCGGTGTCGAACTGGTTGCGGTCGCACACGCCGCCTTCATATTGTGTGTTGTAAAAATACAGCGTCTTGAACTTGTCGAGTACCGGACGGATGACCTCTCGCGAAGCGGAGGTAATGCCGCCATGCACGACCGCGACCTTGTCCTTAAGCGCGGCTTGTTGGGCGAACTGGGTGTAGAGCTGCATGCTTGACTGGGTGTCGTAATTCACCAGCTGGAGCTGCCGGCCTAACAGTCCGCCCGCCGCGTTGGCTTCCTCGATTGCGAGGGTCAGGGCGTCGACCATTGGCTTGCCATAGATGTCGAGTCCGCCCGACAGATCGTGCAGGCTGCCGACCTTGATTGGGTCGGCCGCGAAGGCGGGCACGCTCAAAGCGCTGGCGCCGGCTAATGCCGCGGCGCTCCCCAACAACTGTCTGCGATCGATATTCATGCCCCTACTCCCTTGCTTTTATTCGATATAATCCACAACCGAGATGCCGGCGGCCGAGGTTCATGCGCGAACCCCGCACGCCCCTTTATTTCACTCGGCGCGTCGCTTCGCTTCCGCGACTTCGTCGCCCGGATTACGGGTCCGGCAGCCGAGGCCAGCGCGGTCGATGTCCCGGGGGGACATGCAGGATACGGGCCAACCCTAGTCCTCTTCCGCTGCGCTGTCACATTCTAACGCGGCGTCGAGAAGTCCGCTTGCCTAGCGCGGCCACATGGCTTGCTTCTCCTTGCCCTCCTCAGTCAGGCCGTCACGCGACCGGCGGTCGGCGCCGGTGCCAACTGGTGGCGGTCTGGAAGGCATGACCAGCGCGGGTAAGCACGTCTTCGGAGAGATGTGGACCAACCAGCTGCATGCTGAGCGGCATCCCCGCCGCGTCGAGGCCATTCGGCAATGTGAGCGTGGGACTGCCGCTGAAGTCGAAAGGCGCGGTGAAACGCAAGATGCTAAGCAGCACGTTGGGATCCTCTCCGTAGGCCTTCATCAGCTCGAGGCTAGGAATCGGCACCGGCATCGTGGGGATGAGGAGGACGTCGACCGCTTTGAACAGCTCCGACAGCTCGCGGGAAAACCTCAGGCGCTCGAGGTTGATCCGGGCGATCTCTATTCCCTTCGTCGCGAGCCCCTGCTCGATCAGCGCTGCAAGGTCTGGGCCGTATTCCGACTTTCTCGTCGGATAGGTGTCTGCATGCGCGGCCGCTGTCTCGACCGAGCACATGGCGATCCATTGACTGACGAGTTTCTGGTAATCCGGGAACCGCACCTCGCGAATGGTTGCGCCAAGCCCGACGAGCACGCGCTCCGCCTCGACCAGCGCCGCGACGACCTGCCCGTCGACGCCGTCGGTCGCATAGCCTCGGTCTATGCCGATCCGCAGGCCACGGATTCCGTCGCCGATGCTTTCGAGATAGTCAGGGACGGCCGCCTTGTAGGTGGTTGGGTCGTTTCTGTCTGCGCCTGCGATCACGCCAAGCATGGCGGCGGCGTCCGCCACAGAGCGCGTCATCGGCCCGACATGATCCAATGTGTCTGCGAGCGGAAACACACCGTACCGACTCACTCGGCCCCAGGTCGGCTTAATCCCGCTGAGACCACAGGTCGCGGAAGGAAACCGGATTGATCCTCCCGTGTCGCTGCCAAGGCTTCCGTAGCAAAGTCCCAGCGCCGTAGCGACGCCGGATCCGGTCGAGGAGGAACCAACCCAATAATCTGTGTTCCACGGGTTAAGCGGCGGCGCCACTTCAGGATGGTGAGAAGTGTACGCACCCTCCGTCATCTGGAGCTTTCCAAGGAGGACCGCGCCTCCGTCTTCAAGGCGCTCCACAACGGTGGCGTTGAAAGATGGAGTGAACGCCTTGAAAATCGTAGTCCCGGCGCGAGTCGGAGCGAAGGTCGTGTAGCAGAGATCCTTGACGGCGATGGGCACGCCGTGGAGAGGACCACGCCATAGGCCGCGGGCAATTTCCGCGTCTGCTGCTTTCGCTTGCTTAAGCGCGCGCTCCGGCAGCACGGTTGCGTAGGAGTGATACTGCCCATCGAGCTGCGCGATACGCTCCAGAGCCGTGCCGGTGAGCTCCGCCGACGATAATTGCTTTCTACGAATAAGATCAGAGACCGTGGTCAACGACTCATACTGCAACTCGGAAGACATTGAGCGGTCCTCTTTTGAATGCACGAAGGGCGCTTTGCCCCGAAAGGGCGGGCGGGCCGGAGATTAACTCATCGGAGCAAAATATATCGAAACCGGCGAACAGCGCTTGCCCCACCGCGCCAGGTCCCCTTGCCTCTAGGCGCGCCTCAGGAACAGCGTCACGTCAACGGCAAATGTTGAGTGAGAGTGTCCGACCCGGTTCCTCTCATCTGTAGCTCCGCGCTGGTCAGGCTTCATTCGCGATCAGCGGCGCCCAGATCCGGGCGCTGTCAATTGGAGCGACGTCACGATCGAATGCGCCGTTCCAAGATCGTGCTGGTGCATGATCTCGCCCGCGCGCCGCCTGTCATGTGCTGCGAGGGCGACCATCAGACGCTCATGCTCCGCCATCGCTTCAACCCATCGTCCTTGTGAAGAGAGCGCGGCGTAGCGCGCGCGGCGGACGCGCGTCATCAGTGGATCGACTGTAGGATCGTGTTGTTTGACGCAGCGACGATCGCGAGATGGATTTCGTGGTTCAGCTGGAAATAAGGCTGACGCTCGCCAGCGGCGTGGTCGCGCGCCATGCGCTCGTGCAGGCGCTGCAGCTTCTCGAGATCCCGATCGGTCATCCGCTCGGCGGCCAGTTCGCAGGCGTTGCGCTCGATCCCCGCGACGACTTCGAACAATTGCCTGATGTCGTCGATCGAAAAATCGCTTACGCGCGCTCCGCGGCCTGGCGGCGGATCGACCAGCCCCTCCGTCGCTAGGAGCTTAATGGCTTCACGGATCGGCGTGCGCGAGACCTGAAGCGTCGTTGCGAGATTAGCGTCGTGCAGGCGCTCCCCAGCAGCCAAATCCCCCTCGACGATCATGTTCCGCAACCGCTCGACGACCGATTCATGAAGTGGCTTCGGCCGTTCGATTACGGCGACGGGCCGTCTCGTGCGACGTCGCGGCGGCGCTTCGTGGGTGAAATCACTCAACGTCGCCTCGTGCGTTTAGGTCCGTTTGGCGTGCTTTCAAGAAACGCACAGAAAATGACCATTTTGCATACAAAATGCAAAAAATAAGCGCCGCGTCAATCCCGGCACTTCGAAGAATCAGCCGCTTACGAGATATTTCGTCTGGCACGCAGCTTGCTCACAACGGGAAGCCCCCAAGGCCGCGCCGCACCCCGCGCAAGCGCAAAAGGAGCCAGACCACGCGCCTACGGACTTGTCTGAAATTTTACACGCTCGGCTCACTCGCGCTCGTCGCGATGCTGGCCCTGAGCACCGCCGCGAGCGCTGAGGCCGCGGATCGCTTCCAGCCCGCGGCGCCGGAGCCGGGCACGGACATTCCGGCTGCAACGATCAAGTTCGGCATGCGTCCCTACGCCGACAACACTTTCTACATCATCGGCATGAAGAAGGGCTGGTTCGACGAGGTTGGCGTCAAATTCGAGCCGGCACCCTAGGGACTGAAGGCGAACGACTCCATGTCACGACGCTGCTCCTGAACGGCCAGCTCGACATCATCTCGGAATTCTGCCCGCTGATGCTGCCGACCTACAAGGACGCAAACAAGCTGAAATGCATCGCCTTCACCGACAATTTCCTCGCCAATGCGATTCTCGCCAACCCCGCGCTGAAGCTCAAGACCTTCAAGGACTATGTGGGCGAGGGAAAGAGTTACGACGAAGCGCTCAAGGCGGCTCTTGCTCCGACGAAGGGCAAGACGCTCGTGGGAGCGCCGGAACTTAGCGACCGGGTTTTCGAGGAATATGTCAACAAGACTGCAGACGCTGGGTTTAAGCTGCAGGTACTGGACGACGCCAAGTCACTGGTGCTCGCCAAGGCCGGACGCGAAGATTTCGTCAATCCTGAGGGCGCGCCGATTGTCTATACCCTTCGTCAGGCGGATGGACGAATCTGGTCGACATCGACGATCTCATCAGCACGGCCCGGGGGCGTGGATTCGCCGATCGAACCTCTGATCGGCATTGTCGGAATCGGCGGCAATTCGGACTACATCAACAGCCATCCCAACACTGTCTTGCGCTTCCTTTCGGTCGTGTGGCGGGT
>Ga0210405_10004674_pt1 | contig 12765 bp, 11 predicted proteins | sample IncBWH11MmetaG_FD_155492 | JGI IMG/M metagenome (GOLD analysis project Ga0210405, IMG submission 155492) | Forest soil microbial communities from Barre Woods Harvard Forest LTER site, Petersham, Massachusetts, United States - Inc-BW-H-11-M | ecosystem: Environmental > Terrestrial > Soil >... | reverse complement strand
TTGAAAGCGGAGATTGGGCAACGCGACCAAATCCGCCAGCAGGCAGAAGACTTCTTGAATAGGCCGGAAAATCGCACCACGCGGGACGAGTCCCAATTTCTCAACGAATTGATCGAGCGCAAAGAATTCTCGTGGACCCACGTGCTCGAGGATCTCGAGAAGGTGATGCCGCCGCGGATTCATCTGGTGTCGATCCATCCCGAGTTGGATGAAGACAATCAGTTGTCGTTGAAGATGGAAGTGGCGGGCGATGCTCGTGACCGGGCACTGGAGCTGGCCCGGCGCATGGAAGACTCGGGGCGGTTCACGCAAACCCATATCGTGAAGGAACACTCGGACGTTTCTACCTCCCATGGCGGAGACAGCATCGAATTCGAAATCCGCGGGCTTTACGTGCCAGAGGCGATCCCGGTGCCTGCACAGAAAACAACGACTAGTCCAAAGCGGAGTTCGCCCTGATGCCAGACTTGAGGCAAACGCGAAAAAACATCACAACCGCGCTGGCGATTCTGCTGGGAGTGGACGTATTGGCTGTGGTGCTATTGTTTTCGCCGATCGTAGGCTCGGCATCCTCACGGCGCGACGAACTGAACCAATTGATCAACGATCTGCGGACGAAGACCCGACTGGTAGCACCGCTGAAAAATCTGGATCAGAAGGTGGTCCTGGCCAACAAGCAGATCACGGATTTCTACAAGAACAGATTCCCGGGGCAAGACTCGGAGATTGCCACGCAATTTGGCAAGCTGGCTGCAGCGAACGGAGTGACGATCGAGCAGGCAAAATATGAAGTAAAAGGCGATGCAGCCGGCGGTCTGTATCCTGTGCTGATTGAGGCCGACCTCTCGGGTAATTACGTGTCACTGGCGCGGTTTATCAATGCGCTGGAGCGCGCAGACATGCTTTTCGTCATCAACAGTATCGAACTCGCAGGGGAGCAGAACGGCATCAAACTGCAAATGAAGCTGGAGACCTACTTGAAGGCGAGGACGTCGTGAAGCTGGGAAGCGATAACCGGACGAAGACGATTGCGGTGGCCGCACTAGCCGTGGTTGCATTGCTCGTTGTGATCTTCGAGCTAATGCACTCCTTGTCGACCGTAGCTTCGACCAGCACACCGACCGTTACGAACATGCCGGTGCCTTCGCCGAGTCCCGCTCGTCCCGGGCGCAAGGGCGCCGGGGCGGCAAAGAAAGTGCGTGCGCCCCAGAGTCTCGATCCCACGCTGAACCTGCAGCAACTCGCCATTACCGAACAGATTAAGTACGAAGGCTCAGGCCGGAATATTTTTGTTTCGCAGGCGGAGGAGATTCCCAAGCCGCTGACTACCGGCACGGCTGACGGCAAGAAGGACGACGCGAAAATATTCCAGCCTCCGCCAGTCGCGCCGCCTCCTCCAATTCCGCTGAAATTCTTCGGATTCGCAAATCATCCCGGAGAGCCAAAGAAAATTTTCCTTTCCAAAGGCGATGACGTTTTCATTGCCGGCGAGGGTGAGATCGTTGACCGCCGATATAAAGTTTTGCGGATTTCGCCAAACTCAGTTGAAATTCAAGATGTGGTCGGCAGCGGCCCTCCGCAGAGCATTCCGCTGACACAAAGCTAGAGAGATTTTGGAATTGAGTAATTTGGTTTAGGTAATTTCTTGCGATGGATTTGAATTCAAGCCTTCGTCAGTCACCGTCTCGCAATCGCCGGGAAGATCGCGGCTACGTGCTGCTGTCGCTTCTTCTGATGGTGACCTTGCTGGTGGTGGGCTTTGCCGTTCTTCTTCCGGCATTTACGTTTGAGATGAAGCGGGACCAGGAACAGGAATTAATCCATCGCGGAGTGCAATATTCCCGGGGCATCCGCGCCTACTACAAAAAATTCGGACGCTACCCTACTCGGCTGGAAGACCTCGACAACACCAACAATCTGCGCTTTCTGCGCAAACGCTACAAAGACCCGATCAATCAAAAAGACTTCAAGCTGTTGCATCTCGGCGAGCAGGGAGTGACGCTGGCCGGCGGCATTGCGGGGGGGATGATTCCGGGAGCGACTCCGGCCGGCGCGATGAACGGACAGAACGGTTCGGGACTCAACGGTCCAGGGTTAGGAGGAGGATCGTCGTTCGGCTCATCGCCCGGTGGCTCGTCATTTAGTGGATCGGGGGTCAACTCAGGGTCTAGCGGATCAGGATCGAATGGAGTGAACAACAACGGCGTGTTTGCGCAGTCCTCGACTGGCGGGTTCGCGTCGAACTCAAACTCGACGGCCCAGAGCGGAACCAATGCGTCTGCGTCTTCATCACCGTCGTCTTCAGATCCCTCGCAAAGTTCCACGCAAGGAGTTTCCCAGGCTCCAGGGACAACCACAGCACCCGGAGATACGAGTTCGGGCAGTCAGCAGATCATTGCCGCGGGGCCGATTGTAGGCGTGGAGAGCATCAGCAAGAAAAACAGCATTCGCGAGTTCAACCACAAAAAGAAATACAACGAGTGGCAGTTTGTGTACGATCCCACGCTCGACCGCGGAGGGCTGATCAGCACGCCGAATCAGCCTCCGCTGCAAACTTCAAATCTTCAGCCGGGACAGAATGGTCAGCCGGGAAGCAACAATGGGAGCGCGTTCGGACCGCCATCAGGCAGCGGCTTCGGCACGTCGAGTGGCTTCGGAAGTAGAATGAACGGACCTGGAACGCCACCACCGCAGCCTCCGTCGAATCCGCCTTCACCACAGTAGCAACGGCACATTCAGCTCAACAAAAGCGAAAGGCCTCATCTCGTGATGAGGCCTTTTTTAATTCCAAAATCTCCACCGATACAGGCTGAACCTAGACGCTGAACGATGATCCGCAGCCGCAGGTGCTCTTCACGTTGGGATTCTCAAACTTGAAGCCGGCGCCTTCGAGGGTCTCGACGTAATCGACGATGCAGCCGTTCAGATACATCACGGAAGTAGCGTCCACGTAAACTTTCAACCCGTCCATATCGAAGGTCTTGTCCATCATTCCGGCAGCATTTTCAAACTGCATGGAGTAGGAGAACCCAGAGCAGCCGCCACCAACCACGCCGATGCGCAGCCCGGCGGGCACGGGATTCTGTTGTCCCATGATTTCTTTCACCTTGGAAACCGCGCTGGACGTAAGGCTAACCGGTGCGGGAGCCTTCTTAACTTCTGGGACGGTCGTGATCTCAGGAACAGTTGTGGTGGCCATACTTAATCTCCTTACTCTGAAGTTCTATTTATTATAGCAAACGATCAGGGAAGCGGTAGTGATAAAATCCTGCTCGAGGTACCCCGAAGGTCTAGGTTCGTCAAGTCTAGGTTCGTCAATCTAGGTTCGTTTTTTCGCAGCGCACACCATTGGTTCGATGTTACGGAGTTCCACCGCAGCGGGAAGCTCTCAGTATGCACCATACACGGCTTACGAATTCAGCCCCGCACGGCTTGCCAAGCGGGGCTATAATGGTTGCGTTCAGGACTCCTCCGGGGTTTGAGTGCTGGCACCGCTCGCCTGCATTGGGGAATTCAGAGGAGATGCCGAACGGCTTGCAATCTGTCGAGGTGGCCTATGACGTGGACTCCTTTGATGCTTGGGCTTGCAACAGTGTGGGGCGTTTTCACCGTCGGACTGATCATTCTCCTGATTTATCGAAGCACACTCACCATGCACGAGGATGAGCAGTTGTATCTCGATGACGCGAACTCCCACATGCAACAGGAGCAAACGGAATTGCTGGTGAAGGTCAACCGCCTGACGCTTCCGGTTTGGGTTTTTGGCGCCGGCTCGGGAGTCCTGTTATTGGTTCTGGCCGGCTTGTTCATCTACCAGGGATTGAACGCCGTCCAGTAAGCCGTTTGATTTTCTGAAGCCGGGCCCCGCTGCGCGGTGCGCCGGCTGAAGGGTGTTGTGTCGATAGCGCCGCTCTTCCATCCCGCGGCGCTGGGCTAACTTCATAGTCTGCCTTGTTGCGATCTTGTTTGTGCTGCTGTGTCTTTCTGCCGCCTACGCAATTTGGCAGGACTTAATTCTACCGAATTGTATCCTCGCGAACGAATCGGATCTCCGCAAAACCTAACCGCCCTGAGTTGAGATCCTAAGCAATATCCCCGAGCGACGAAACTTTCGTTCCATTATCTGATCGACCACTTGCCGAACATCCGCGGTAAGTAAATCGCGGGCGTATCGCTGTCCTTCCGACACCTAGCCAGAATTCCTTTTTCCCGGCAAAGTCAGATCAATGTAAGCCGAAACAAAATCCGTTCGTTATGGGTAAAAAACACCATGAGCCAACTCCCCCGAAGCGCCGGTCTCTGGCCGAAGTACGTTGACTGTTTTGTCTTAGTTGTTGTTGTTCTGATCGCTATTCCGATATTTTCTGGCGTAGCAGCCGCTACCGAACTCACCGTGAGTCCCACGAGCGAAAATTTTGGCACCGTGACGGTGGGCACCAGTCTCAGCGAAACCATAACGCTGACAAACGAGAGCACCTCGAACATTAAGGTTTCTAACGTGCCGATCTGGGGAACGGGCTTCAGCCTGAAGGGAATTACCACCCCATTGATCCTATCGGCGCATCAGGTCTTCACGTTCCAGGTGGTTTACGATCCACCATCAGGAACTGCGAGTACAGGTGGGATGATTGTGATCAGTAACGCGGCCGACTCTCCGCAGCGGATTACGCTGTCGGGCACAGGATGGGTGCCAGTCAAAGCTGTGGTTCCTAGTACGTTCCTAGGCCTTGCGTTGCATCCGGAAGTTCTCAACGACAGAGTTCCATGGCCATCGATCCCATTCGGTGCCATTCGCCTATGGGATACGGAAACGCAGTGGACTCTGCTGAATCCCTCCGAAGGCACCTACAACTTTGCGGAATTGGATACCTGGTTCAACATCGCAGCCCAGAACGGAAAGACTGACCTCATTTATACATTCGGCATCGTGCCGCAATGGGCTTCTTCGAATAAGAACGATCAGACCTGTGTCTCTGGAAATTCTGGGCCCGGCTCCTGCGATCCGCCGTACGATTTGAACGCTGACGGCAGTGGGACCGACCAGATTTGGCAGGATTTTGTAACGGCGATCGTTGCCCATGCCGCCGGAAGAATCAAGTATTGGGAGCTGTGGAACGAGCCCGATTGCCCCTATGAATGGAGAGGAACCAACGCGCAACTCGTGCGCATGGCCAAGGACGCATACGCCATCATCAAGGCAGCGGATCCCACGGCGATGGTCACCACTCCGAGTTTCGTGAATGCCGGGCCCGGTAAGAGCATCGATACTTGGCTTCCGGCATACCTGGCTGCTGGTGGAGGGGCCTACGCGGACATCGTGGCATTCCATGCCTATGTAAATCCCGCGCTCGGACAGGTGCCGGAGAGTATCACGAAGACGGTGGATCAGGTGACGTCTTCGTTAACCGGTACGATGACATCCAAACCGGTCTGGAATACCGAGGGTGGCTGGACCCAGAATACGAACTTGCCGAACGCCGACATGGAAGCGGCTTTCGTTGCCCGCGTCTATATCCTGCAATGGTTTAAGGGAGTGGGACGATTCTATTGGTTTCAATACGGTAACACTGACACCGGAACTTTCTGGACGTCCGCAGGTCTTAACCCCGCAGGGGTCGCTTATGGACAAGTCTCCGACTGGCTTGTGGGGGCAACTTTGACTGGCCCGTGCGTGGCGACGGGAGCGACGTCGAGTGTCTGGACTTGTCCTTTCACCAAGCCGGGAGGCATCCAGCAGGTGGCGGTTTGGGACGCCTCGAAGACGTGCTCCGGCAATACCTGCGGCTCGTCAAACTATACCCCGAGTTCGGTCTACACCAAGTACACGAACCTGGCTGGGAACGTCACTTCCTTCGCCCCAGGAGCAACCATCCAAATCGGGCCTGAACCAATCCTGTTGCAAAATAAATAGTGGCGGAGCGATTCGTCGTGGCAGCAGGCCATCTGCCCAGAAATCCACGACGAATCGCTTTTTCTTGCCAACCTGCCCTTCTGAGACCTAGCCAAGATGTAATCCTTCCCGCCAGAATGAATTTGAAGTAAGAAATCCATCCGTTGTAGGTAAAAGAAAAAACCATGAGCCAACTCCCCCGAAGCGCCGGTCTCTGGCCGAAATACGTTTACGGTTTGCTTATCGTAGTTACCCTGTTCGCCCTCCCAGTGTTTTCTGGGGTCGCCTATGCTACCGAGCTCGGGGTAAGCCCCACTACAGAAAATTTCGGTACTGTGAATGTAGGCACCAGCGCGAGCAAAACCATAACGCTGACGAATGAGAGCAACTCGAACATCAAGGTTTCTAACGTTCCAATCTGGGGAACGGGGTTCAGCCTAAAGGGGATTACCACACCTTTGGTCCTGTCACCTCATCAGGTGTCGACTTTCCAGGTCGTTTTTGACCCGAAATCCGGTACAGCCAGCACCGGCGGCCTGATCGTGACCAGTGATGCCGCGGATTCTCCGCAGCGAGTGACGCTGTCGGGAACGGGCTGGGTGCCGGTCAGTTCCGTTATTCCATCGACATACTTTGGGCTTGCAATCCATCCTGACGTTCTCAACGATAAGGTTCCCTGGCCGACGCTTCAATTCGGAAGCATACGGTTGTGGGATACCGACACGCAGTGGGCCGTTCTGAATCCTTCTGAGGGCACATACGATTGGACCGAGTTAAACGACTGGTTGAATATTGCAGCTCAAAATGGTAAGAGCGACCTAATTTATACGTTCGGCGTGGTTCCGCAATGGGCCTCTTCGAAGCCCACCGATCAGACCTGCGTTTCGGGTGGAAGTTTGCCTGGCTCTTGTGACGCACCCAAGGACGTGAACCCTGACGGGACCGGAACCGACCAACTCTTTCAGAATTTTGTGAGAGCGCTGGTGGCACAGGCGGCCGGCAAAATCAAATATTGGGAACTCTGGAACGAGCCTGATTGCCCATATGAGTGGAACGGAACCATGGCGCAACTGGTCCGGATGGCTAAGGATGCCTACGCCATCATCAAGGCGGCTGACCCCACAGCGTTAGTGTTGACTCCCAGTTCGGTGGACGCCGGATCTGGCAAAGCCATCGATATTTGGCTGCCCGCTTACATTGCAGCCGGCGGAGGCAATTACGCCGACATCGTCGCGTTCCATGGCTATATAAACCCAGCTATGGGACAGGCGCCAGAAGACATTGCGGGTACGGTAGATCAGCTCACTTCGTCGCTAAGCGGCACCCTCGCTACGAAACCCTTCTGGAACACGGAGGGCGGTTGGACCCAGAACAGCAACCTGCCGAATGCCGACATGCAGGCGGGCTTTGTGGCTCGGATGTATCTCATGCAATGGTTTAAGGGAGTGGGCCGTTTTTACTGGTTCCAGTACGGCAACATCGATACTGGGAGCTTTTGGATATCATCTGGCCTCAATCCTGCGGGAATCGCATACGGGCAGGTTTCCGACTGGCTTGTGGGTGCTACCTTGAGCGGCCCATGCACAGCGGCGGGGACTGTCTGGACTTGCCCATTTACAAAGCCGGGAGGAATCCAGGATCTGGCCGTGTGGGATGCATCGAAGACCTGCACTGGCAATACCTGCAAGACATCGAGCTATACTCCGAATTCGATTTACACCAAATATGCAAACCTGGCAGGAGACGTCGTTTCTTTTACTCCCGGAGCAACCATCCAAATCGGAGATGAGCCGATCTTGCTGGAGAATAAATAGGGAGTCCCGCGCAAGCAGCCAACTAGGACAAAGCTACACCGGTCAAAGTTAAGAGACTTCCGGCGTCCTCGGCCAGCAGGGAGGGCCTTCTCTCCCATTCAACCCTCGATTTTTCAGCCTGAAAAGGTCCACAAAAACTGTGGATCTTAGCAGGTCGAGCGATGGCACTTTAGTGCTATAGGCGGCTTGTCCATTCTCCCGAATTGAACAGTGAATGATTTCGCCGCGTGCAACTGCCCTTAAGGCACCTACTCCACACAACCCCCTGCCGCCAGAATGTCAATCAATGTAAAGGCAATACAAAATCCGTTCGCTTGGGTGCAAAAAACATGAGCCGATTCCCCCGAAACGCCTGTCGCTGGCAAGAGAATGCTAACCGTTTACTGGTTCTAGTAGTCCTACTCACCCTTCCGATATTTTCCGGTATCGCCGCTGCCACCGAACTCACGATAAGTGCCACCACGGAAAATTTTGGCACCGTGATCGTCGGTACCAGTCAGAGTAGAACCATCACGCTGACAAATACCAGCACCACCAACATAAAGGTTTCTCACATCCCTGTGTGGGGCGCAGGCTTCAGTGTGACGGGAGTTACTTTGCCCCTCGTCCTGTCAAGCCATGAGGCATCGAGTTTCCAAGTGGTTTATGATCCGACAACCGGAGCCGCCAGTAGCGGTGGTCTGATTGTCATCAGCGATGCGGCTGATTCTCCGCAGAGAGTAACATTATCAGGGACAGGCTGGGTGCCAGTCAGTTCCGTCGTTCCGAACACGTACCTTGGAATGGTTCTGCATCCCGAAGTCGTAACCGGGCAAGTTCCGTGGCCGACAATCTCGTTCGGAGCCATGCGCTTGTGGGCTACGCAGACGCAGTGGTCCGCGCTCAATCCTTCCGAGGGAACGTACAACTGGACGCAGCTGAATAATTGGTTCAACATCGCTGCGCAGAATGGAAAGACCGATCTTATCTACACGTTCGGGTCGGTCCCGCAGTGGGCTTCGTCGAAACCGAACGACCAGACTTGCGTTTCGCAAGTTACGGCAGCGGGATCCTGTGACGCCCCATCCGACGTGAACCCTGACGGCAGTGGCGCAGACAAACTTTGGCAGGACTTTGTGACGGCCTTAGTGGCGCAATCAGCCGGTCGAATCAAGTACTGGGAGCTCTGGAACGAACCCGATTGCGCGTGGGAATGGAGTGGAACGATGCCACAGATGGTGCGCATGGCCAAGGACGCCTACACCATCATCAAAGCGGCCGATCCAAGTGCGATGGTAACAACGCCGAGCTCGGTGAATGCCGGCTCTGGCCACAGCATCGATATTTGGCTGCCCGCGTACCTGGCCGCTGGGGGTGGCAACTACGCCGACATCGTGGCCTTCCATGGCTACATAAATCCAGCGCTCGGACAGCAACCGGAGGCTATCACGAAGACGGTGGATCAAGTCACCTCGTCGTTAACCGGCGCGCTCACCACCAAGCCGATTTGGAATACCGAGGGCGGTTGGGCGCAGAACTCGAACCTGCCGAACGCGAATATGCAAGCGGCTTTCGTCGCGCGGGTCTATATTCTGCAGTGGTTCAAGGGCGTACAGCGCTTTTACTGGTTCCAGTACGGCAACACCTCGACTGGAACCTTTTGGACCTCTGCCGGCACTAATACGGCCGGGATCGCGTACGGACAGGTTTACGACTGGCTTGTGGGAGCGAATTTGAGCGGCCCATGCACAGCAACAGGAACCGTCTGGACTTGCCCTTTCACGAAGCCGGGAGGTATCCAGGCGCAAGCTGTTTGGGACGCATCAAAAACTTGCTCGGGTAGCACCTGCGCCACATCGAGCTATGTTCCAAGCTCGGTTTACACGAAGTATACAAACCTGACGGGGAACATCACTTCCTTCTCGCCGGGAACCACGATACAAATCGGCGCTGAGCCGATCCTGCTGCAAAATAAGTAGCGGCATCGAACGAAGACTGAGCTGTGCAACTCCGGGCCTCCGTCAGTGGATTCTTACTGATGGTAGCCCGGAGTTCTTTTCAGTCCCACTTCCATGTGGTCGCTCTTCGGTCTTTTGTCGTCTAACGCAGATGGCGTAATCTTGAAAGATTGGATTGGGCTGATCGGGCGGAGAGTTACGGCGCGGCCAACGTTACGGAGGAAGGGATTGCCACTAAAGCAAGACGCACTCTGGTACAAGGACGCAATCATCTATCAAGTTCACGTTCGCACCTTCTACGATAGCAATGGAGACGGAATCGGCGACTTCCAGGGGCTGGAACAAAAGCTGGAATACCTTGCGGAACTCGGCATCAACGCCATCTGGCTGATGCCATTCTTCCCTTCCCCTCTGCGGGACGCCGGATATGATATCGCGGATTACCGATCGGTGAATCTCGGGTATGGGAACCTGGAAGACTTTCAGAAGTTTCTAAACTCGGCTCACGAGCGCGGAATCCGGGTCATTATCGAGATGGTGCTGAACCACACCTCCGATCAGCACCCGTGGTTTCAGCAGTCGCGCAGTTCGCGGGAGAATCCATATCGCGACTGGTATGTGTGGAGCGAAACCGACACGCGGTATGCCGGAACGCGCATTATTTTTCTCGACACTGAGATGTCCAACTGGGCCTGGGATCCAGTCTCGAAGGCCTATTACTGGCATCGCTTTTTCAGTCACCAGCCTGACCTCAACTATGACAACCCAGCCGTTCGAGAAGAGATGTGGGGCGTAATGAAGTTCTGGCTGGAAGCGGGAGTCGACGGCTTCCGGCTGGACGCGGTTCCCTATCTCACGGAGCGGGAAGGAACGAGTTGCGAGAATTTGCCCGAGACCCACGCCATTCTTAAGGATTTTCGGCAAAGACTCGACGAACAGTTCCCCGGACGAATGCTGCTTGCCGAAGCCAATCAATGGCCGGCGGATCTTCGACCCTATTTCGCGGAGGGCGATGAATTTCACATGGCCTTTCATTTCCCGCTGATGCCGAGAATGTTTATGGGAGTGAAGCTCGAAGACCGCAAGCCGATCACGGAAATCCTGCAACAGACGCCGGAAATTCCAGCTTCCTGCCAGTGGTGCCTCTTCCTACGCAATCACGACGAATTGACCCTGGAGATGGTCACGGACATGGAGCGGGATTACATGTACGACGTCTACGCCGGAAATAAGGCGATGCGCCTGAACCTTGGCATTCGACGTCGGCTGGCTCCGTTGCTGGACAATGACCGCAGATGTATCGAGTTGATGAACGGAATGTTGATGTCCCTTCCGGGCACTCCCATCATCTATTACGGGGACGAAATAGGGATGGGCGACAACGTCAACCTCGGCGACCGCGATGGAGTGCGAACTCCCATGCAGTGGAGTGGAGGGTGGAACGCGGGCTTTTCCAGCGCCGATCCCGAGAGCCTGTGCGCTCCGTTAATTCTGAATCCAATTTATGGGTATCCGGCGATCAATACGCTGTCGCAGCGCCGTACGCCGCATTCGCTTTTCTCCTGGATGCGGCGGATGATTGCGGTTCGTCGATCGGCCAAAGTATTCGGTTATGGTTCGATCGATTTTCTCTATCCCGCCAATCACAGGATTCTGGCCTACGTGCGGCGCTTCGAAAACGAGACGGTGCTGGTGGTGAATAATCTTTCGAGCGCGGCACAGGCCGTGGAACTCGATCTGCGGGCCTTCAAAGGAAGCATCCTGATCGAAATGTTTGGCAGGAATATTTTTCCGCGGGTGGGGGATCTGCCCTATCTGCTAACCTTGGGACCTTATCAGTTCTACTGGTTTCGGCTGAGACGAATCTAAACGGCAAGGGCGGTAGGCTCCGGAAACAATGCTAGAAGAAGTGTCCACACAAAAGGGCGTTGCGGCGCTTCGCACCGATGTGAAGATATCCGAGGAAGGCCTCCTCACAGACGATTTTGTCCGTCAGCTCATCAACGTCGGAGAGGTCGACATTCTGGTGGGGCTGCCCACGTACAATAACGCCAAGACAGTGGGTCCGGTGGTCGCCGCAATTCAGAGCGGCATCCTGCAATGGTTTCCGCGCGATCGTGCCGCGATCATCAATGCTGACGCAGGATCGCGAGATGGCACTCCGGAAATGGTGGTCGGGGCGTCCATCGATGACGTGCGGCGGCGTGACTTCAATCGAGTGGCTCTGCGTACGCTGCATTCGATCAGCATGCAATATGGAAGCACGGTCGCTCGTGGAACCGCTTTGCGAACCGTTTTGGCCGCCGGCGAATTGTTGCAAGCCAAGGCCACCACAGTGATTTCACCCGATTCAACGAACATCAAGTCCGAATGGCTTCGCGATCTTTTGAAGCCGATCTGTACAGATAACTTCGATCTCGTCCTTCCAACCTATGCCCGGCACAAGTTTGAAGGGATCCTCGTCACCAATCTTCTTTATCCCATGACGCGAGCTCTTTATGGGTTGCGAATCCGCGAACCATACGCGTCTGAGTTCGCATTCTCAAGCCGTCTGGGGAGCCAGTTCCTTGCGCAAAACCAGTGGAACGATGATGGTGCAGGAGAAGGGTCCGAGGTGCGTCTTACGCTTGCGGCTATCACCTGCGGACTTCGTATCGGGCAATCCTTCCTTGGCGCCAAGAATCATACTGATCGCCATGCTGCCGACCTGGTGCCCGCTCTGCGGCAAACGGTCGGCGTTTTATTCTGGTCGATGGATCCCAATTTTTCATTGTGGAGCAGCAAAACCGGCTCGCAACCAATCCCGACCACCGGTGCGGAACAGGAGTTCACCCATGACCCCCGGCGAGTGAATCGAAAACGGCTGCATGAAATGTTTCGTTCAGGCGTCGCGGAATTGGCATCTGTCTTTCAATCGATTCTTTCTGCCGCCACGCTCGAAGAATTGCAGCAGATCGCAGGGCTGGCCGAAGAGGATTTTCATTACTCCGCGGAGCTCTGGGTTCGAACGGTTTATGAGTTTGCCGCGGCGCATCACAAGGCGGTCATCAGCCGGGACCACATTATTCAGGCGCTTGCCCCGTTGTTCCGTGGGCGCGCGCTCACATTTCTGATGGAAAACCGG
>Ga0210405_10004671_pt1 | contig 12771 bp, 12 predicted proteins | sample IncBWH11MmetaG_FD_155492 | JGI IMG/M metagenome (GOLD analysis project Ga0210405, IMG submission 155492) | Forest soil microbial communities from Barre Woods Harvard Forest LTER site, Petersham, Massachusetts, United States - Inc-BW-H-11-M | ecosystem: Environmental > Terrestrial > Soil >... | reverse complement strand
TTACCTGAAGTGGAACGCATTAATGGCCGGCCCTTTCGCTTCGCTTTGACCAACGACGGAACCGACATGGCAGAAGAGCATATTTCATGGCAGGGGGGCCTACTGGAAAAAGACTTTCAAGGGGATGGCCGCATAATTCTGTCGCTCGTGGGCCCACCGACCAAACAGGCCACACAAAAAGGTCCTTCAGATTTCGAAGGCGACTCTAATGAACCAGCAATGAGGGAGCGGAATCTTTACATAGATTCGATCGCCTGGGAGTTCCCGTCTCACACAAAGCAGTAACCCGCGACCGCAAGGACGGACTATGCCGAATGACGATCAGGGCACACTCGTGCAGACCGTTGGCAGGAGCGGTCGACGATCTTGCTCGCCGAACGCATGCGGCATAGTCCGACATTCGACATTGTGGCTTCGCCCGGAGGCCGTTGCACAGATTGAATTTTTGGAGTGGACCGCGGCAGATCGGCTCAGGCATTCGAAGTTTGTAGCACTTCGCGATGATAAGAATCCGCGAGACGTAGGTAAAGAGGCGTAGGTTCGCGCTTCAGGTCAATGTGTTACAGGCAGGTAGTCTTCCAAAAACGATTTCGTCGTCGCGAGTGGCGAGCCTCCGTATCCCCTTTACATTGTAGACAAGTCACTGTACAAGCCGCTGGAGCAGTTTGAGGCCGATCTTTCTGTGAAGTTGGCTTATTTTTGGTCGTCTTTGGAATTTTCCAGGGGAGGCTAGTTATGGACGAAGAACACGAAACGTTCGGTAAGACCATCAATACATGGGTTCAGACTATCGGAATTGTGATGGCTGGCGTGTGGGGGCTATATACGTTCGTTTATAAGGAGATCGTAGTTCCGAAGTCGGCTCCCGTTAACATCACGATGGACCTGAGTCTAAAGAGGATGCAGGAACAGCGGAAAGGAGGAAAAGGCGGATTGACGCCGATAGAGGTCACGGTATCGGCAAAGAATCCCAGTTCTCGGGAGGTCTACATCTTACCCACAGTGTGGGTGGCGTATGGCCTGAAGATTTCTCCGATTGCAGTGACTGAGTTACCCGAGATAAAGATTGATTCTTCAGCGATCAGTCAGTCTTTCATTGACAGATATGCGAAAACGACTTCGCGTGCACTTGTGGCCCTGGGACGATTGATACCAGACACATCCCTGAAGCCGGGTGAGGTAGTTACGCGGCGTCTGGTTTTCTTCGTTCCTTCGGGCATGTACGACATGGTTGACGTACAAGCCGCAGTGCCAACAGTTGCCGAACAGGGAAAAATTGATTTGGCCTGGAGTTTGGGCAAAAACGAAATGCTGACATCGATACTCTTCAAGATCGGGAGCGATAGAAAACCGACTCAAATGCAAGCCAGCGAGATAACAGAATCGTTTCGACATGAGCACGAACTGCAAACCTCCAGCACAACAGCGCATCTTTCTCTCTGGTAAGAACTCTGTGGTGGGTTGGTGTTTGTTCCTTTTGCGTCACATTTGCCTTGAGAAGCAGGCCACGATATGGGACAAGACCGTCATCGACCGCACTAGCGATTTGAGAAATTGGGTCGATCTCCTCAAAGAGATGGTGAACAACAAGAAGATTCGGAACCTATTCGCCTTCGCCAATAATCATTACGCCTTATGCCGACTGTCGGGCACGGGCGAGGAACGGTCAAGCTCTTTACGGACCTCTGGGGTCCATCTAGCTACTTTCCGGCGCAAAAATGAGGATTGGGAGGGCGATCTCCTGATCCCGGCCAGCGGGTTTCTTCTGGACCGCCCTTTTTTCTCCATCTTTTTCCTTTCCGCTTTTGGTGATCGCCGCGCAGCCTGAAGATAGACGCGAAGGGCAACATGAGCCTTCGCCTCGACCATGCAGCTAACGCGGCTCATTGCAGTTCCTCTTACGCCGTTCTCATATGCGTTGACAAAGACACATAAATGGGTGTACTTAGTGATTGTATATGAGAATGCAGAACCAGTTTTCTTGTATATACACTCGGAAAGACACACAAATAGTGTGTCTTAAGCAATCTATATGAGAGCGACAAAACGCAGGGTCCCGTTAACTCAATTTGCCCAGTCTTCACCTCTCTTTACACTGGAGGAGCTGGGCCATCGCTACGGCAAGAAGAAACCGACCCGCTCAGTCCGCAATATGCTTTATAGGCTCAAACGCCAAGGCCGAGTCCGACAGTTGACGAAGGGAGTTTATGCCGGGGCGCTTGCCACTGCATCGCTGAACAGGTACAGCGTGCCGAGCAAACTGCGAAAGGAGGCCGTTGTTGCATTTCATTCTGCCCTTGAGTTCCACGGTGTAGCGAACCAAGTGTTCCAGACCGTCTACTATCTTTCAGTTCGTCCACGGAGGGACGTAACTTTTGAAGGCGTGACTTACCACTGCGTTGCACCACCGCGCCAAGTAGTGCGGGCGCATCGACTGGATTTTCAAGTCGAGTTGAGCCGCGACAAAGTCCGCGTCACGGGCAGAGAGCGGTCTATAGTCGATTGCCTTATGTTCCTCCCATACAGCGGCGGAGTAGATGAGTTAGATCGTTCCCTTGCTATGCTTCCTTCATTCGATTTTGACGTTGCTCTCGAATATCTCAGACTACTTCGGATGCCGTGGCTCTACGCACGACTAGGCTTCCTCTTGGACCGCCACGGCGAGAAACTCTTTTTCAAGGGCAAATCGCGGGATGCTTTTGTGAGAAAGCTTCCGCGAGGAGTCGCGTATTTAGACCGGAAGCGCCCAGGTAATCGCTGGGTTCCCACCTGGAATCTCATGGTACCTGAAACGCTCGCCGCGTCAGGCGACCAGGTGGTACGCACGTGAAATTGGACACAGCCTACGTCAAGCGAATCGCCGAGGCTACGGGTTTCGACCCTGTGCAACTGGAAAAGGTGATCCGTCTGAGGCAACTACTCAACGAATTCCGCAAACATCCTTTCCTGCGCGAACGATTGGTTCTGAAGGGCGGAACAGCCGTAAACCTTTTCTATCTCGAGCTGGCCCGACTCTCCGTGGACATCGATCTGAATTACATCGGTCAACTGGACCGCGAAGAAATGCAGCGAGAGCGCCCGGAAATCGTTAAAGCAACAGAGCAAGTAAGTAAGGCGCTGGAATACAAAGTGCAGCGAAGTGCCGACGACTATGCTCTTAACGAATGGTTTCTCTCGTACCAAAACCACGCCGGCGGTTTCGACCAAATTCAAATCGAGATTAATTTCTTGATGCGTGCGTGTGCGCTCGCACCCCAATTACGTCAAGCGATACCAATCGGCGATGAGCTAGCGTGCGAGTTTCCCGTCCTGGCAATCGAGGAACTATTTGCGAAAATCAGGGCGATGATTGATCGTAAGCACCCCGCGACCTCTACGACCTTTTCCGCCTTCGCAAAGCTCGTCTAAGCTATGACTCCGAGTTGATGCGCAAACTCGCAGTGCTGTTCGGCAGCACGTTGAACCGAGACCTTCGCAGCGACAGCATGTCGCGATTCGCTGACATTGACGAGGAGGCAATCAAGCGACTTCTCTATCCGCTATCTGAAAACCCACGGGAGCGGAGCAGCACTTCCGCGAGCGGAAATTGCGCCACGCGATCATCGAGAAGGATTACTACGTCACGGAGGCGCTGCGCATCATCGCCGCCGCCGCTCCCGACAAGATTATCTTCAAGGGCGGCACGAGCCTCGCGAAAGGCTGGGACCTCATCCAGTGGTTTTCGGAAGACATCGACATCTTTCTCGATCCGCGCGCCTTCAAGCCCACCCTCGGAAAGAACGGCGTCGACAGGGAACTCAAAAGGCTCCGCGATGCTGTCGATGCTCACCCTGCGCTCACCTTCGTCCAAGAGGAGAGCAAGACCATCGGGGGATTCGGCCGCAACGACCGCTTCTCCTACACCCGACGCTTCGGCGGCACCGACGAAGTCGCCCACCCGCGCCTCCAAATCCGCCAATTCCTGGAAGTCACCGGGCCCTCCCTGACTTGCGTCGCATCGCGCGTAGGGATTTCGGATCGCGCCGGCACCTCATTTTGCCGGCTCCACGACCTGCACGTGATGATGCTCCAGCAAATCTCCCATCGCGTGATCCAACTGCGCAACTGCCAGTTGAAAATTTACTTGCGATTGAATCAGGTTCAACTCCGCTTGCGCCAGCTGCGTTTGCGCATCCAGGACGAAGAAGATTTGTTCCGTCCCCAATTCGTACTTTCGTTCGTCGGCATGCAGCGTTTCTTTCGCTAGATCCACAGCTACTTTCGCCGCTTCCATTCCGAGCTTCGCTGCTTCCAGCGAGTGCACCGCCGTTGTTACATCCAGCGAGATGCTCTGGTTCGTCGCTCTTTCCTGATACTGGTCATGGCGACGGTTCACGAGCGAATCGGCCAGATTCGCCTCCGCGCTGTGATTTTTCACCGGCAGCGTCAACGAAAGACTCGCGCCATACGCCGGAAACGCGAAACGGAAGGATTGGCTCAAACTGTTGCTTATCCCTGAATTCCCAACGTTAAGGCCATTACCCAAATAGAAGCCAGAGAGCTCCAGGTCCGGCTTGAGCCCATTGTGCGCAAGACGAACGCTCAGTTCATCGGCAGCAATCTGCTGATGCACCGCCTCCAATTCCGGCCGATTCGCGATGGCGCGCGCCAGGGCAGTCGGGATATCAACGTTAGGCAGTTCACCTAATGGCTCCGGCCGGTCGGTCATCTCAAGGTCGAGCACGCGAGTCGCGGGGTCAAGGTCCGCGCCGATCCCCCGCCGGAATTGGTCTTCGGCCTGCTTCACTGCGTATTCCGCCTGAATGACCCCCACACGCCGCGACGCCACCTGCGATTCCGATCGATAAATGTCCAACGGAGGCAAAGCTCCCAGGCTCAGCGCCTTTTTGTCGTGGTCGTAACTCTTCTGCGCCTCATCCAGTGATTTTTGCTGCACCGAAAGATTCTCTCGTGCCAGCACGACATCCCAGTAGTTGCCAACAATTTGAAGAATGACTCCGTTCACTTCTCCGAGAAACGACGCGCGAGCCTGTTTTAGGTTGCGCTGCGCGATTAGAATCGGCGCTCGATTCGGGAACAGGCCGCGGTTTCGCAAAAGCGGTTGCGTCACCGTGAACTGCAGTGCTGTCGAAATGGACGGATTCAGAAAATTGAACGAACTATTGGTCGAACTCTTGTCCGCGAGCAACGATCCCTGGAAATTCGTTCCCGTTTGAAAGGTTTGCGAGTAGCCAAACTGCGTCTGCTGGGTCAAATCATTAAGGACGGTTGCTCCCTGGAGTTGCGTGGACGTCGGCGATTTGGTCCTCTGATCGCTGAAACTCGATGTCAGCAATGGATCAAACGGCGCATAGACGCGCCGAAGATTGTTCTCCGCGGTTTCAATCTGGTAGTGGTCCAGGTGGATGTCGGTATTGTTGGATAGAGCCAGTCGAATGCTGTCGTCCAGGGAAAGCACGAGCTTTCCGTTGACGACGTGATCTTGCAAACCCTGCGGCGCAAGCAATGGGGCAGCAGGCTTTTGTCTAACCCCAATCCCCAGCACCCTCTCCAGCGGTGAAGCGTTCTGCGCCCATGAAGAAACTCCGCACAACGCAAGGAAGAAAATTGCAACGACGAACGAGCGCACCACTCTCATCGATCACCCCCGCAGAATTGTTTGATCGCGAACCCCGACTATTCGTACCGAATGGCCTCGACAGGATCGAGCCGCGCTGCCTTCACCGCAGGATAAATCCCGAAAATTAACCCAACGGAAATGGAAACCACGAAAGCCAGAAGGATGGAGCTGATCGTAACCACCGTGGACCACCCCGCAAGCCACGCAATCAGTTGCGACATCGCAAAACCGAGCACCACGCCGAGCAAACCGCCTGCAAAAGAAATGAGCGTCGCTTCGATCACAAATTGCCGGATGATGTCCCACCGCCTCGCACCAATCGCCCGGCGCACTCCGATTTCCCGCGTGCGCTCCAATATGGCGGCCAGCATAATGTTCATAATTCCGATACCGCCCACCAAAAGGGAAATCGACGCGATGGCCACCATCACGGTGTTGAAGAGTTGCTCCGTGCGTTTCTGCTGCGCCAGTAGTTCGGCTGGCACTATGACGCTGAAATCGCCCGCATCGTGATGCGATGAATTAAGAATCCCGCGCACCACTTCCGCGTCCGTGACGCTCGTATTCACGGATGCCAGATGCAAATAGAGTCCGTCAATCTCGTCCTTCATCCAGCTTTGCGAATCCTCCAAACGGTACAGCACCGAATTCAGCGGCGCATACACCAGGTTATTCATGTCCTCGGTGCGCACTCCGGATACGTCGGATTCCGGAGCAAGCTGTGGCCCCGCGATCCCAATCACGTGGCACCACATTTCGTTGAGCTTGATGTACTCTCCGACCGCTTGAGACGCGCCAAACAAACTGTCCTTCGCTGCCGCTCCCAGAACGCACACCGGCGCGGAGGCCGCATTATCAGAAGCGTCGAAGAAACGCCCCTCGGTCACGCGCAAATGCCCAATTTCCAAATAGCTCGGCTCAACTCCGTAAACGACTGGCATATCCTGCTGCGGTTTCGGAAGAATCTTCGTCGGCGTGAACCGCTTGCGCGGAGTAGCTTCCTGGATGCTCGGCATATTCTGGCGAATAATCTGGTAGTCGCTGAGCGTCAGCCCCGGCGAATTTTTTCGAACCTTCTGCAACTCCTGCCCGTTGCGGGCTTCTTTGGCCTCCACAATCAGATTGCGCACGCCTAGCTGCTCGATGAACGCCATCACTTTCTGCTGCGCTCCCGCGCCGATCGAGAGCATCGCCACCACTGCCGCCACGCCGAAAATCATTCCCAGCATGGTCAGCAAAGAGCGCAGCTTATGGCTCGCCAGGTTCTCAAACCCAAACACGAGATCGGGCAGCCACTGCTCGAGAGACCTCGCCTGAGCCATCGAACCAGGTTTCATCGCCGCCCCATTTGCTTTAATTGGAACTTACGCCCAGGCTGGGAGTTGCGCTGCCGCTTTCCTTGGGTTTTCCAGAGCGCTTTTTGTCCGGATTCACCAGCGCCACAATCGTTCCGACCGGCACGCCTTCGAGAATTGCCCGGCCTTCGCTCAGCGCACGCACTTTCACCTCTTGCATCTCGAATCCCCGCCCGCGTTCGCAGTAGACGATCTTCTTCCCGTCATGTTCGAACACCGCTTCCGCGGGAAGCGACACGGCCTTCGTAAGGTGATCGCCAAGAATGCTCAATTGCGCTTCGAAACCCGGCCGCAAGCGCGGATCGGCGCGATCGATTTGAATGGCCACGTCGAATTTGTGCTTGGCATTGTCGTCCCAGAACTCGCGCGCCGTGGCTCCTCCCACCGTTCGCACTCTCCCGCTGAACGATTCGCCCGGAAGCGCATCTACCTTTATATCCACCGACTGTCCTGCCTTTACATTCGTGCGATCGGTCTCCCCGACCTGCGCCGAAATCTCCAGCTTAGAGCTGTCGATCACTTCCGCGATCGAACTGCCGGGGTTGACCTGGTCGCCAACGTGGTAGTCCGGAAGCGTCATCCCATCCATGAAGAATCCTCCGGTGGAATCCCGGTTGCCGTGAATCACCATCAGTCCATCGATGGGAGACGTTATCCGCATGTTCTTTATGTTCAGCTCTGCGCGGTCCATCGCTAACTGCGCCTTGTGATGTTTCTCCTGGCTGATCGCCAGTGCCGCATCATTGGACGCTCCGTGCGACCGGATATCTTGTTCAAGCTGTGTCAAAGCGCGCTTCGCTTCATCCAGTCCGAGAATGTTTTTCTGCCCGTCGATCGGGCTCAATATTTCGTTCTTGCTGACTTCGAGTTCCGCTTTGCGCACCGCATATTTTGCTTTCAACAGCGCCGTCTGGTCTTCCGCCGTTTGTACCGCCGCGTCCGCCTTGGCTTTCACGATCTCCTGATCGGCTTGTTCCAGATCGCTGCGGTTTTGTGCCAGGTTGTACTCTTGTTGGCTTGGATCAAACTCCAGTACCACGTCCCCCGCGTGTACCTGCGCTCCCGCGGCGGCCAGTTGAATGATCTGCAACGTTCCCCCGGCAATCGGGGGAGCCGAAACGCCTCTCGATTGCTCGGTGTGCAGCGCACCTTTCGTGAATACCTTGAGTTGCAGATCAACTTCCTTGACCGTGGCCGTCGGAATTTCCGTATCGCTGGCGATCACCGTAGTTTGACGGCAGGCGATACCGCTTCCCGCCGCTGCCAGTGCCAGTAGAAATGCCCCCGCGCGCATTTTTTTTCTTTTCGGCATGAAGTTCTTACTTTCCGATCGTTGGATCCTTAAGAGCGAGCCGCTCGCCTGGCTGCAATCCCTTGGCAATCAAAGCCTCATCGCCGCTCTGGCGCGCCACTTCCACAGCCGTCTCTTCGAATTTCGATCCCCGCCGCACATACGCAACGGTTCGCCCCGCCTTCCTGAAAAGTGCATTCGTCGGAATAACGATTCCGTCGGGAACGCGATCCACCGCAATCCGCACGGTCGCCCCCATTCCCGGCGTGAGACGCGCATCGCTCCCCGACAAGCCCAGATCCACCGCAAAATTTCGTGGTACAGGCCACCCCGCGCCGAAATCAAGGCTGGCCGTCGGACTGATCGTGTCCACATGCCCTTCAAAATTCCGATCCGGAAGTGCATCCAGCCGCACGCTGGCCGTCTGACCCAACTTCAACTGCCCTCTTTCCGCTTCCTCCACACGGGCCGAGATCTTAAGCGCCGAGCCGTCGGGAAGCTCCGCGATCGCTGCGCCCGGCCAAGCCCGGTCGCCCGGTTTGAAAGTCGTGGGGCTCCCTTGCGGCTGCCAGTGATTTTGCAGGGCCACAACGCCATCGAGCGGAGCTCGCAGAGTGAGCGAGTCCAGCGCGCGTTGGTCCAGTTCCACTTGGAAAGCAGCTTGATCGTGCTTCTGTTGTTTGCTCGCCAGATCGGAAGCCGCCGCCCCGCGATCCGCTTTCAACTTGGATTCGGTCTCTTTTTGTTTCTGCTCCGCATCCGCAAGCTTCAGCTTGGCCTGCTCGCCTTCAATCACGGAAAGAATCTCCTGCTTGCTCGCATCCATGCGCGCTCTCTCGGTGTCATATTTCGCCTTCATCTCGTCGGTAACGTCCTGCTCTTCTTTCAATCGCGATGCCGCGCGCGACTGCTGAATCTCCGCTTCCGCGGATTTCACCGCGGACTGATCCTCCGCCAGCTTCTGCTTCACCGTGGTGGCGTCGAATTCCACCAAAAAATCGCCTTTCTTCACCTTCGCGGCATTGTCGACAAGCTTCAGTATCTGCAAGTCTCCTGAACCATACGGCGCCGCAATCACCGCCGAGCGAATTGCTTTCACCTCGCCCTTGATCTCCAGGTAGTCCACGAACTCCTTGCGCTTCACGTCCGCCATCGGAAAATTCACCGCCGAGTTCGCCAGACGGAAAGCTCCAAACACCAGCCCGCCAATCACCAGAATGGCTGCGCCAACAAACACTTTCTTTCTGGTTTTGGATTTCTGATTTCCGCCGCTCATGGCTTCTCCGCCGCCAAAGCATCCTCGCCCGCATCCCGCCGGATCACATCCCCTTCTGCCAGGCCGGATTGCACGACGGCATTCAGGTCGTTCCGCCGCCCTATTTTCACCGTCCGTTTCTCAAAGCTACTTCCGTTTTTCAGCCACACAAACGCGTGCCCCGATTCCGTCCCAATGCTTTGGTACGGAACCACTAGCACATTCGTTTCGGTTCCTAGATCGAGGTCCATGGCCGCTGAAAGGTCCGGCAAAAGCCGAGGGTCATTTCCTTGCACCAGGAAACGAGCCGTAAACGACCGCACCATTTCCGTGAACTGTCCCGTATGCCCCAGTGGCGATAGCTCATCGAGGACCGCCGGAAGCGTCATCCCCGGATACGCATCCAAACGCATTTGCGCTTGCTGCCCCGAACGGATTTTCAGAAGGTCCACTTGGTTTAGCTCGACGCGCACTTCCATCCGCGACGGATCGACCACCTGTAGAAAAGGCACACCCGGCCGCACCTGATCGCCTTGTTGCACCGTACCCATCCGCCCGCCCAGCCAGATCGTGTTGTAGACCACAACCCCCGCCATGGGCGAGTGCACGGTCATCTTGGCCGCGTTCGTCAGCGCGTAGCGCATCGCCTCCTTCGCGCGATCTCTTTGTATCTCCAGAATCTTTATTGCCGCCACCGCCGCCGCGCGCTTCAACTGGTAAGTTTCCTTCAGTTGTTTCAGCGTCGCTTGCCCCTCATCCACCGCTTCCTGATTCTTTTCGGCGTCAATCCGCGAAACTACTTCATTTCTCTGAATCTCCAGCTGTGCCCGCTTCAATTCATCCTCGGCCTGCTTCATCGCCGTATCATCTTTGGCGCGCGCGATCTCTTCGTCGGACTGCTTCTGAGCCACTTGACTGACCAGGTTGTCGTACGTGCTTTTTTTATCGAGGTAGTCTTTCGTCTGCGCCTGCGGATCGAATTCCACCAAGAGGTCGTCCTTCGTGACGTGCGTTCCTGCAGGGGCCAGCTTCGTAATAACCATCGAGCCCACCTGCGCGCCCTCGAGCCTCGGCGCAAGCACCACAAAAGAGCGCGAAGCCTGCGTCGTTCCATTTAATCGCAGCGTTTGGGAAAGGCTCTTTCTCTCTACTTTGACGAGTGATTCCGCGCGGTCCGCCAGGGAGCGTCCCTGCCGGAAGTGCAAAAAAAGAAAGGGGATAGCCACCAGAAACAAGACGCAAACGATACGGAGAAGAAGGGACTTGGGCTTGCCGCGGTGTTGGGTGTTTGGGCCCATAACCTCTTAAGACTAAGAAATCGCTCTAGTGTTAGCCCGTCAAGCTAGATTCTTGGAACTCGAATCCGCCGAATTGGTTGTTTCCGCGAATCCTCGTTCCGGCTTCCGCCTAGCCGCAATCCAGTCTATCCCACCGCCGGAAGAACGGCACCCCCCAATTTGCAGTGTGCTCACGTCATTGACCTGGCTCTTGCTTCTGCCGTGGTTCTCGACTGCTGGCGGTTGGCTGTAGCTAACCTTTCGGGGTGTATTCCGGCTGTTGTGCAAGCTCGGTGCATCCTAAAGCGCAGTGATATTCGTTAAGTTTCGCTGAATCTTGCCTTCAATTCTTACCATTTGACACGCCGGAGTACCGTTTGTACTCTCCGACCCTCGTGACCCCGAGGACGGCTACCACTCGAATTCTAGGCCGAGGCATCGTACTATTCTCATATACAACGGTCGTCCACGATGCGACCCACGGCCGTCGAGGAGTAGCTCTGCCTATGAGCCCTAAGACTTGGTGCAACGCATGACCACTACGTCTCTCAAATCAAGAAGCGAAACCTCTATCTCCAGCAGCGGTGATCTGCTCACCGAAGCCCAGATTCCTTCCGTGGTCGAAGGTGTACTGACGTCCACCCAGTTCGTCGACATTCATACTCATTTGTATTCCCCGGCCTTTGGCAAGCTTGGCCTTTGGGGCATCGACGAACTCCTGACCTATCACTATCTCGAAGCCGAACTCTTCCGTTCTTCCGACATCAAACCGCACCAATACTGGGCCCTATCGAAGCGCGAGCAAGCCGATGTTATCTGGCAGGCTCTTTTTGTTGAAAACACACCCGTTTCGGAAGCCACTCGCGGCGTAATCGCCGTGCTCAATGCCTTCCACTTACCTACCGATCGTTCCGCTCTAGCCGAAGCGCGGGCCTTCTTCAAAGCGCAATCCTATGAATCGCACGTTCGAAATGTGCTCGACATGGCCGGCGTCAGCGTGGTCGTCATGACCAACGACCCGCTCGATCCGGAAGAAGCGCCCGCTTGGTTGAACGGAGTCGCGAACCACAGCCAATTTCGCGCGGTCTTACGCCTTGATCGAATCCTCTGCACTTGGTCCGCGCACTGGCAGAGCATAGCCAGCCAGGGCTACCAGGTTGACGAGCACGCCTCGGGAAGGTCCCCCGCGGAAGTGCGCCGGTTCTTGATGGACTGGCACAAACGCATGCAGCCCGTCTACATGGCCGTCTCTCTGCCCGACACTTTCGCCTATCCCCAGGAAACCGTCGGCAACCGCTTGCTGACGGAAGCAGTGCTCCCCGCCTGCCGCGAACTGCAAATACCGCTCTCCCTCATGATCGGCGTTCGTAAACAAGTCAATCCATCGCTCCGCCTGGCCGGCGACGCCGTCGGTCGAGCGGACCTGCGAGCCCTGGAAAATCTCTGTCGCGAGTTTCCTGACAATCGCTTCCTGGTCAGCCTCCTCAGCCGGGAGAACCAGCACGAACTCTGCGTTTACGCCCGCAAGTTCAGCAACCTCATGCCCTTCGGTTGCTGGTGGTTCATGAACAATCCTTCGATTGTCGAGGAAATCACTCGCGAGCGCATCGAGATGCTTGGGACGAGCTTCATTCCCCAGCATTCCGATGCTCGGGTCCTCGAGCAGGTGATCTACAAATGGAACAACACCCGCAGGACGATGGCGCGCATCCTCTCCGACACCTACCGTCTTCTCTCGCAGGACGGTCGCGCCGTGACACGCGGCGACATTCAGCGCGACGTAAACCGCCTCTTTCGTTCGAACGCAGAATCCTGGACGGGCTTGCACGCTTCCGCTTCCGATGCTTCAAGGTAGGGTCATTCCCAGCGGTTCCGCATCCGTGATTTTTCTGTAGGGTAAGTTCCTCTTCCGCTTAGAATTACCCTTCTTGGATTTCCGATAGCAGATTCGCATTCTCGTTTTGGCTCTTGAC
>Ga0210405_10004669_pt1 | contig 12778 bp, 13 predicted proteins | sample IncBWH11MmetaG_FD_155492 | JGI IMG/M metagenome (GOLD analysis project Ga0210405, IMG submission 155492) | Forest soil microbial communities from Barre Woods Harvard Forest LTER site, Petersham, Massachusetts, United States - Inc-BW-H-11-M | ecosystem: Environmental > Terrestrial > Soil >... | reverse complement strand
ACTGGCCGTGCGCCGGAAGGTATGCCATCCCACCCACGGCATCCCCAAGCTCGTAGCGATAGGCTTCAGCACGCGGTTAAAAAGGTTGTGCTCGTCGACCGGCTTGCCGGTGCGGCCGGCAAATACCGGATCATTCGGACCGGTGAACTTCGAGCGCTTCTTCAGTTCGGTGAGGTATATGACGAGCACTCGCGGCATCGGAATAAACCGGCGGCGCTTCTTACGCTTCACGGTTCCGTATTCTCCATTCGACCACTGCCAGCGAACCGCGAGAGTGTACGGCGGCAGTCCTTCTCCATTCACCGATTCCCACTTATCGGTGAGATTGACATACTCCCACCTGGTTCCGCAGGCCTCGGCGATGTTCATAGTGGTCACAGTTGCCGTGAATGCGAGCCCATGCGCTGGCTCTGGCAATTTACCGAGCAGCTTCCTATAACCAGGGAGAGTCAAGGCCTGCTTCTTTCGCACGGGAACCATTTCGGGTAGATCCAGCAGCTTCGCAGGATTTCGGCCGGTGAACATCTCCAATTTTTCGGCCTTGGTAAAGATTGCCGAAACGGTCGTCGCAATAGCCTGGATCTGCCGAGAGGAGTACTTTCGCAACTCCGGCGCCGGGGCCTTCTCCTCCCACTTCTTCTTCTTTCGCGTGAACAGGTACCGCTCATTCAACTTTGTCGCGACCAGGCGCTGTACGTGCGCGGTGGTGATATCCCTCAGCCGCATATCACCCAGCACGGGTACGATGTGTTTTAGCTGAGAGTTGTAGAATGCGCGGGTGTCCGTCTTCTTGAGGGCGACGTGTTGCGGCTTGAAGTAGTTCTCGACGAAGGCCTCCAGCGTGATGATGGATCGTGGAACGACGTTGTTCTGATCGAGCTTTGATAGGAAGTTTTCCCAGGCGATCCGGCGGGCTTCCTTTTCAGTCAGGCGCTGTTTCCCGATCGAGGGCCCGATCCACGCCGGCTTGCTCCATTTGCGCGCGATGACACCGGATTCGAGCTTTACGTCCTCACGCCAGCGCAACTTCCACCAGCCACTCTGCTGGTAGAGGTTACCGTCCTGCTGAAGTCTCCGTCTTCCCATGTTGTCGTCGGTCGTCTCCGAATAGACGATGCTCCGTAGAGTACCGTTATTCGTATCGACACACGCGCCGGGATTTGTTTTTGAGCGCATGGACTACCGCATGTAGAAGATCGAGAGCCGCGGCAAAGCATTCGCCTCCAACAGCCGCTTCTCGAGATACTGATTCTCCAGCATGAGGAGTTGATCGGCGCTCATCTTACCCCTGTAAGGGCGGAGATCAGCATCTAGAGCCTTTCTTTCTGACAACAACTGTTCAGCGGTCAACGCAAGCTTGAGCGCGGCGAACATTTCGCCTTCGAGTACGACGAGCTGCTTCTCTAGCGCTTCAATTCCATCCGTGTCGGAAAAGTACTGCTTGATGTCCGCGGCTAGGCGGGCGACGGTTTTGGCGATTTCGCCGAAGCCCGCGGCCGCCACGGCCTGAGCGTTTACGCTCAGATAATTCTGTAGTGTTTCAACTGTGAAACCGAATCGTTCCTCGCTCGCTTTCAACGCCGCCGGATCGATGCCGCGCTTCTGCCTGTCAATCCAGGACGGACCGGCGTCTTCTCGAACCATCTTCACAAGCAGCCCTGGGCTCTTCGCGATCCTGACGACATCCCGCACTCGGAACCGCTGCTCAACCCATTCGAATGAGCACCCCTGCATGCCATCGAGGAAGTCCTGCGCCTGTTGGGCGGTGGGCAGCACGGATAAGCCGGTGCACCATCGCGCCATGAAGGCGTGGACCCCCTTCAGGTGCTCGGGTATTTCTTCCTTCGGTCTGTTTTTCAGGGCTTGCGGAGGTCCTGGACCAGCCGGACCAGCTCTGGAGGCCTCGGATTGGGGCTTTATCGCGACAACATCTTTCCCGAGACCATACTGAAGGCAGTCCGCGCACTGGCCGTAGGTTATTCCGCCTGTCAACTCGAAGCCGTCTAGCGGATCAATCTTTTCCGACACTTCCGGCGATTTTTTGATTACCTCCATCGCCGCACGTTCGTCTTTTATGGCGTCAAAGTCCCACCGCTTTCCGCCTGAGAGGACTGAGGCGGCGCCGGAAACTATTTCCAGTTCACGGGCAAACTGGCGGCGGCGCTTTGGCTGATCACACTTTCGCTTCGCGCGTCTTGGGAGTCTATCCAGAGCATCCAGATCGATTGTGTAGAGGCTCCGGTTCGGATGCTTTAGATCCGGATCCGGCTCGCGCAGAATTATTCCGAGCTTCTCCCCATCGATCAATGCCTGGCTCACGGAACCTTCTGATAATCCCGTCCTTCCCTCGAAATCGGCAGAAATCCAGCCGAGTTTGGCTTTTCTGCCCCTTCTTCCTTCTCCGATCTGGGCAGACTTTCCTGTTTCGATGTCGAGGTCGAAAAGTTGCGGGACCATCGCGAGTATGACCTTCACGAGCGCGTGGCTACAGGCGGCGAAAATATTCAGCAGGCTGTGCAGAGTCGGCTCAAACCCTGTTACTGGTCTTCTCTCTGCCACTCTGTGGCAATCGTTGCACTGCGTGAGCTTGGGTTTGTGAAAGACGACTTCGAAAGCCAACCGGTATTCTCGGGAATTCTTCGGGTTCTGGAGCAACAGACCGTCCTTCACCAGCTCCGCCGTCGTTTCATAGATGAATGACCGCGTGACCTCCATGTAGCACCTGAAATACTTGGGCTTTATGGTGGTCCATTGCTTGTGCAGGCCATTCGTCAGACGGTCGACTACAAACAAGATCGCTGTTTTGGTGAGGGGCAACTCTTGAGCCGTGCGGTATAGCTGGGACGGTGTCCGGGTCCAGTTGCCTGCTGGCCGCGGCCGCCGGGCCTGTGCGAAGGAAGGAGCTGCGCTCATGCCGGCCCGCCTGCCTGCTGTATTTCTTGTTTTACTACTTCTTTAAAACACAATAAGGATGCAGCGCGGCCGAATGTCAACTCGATTGTCAACTCGGCCGGCAACTCGGGGCTCTGCCAAGGGGTGAAGAGAGGAGGTGTAGAAGATCGGCGTCCGTTGAGCACGGGTCCCAAGCGCGTGTTGCGCGAATGCTCAAATTCCGCCGATCTCCGCTCTGTTAGAGCATCGGAAATTTCTTCCCGATTTGCTAACAACTTTATAGCACAAAGTAGGCGGAATTGCGAGGTGGGCTTCGAGGCTAAAACCCGAGTCTGAAGCGCGCAACTCGGGTGTATCGGAGAATGGCGACCGTTGAGCAACTTGCTGTCGTCCCGCTGCTCAAATCTCGCCGATCTCCCTTGTGTCGGAGAATAGCGACCGTTGAGCACGTTGTCCAAGATGCTCAAATCTCGCCGATCTCCGATCGGAGATATATAACTAGGAAAACCGTCCAGCACCTTAGCTGAGAGGCGATGCTGGAATCTTTTCCGCTGTCCAGCACCCTTGATCGGCGAGGGGGAATCACCCGGCCCGGCGCCGCGATGCTGTTTACCGCTTTGATAGTTTTACACCAACTCGAAAACAGAAGTCAAGACCAATGTTTCGGCAACTATTGCTTGGGCTTTGTCCCCCAGCGGGCGTTAGCTGCCTTCTTCGCTATCTGCTTCCTGCGCGCCGGCGAGAGCTTCTTTGTCCTCAATGCGTTCATTGCGAGCGAGCCGGGGTGTCCATTCTTTTTCTTCGCCATCGATCCCATTATCATAATTCATCCGGAAGTATGCTTGAGTAACGCTGGTAGAGCATAAAATTCCTCGTTCTCGTGCTTCACAAAGCAACGGGGCCCAGCGGCAGACAGTTTACCATGCATCCGGAAGCATTAGCAAGCGCACAAACTTCTTGACTTTACATTGCTTCCGGAAGCATAGTGGAGACTTGGGGCCAGAGTACCGAATCCCGAAGAGCGGCAACCGACACGGCGGCAACGCTCATGCCTGGCTCCTGGAGAGCGTCGATCGCGATGCGACCGCAATGCATCAGTTTCACGGCAAGCTCGTCAAGCCCGGGGGTTTGATTTCCGAAGCTGAACTCCTACGCATTTACAACGCCGGCGTGAACCCAGTGTTACTCGAAGGCTGCGAGGTCCGCGACGAAACGCAGCCGGCGAACAGCCCCACGACCTGGCGGCATAAGTGGATTTTGTGGCGATGGGATCCAGCGGCGAAACTATGGTCCGAGATACTTGTCGCTTACGCCGAAGACCATTCCTTCCTCAGCACGTTCTGCGAACCGGCGCGGATGGCTCTGGGTCGATCGAGCTGGGAAATCGTGCGACCGAAGGCGGAAGTAATCGATGCTCTTAGGGCATCGGTCCACCTCACGCTGCGGGAGATGGAGCCCGAGACGCGAATGGAGGCGATCGACAATCTGTTTGACGACCTCGCTACTGAAGCCTGCAAAACCTCTGATCAGTTACCGTACCGCGGCGGCCGCGAAACGGATGAGCTGGAAATTCTCAAGCGCGGTCCGCGGCGCGACCTTTCAGGCTTGGAAGATATCACGAAGAAGAAAGTGGGTTGAAAAAAACTTGTTGACGAAGGAGAGTTGTTTATGGCCGAACGAGAGCTTGAGTTTAGAAAAGTTGTTGATGGAGACAGGCTATCAGGCGTCGGAACCCGCGCCGGAGAGGACTATAATCCTGTGATCCAAATTTGGGACCACGTGGGCGGAACCCAGGTGTGTAGGATCGAATCCTTCCTTTGGGCCAATGTCAAAAGCGACGAGCAGACGACGGAGTTGATTTTTCAAGACAGGACAAGTTTGACCGTGAGGAATGGATATGTCGAATATGCTTACCCAAAGTGAGCAAGAAATCGGTATCGAGGTTCTTCCACCACACCGCGGCGAGCCCGCGACAATCCTCGGCAACTTCGCCGCCACGCAACTCCTGAATGACCTGGTGATTTCGATGGACCTGGACGGAGGGCAAGAATTCAAGGGCATCTGTTTGACGCCGGCCGGTGCGCGCCTGGTGCGCTTGAAGTTACGGCAATGGATCGATCGCGGCGGGCTGATCGGCGCCAAGACGTCCTGGGTACCGCGTGAACTGACCGCTGTGCTGCACTGCTTCAACAAAGTCTCTGAAAGGGCCACCGACACAATCTATGTCGACACCTCCGAGGATCCCGAAACAATCCTTCGACACGAGTTGGCTCACTTCGCGCAACGGATGCTGTGCAAATTCGACGATGACGCGGAAGACGTCGACGCGATCGCGTTCCTGGAACATCCGATCGCGCAAAAGGCCGCGGCCGTCCTGGTGCGGGATTACGGCTACCCAGACGAACCACGCGTGCTCTCGGCCGAGATCGGCGCCAATTTGAGCCAGGGACCAAGCGGCGCCGAGAAGATGGAACTCACCATGGACGAGGGCGCGGAGCTGGCAGAGCTGTATTTTAGCGCCCTTGTAGCCAAGCACGGCGCGGCGGCGTATAGGTTTCGATCCGCTATACTCCTGACATGAACGCAGTCTCGGCACTGATGATCAAGCACAATCTGGCCACGGTCGCGGACCTGCTGAAGGACAGCGCCCTGCTCAGCGAGCTATCGCTTAGCGAAGCGGACCTCGCGTTCCTAAAGGACGTGCCACGGCATTCCGCAAAGGCGCTCGAAAACGCCCTGCACATGATGGAAGTGAGCGGGAAAGGGGCGTTTCGCGACACGTGGAAAAATCTCTGAAACAGTGATGAATCCGCGATTTGGGGAAAACCCTAGGAACGTGCAGACGACTGCAACCGGGCAATAAGCATACCCCAAAATACGCCCCAGTTCAACAAAATTCGACCAAACCGCATTTTGGAGCCAACAGCGAATCAGTGGTTTAGGCCCTGATTTTGCGGTCCAGTTGCACAGTATTCGAGTACTGTTGAACTGGGCTTTTTCTCCGTAAGTGTCAAGCAACTAAGTCTTTAACCGACGTTTTTAGTCCGTCCATTTCTGCAAAGATGCCTTAATCTGCCCGTTTCGGTCGTCCTTGCCCTCCGGAAGGGGCGGCAGCGCGGCGGAGGCTTAGCTGCAGTCGGCGCGGCAGGATCACAGTACAATCCATCTCAACCTCCGAGCGAATCGATGAGCGAAGACCGATCCACTCTTTAGGCTGGTCGCCGAGGTGCAGGACGCGGGACACTGGCCCAAAGATAGCACCTTGGGCTCAAAACCGGGCGCCACGGGCCTTAAAACCGGCATGCCTGGCGAACCTATCGGGGTAGGCCGGTCGAAATCCCTCAGCCTTTTCAACGGAAAACCGCCTGCGGGGCCCGCGTGAATTCCCGCAGATTATCGAGTAAAAGTGATCTACTGAGGGAGGGTACATAATATCCTTCGAACTTTTCCGCCGGCGACCCCTGGCGGCAACTCTGTGTAAATCCGCGAAATTGGAAACTTTCGCGGGAACCTTCCTACCCAACTTTCCTCGAGGAAAAAACGCATGAAACAGCACACGTCCGCACGCCGGCCGGCCAGGCCAGCTCCGCGCAGCTCCAAGCAGCCCGTCAGGCCACCGTTGAGGGATCCCCTCGCCATTAGTGACGAGAAGGTACAGCCGATTCGTCTGGGTCCGGGCCGCATGCCGGCATTGAGTCTGGCCGTCATCAATGAGGCGAGTATCCACCTGATCACGGCGCCTGAGCGGATCACCAACCTAAACGAGATCTTGCGCAGCGCGGATCCGGATCTCACACCGGACGAACGGTTGTACTTGAAGGCGCGCTATATCGATGAGGTACCGCACTGGGGCGCCCACACGCAGTTGGGATGGGACGTGCCGCACACCGAGCGCGTCCGCTCGTCGATCGCAGAGAAGGCCGCGAAGGGCTGCACGCCGGCTGTCGGCATCCGGAGGACTGGCGGGGATTCCTCCGTGCTGAGTTTCCGGGAGCAGCTCGCCAGCGGCCGGCGCCTGTGGAGCCTGGCGCTTCTCGATCCGGAGCTAGTCGAGGTTATCGCCCTGGAGCGGCGTAAGTCTATACCGGTCATACCCTTTCGTTTTAGGGCCGTTAATCAGGGGCGCGGCGTGCGCTGGAGAATGATGAAAAACTTGATCGGTGATTTAAGAGAGAAACTTCGTAGCCAGAAAGAAAAACTGTCCAAGCTGGTGGCGTCATCCCGGCCGGCTATCGCCGCGGTGCAATCCGCCGGCATAGAACTGCAGGGCCTGGAGTCCGCCAGAAAAGCCGACGAGATGGATGCCCTCGTCGTCGACGGATACAAACCTGACCGGTCGCTTCAGGCGCGCGTGGAAGCCGCCGAGAAAAAACACTCGAGCGCGATCCGACAGAGCGAGGTCCTCGACGGCGCGATCGCGAGGCTCGTTATCGACATTCAGAGTACGGAGGGGGAAATTGTCGGGATGCGCGCGGAAGCGTTTCTCGAGGAGTCGCGCGAGCCGATGAGGAAAGCGCGCCGGCAACTTTCGGACCTGGCGAAGACGGCCGCTGTTATCCATGCGCTGGCTGTTGCGAATGGGGTCGACGGCTTCGCTGTCGCATCCGCGTTGTGCCCGGTAGATCCGCAGGACCCGGGGGCGCGCTCTGTCGAGCGCAGCTTCCTGATTCAAGCATTCAATGCATGCTTGTCGGCGAAGGCTTCAAACGACGCCTACACAACCCCGTCCAGGTGGCTCACCGAAGCCGCGGCCGGCGCCACATAGGAGAACAATGCCATTACTCAACAAAGTGAAATTCGATGTGGCGGGCGCGAGTCCCGTCGATAGCCAGATACTCGCGCGGCTGCAGAAGATCGAGATGCTCATCCGGAGCTCGGCGCGCCGCACGCGCGAGACACGGCGTAGCAAGACTCAATCCCTGACGCCAATGCAGACCCTTCTACACAACGCCCTCGGCGATGACATGAAGCCGCTTCCGGGGAAGCCGGGCAAGAAATGAGCCTCGCGCGCGAATTGGCACGGCAGGGCCGAGCTGGCCTGGTCCGATCGAGCGAGGCGCTGGAGGTCCGCCAGGTCTGGGCGGGCAACTTTGGATTGCGTCGGCCGATCAGTCTCAACACAGAATCCAGGAAGCTTTCCGCGGCAAGGCTTGCTGACTCGGTGACTATCTCCGGTCTGCTTGTGCCGTACGGAAAGATTTCGAGTTATTGGCCCGATGGAGGACAACAGATGGTTTTTCGCAGGGGATGCTTCAGCGCCAGCCTAGCATCAGAAAACCTGCTAGTCCTGCATGGCGATAATCCTTGCCAAGTCCTCGGGCGATCGGGCGCAAAAACGGCCGTCTTCTTCGAGGACGCTACCGGCTTGCAGGTTGAATGCGATCCGCCGGACTCGTATTTCGCAAATGATTTGATGGTGAGCGTTGACCGTGGGGACGTCGACCAGATGGCCGCCACGTTCGGCATCCTCAAATCAAGCATCGGGAATCAGGATGGCCAGAAAGTACTCGTTATCGAACAGGCGCAGCTCTACTATGCGTCAATCGGGCCTTTCCCGATGTTTACTGACCCCAGCTCCGCACGAGTGACGGATAAGAATCAGCTCGCGATCGGATCCAACTATACCGGGTCCTTCGAAGGAGACGAATGACAAAAATGCAGCTCGCCAAAATGCGGGCCCAACGTATACATGGCCCCATCCCTGCTTCCACGCCCACGCCTGCTCTGGTGAAAGGCGGCCCATTCAGCACGTTCGGCGCGCAGCTCCTCGCCATAGCGCACGCAGGGGATCATCCCGACACGACCGACAAACGCCTTTACGAAGTGCGCGCTCCGATCGGCGGGTCGGAGCAGATTCCAGCGGATGGAGGTTTTGCGGTTCAGCCCGAGTTTGCCGAGACGATCGCAAGCAAGGTCTACCTGCAGGGCGAGCTGATTTCGCGGATGACGCACTTCACCACAACCAAGGATTGGGCGAGCGGCCTGAAGTTGCCGGCGTTCGACGAGCAGAGTCGCGCGGACGGCAGCCGTTTTGGCGCCGTGGCCAGCGCCTGGCAGAACGAAAGCGACACGCTTACCGCTTCAAAACCGCGATATCGCGTGATGGAGCTCACGCTGAAAAAACTGACGGCGCTCGGTTACACCACCGAGGAACTGTTCACAGATAGCGCGGTCCTCGAACAGGCCCTCACCCTGGCCTACGTAAACGAGTTCACCTACAAGTTTGAGAAGGCGGCGCTGTTCGGTACAGGCTCCGGGATGCCACAAGGCATCAGCAACACGAACGCGCTGATTACAGTGTCTAAGGAATCTGGGCAAGCGGCGGCCACAGTTCTCTCCCAGAATATTCTCAACATGCATGCGAGAATGTGGGGCCCATCGAGGTCGAGGGCCTGCTGGGTGATTAACCAGAACATCGAACAGAACCTGATTCCGTTGGTCTACATAATCGGAAACGCAGGCGCCGCGTTACCGCTGTACCATCCGGCTGAAAGCGATGACGAGCCGTTCGCCCGGATGCTCGGCCGGCCAGTCATTCCCGTAGAGTACTGTCCAACGCTCGGCCAGGTCGGAGATATCGCCTTTGTAGATTTTTCTCAGTACCTTTTTCTCGAAAAGCGCGAGGGCATTGAACGGGCAGTCTCCATGCACCTCAAATTTCTTTCGGACGAAATGACCTTCCGCTGGACCTGGCGTTGCGATGGCCAACCTATGTGGCACACGGCCGTCACTCCGGCAAACGGGACAGCCACTCTCAGCCCGTACGTTACACTTGCAGTCCGGTAACTGGGCAAAACGATCTTGCGTCGCCGGGTGGGCCTCATTGGAATGAGGCCAGGGGGTTCTCACCTTGCAGGGTTCATACGGCCTCCTGCTCCTCGCTCGGCGGCGCCCGCGGCCCTCGGGATCCGGCATCGCTCGATCAGGCGAGGTACGATCGCGCCGGCACTTATCGGCAGAAACGGCGAGGCCTCCGGAGGTTTTGAAATGTTTCTACACCTGGGGAATGTGATCCTCCACCTGAATACGATTTGCTTTGTCGCATTGCATGAGAGCGGATGTAGCACGGTGACGTACTTTCCAGCCGCGACGTTCGGCCTCGATCGAGAGCAGACGAAGACGTTGCTCGCTCGCCTTGACCTGATGGCGGCCGCGATCGGCGTAAATGGCGATGGTGCATGAACCGGAAGTTTGAAGGAGATCGTATGTTCTCAATCGGAGTCGACGGAATTACCGCCACCGAAGACAAGATAGGAAAGCTGTCCGATGTCTTCAGCTCCGCCGAAGTGAAAGACGTCTACATGGAGGGCGCGCAGGCCTTCCTCGATGTATTCCGCGAGACCGCGCCGGTAGTGACCGGCAGATTCCGGCGCTCCGGATTTATCGAGCGCGGCAGTCCGGATAAGCCCGACGTCTTGTTCATGATCGATTACAAAATTTGCCCTTACGCAAATATTGTCGAGTATGGATCGGCCAGGCAGGCGCCACACGCCACAATCCGGAGGGCGGTCGAATCATCCGGGCCCGCAGTGGCGCAGACGATCGCGGCGGGGCTCAAGCGTGAACTGGAGGACAAGGCAGCATGACCGAAAGTCTCAAGAAGTTCGAAGCCAAGCTCGAGGATAAAGTTGCCGAGGCTCAAATCTACAAGGGCATCGCAGTTCTCGAGGGCGCGGCGGACAAGTTCACGGCCGCGCGGATTCAGATCGAGAAATTTACAGTGCAGCTCGGCATACTCAACGCCACTATGCAGAAGGCAGCCCTACTGCGCTTACAGATCGATGCTGTGATCTTCAAGGCGTACGGTGTGACGCGCCAGGCACACGAGACCACCTACGATTGTCTCGGCCGAATTTACGGCTGTAGAGCGGACCAGGTGCAGGCATACATCGCCATGCGCAACGCCGGCAGCGAACACGAGGAAGCGGAGCGCGCTGCGCTGTCCCAGAAACTGCAGTAGCTAATTTTTGCGCTTACCGCCGTGAGGGCGGAAAGGATCGATCCATGGGCAATATCGGTGATTTGACCGTACGTGTTGGGGTAGACGATAGCGATTTCAAGTCCGGCATGAGCTCGATCACCGACCGACTGAAGGGCTTCGCCTCGGATGCATTCACCGTGGGCAAAGACGCGGCCGCGGGATTTGTGACGGCATTCAGCACTGCCGAGGTCGTCGACAAAATGTTTGGTACGCAAATAGTCGACACCGTGAAGGCGAGGGTCGGGGATCTCGCCAATAGTGTCAAGGCAAGCTTCTCCGATATGGGCGCCTCTATCCGCACCGAAGCGGAAGCGATGGGCGCACAGGTATCGGAAACTGTCGGATCGATGGCCACCTCTGTCAAGGCCTCCCTCGCCGGAATGGAAGTTACCGCCGGCGAGCTGGGCGCCGGCCTGGCCGCGGTGGGAGCTGGCGCCGGCGTGGCAGCCGCGGAAATCGGAACGGTGGGCGCGGCGGCCGCGACGTCGACAGTAGCAGTATCCGGACTGGGACTCGCCGCAGGAGCGGCCGCGGTGGGTACGGCCGCTCTATTTGCCGCTGCGACTGCTGGCGCGGTAGCTGCCGGCGCGGCGGTGTATGCGCTGGCCAAGAACACTACCGACATGATCACGTCGCAAGCGATCCTGGCAGCGCAGTTGGGAACGAGCTTCCAAAACGTATCGACGTTCCAGAACGCCGGAGGTAACATCGGCGCCGGCAACTCTCTGCTTGACTTATTCGGCGGCGGCAATCTCCAGGCGGACCTCGACAAGCTGTCGGCGATCGCCGGCGGTGTCACCTCGCTGAGCAAAGCGATCTCGAACACATTCAATGACCCTTCCACGCGCGGCGGTATCGAGCAGATAGTCGCCGCATTCCAGGCGCTGCCGGATCCGATCGACCGCGCGAACCTCGCCGTCCAGCTATTCGGCCAGAATGCAGCCGAAGGCCTGGCTCTGATGAATCAGAGAACCGTCGACGCTGTGAACGATGCAAATACTCTGGCGACTGGATGGGACACAGCTACGCGGGAATCGATCCAGCGCATCACTGATTTCGGCGCCTGGGTCAAGAGCGCGCTCCTGGCGCCGTTTGACTTTTCCGCGATGTGGGACGGACTAAAGCAGGGAGTTCTTACCGCGATCGCAAGTATTGAAGAACCCTGGCATACGTTCTTCGTGCAGTGGGAAACCACTTTCCATGACGTCGTAGGCAGCATCAATAATTGGCTCGCTAGCCACGGCATTGTGATTCCGCTTCCGTCAGTGATCGGCGGCCTCGGCGGGATGTCTGATCAGCAAATGGCGGCCATCATGAAGAACGCGACGGCGAACGTGGGAACTCCGGGCAGTCCGTTTTCGATTCCCTCGGCTGCGTTGCAAGTTCCGAATCAGCTCGCGGCGGTGCAAGGAATCATCGATGCCAATAACGCCGAAGGCCTCAGCTACGAGACTCTCACTTCGCACGTGTCGAGTCTGACCACCTCACTCACTGCCATGGAGGCGAAGTTCGCGGCTAACAGCAGTAATCCGGCGTTGACCGATCAGAATCTTCTGCTGGCCGATGCGATCGTAAAAACACAAGCGCTCATCGACAAAGACCAGGGACTCATCGACAAGGCGGATTCGACCGCGGCGGCAATCAAGGCCCTCGCCGGCGCTTACTCAACGCTCGGCGTTACCAACTTCGGCCCGTTACTTTCGGGCACAACCGACGACTCCGGCAATACCACGCAGCTTTCGGGTATGGCCGCTTTCAATGCGCTCGCCAGCAAACTGCAAGGCCCGGAACTGGCGCAGGCTGCCTCGAATCTTGAAGCCAAATTGCAAGAGGCGTTTCACGCGGGCGCCATTAGCGCCGAGCAGTTCAACAATGATGTCGATCAAATCGAGGCAAAGCTCAATG
>Ga0210405_10004668_pt1 | contig 12785 bp, 13 predicted proteins | sample IncBWH11MmetaG_FD_155492 | JGI IMG/M metagenome (GOLD analysis project Ga0210405, IMG submission 155492) | Forest soil microbial communities from Barre Woods Harvard Forest LTER site, Petersham, Massachusetts, United States - Inc-BW-H-11-M | ecosystem: Environmental > Terrestrial > Soil >... | reverse complement strand
AAGGCCGCGGTGCAGGGCATCGGGTACGTTACGAAGCTGAATCATCTTCGCCATGCTGCAAGCATACTTTCATGTTATGTACATTTCAACTGAGACTTGTGCTTCGCCAAAACGCCAGAGTCCACCCGTGTCCAAAACGTTCGGACAACGATTTGAGTGCCGGCCTTACGACTCAGCGCGATCTTCTTCTGTGCCCGCACACAGGGTCACTGCAATCAGCATGGCACGGGTGAGGCATCCTGGGGTAGGACCGTTGCGAGTGGACGAGCATTCCTAATTTCTTCAGTGGTGGGCGGCGTAAGCTCAACGATGTAGTCGTTCCCCATGTCCTCATTTGAACGGACCAAGTTCAGGAACTCGTTTTTCTCCTTAGAGGAGACGAAAAGGAAAATAGAAGCTCGTAAGCACCGGCGTCAGGATCGCCGAGGAGTGCCAGCGAGCGTGTGTTCGTGAGATTTGCATAACCAACTAGGGTACCCGATGATGTCGGCCGCAAAGAACCGAGCCTCTGGATTATCGGTGGGCAAGAATTCGACGATGCAGAGCCAGTCCTTCTCATCTTGCCAGTACGGCTCGAAATCGTCTTTTTGCTTTGTTCCCAAGATCGCCAGATCCTTTCCCGGAGTTTTGGTTCAAAAACTCGCGATACACAGACGATACACAGAGCGTCGGTTCTTTTGTATTCCCTACTGCTATTTACAGGGCATTTCGGTGCGACCGGTGCCTTGTAATTACAACGTGATACAACATATCAGCGTCCTTTCACGGCGGTAACACGGGTTCAAATCCCGTCGGGGACGCCAACAATCCAAAAAAGTTGCGCCCCTGACGGGTTTTACAAATCCTTTCATCGCCCGATGGCCGCACGATAAACTCAAAATTCGACACAGGGGGGTTCCTTTCTAAGGATCAAAGTTTTGGCCGCTGCCGAACTGGTGTGGTGTCGTGAGGCTGGCTCAGCTGTTGAGCGCGAGGGATCGCTGTCTGCAAAGAACTCTCCCCCCACACGTTAACGATGGATATTGCCCGCCGTTGGGTCAATCGTCGAGATTGACAAGATGCTTCAAGAAGCGGGATTCACAACTTGCAGTCATTAGCACCGCGAACAACAGACCAAGCGCCCAAAAACCGCTACTGGGGAAGGCCTTTTTGCAGAAAGCAGTGCTTAGAGTACGGCATCATCGACGCGGATCTTCGGGACTCTTACGCGCGTTGTCGGGTGTTCGTGAGCAAGTCCTATTCCGCTGGGATTCTGTCTTTATAGAACCGGTCAATGACCACGCGGTGAAATGAAGCAAATGATGGAAGGATCTTTGCTCAACCGAATGATGAGCTCTGTCTGCAGGGCCCGAGGCGACACGCTTCTCTTGGATAATTGCAGACTTCTACACGGTCGAAATGCAGTACGACCTCATAGTGTCCGCCAGATTGAGCGCATATATCTTTTCGAGGTGAACGGTAATGGCTGCGAAAGTTGACGAGCATCCATGGTCGGAGGAGGCACTCTTTAGTAAAGCCATTCTTTATGTTCAGGAAATGCAGAAGCATGCAGCAGACAACTAGCAGTTCGGACTATGGGCTGCTCTCAGTATGGAAATGCTTGCGCGAGCGGCTTTGTCCCACGTTTCTCTCACCTTATTGGCAAACCGAAAGGATTGGCGCAATATTCACCACGCTCTTGGGCACTCGGCTACATCAGTTAAGCACGTCAGTTAAGTTCGTCCCAGCATCCGCCCTCAGTAGTGAGGTTCTGTCGATTCTGAATGAAATCGTACCGGCACGCTCAGGTGGCTACAACGAGACCGCCTGCGGCACGAATGATCTCACCGGTGATCCAGGCGGATTCATCGGACGCTAGGAACACCGCCAGGGGGGCGATATCTGTGACGCGACCCAGTCGACCGAGCGGTGTCTTCCCAGCCAGAGCGGCGCCGGCACCACCCTCAAAAGTTCCCGCCGCTGCATTGCCTTCGGTTTCGGTATGACCCGGAGCGATGGCGTTGACCCGGATTTTGCGCCGTGCAAGCTCGAGAGCCAATCCCTTTGTCAGTGTTTCGATGGCGCCTTTCGTGGAAGCGTATAGCAGGGCTCCTGCTACAGGATGCGAACCCACAATGGAGCTGAGATTGATGATGCTCCCGCCGTCCGGCCCGAACCGCTTGATCGCCTCCTGCACGGTGAGAATCGTCCCAAGAACGTTGATGTTGTAGTGGAGGTGAAAGCTCTCTTCGGTGATTTCCGTGAAGGCGCCGAAGCGGAATACCCCGGCGTTGTTGACCAAAACGTCCAATCTTCCGAACGCAGAATCCACTTCGTTGAACAGCCGCGCAACATCTGCGGCCTTGGCCACGTCGGCCCCGACCGCGATCGCCTCACCCCCGTTGTCGGTGATCGCCTGAGCGACGCGCTCTGCCCCCTCCCGGTCGGAAGAATAGTTCACGCCCACGCGCGCGCCCGCAGCTCCCAAGGCCGTTGCAATCCCAGCGCCTATGCCTTTGGAGGCGCCCGTCACTATTGCCACTTTCTCAGACAGTCTGCTCATAGTGTTCCTGCTGTTCTTGATCCGATTTACCATATTCCCGAACGCCAAGGCTGTGTATCGGGACTCTCCCTTAGGGAAGCTCTGAGCAACTATCGATTTTGAGGCGGCCGGGAATCCCAGGGCTGCACAGGCGATGAATGACCCAGTATTCTCTGTCAGCTTTCCGGAACCCGCCATTCACGAGGGTTTCAGAGACACTATGCCCTCGCCACTGCCAGCCTTCTGCGGTGCAGGTACAGGTTCACCAGCGCAAAGCTGGCGCACAGCCGATGATGGTTCTTCTTAATCCCTCGGTATCTCACCTTTTCGAAACCGAAGATGCGCTTCAGAATCCGGAACGGATGTTCCACCTTCGCTCTCACTGTGGCCTTCACCCGGTTTTTGGCCTTTTGTAACTCGTCCACAAAGTCCTTGTATCTCACCCTCCGGCTGGTCATGTCTTGCGCTCGCGCAGCCGCCTGCCGGATGGCTTCTCCCTGTCCCTGATATCCACCGTCGCCCCACACCTTGCGCTCCTCGCCGTGCAGCAGATCCGGCAGCATGTGCTTGTCCGCCACCGAAGCCGCCGACGTGCACACCGAATGCACATGGCCTTGCTTGGAGTCCACTCCGATGTGTGCCTTCAGCCCGAAGTACCACTGCTTTCCCTTGCGCGTCTGATGCATTTCCGGATCGCGCTCTCCGCTCCGGTTCTTGGTCGACGAGGGTGCATGAATAATGGTCGCGTCCACAATCGTCCCCGTGGTGATGCGGATGCCCCGGCTCTCCAGATATTGGTTCACCGCGTTCAGCATCGCCCCACCCAGTTCGTGTTTCTCCAGCAGGTGACGGAACCCGAGGATGGTGCTCTCGTCCGGCACCGGCGCGCGCCCCAGATCGATTCCCACAAAGTGCCGCAGCACCGGCGATTCATACAGCGCATCCTCCGCGCCCGGATCGCTCAGGTTGAACCACTGCTGCAGAAAGTACACCCGCAACATGATGCTCAGTCCTACCGGAGGCCGCCCGTTCTCTCCCTTCGGATAGTGCGGTTCGACCAGCGCCTCTAACTCCGCCCATGGTACCACCTGCTCCATCTCTTCGAGAAAACGCTCCCGCTTCGTCTTCCGCCCGTACTTCTCGAAACCCGTCTGCGCCGCCAAAGTCTGTTGCCGCATCCGCCTTTTTCCTCCGACTTACACCTTACCCGCTTCGCCTGTGGATCGGAGAGTTCTTCAGAGGTTCCTTAGAAATTTTAATTTCTACTTCTTGGGTTATGAGCGTTTTGAGTGGCGCGGCCAGCATGTCCTACAAACCGGTTCGTGATTCCATCCGGGGATTCCGATCTCACCGTTGTCATCCTCTCTCTTCCGTAAATTCAGTCATGGTCACTTCCCGATCGGAATTAGTCGCAGACTAGGTTTCAGAATCGTCAGTTCGCCCACCTGCTCCCTCTTAACGGTACCCCTGAGTTTGGCATGATCGATCATCCAGACCTCGGGATACCCGACAACGGATCCAAAATCGGCGGTCTGGATGTTGCAAGCCGCTCTGAGCGGAGCGCACCTTAAGGGCATGGCGCGCATCATCGTTCAGATTATCCCCGCCTTGCTCCTTTCCGAGAGGCGACGCGCGACGGTATTTGGACAGCGGCTGCCAACCAGTGGTCGCCAAAGCAGACGGCCTTTTTCGCAAATCGACAACTAGTGTAGAAAAGCCATTGCAAACACAACGGATTCTATGCGCGGCCGCGGTGGCACTGGAAGTGCAAAAGATCAAAACAATTGGAGATTGCGACTGGTCAAGGTGAGGACACAAGACATGATCTTAGCCACGCATCAAGGAGGCAGGCAGTGAGTGATCAGAACGAGAGCAAGTCCGTGGCAGATCTGTCACGAAGGAATTTCTTGGGCGTCAGCTCCACAGCATTGGCAACCGCAGCGTTGGCTGGAATCACTGCGCATGCGCAGGAGATGCAAGATACGCGCAAAGCAGAAAAAGATATTTCTGTAAGCAATCCGGGACAGGAAAACAAGCCGCTACTGGTCGAGAACCCAAGTTCAAACATGCCTCCTCCAACCGATCATGGCGATATCGGTCCGGTCTGGTACTCCTTCGATTTGGTGCACAAACGGGTGGAAGAGGGTGGCTGGACGCACGAGGTGAACTCGATCGTGCTGCCGAGCTCAAAGGATCTGGCCGGCGTGAATATGCGGCTTACTGCCGGCAGCTTTCGCGAATTGCACTGGCACACCGCTGATGAGTGGGCGATCATGCTCGACGGCAACGCCCGCGTCACGGTCATGAATCCGGACGGCACGATGTTTATCGATGACGTGAGCAAGGGCGATTTGTGGCTGTTTCCGGCCGGTTTTCCCCATTCCATTCAGGGTCTTCGTCCAAATGGTTGCGAGTTCCTGCTGGTGTTCGATGAAGGTGATTTCTCGGAGGACGGCACCTTCCTTCTCTCGGAGACTATTGCCCACACCCCACGGAACATGTTGGCAAAAAATTTTGGTCTCGACAAGGAAGTTATCGCGAAACTAGTAAGAAAAGAGGAGCTTTACATTTTCCCGGCAGACCTGCCTCTATCTCTCGCGCAAGACAAGGCGGCGATTGGAGGGCAGCGCGTGGAATCCCCTATCAAGTACACGTTCAAGATGGAGGGTATGGCTCCCACGCGGAAAACACCGGGAGGCGAAGTTCGTATTGTGGACTCGCGTAATTTCCCCGTTACCAAGAATGTCGCTGCCGCCATCGTTACTCTCAAGCCCGGCGCCTTGCGCGAATTGCATTGGCATCCCAATGCCAGCGAGTGGCAGTTCTGGCTGGCAGGCAAAGGACGCATGACCATAATTATGAATGAGGGTAGAGCTCGTACGATGGACTTCAACGCCAACGATGTAGGCTATGTTCCCAGGGTTGCGACCCACGCCATCGAAAACACCGGCAACACCGACGTCGTGTTTCTGGAAATGTTCAAGGCCGATCAGTTTGTCGACGTTTCGTTGAATAACTGGCTCAGGCGTGTGCCTCCGGAAGCTGTGGCCGCCCACGTGAATCTTAACCGAGAACAGATTGCGAAAATCCCTTCGGAAAAGGAACTCGTGATCGCAGGGTAACGCATGGCGTCCGGAATTCAATTCCGTATCGTGCCGCGATTCCGCCCCCATTCTGTATTGAAAAGGTTGCAATGCGAAGAAGTATCGTACTGGCTCTCTCGTTTGTTTCGTGTGTAGTTGGGCAGCGCATCGATGCTCAAACCGTTGCTGACTTGAATGTGGATTCTGGATCGAGCGCAAATTCGAGCTCTGCCGGCGCACCTCACCCGACCGGAAACGGTGATTCCCTGGATTGGCTGTTTCCCGTCACCAAGCTCAACCGGTCTTTGCCCAACTGGTTCCGCATCGGTGGGGAATATCGGGGTCGTCTCGAGGGTCCGACAGGAATCGGGTTCGCCGGCACCAACGATTTCTATTTCTTGGATCGCTTGCGCATAAAGGTGGGCATTAAGCCCAAGGATTGGCTGCTATTCTATGGCGAGGTGCAGGATGCTCGTATTTTCTTCAATCACCACATCCCCAATGCCAATCCTTACGAAGACAAGTGGACGCTTTGGCAGGCCTATCCTCAGTTAGGCAGTTCCGAGACTGGTTGGGTAGACGCCCTGGCGGGCCGCCAGGTTCTGCGTTTCGGCGATGAACGCGTAATCGGCCCATCGGAATGGCTTAACGTCGGTCGCACTTTCAACGTCGCGCGCGTTGACCTTCATCAGCCGGGCTATATGGTAAGCGTGTTCGCCTCATCAGTCGTCCCTGGTGAAAACACTGACTTACACAATGCGCTCCCGGGCAACAACATGTACGGAGTTTACGGAAGCTTCCAGAACATCGTCCCCAAGGCCGACTTCGAGCCCTACGTTCTATGGCGTGTCGCCCCCTCGAGTTCTGAACTTTCCGAGACGCTTAACCGTGGGCACCTCAATGAAGTGACCGTTGGTCTCCACTGGAAGGGCGATCTGCCCGCCAATTTCGAGTACGACACTGAATTTGACGGACAGACAGGCTCGCTCGGCGCCTCTTCCATTGCCGCGTGGGCGGGCTATGCCAGCGTGGGCAAAACATTTCGTAAGGTCGCTGCAGTGCCTCACGTTTTTCTCGAGGGCAACTATGCCTCGGGAACGAGAAATCCGAATGACCACCAGTGGAATACCTTTGACCAGATCTATCCTTCGAATCATGACAAGCTTGGCTTCGCCGATTTGGTCGGCCGGCGGAACTTGGTACATTTCCGAACCGGAGTGGAAGAAGAGCCCACGAAAAAGTGGAAACTCAAACAACAATTTGAAGGCTACTGGTTGGCCACTTCGAAGGACAATTTATACGCGAGTAGTGGGGCAATTGCAGTCGCGGCCCATCCCGGCGCGGGCCGGCATATAGGCAACGAACTTGATATGGTTGCCGAATACGAGGTGAATAAAGGACTGAGCTTTGGCTTTGGCTACGGTCGCATGTTCGCCGGACAATTTCTCAATCAAACTACGCCGGGTCACGATTACAGCTATCCCTACGCCTATTTCGAATATAACTTTTCGAAATCGGGCTTTCACTTTCCTATTACCCCGAATAAGCGGAACTAGTCTCTCAGGTATATAGACGATGCGCCAAGGACGAGATCTGACCAGATGTCGCCGTAAGAGGAAGCGGCCAGCGAAATTAACCATCGGGTTCCTTCCAAATAATCCTTCAGTCATCGTGATCCTCGCGAATTTCTTCCTCGATTGGCAAGACTAGGTCATCGTCGAAGCGCGGCCACAGATGGAACGACCCCGACGATATCTCGACAGACGCTGTCCAAGGACGGACACCATGCTGCTTTCCGATCCCAACAACGATAAGGCCTCCTTGATACATCGGAGAACTAGAGGTGTTGCGTTCAATTGGTTCCGGTTGCTCCGTCGTGGGACTGGAATCGAACTTGCTCTGCCTGTGGAGAGAGAATCCTGATCAGTTGCGTGATAAGCAAACGTCAGAGGTGTTTGATGGACCACCCGGTTCCAGTAACTCGTTAGGTTTCCAGAGGCCGTAGACAACAAGTTCTCAAGAGGATGGCTCGATACTCGGATTCGTAGAAGGAGATGCGGCAATGAAAACGACGAAAGCGTTTGGATTGGGAAGCTTAGCAATAGCAGCTGTCACGGGTTTTCTGCCGACCGTACCTGTTCAAGCGGAAATCAAATCCCGCTCCGGGAGTCAGATCGTTCTCGAACCATCGGATCTTCCGGAGATGGCCAAGACTCCGGGGCAGTCGCTCTTCCTGTATAGGACTGCCGATGGCGATACCTATCTCTACGTGGAACAGGAAAACGGGCGCAAGGCTTGCTATCTTCGACGTCGCGGATCCCGCGAGAATCAAGGCCGTGGCTTTGGTTCCGGTCCAGGGTTCCGGTGTCTTCGATTTTGTACGCTACCTGAACGACCGCGCCGAACTGGTCCGCTTCCGCGATAGTGGACAGCTGGCGGAGCTCGAACTTCGCGAGCCCAAGAAACCAACACTGAAAAGCGCGAGTGCTCTCAGCGAGTCCGTCCATTCTGAATCGTTGGGTCAGACCGGCTTGGTGATGATCAACGGACACTACAGGTATGTTAGTGGGGCGGCGCATGACTACAATTTGGTAGACGTTTCAAATCCAGCCCATCCCACGCCTGTTGCCACCATTAAGCAAGTTAAGCACAAGGTCGTCAATGAAGAAACCGGCACCACCTATCTGCTGGGCAGCGACGGTCTCACCGTGATACGTAGACCCCGCGTTGAAGAAGATCACAGGATCGAGCAGATTCAGGAGGAGTGGAACTGAAGGCCGGCGACGACGTGCGCCGCCAACTCAGCAACGCTCATGCTCTTCGGCTTGTCGGCTATTCATCGAACAAGAAGTGTCTGGTGTCTGCCTTTGATGCCGCGTTAGTGAGATCCATGAGGAATCGGATGCCGGAGGATTTCGGGGAGAAGAGGAGTTAGTTCATGAACCGGCGTGGATTTTTGCAACTCATGGGTGCTACCAGTGTTGTGGCATTGACCGCTTCCTGTAATCGAAACCGTTCTGTGATGGGGACTTTGTCGGGTCCGCCTGACCTAGCTCGCTTCCCGGAAAAAACGGAGATGATCCTGCTCACCGACCGGCCGCCGCAACTGGAGACTCCCATCCACTATTTTCGACAGGACCTCACGCCGAACGAAGCTTTCTTCGTGCGGTGGCACCTCGAGGGAATCCCTACCGCTGTGGATCTACGCACGTTTCGGCTGAACGTCAGCGGCCACGTCCGGCAGCCGTTGCAACTCAGTGTGGACGAGCTTCGATCACGCTTCGACCCAATCTCCATCGTCGCCGTCAACCAATGTTCCGGAAATTCTCGCAGTTTTTTCGAGCCTCGAGTTCCAGGCGGTCAGTGGAAACATGGCGCGGTCGGCAATGCGAAGTGGACCGGTGTCCCTCTGAAGTCGATTTTGGATCGTGCTCAAGTGAAAGCAGGCGCCGTGGATGTCTCATTCAACGGGCTTGACGCCCCGCCATTACCTTCTGTGGCTGACTTCGTGAAGGCTCTTTCTATCGACCACGCACGGGATGGCGAGGTGATGATCGCCTACGCCATGAATGACGAACCGTTGCCAATGGTAAACGGCTTCCCCCTGCGCCTGGTCGTTCCAGGATGGTATGGAACTTATTGGGTGAAAGCTCTTCGCGACATCACTGTGTTGCCTCAACTCTTCAGCAACTTCTGGACGGACAAAGCGTATCGAATTCCCTCCGGTCCCAATGGCACCGAATCCCCAAAGGATTTGGCCAAAGACACGATTCCTATTAATCGATTCAACGTGCGCTCCATCTTCGTTCGTCCCGACACCGACGAAATGTTGCATTCGGGAGCGCCGACTGAAATTGAGGGCATCGCTTTCGACTCAGGTTACGGGATTCGACGAGTAGAAGTCTCGACGGATGGAGGAGCCACCTGGGTAGATGCCCGACTGGATCCGGAAATCGGAAAGTATTCGTGGCGGCGCTGGCGCACGTTGTGGACACCGAGAAAGCGGGGGCAGTACCGACTCATGGCTCGCGCAACAAATGCGGTGGGAGAGACGCAGAGCAAGGAACAGTGGAACCGCAGTGGCTTTATGTGGAATGTAATCCAGCAAGTTGACGTCAAGGTGGGATAACAACGCATGACCCTCAAGACACAGAGTGTGCTTCTCTCGCTGGGGCTCGCGGCACTGCTCGTCGGCTGTGGACATCCATCGAGTTCGACGGAGCAGGATCATGGCATGGCGAACGGAAAAATGGAATCGATGCTTCATTCCCGGTCAGATAGCCCGGTTCATACCATCGCGATGCCGCATGACGAGCCGGTTTTTCCGCCCGGCTCCGGACGTGACGAATTTGTGACGGCATGTGTGGTTTGCCATTCGCCGCGATACGTCACGATGCAGCCGCGATTTTCCCGAACTACGTGGCTGAGCGAAGTCAAAAAGATGAAGGACGTTTACGGCGCGCATATTTCTGACGACCAGGTGCTGAAGATCACGGACTACCTGGTTTCCATCAATGGCAAGGCTGGCACTGGTCAAGGTCCGAAAGGAACCTATGGCGAATAACGTCGACAGCGAGCATCGGTCGCGCCCCCTGATAGGCCTGCTGACTTCCGTACTGCTCCTGGGAACGCTGCTTGCCTGGTGGGGAACGCGGGACCATCGCGAGTTGTTTGGAGAATCGTTGCGCCAACCGGTTACCGCCGCGGGCATCGCTGTTCCGCAAGTTACTCAAGAAGAGAGTGCGTTGGTGGACCGCGGTTACAAAATTTCACAGCGGCAATGCGCGGGCTGTCACGAAATGACTACGCGCTCCAGCGCCCCCAGTTACCGGGAAATTGTGACCGTTTATCGCAGTGGATTCGCTGGTGCGGCCGGCGATCTGGGTTTGCGCTCTCGACTCGCCTCGGCAGCAACCCATCCAGAGCCCGGATGGGGCAACTTCGCCCCGGGCCCTCCGGAGTCCGGTCTGTCGCTGGATGACCGGATCGCCGTTGCGAGTTGGATTCTCGATAGTTTCGACAGCGACAAGAATGTCGGCCAAGGTGTGGGTAAATGACAACCTCTGCACAAAACTTAACCAGTCGAAATGGGCAAGTAACTCAGGTTGTAGCAGTACTTCCGTCGATTGAATACGACCTGATCCGTGCCCACATCGTCGCCTCACTCGTAACCGTAGTGATCTCGGTCTTGTTCGGCATTACGGTGGCCACAAAGTTCAGCTTTCCAGAATTTCTGGGAGGCCATGGATGGCTTACCTGGGGCAGGCTTCGCTACAACCACACGCAAGGCATATTCTTTGGCTGGCTGGGCAACGCTTTCCTGGCGTTCTTTTATTACGTTGTGCCCCGTCTGGCAAATCGGCCGGTGTGGAGCCGCAAGTTGGGATGGCTTCTCTTTGGGATCTGGAATTTCGCGGTAGTCCTTCCCGGATGGGTGCTGGTTCTCAACGGCATCAGCAAGCCGCTCGAATGGGGGGAGTTTCCCCATGTCGTAGACGTCTTCGTCATCCTTGCCTTCATTCTGATGACCTTCGAGTTCGTCCTGCCGTTCCTTAAAGCGGCGCTTTCGGATCTCTACGTCGCAGCGTGGTACATCATTGGTGGCATCATCTTCACCATGCTGGCCTACCCGGTGGGAAACATTGTGCCCGAGCTTGTTCCCGGCGCGCGAGGCGCAGCCTTCAGCGGCCTGTGGATTCACGATGCCGTAGGCCTGTATGTGACGCCCTTCGCGCTCGCGATCGCTTATTACGTGATCCCCGCAACGACGCGCCGCCCGATCTTCAGCCATTTTCTCTCGATGGTCGGCTTCTGGCTGCTCTTCTTTATGTATCCCTTGAACGGGACGCACCACTACGTCTATTCAGTAATCCCCATGTCCGCGCAGAAGGGCGCCATCGTTGCGTCGGCCTATCTGGGAATGGACGTGATTCTGGTTGTCACCAACTTGCTGCTTTCCTTGCGCGGAAACAGTGGCACTGCTTCGAAGGATGTCCCGCTGCGTTTCGTCTGGTTTGGTGTCGTCGCCTACCTGGTGGTGAGTTTGCAGGGTTCGGTGCAGGCGTTGATGCCCGTCAATCGCTTCATCCACTTTACGGACTGGGTCATCGGCCACTCGCACTTAGCGATGATCGGCTTTGCAAGTTTCATCGCGCTTGGCGGGATCGCCCATTTGTGGCAACGCATCCCCAGAACACGCTACAACGAGCGCACGATGAATTGGTCGTTCTGGCTCCTCGCAACGGGCCTCACACTGATGGTCGCCGATCTTACGATTGCGGGCCTGGTCGAGGCGCAGGTTTGGGAGTCGAGCGCACCATGGATCGATTCGATCCGTGCAGTCGGAAGTTACTGGCTGGTCCGTACACTCTCGGGACTTCCTATTCTCGCGGGCTTTCTTCTCTTCTGGACCTCTCTTGTGACTGGGCCAAAGTTGTCAGGGGCCACCCTGTCTGTGGCTAGCCCAGTCGCTTCAGAAAACAAGGCCGCATTCGAGGATGTCTCACCGGTTTCGGTGATTCCGAGATCGAGCAGTTGGCTCAGCTATGCACATGTTGTCGCCTTCGGCGCGGGTGTAGGTTTCTTCGCGCTTTCATTTCTTGTTCTTGCGATCATTCCGGGGAATCAACTGGAACATGAAATCAAACAGGCCGCTCCGGTGACCATGGCAAATCTCACCGCCTCCGAGCAAAGGGGCCGGATTATCTACGGACGCGAAGGGTGCGCCTACTGTCACACGCAGCAAATTCGGTTTCTAGCGGCAGATGTCCGCCGCTTCGGCGCGCCCACCGAGGCATGGGAGACGAAGTACGATTACCCGCAGCTTTGGGGCACGCGCCGCATCGGGCCAGATTTGTCGCGTGAATTCAACCTTCGTCCGTGCGACTGGCAACTCACTCATCTCTACAATCCGCGCCTCGTGGTACAGGATTCCGTGATGCCTCCGTACCCGTGGCTATTTGACGGCAGTCCTGGTCACCCAACACAGGAAGGCTTGGACGTGCTGGCCTATATCCAATCCCTCGGACGCGCACGACAGCTTTCCGGTTTTGACGGGCGGTGGTTGGCATCAAGCGTCCAGGAGACACCGGAGATGGCAATGTCGAACGAACCCTTAGCCGGAGCTACGCCTCCTGCCGTTCCGATTGCCATGGTAGGAGGATACAGTCTCAGTGCTCCCA
>Ga0210405_10004666_pt1 | contig 12787 bp, 12 predicted proteins | sample IncBWH11MmetaG_FD_155492 | JGI IMG/M metagenome (GOLD analysis project Ga0210405, IMG submission 155492) | Forest soil microbial communities from Barre Woods Harvard Forest LTER site, Petersham, Massachusetts, United States - Inc-BW-H-11-M | ecosystem: Environmental > Terrestrial > Soil >... | reverse complement strand
CATGGCCGGGCTTCTCCGCAAAGGATTGACGGAGGAAGGACACACGACCACCTGTGCCGGAGACGGCGCCGAGGGACTTGAGCTGGCGAAGTCGTACGAGTTCGACGTCATCATCCTTGATCTCATGCTGCCGAAGCTCAATGGCTATGAACTGGCCAAGCGCCTCCGTGCCGAGAAAGTTCGGACCCCCATCGTGATGCTGACGGCACGAGATGCTGTGCCCGACATCGTCCGCGGCCTTGATCTCGGAGCGGACGACTATATGACCAAGCCGTTTTCGTTTGACGAACTACTGGCCCGGCTCCGAGCGGTGAAACGGCGAGCCTTGGCGGCTGAGGAAACGTGTCTGCGTGTTGGAGATCTGGTTCTCGACCCTGGCAGCCGCGAGGTAACCCGCGGCACGGAACGGGTTTCACTGACTCGTACGGAATACAATCTGTTGGAGCGCCTTGTGTATCGCGCCGGCAAAGTCGTTCCGCGGCAGTCGTTAATCGAAGCAGTTTGGGGATTCGATCGCAATATCGAAGAAAATACGCTCGATGCCTTCATGCACCTGCTGCGCAACAAGGTGGATCGACCCGGCCGGCAGAGGCTGATTCACACGGTGCGTGGGGTAGGTTACCTGATCCGTCCAGATGGGCAGGCGTGAGACGGCAGTATGAGAAAACTCTCCATCGGCGTGCGCCTCACGCTGTGGTACCTGGCGATCTTTGCGCTCGCACAACTCCTCTTTGGCGCTGGCATGTGGATCATCCTGCGGCATCATCTTTATGACCTGGTCGATGATGGTCTCGAAGCCCAGGTCGACGACTTAAAGAGCTTTCTCGAGGCGCAGAAGAAAGATGCGTCTATTGCCAAGCTGCAGGAAGAGGTAAGCGAAGCCTATGCCATCGAGCATCCCGGCGATTATCTTCAAGTTACCGGCGAAAATAATGAGCTGATCTATCGTTCCACCTTTCTGCAAAACCACGCGCTGGCGCCTGAGCTTCCACGCCGAGGCGATGAGCTCAGCTTCTGGAACCGAAGATTCGGCTCCCGAACCTTCCGCTTCGCAGGGCAGAACTTGCATGCAAACGGCCACTCCTACACTGTGGAAATGGGCGTTCCAACGGACGATGTGGTCGAGACCCTCTCCACATTCCGGGATTATCTTCTTCTGTTCGCTCCGCTGCTGCTGCTGTTCTTGGCCACTGGTGGATATTGGCTCAGCCGCAGGGCATTGTCGCCAGTGGATGCGCTGGTGCGAACCGCGCGCGACATCAGCGGAGCCAATCTCGGCAGCCGGCTTCAAAAAATCGACACCGGAGATGAGCTGCAGCGATTATCGGATACGTTGAACGAAATGCTGGAGCGTATTGAAGCTGCATTCTTGCGGGTCACGCAATTTACCGCCGACGCCTCGCACGAGCTCAGAACACCCATGTCCCTCATCCGCACCGAAGCCGAGCTGGCGCTGCGCCGATCGCGCGGAATTTCCGAGTATCAAGAGGCCTTGCGCCATATCCTGTTGGAAGCAGAGCGTACAACCACGTTAATCGAACAAATGCTGTCTTTGGCTCGCGCTGACTCGGGCCGCGAAACGCTTCACATGCAGCCCGTAAATCTAAGCGATACCCTGCGCAGTGGCGTCGAGATCTGGAGGCAGGTGGCCACGATCCGCAATCTCGAATTTACGGCGGACATCGAGAACACCGACTTGTTTGTCAGGGGTGACGAGGCTGCATTAAGAAGAGTAGCGGATATTTTCCTCGACAACGCCTTCAAATACACACCGTCTCCGGGTTCCGTGCATTTGTCGCTGGAGCAGAAGGCTGAGAGCGCCGTGATCGTAGTTCGGGACTCAGGGGTCGGGATTGCGGAGGACGATCACCGCAAGATCTTCGAGCGTTTCTACCGGGCGGATAAAGCTCGAAGCCGCGAGCAGGGAGGAGCAGGGCTAGGCCTCACCATCGCGAATTGGATCGTCATCCAGCATGGTGGTTTGATTGAACTCAACAGCCGCCCTGGCGAAGGAGCAACCTTCCGAATAGCGCTGCACTTGAGCGCGGCTCCAGTTCATAATCCGCTGTTGGCGTGAGTTCATCCACGCCGATTCGGATTGCCTCTCTGCTGCCCCGAGCGCGGAGCATCCGCGGTTAAATGGCCCGAGACAGTATGGACAAAAGAGTAGAGCCAGGACCTCGTCACATCATCGGTTTCTGATCGCACTGCATCGCCCACCGCCCTTGTTGAAAACCGGACTGCACATGTGCCCCCCGGCGAATCGCCGGTTTATGTGAGAAATGAAAATGAGAGCATTCCCGCTGACGCCGCCCGGCTGCAGGCACTCCTGTCCATCCGGCAGGTTGCGACCCAGGCAAGTCTGAGTGTGGCAGACATAGAACACACTCGGTGTTTCCTCAATTTCTGTATAGAAACGTTGTTGATTGCGATTCGCGGCGGCTCACAGATGCGCTTGATTCCGAAGGAAAGGCCACCAGTCCGACTGGATCTCGCCATTGAGCAAGAACTCCGGCTATGTGTGCGCAGATCCTATCCCGAAATTGCCGACAATTTGCGTGACCCGAGCCCTCAACTCGGAGCCTCCCTAACGGAATTTCGTCTGCGCGACTGTTTCCAGAGCAGCTATCGCGAGATATTGCGCGATTATGATGCGTTACCCGGCTATCTGCTCTGTGATCAGACGAGCCAGGCTCGCTTTTCGATATTGTTTGAGCTATTGAAAAAGATAGCGGCTGTTTAATCGAAAAATCTTCCAGGTTTTTGGGCAGGGAGGGTAATGGCGGGTGTGAACAGTCAGCAAGAAAATGCCTCCGTGAATCGTGACTCCTAACGGAGGCTATTGTATTATTGTACGATCATTGTACGTAATTCACTAGTGCCACGTAACCCATTAAATCTACAGCCTTTAAATTGGTGCGGAAGGGGGGATTTGAACCCCCACGCCTTTCGGCGCCACCCCCTCAAGATGGTGTGTCTGCCAGTTCCACCACTTCCGCACGGGACTTGAAACAGCATCACAAATTATAGCAGAACGAAAACCCCACGAGCTTACCTGCCCGCGCACGATCATCCCAAACGATGATGGCAATTGGGATAAACGGCAGGCTCGCGCGCATGCATCTCGTGCCACATGGTCCTGGACAGCCGAGGTGAGACCGACTTTCTTTGGATAGACGCAGTTGGCTCTTACGCAGTTTCTCCGTACTTCGGCCTCGCCGCGATTTTGCGATTCGCAGATCCCGTCAACGGAATTAAAACGATGCTGCGATCTTCGTTCTGAGCCAGCGTCCAAAGAGCGGAGCACCTGGCACACAGCCAATACCGATCCACCCGCTGTGGCGGCTTCTGCATAGGAGGAGACGCGTGAGATTTTCTGGTAGATTCGTTGAGCGCTAGCTGGAAAGACTGAATGATCGGCAACCGCGCCCTAGGGTTTTCTACAGGGGCGCCGGATTCGGTTTCCAGTAGAAATAGCTTGCCTTCTCGAAGCCGCACAAACGGGGTACCGCACAGCGGATTTGCGCAGTGGCTTAGCATCAGGGGGCTCCACCGAAACTCTCTCTCTAGATTGCATGTGAAATACCAGACAGCACTTAGCTGTTTTGTTCCGGTCCCATCTATGGGATACGGGAAGTCCACAGGATGTCGCTGCCGAGTGTCCGGCAATGATGACGATATATCGTCACACTGCAGTCCTAATGCACCAGCGCTCCCATGACTGCCACCACCACGCCTACAACCGCCAGCACAATTCCCAAGTGCCAGAAGATCCGCCGCCCAGAGAGCAGTGTGATCGATGTCACTACCAGGCCAATTTCTAAAAACACCTCGGCAAGGTCATAGCGGTCGGCGCGGCGTCGTTCCATGGCGACTTCCGCTTCCAGTTCGCGCGCCTTGTCTTCAATGTCTTTCTTTTCGCCTTTGTATCGCTCCGCTTCCTTTCCGTATTTCTCGCGCAGCGTGCCAACCCCCGCTGCGTCGTTGGTCGCCATTACCGCCGCCAAGTCGCCGACTAACGTGTCCTCATGCTCGCGAATATTTTTTGCCTGGTAATAGGCCCACTGGTCGGACGACTTCGCCTGCAACACAACTTCTTCGGTGTGAGCTCGGTGGCCCAGCAACGAAACCACCGCCACGAATACCGCCAGCACTGCCATGGTTAACGATACCGCAGCCAAGGAATGATCTTCTCTGGCTTTCTCGGCGGCTTCACGCAATTCCTGAGCTTCGTCTGGCATATCTCTCCTATCGTCGTTCCAGTTCAGTTCTGGAGTCTTAGCAAATCTCTTCGCAGGCAACTCAGGATACTACGCAATTCTCCGGGCCTTCGACAACTTTTCGGCAACCGCTTTACTCACCCATCACCTTCACAATCACGCGCTTGTCGCGCTGGCCATCGAACTCGGCGTAGAAGATGCGCTGCCACGTGCCCAAGTCCAGCTTGCCGGCGGTGATCGGCACGATTACCTCATGATGAATGAGCAGCGCCTTCAGGTGCGAGTCGCCGTTGTCTTCACCGGTTTCATGATGCTTATAATTCTTGCGAAACGGAGCAAGGTGCTCCAGCCACTGGTCGATGTCTTCAATCAGCCCACTCTCATTGTCGTTAACGTAGACTCCCGCCGTGATGTGCATGGCGGAAACCAAAACCATCCCCTCCTTGACTCCGCTGCGGCGCACGATCTCCTCAACCTGCGGCGTCAGATGCGCATAGGCTCTATGGGTTTTCGTATGAAACTTCAAGTATTCCGTGAGAACTTTCATGACAACTCCTATTTTGAGGTCATTCATCATGGAAACATATAAGGAATTTTATCCGAATCCAAAGTGGATTTTCTGACGATTACCTCGGTTACGCCGGTCAGCGAGAGATCGCAGAAACCTCATGCCAGTTGCGTCATACTCGATTTTTCGAGGAGGTTTCGGTGCTGTTCCGGTTGGATTATTTGTCCTGCGTTCTTACTGTCGTCTCGACCGTCTTGTTGGGAAAACGCTGCTGGGAGGGCTGGATCCTCGCCGCCATCAATAGCGCCATCGTCTGCGTTATTGGATTCCGCACCGCGCAGTTTGGCTTCATTCCGGCGAATGTATTCTGCATTGCCCTCTATGCGGTAAACCTTCGCTCCTGGCGCAAGCCCGAAACTCATTGAGCTGGATTGGCAGACGCGACTTTCCGCGCTCAAATGGGTTATCCCCTTATGAAGTCCTCGCAACGGCAAGACGAAAAGAAGCATCCGTTTATAGCTCCACCACAGGTAAGGCGCGGACGGCAAAAGAGGCGACTCGAACCTTGAGTCGAAAACCGATCTTCTCGGAACTATTATTTGAGCCCGAGTTCGCCGTTGAACAGCTGGGTGATTCCGTAGCATTCGCAAGCCGTGCTTTCGAGTTTCTTGCGATTTAGAATTCTTATAGCGCCATGTGTGTATTCGATGATGCGCCGTTTCTGTAAGGATCCAGCTGCGAGGCTCACGCTGGGGCGATCCGTCCCGAGCATCATCGCGAGAAACTCGTGAGTAATCCGCAATAAGCCGGATTCCACGCGATCCTGAGTCAGCAGCAGCCACCGCGACAGGCGTTGTTCCAGATTATGCAGACGATTGCAGCCGGCCGTCTGTGCCACTTGCATTCCATGCACGGCGGCATACCGGTTCAGCAATTTTTGAAACTGCGGACTTGATTGCAGAGCGGCTTCCAATACCTCGCCGCTCAGCCTGAAACCTGCTCCGGCAATTTGTATCACCGCACGGTGCGGGCTTCTCTTTATGCCAGCCGCCATGGCCACGGGCGTGAACCCTTCGTTCCCGACGACGCCCACTTCAACGCTCTCACCACTCCGAGTGGCAAATACCAGTGAGACCATGCCTGTATTTAGGAAGTAGGCGAATTCAAGTTTTCGGTTGGGCTCGTGAAGACTTCGGTAACGCGGCAATGCTATAAACTGGAGATGCGCGCGAATCATCGCAAATTCGCAGTCTGGAATCGATAGCAGCAGGCTATTCGCAATGGGTTTTCCAGCGACATTGGTGCGCTCGCCGGGATGTAGAGGCTGCGGGTCGCTGCTCACGCCAATTCGATCGTTCTTACTCATCGCTGCCTCCATCGCGAAATCCGTTTTATGTTTTTTTGCCGGAAATTTGATGCGATCAAAGGCGCAGCCGTCTCTCAGAACTTTCCCCGCCGAAACCAGTACTCGCGGCCAGCAAAAATCAGGGTCTAGAGAGTATTTGATACCTAACACACTGTAGTTCCGGGTTCGAAGCTAGGCGAAAAAGACCACTACCCCAGCAACCCATAACCCTCCGGTTTCGACCTGTGGAAATCGTGCTGACGAAAATCAATTCCTAGCTTAAGATGGTGCGCATGGCTAAGAAAACCGGAATGAGCGATTCGTCTCTGTGGGTCATCGCCATCATGTTGCTGGCGATTGCCGCATGGACGTTCTTCAAGAAGTAAACGCAATCGAAATTCTTCTTGTAGATGGCTTCGGTCTCCATGCGCACCATGGACGGCCCTAGAGTATTTGTATTTGATTCGCCCTTCGTGCCTTGGCAGGCAGAAACAAGAGAAACCTACCTCATCGTTTCTTCAATCTCAGAAATCCAGTCCGGCCGTTTCAGCACTTCGCGCGGCTTGGGACCATCCGCCGCGCCCACGATTCCGTCCTGCTCCATCAGATCGATCAGATGTGCCGCGCGACCGTAACCGATGCGCAGCCGCCGCTGCAGCAGGGAAGTCGAGGCCTTCCCGAACTCGATGACCAATTTCACAGCATCCTGATACAGAGGATCATCCTCGCCGCCTTCGCCTGATCCTTCAACATCGCTACCGCCGCTCCCAGCCTCGCGCTCTTCTTTCGGCGCCTCCAGGAATTGCTGCTGATATTCCGCGGACCCTTGCTGCTTCCAGAACTCCACCACCGAGGCAATTTCTTTTTCCGTAACCAGCGGCGCATGCAGTCGGTGCACCCGCGCCGATCCCGAAGGCAAGTAGAGCATGTCGCCCTTACCCAGCAGCGCCTCGGCTCCGTTCGCATCAAGAATAGTTCGCGAATCGACTTTGGTCGCGACGCGGAAAGAAATCCGCGCCGGAAAGTTCGCCTTGATCAATCCCGTAATCACGTCCACCGACGGTCGCTGCGTCGCCAGCACCAAATGAATGCCCACCGCGCGTGCCATCTGCGCCAGCCGTGTGATGGATTCCTCCACGTTGCTGGAGTCGAGCATCATCAAGTCGGCTAATTCGTCGATGATGATCACAATATACGGAATCGGTTTGTCGTCCGACTCTTCCTCAAACAGGCTCGGCGTGCCGCCATTATCAAACAGCCGGTTATATTGGTCGATATTGCGCACGCCCTTCGCCGCCAGCAACTTCAGCCGCCGTTCCATTTCGCGCACGGCGTTGCGCAGCGCGTTCGCCGCCAGCTTCGGCTCGGTAATGATCGGGGTATAAAGGTGCGGCACGCCTTCGTAGTTACCCAGCTCCAGCCGCTTCGGGTCGACCAGAATCAGCCGCACTTGATCTGGCGTCGCCTTGTATAGAATCGACATGATGAATGCGTTGATCGCCACGCTCTTGCCCGAGCCGGTAGACCCGGCAATCAGCAGGTGCGGCATGCCATTCAAGTCAGCCGTGACGATGCGACCGTTGATATCTTTGCCCAGCGCCATCGTCAGCTTTGACTTCGAGCCCATGAATTCCTGCGACTCGATGTTCTCCCGCAACCAGATGATCTCGCGCTCGCGGTTCGGCACCTGAATGCCCACAGTCGATTTCCCCGCCATGCGCTCGATCAGAATGCTCTCCGCCTTCAACGCTAAACAAAGATCATCTGTCAGGTTCGTGATGCGGCTGTACTTGATTCCGGCGTCGGGCTTGAATTCAAACGTCGTGACCACCGGGCCGGGATTGATCTGCGTGATCTGCCCATGAACTTCGAACTCCGCATACTTCTCCGTGAGCACCTGCGCCAGCAACTTCAATTCGTCGGCATCCACGGTCTGGTGCTCGTCGGCGCGTTGCAGCAAACTGCTCGAAGGCAGCTTGTAGCCGCCCGCCGCGATCTTCGGCATCGTCGTCTTAGCCTTGTGATCGCTGTCCGCTCGCTGCGTGACCTCTGGATCCCCTGTCATGCTGAGCGAAGAATGAGATCGCGCAGCGATCTCATTCGCAGTCGAAGCATCCCTGCCGCCGGATTCGACCCCTGCAAGCGACTCAGGAAGAATGCCGCCAGTCGCCGCATCACCCTCCTCGATCTCGGGTTCAAGCGTTCGCTCAATGCCCGTACGTCGAGTTTCAACCCGCGCCTGCACCGGCGGCGCATTTGCTGCCTGCCGCGACGGAATCAACTGCGTCTTGACCACCGGCTTCAAAATCCGCCGCTTCTCCAGTTTCTTTTGCTGCTGCTTCTTAGCCCGCTCTTCCTGCCAATCCAAATAGCGGTTCCACAACGCCGTCACAAATGCAAACCGCGTTGGCGCCCACAGTTGAATCGACGAAAACGAGAATGCGGTTGAGAGATAGAGCGCGACCGCCAGCACACTGGCGCACACAATGTAGGCGCCCGCCAGATTCAAATAGTGGATGAGCCAATCGCCGACCACGCGCCCCAGCAAGCCTTCAATCGGAACCACGTGCAGCCAGCGCATCTGCCCCGGCAACAGCGCCAGCAATGCGGGAATGAACATGGCCAGCCATACTCCGCCCAGGCTCTTCGCCATCGGCGACTGAATCTTGCGCGAAGCGAACCAGCGCATCCCAAGCATGGCAGGGAATACCGGCAGCAGAAAAGCTCCAATGCCAAAGAACTGCAGCATCAGGTCTGAGATCACCGCCCCGACCACGCCGATCCAGTTGCGGGCCGCATGGCTCCCGGTCAACACCGAAGCGCTATTGAGCGAGGGATCGAGCGGCGAATACGAAGCCAGCGCGAGGAAGAGGAGGAGCGCAGAGATGCACAGCAGAAAACCGATCAGCTCATTCAGCCGCCGGTTGCCCGTGGGGACAAAAATGTTTGCCAGAAAATCCATGTGGGCCGTTTTCCCACCGGACGCAAAAGTCCCGTGGCGCAAATCGGCCAGAGCCTCACCATTATGCCAAGAAGCCGCGGCGGCGGCAACGCTAGAATTTGCCCGCAGTGTACAGTTGAGTTCCGGGCGAGCATGCTGACCCTAAAGACTTTCTCCGGACTTGTCATCCTGATGAAGCGGAGTCCTCGGCGAAGCCGGGGACTCCCGAGGAAGGACCTCTGTAGCCGGCTGCCTAGTGCCCTAGGTCTCGCCTCCTTCGCGAGACCTAGGAGTTGCGGGGGAGAAGAGTCCTCAATTAAATGTACCAATAGTGGTACACTATATGGATAGACGTCTGAAGCGACTCCCAGCCCGGTTCTACCGTTCCGATGGTGGACGAGAACCGGTGCGAGAGTGGCTCAAGAGCTTGGACGCTGAAGACCGCAGAATCATCGGCGAAGATGTGGCCGCATCGCCCGCGTGCTCTTCTGCGTTGAACAAGATTGCATGGTGCTATTGCATGGGTTCATGAAGAAAACGCAGAAGACACCCAAGCAGGAAATCGATGTGGCAATCAGACGCAAGAAGGGAACCGAAGCATGAAGAAAAAGAACATCGGCACAACTTTCGATAGCTGGCTGCGTGAGGAAGGCCTTTATGAAAAAGTCAGTGCGACGGCGATCAAACGGGTCGTCGCACGCCAGGTTGCGGCCGCCATGCAACAGAAAGGTTTGACCAAGGTTGAAATGGCGCGCCGGATGCGCACCAGCCGTTCCGCTCTCGACCGGCTGCTCGATCCCGACAACGATGCCATTACCCTAACCACGCTTCAAAAGGCCGCAGCTGTTGTCGGACGCCAAGTTCGACTAGAACTGGACTAACGTGGGATACCGTAGAATGCAACGTTCCGGGCCCACTCAATAGCAGCGGTCCACCTTAAATCCCGCCAACCTTGACTCCGCAAGCTGCCATCTATTGCCTAGGCACTGCCAGCCAAAAATAATATGGAGGATGTATGTACAAGATTTTTCCCCTAGCGGTTTTCTGCCTCGCGGCCAGCCTGGCCTTCGGGCAAAGCAGCTACAGCTATTACACATTCGATTATCCCAGCGCCACCGGAACCTACCCCCACGCCATCAACAACTCCGGCGAGATCGTTGGCGATTACGTCGACAGCAGCAATGTCATCCACGGATTCTCATACTTCGAGTGGACGTTCTCGCCGATCGATGTTCCGCATGCAACGTTCACGGCTGCCAATGACATGAATAATCAGGGAATCATTGTCGGCAACTTCGGAGTTTCTTCTTCGCAAAGCGAGGGATTCATTCTGCGAAACGGTTCTTTCGAGGTGCTGGAGTATCCCGGTTCGTCCTCGACCTGCGCAAACGGCGTCAATGATTCGGGCAAAGTAGTAGGCAATTACAGCACCTCAAGTGGCACGAACGGCTTTGTCTGGAAGCCGACTGACGGTTACAAAAAGCTGGATTACCCTAACAGCACTTCCACCTCCATCAATGCGATCAATAATCAAGGCCAGATGACGGGGCAAGTCAGCCCCCCGTTCATCAGCGCGTTCGAATATAGCAATGGCCAATGGACCGACTTCTATTATCCCGACGCCATGACGACGACAGGCGACGGAATTAACAACGCAGGAGAGATTGTCGGAATCTGGAGCCCGCAGAATCCTACTGCGCCACAGGAAGGATTCTTGCGGGATTCGGAAGACAATTTTACGGAAATCAATTTCCCGAATTCGTCGGGCACGGCGGCATCGGGCATTAACGACTCCGGCGTAATCGTTGGATACTACACAGACAGTTCGAATAAGACGCATGGGTTCGTGGCTATTCCGATCGCCAAGAAATAGTGCAAGGTAAACGAATGAAGCGATTTGGACGCGGCTACTTAGCTCGTCAAACAACGACAATAATCCGCCGTTGCGCGGCGATCAGGATTTCCACTTCGTTGCCGTGCCCAATCGCCTTCATCCGGCGGATTTCTTCGAACTCCACATCTGGGCGTGGCTTTTGACTTTTGCAGCGTCAAAGTATTGCTTGCGATGCGCGCAAGTCTACCCCGCCAGTCTCGCTGCGAACGCCAGCACCAAAGCTCCCACGATGAGCCGGTAGATGGCGAACGGCACAAATCCATGCTTTCGCACGTAGGCCATGAACCACGCCACCGATGCGTAGGCAACGATGTAGGAAACTACGAAGCCGATGGCCAGCACGATCCAGCCGTGGGCGTCGATCTGGGCGACGCCGATCGGATTCTCGCCATGGCCGCCGCGGAGCGACTTGAACAAAGTGTAACCCGTGGCGGCGACCATGGTTGGAATGGATAGGAAGAACGAGAATTCCAGTGCCGATGCTCGCGACATTCCTACGATCTGCCCGCCGGCAATCGTCGACATGGACCGCGAAGTGCCGGGAAAGACTCCCGAGAAGATCTGGCAGAAGCCGATCCACAGCGCTTGCCCCAGGCTCATGTCTTCCATCTTCCAGGTATGAATGCGTCCGCCGACAGACGGCCCTGCCGCCTCTGACTTCGCATTCATGGCATCGACAATCCACATGACAACTCCGCCAATCAGCAGCGACCAGCCGATGATGTACAAGCTCTCTAGATGTTTGCCGATCACTTTGGTCAGCAGAAACGAAGGAATCGCCGTGACCACAAATGCAACGGTGACCAAGCCCAGCGGGTGAGTGAGCGGCGTTCGGTCGCCACGCTCACCGCGAGGGAACGTCGAGAGAAACGCCGCGATGCGCCCGCGAAAATAAACCGGCAGGCAGAGAATCGCGCCCAGTTGAATGACGATGGAATACATCTTCCAGTAGCCGTCCGACAAGCTGATGTGCAACAGCGCCTCGGAAAGCCGCAGGTGCGCGGTCGAACTGACCGGTAAAAATTCGGTGAGACCTTCTACAATCCCCAATATTAGAGAGAGCAGGTAATCGTTCAATCGACCTCCGGAAGTACGGAACAGTATCGCAGAAAAACTTTGCCGGGAGGTTACTCGAAAGAACTCGTGGTAGTAGTGCGGTTCGGCCCTTTGTTGGCGTCATCCTGAGCGTAGCCGTATTTCAGGCGTAGCGAAGGACCTCAGGCTCAATCGGTATCGAGCGTCAGCCAAACCCCACAGCCGAAAACGTCTCAGTCGCCCGTGCTGCCGTACGTCGGAATCCCCTGCTGCATATAAAAAATCAGCTTCTGCGCCCGGTAAGCCCAGTCGCTCTGCCCGTACTGGCGGACGACCTTCTGTGCCAACGTGAGCGCCCGGTCTTTCGACTCCGCAGATTTTTTCTGATTCGGCTCCGTCCGGTAAATTTCGATCAGCGCCGAGCGGCGCCACGCCGCGTTATACAAAGCCTCCGGCGCTGACGGAGACTGCGGGTGCTCTTTCGCATAGTTCTCGTAGAGATCGGCTTCCTTGTCCGGACACTTCGTCATACCTTCCCAGTCGCCGCAAAGTTTGTTCTCGATCAATCGGAAAGCGGCAAGGTCAGCCCACTTTGTGCCGGGATACTTTTTCATCACCAGTTTCATCCACTCTTCCTGCATCTGGCCGCGCATGTAGGAATCGCGCTCCCGTGCTGAAGGCCGAGTCATCACATCGGATCGCTCAATCTGCCAGCGAATATCGGCGGCCCGGTAGAGCGCTTCGCCGGCCAGCGGGGAAGCAGGCATCAGATCGTACAGGCGGTAGTAGAGCCGCATCGCATCCTGCGCGGCGTCGCGCCGGCCCCGGCGGCGGCTGGCCTGAT
>Ga0210405_10004663_pt1 | contig 12789 bp, 11 predicted proteins | sample IncBWH11MmetaG_FD_155492 | JGI IMG/M metagenome (GOLD analysis project Ga0210405, IMG submission 155492) | Forest soil microbial communities from Barre Woods Harvard Forest LTER site, Petersham, Massachusetts, United States - Inc-BW-H-11-M | ecosystem: Environmental > Terrestrial > Soil >... | reverse complement strand
TGCGCGCGACTGTCGGCGATGAGTATGACGCCTCTGGAGCGACGCCGCCTTGCAAGTTTTCACGAATCCATGGTCAAGTTCGTTGTGCAAAATGACGGGGAAGGATTTGCCGATGCCAACCTCACGCTGCATACGCAAATCTATCTGGGTGCTCATAACGCCATCATTGCCGATATTGCGACCGGACTACGACGGCGAGTTGCGCCCTTTCGCCGAGCGCAATTTCGAACTCAAGGTCGCATTCCCCGCTCGCACGAGGAACACAAAAAGGTCGTCGACGCAATTGTCGCGGGCGATGCTGCGACTGCCCACACCGAAATGTTCCATCATATGAGTCTAGTGGAGGAATCTTTTGAACGCTTGGCGGAGACGATTTGATCGGGAGGCGACGCTAACTCGACCGTGCCAAACGTCCGCGCTCGTGTCTGTTAACCGTCCGGCGCTCGAGTACGAATATAAATTCCCTCCTTCCAGTATCGATTGTTTGACCACTGACCAAAGGGACCACGCGAACTGGAACGCCACGCCTCAATAACGGGTTTGTGACGCAACTCACAAGTACGATGGCAGCTCGACGAATTGTCCGCCTGCGCTTTCGGCCTGAGGTCGCCGAGCGTATAGAGCCCCAATTCGAGTGACGCATCCAGCGGATCGCTGCCTCTTTGCTGATCGCATAATGTTCGATTTGATGTGAACTGGCTGGCGAGTCCCCGCGTCGATTGCTGGCGCACTGTCAATAACGGCATGATTTACACCAGCCGCAGCCGATGATTTAATGGATCGCGTTGGGGGGCGTTACGGCAATTTCTCCCCCTATTTGCCGGGGCCACTGGGCGAACAAAAGGATGAATGTCATGAACGACGCTACGATCGTACTCGAACAAATTGAAGAGCTTCCTGCCTATGAAGTCTCCGACGAAATGCTAGAGACTGCGGCAGGCATGGAGCAGGGAAAGCCAAAGGCATACACACTTTCATTTTGTTCTGGTCTATCTACCTGCCCCGCCTGACTCCGAAGGGGCTTGAAGTCGCGTGGCTCGACGGGAGGCATTGCCCTAGATGTGGAGCCTCAACGGGTTGTTCCCGGATAGACCGAGTCTGCTGATGGGTGTTTTAGCACCGATGCCTGTATGAGGTCTGTGCCAATTGTAGCGATGCAGCCAGTAGGGCAGCTGTTGGGTTCTCAGCCGTGAGTGATGATAGGCCTGAGCGTAAGCCCACTCGCGCAGACAGGTCTGGATGAAGCGCTCGGCTTTGCCGTTGGTTTTCGGAGTGTAGGGCTTGGTGCGGATGTGTTTGAGGCCAAGCCGCTTGCAGAGCCTGCGGAAGGCGAAGGACTTGTAGCAAGAGCCGTTGTCGGTCATGACGCGCTCGACCTTGATGCCGAGGCTGTCGTAGTAGGCGAGAGCGGCCTTAAGGAAGCTGGTGGCGCTTCGCTTCTTCTCGTTGGCCATGACCTTGGCGAAGGCGATGCGGGAGTTGTCGTCGATGGCGACATGGACGAACTCCCAGCCGAGCCCTTCGCCGCGTGACCGCCGATTGCTTTGTCCGCTGCGGTCGCCGGTGATGCGATGGCCGATGCCATCGATCCTGCCGAGCTTCTTGATGTCGAGGTGGATCATCTCGCCAGGGCGTTCACGCTCGTAGCGGCGCACCGGCTCTGCCGGCTCCAGGGCCGAGAGTTTGTTGAGCCCGAGCCGTCGCAGGATGCGACTGACAGTGGCCGGCGATACCCCGACCTGCGCCGCGATCTGCTTGCCGGTGCAGCGCTGACGCCGAAGCGCCGCGACTTTATCGACAGCGTCCTGCGGCGTCGGCCGATACAGACGATGCGGCCGCGAGCTACGATCGCGCAAACCCGCAGGACCTTCGCGGCGATACCGTTCGACCCACTTGCGAGTGGTCCGCGGGCAGACGCCTGCGGCTTCGCTGACGGCCTTCGGCGTCTGCCCGCTCGCGACCTGAAGTGCGATTCGCTCTCGACCGCGCGGCGTCAGACGGGCATTCTTATGCACGTTCATCCGGTTCTCCCTTGGAATCCTGAAGTCTCAGCAACCTCAGTCTCCTCGGTCAGAACCGGATGGACAACCTATTGAAAGCTCACAGCTAGAGCAGGACTTTAACTCGCTCGACGCCCAGTATGACGCCTCGCAAGCCTATATCCGCAGCCAAGCCCATGCCGGATGGGCCTTGCTGCGAGCCAAATATGACGACGGCGGTTTCTCAGGCGGCAACACCGACCGGCCGGCCCTGCAGCGGCTTCTAGAGGACGTAGGTGCGGGAAAAATCGACGTCATAGTGGTTTACAAGGTAGACCGGCTGACCCGCTCCTTGGCCGATTTTGCCAAGCTCGTCGAGCTGTTCGATGCGCACAATGTATCGTTCGTCTCGGTAACCCAACAGTTCAACACCACCACCTCCATGGGGCGGCTTACGCTCAACGTCTTATTGTCCTTTGCCCAATTCGAGCGTGAGGTTACCTCCGAGCGCATACGCGACAAGATCTCGGCATCCAAACGCAAGGGGCTCTGGGTCGGAGGCATGACGCCTCTTGGTTATGACGCCAAAGATCGAAAGATCACAGTCAATGCAGCCGAGGCCGACCGGGTCCGAACCATCTTCCGCAGCTATGTCAAGCTTGGCAGCCTCAACCTCCTGATGGCCGATCTGCGCAAGCGGGGCATTGTTACCAAGCTCCGTAAACTGAAGACAGGTAAGCGCTTCGGCGGCATACCATTTGCACGGGGGTCGCTCGCACAACTTCTCCGTAATCGCTTCTATATCGGCGAAGTCGCTTTCAAAGGCGAAGTCCTCAAGGGCGAACAAACTGCCATTCTGGACAGGGCTCTGTTCAATGCTGTCCAAGCGAGGCTGAATGAGCAGGTCACCAACCATAATGCCAAACGGATGAAATCCGAGGCTCTCCTGACCGGCCGTATCTTCGACGATCGCGGCAACCGCATGACCCCGAGCCATGCCCGCAGGGGCAACGTGAAATACCGATACTATCTGTCTTCCGCCCTCCTCCAGGGCACAGCCGAACGGGCCGGATCCGTGCGCCGAGTGCCCGCGACTGATGTCGAGGCGCTAGTTATCAAATCAGTTCGGGAGCACCTCGAACAGTCCCAGCCTATTGACGACCGAAGCCTCATTACTACCCAGGTCGCGCGCGTTGAGGTCCAATCGAAGCAATTGGTCATCCACCTTGCCGAAGAACCGAAGGGGACAGGCAAACGCAAGAAGACCAGAGCCAACGGCGCCATTCATGTCCCCTGGCGAAGGACACCATCGACGCGGCGTCGCGAGATTCTTCTGCCCGAGGGGATGCCGCCGCAACATGCTCGACCGATCCGTTCGGAAACACGAGTGACATTGGTCGCTGCCATTGCCCGTGGACGCCGTTGGCTTGATGAACTTACAACTGATCCATCAGTAACCACGGAAAGCATCGCGAAGCGCGAGGATTGCAGCATCCGCAAAGTAAATATGACGATCTCACTCGCCTTCCTCGCACCCGATCTCGTCAATGCGGCCATCGATGGCCGACTCCCGCATGGCATGGGCGTCGCTCGCCTCACCGACCTACCGCCCGAGTGGTCTCGGCAGCACGAAATGCTCCGTCTTCCCTCGCACTAACCCAGCATTCGAACCGAGTCTCCGCCAGCGTCAGTCTCTGCCGTCGGGAAACGCGATATTGCGGGCCAGAGACAAAGGCGCCGAAACGGCCAACGTTATCCAATCGCCAGTTCGCAGAGACAAAATGCGCGCACGAATCCCCGCCAGTTCGGGCGATTTCGCAATGAACCAGGAAATCTCTGTTTGCGTAGGACTGTGTGGTGGGCCCGGGAGGACTCGAACCTCCAACCAAGCGGTTATGAGCCGCTAGCTCTGACCATTGAGCTACGGGCCCGTACCGGCCACGCGCGGCGTGGCGGGACGTGGCGACGATGACATTATAGTAGCAGAAGCGCCCTACAGCATGATCCCGAAAAGTGGATACCGGTTTTCGGATAAGATCATGCTCAAATAAAGATTCTAGACCATGATCCGATTCAATTGAATTGGATCATGGTCTAGTCCCGCCGGCTGAGCAAGAACACCGCCTGCTCGCCGAACAGATTCCAGAACCACCACGGCATTTTCAGCCGCATCCGCCGGCCCCAGGCATTGAGCGCCACCGCCTGCTCCATCTTGGCGCCGGCGACTTGGCAGAGCGCGCGGAAATCCTTGATGCTGCAGAAGTGGATGTTCGGGGTTTCCCACCACGCATAGGGCAGATTGTCGGTCTGCGGCATGTGGCCGCCGAGCGCGACCTGCAGCCGTATCTTCCAGTGGCCGAAATTCGGAAACGATACAATGCCGTGGCGGCCGATGCGCAGCATGTGCTCGAGCACGACGCGCGGCTGGCGGGTGGCTTGCAGGGTCTGCGACAGGATGACGAAGTCGAAGGCGTCGTCGGGATAATTGGCGAGGTCGGTGTCGGCGTCGCCCTGCACCACGGCAAGACCCTTGGCGACGCATTCGTTGACGCCCTCGCGCGACAGTTCGATGCCGCGGCCGTCGACGCCGCGGGTTTCCAGCAAGCGCAGCAATTCGCCGTCGCCGCAGCCGACGTCGAGCACGCGCGCGCCGCGCTCCACCATGTCGGCGACCGCAAGCAAGTCGACGCGCGAGCCGCCCGGCCCGCGTGCGGCTTCCGCCATGGTCAGATCGTGATTAAGCCGCGACAGCATCGTTACTCCGTGCTCAAGCCGCGCGCTTTCGCGGCGCCTTTGAGGAAGCCGCGCACGATGGCGAACAATTCCGGCTCGTCGAGCAGGAAGGCGTCGTGGCCCTTGTCGGTGGTGATCTCGGCAAACGACACGCGGGCGCCCGCGGCATTGAGAGCGTGCACGATGGCGCGCGATTCCGCGGTCGGGAACAGCCAGTCACTGGTGAACGAGATGACGCAAAACCGGGTCGGCGCGCCGCGAAACGCGTTCGCCACGACGCCGTCGTAGTCGGCGGCGAGATCGAAATAGTCCATCGCGCGGGTCAAATAGAGATAGGAATTGGCGTCGAAGCGCTCGACGAAAGTGATGCCCTGGTGGCGTAGATAGGATTCGACCTGAAAGTCGGCATCGAATGAAAAAGTCGGATTGTCGCGATCCTGGAAGCGGCGGCCGAATTTGCGGTGCAGCGCTGCGTCCGAGAGATACGTGATATGGGCGCCCATGCGCGCCACCGCGAGCCCGCGCCGCGGATTGACGCCTTCGGCGAAATAGCGGCCGCCGCGCCAGTCGGGATCGGCCATCACCGCCTGGCGGCCGACCTCGTGGAAGGCGATGTTCTGCGCCGAATGCCGGGTCGCGCCGGCGATCGGCAGCGCCGCGAACACGCGCTGCGGATAGCTCGCCGCCCATTGCAGCACTTGCATCGCGCCCATGGAGCCGCCGGCAACCGCGAACAGCGAATCGATGCCGAGATGATCGAGCAGCATCGCTTGCGCGCGCACCATGTCGCGCACGGTGATGACGGGAAAGTCGAGGCCCCACGGCATGCCGGTCGCCGGATTGGTCGAGGCCGGGCCGGAGGAGCCCATGCAGCCGCCGACCACGTTGGGGCAGATGACGAAATAGCGCTCGGTGTCGATCGGCAGGCCTGCGCCGACCATGGTCTCCCACCACCCCGTCTTGCCGGTGACCGGATGGGTGTTGAGCACGTGCTGGTCGCCGGTGAGCGCGTGGCACACCAGCACGGCGTTGCTGCGCGCGGCATTGAGCGTGCCGTAAGTCTGGTAGGCGATCTGCAGCGGGCCGAAATCGACGCCGGCGTCGAGCTTGAGCGGCTTGCTCGGGGCAAACCGCACCACCGGCGAATGCGGGGAGTCCGCTTCGCGCGTGCGGTCGGCAAGATCGAGCGTGGCGCTGGCCTCGGCCATGAGCGTTTCCCGAAAAGCGACGCCCACCAGCGTCCGTCGCCCGTTTGCGGGCGGTCAAAGGGGCGTAAATAGGCCGGTTCCGCTCGGAGTCAATGTTTTCTTTGCTTTCAGCCTAAACGGCACCTATCAATCTGGCCGATTGCCGGGTCAAACCCATGCCGAAACCGCCACGCCACAAGACACCTGCGCTCGCCGACCTGCGGCGCGAGATCGATCGCATCGACGAGGCGATGCACGAGCTCCTGCTCGAGCGCGGCGAGATCATCGACACTTTGATCGCGGTAAAAAACACCCAAGAAGTCGGCTCGGCGTTCCGCCCCGCCCGCGAGGCCGACATGATGAGGCGCCTGGTGAAGCGCCATCGCGGCAACCTGCCGCTCGATACCGCCGAAAGCATCTGGCGCGTCATCATCTCGACCTTCACCTTTGTCCAGGCGCCGTTTGCGGTGCACGCCGATCTGTCGGCCGGCGACGCCATGATGCGCGATACCGCGCGCTTTCATTTCGGCTTCACGGTGCCGTTCGTGCCGCACGCCGGCGCGTCGAGCGTGGTCGCGGCGGTCTCGGAATCCAAGGGCGATCTCGGACTGGTGCCGGCGTTTGCCACAGCCGGCGCGGGTCCGTGGTGGGCGGCGCTCGAATTCGACGCCGCGCCGAAAATCATCGCTCGCCTTCCGTTCGTCGAGCGGCCCAATCATCCGGCCGCCATGCCGGTGTTCGTGGTCTCGCGCGTCGCCGCCGACGCCATGGTAACCGAGACCGAGGTCTGGAGCGTGCGGGTGTCGGGCTGGAAGGCGTCCTCAATCGGCACAGTTGCCGAGTTCGCCGACATCATCGCCGTGCCCGACCGCGCCTTCGATGGCGCGGCGCTGCTGGTCTCGGTGGAGCGCGGTGGCATCAAGGCCGTCGCCGACGCCCTGGTCGGGATCGGCGCCTCGATCCGTTCCACGGCCCTCGTCGGCAGTCACGCGACCCGCTATACGGTGCCGTAAACTGTCATCGCCCGCGAAGGCGGGCGACCCAGTAGCCCCTGTCTAGACCAAATAGGCACGGTCGGTGGGTACTGGGTGCCCCGCCTGCGCGGGGCATGACAATGAATTGAGGAAGATGAAGATAATGTCTGCCACGCGTCCAAAACCCCGTCCCGGCTTGCTCGATATCGCGCCCTATGTGCCCGGTAAGAGCAGCGCACCGGGCGTGGCCAAGATATTCAAGCTGTCGTCCAACGAGACGCCCCTCGGGCCGAGCCCGAAGGCGATCGCGGCCTATCAGGCTGCCGGCGCGCATCTCGAGGACTACCCGGACGGTTCCGCCAGCGATCTGCGCGAAGCCATCGGCCGCGCCTTCGGCCTCGACCCCGAGCGCATCGTCTGCGGCGCCGGCTCCGACGATTTCCTGCATCTGTTGGCGCAGGCGTACCTCGTCGACGGCGACGAGGCGATCTACACCAAGCACGGTTTTCTGATCTTTCCGATCGCGACGCTCGCCGCCGGCGCGCGGCCGGTAGTCGTGCCGGAAACCGATTACACCGCCGATGTCGACGCCATCCTCGGCGCGGTGACGGCCAAGACCAAGATCGTCTTCCTCGCCAATCCGAACAATCCGACCGGCACGGCGGTGCCGTTCGACGAGGTCAAGCGGCTGCATCGCGGGCTGCCGCCCCACGTGCTGCTGGTGCTCGACGGCGCCTACGCGGAATATGTCCGGCGCAACGATTACGAAGCCGGTATCGAGCTCGTGGCGACGTCGGAGAACGTCGTCATGCTGCGCACGTTCTCGAAGATCCACGGCCTCGCCGCGCTGCGGCTCGGCTGGATGTTCGCGCCCGCCCACATCGTCGACGCGGTCAACCGCATCCGCGGCCCGTTCAACGTCAACGGGCCGGCGATCGTCGCCGGCATCGCCGCGATGGAGGATATCGCGCACCAGGAACGCTCGCGCGAGCACAATACGCGCTGGCTCGCTTGGCTGACGGAAGAGATCGGCAAGCTCGGCCTGAAAGTGACGCCGAGCGTGGCCAATTTCGTGCTGATCCATTTTCCGGAAACCAAAGGCCGCACCGCCGAAGAGGCCAACGCCTTCCTGATGAAACGCGGGCTCATCCTGCGGCAGACCACGGCCTACAAGTTGCCGCACGCGCTGCGGCTGAGCGTCGGCACCGAGGAGGCCAACCGGCTCGTGGTCGCGGCGCTCAAGGATTTTTTGGGACGGCAGTGATGGCTTCGCCAGTTCTCTTCGACCGCCTGGCGCTGATCGGGGTCGGCCTGATCGGCGGCTCGATCGCGCGCGCCGCGCGCGCGCTCGGCCTCGTGCGCGAAATCGTTGCGACGTCGCGTTCCGAGCCGACGCGGCAGCGCATTCGCGAACTGGGGCTCGCCGACGCGGTGGTGGACACCAGCGCGACCGCGGTCGCCGGCGCCGACCTGGTGATCGTGTGCGTTCCGATCGGCGCCTGCGCCGCAGTAGCAAAAGACATCGGCCCGCACCTGAAACCGGGCGCGACCGTCTCCGACGTCGGCTCGGTCAAGGCCGCGGTGGTGCGCGACATGGCGCCCCACATCCCAGCCGGCGTCCATTTCATCCCGGGTCATCCCGTCGCCGGCACCGAAGATTCCGGGCCCGACTCGGGCTTCGCCGAGCTATTCATCAACCGCTGGTGCATCCTCACCCCGCCGAAGGACGCCGAGGCGGCCGCCGTCGAGCGGCTGGTGCAATTCTGGAAGGCGTTCGGCTCAAGCGTCGAGATCATGTCGCCGGAGCATCACGACCTGGTGCTCGCGGTGACCAGCCACGTGCCGCACCTGATCGCCTACAACATCGTCGGCACGGCATTCGACCTGCGCAATGTCACCGAGTCGGAAGTCCTCAAATATTCCGCCGGCGGCTTTCGCGATTTCACCCGCATTGCCGCGTCCGATCCGACCATGTGGCGCGACATTTTCATGAACAACAAGGAGGCCGTGCTGGAAGTGCTCGGCCGCTTCAACGAGGATCTCTCGACGCTTACGCGCGCCGTGCGCAACGGCGACGCCGACACATTATATAATATCTTCGCCGAGCGCCGCGCCATCCGCCGCGGCATGATCCAGTTCAATCTGGACTCGCCGGCGCCGGATTTTCAGCAACCGGACGGTAAGCCGAAGGCCGAGCCGATGCCGCGGCCGTATGCGGCGGACGATTGAGTTTGAACCGTCACCCTGAGGTGCGAGCGAAGCGAGCCTCGAAGGGCGACGGCCCGAGCGCCTCGGCCGCATCCTTCGAGGGCCGCTTCGCGGCCACCTCAGGATGACGGAAAAGAGTCAGCCTCGCGTCTTGACCGTGAGCGCTTCGTTCACGGCGGCGCGCAGCGCGGCCAGCGTGAACGGTTTTGTGATCACGTCGTGAATCAGCGCGTCCAGGCCCTGGGCGCGCTCGCGCTGATCGGCATAGCCGGTCATCAGCAGGATCGTCATGTTCGGAAAATCGCGCGCGACGTTGAGCGCCAGCGCGATGCCGTCCATGATCGGCATGCGCACGTCGGTGAGCAACAAATCGAAACGTCCTTCATCGCGCGTCAATATGTCGAGCGCTTCGCTGCCGTCGGCCGCGGTCTTGACCTCGTGACCGTCCATGGTCAGCGCCCGCGCACACATGGCGCAGAGGGCTTCTTCGTCTTCGGCGATCAGGATGCGCGACATGGTCGTTACCGTGTTCCGGCGATGATGTCGTGGCGGGTGACGAAACGCACCAGCACGTCGCGCCCGTCGGTCGGCGGCGAGGCGAGACGGCTGCGGAACGCCACGGCTTCGCCGGGCGGCAAGGTCGCGCGCGGCGCCACCGCGGTCCAGGAATAGACTTCCTCGTTGGCTGCGTTGCGGACCACGAATTTGAGCCGCGGCACGTCGACGATCTTGCGCGTATTGTTGACGACGCTGCCTTCGACCACCAGGATCGGCACGCCCTCGTGCTGCTCAGTGGTCGTGGTGATGCTGTCGAACGCCAGCCCGCGCAGGTTCACCGGCAGGCCCAGCATCGAATAGAACGACGCGGTCTGCGGCAGAATGCGCACGACGTCGCCACGCCAGCCGACCAGGATGGCGTTGGTAATGATCAAGGCGAGAATGCCGCTTTGCAGGTTCGACAGCGGCCAATGCCACGACGGCCGCCCAAAGCCGCGCTTGTTACGCCGCGCCGCATAGGTCTCGATGTCCTCGAGCGGCTCGGCGTCCTCTTCCGCGGCATGATCGGCCTCGATCTCGATCGGCGGCTGCCCATCGTCGAGATCGACCGGTGCGATGGATGGTGCTTCGACCTCGACCGCGGCAACCGGGTCGCCAGCGTCCATCTCGGCTGCAGCCGGCTCAGCGGCAGGCATATCGTCTGGCGCCGCCCAGGCGCCGCCGTCGCCGACCGGCTCATCGGCCGACGGCAATGCCGGTTCCTCGGCAAAAGCGCCGACCCGAGCTTCGGCCACTTGCGGCTCGGGACCGATCGCCTCGGCCGCCGCCAACAGCTTGTCGGCATGGCTCGGCGCGGCGCGCCAGATCGCGCGACAGCGCACGCAGCGCACCTGGCGCCCGTTCGGCTGCAGGCTTGCCAGCTCGACATCGTAGGATGTAGCGCAGGTCGGGCAGACGATCAGCATTGGCGAATCAGGGCGGTCGGCAGTGTTCAGGTCGACCGTAGCACCCGATCCGTTAACGGATTGGAAACCAAGCCGGCCGGGCTGCCCCGGCCCGCCCCGCCCGACATGGTGCTAAATAGGCGGGACGGGCGAATCGGGTGGCGACCCGCCCCGGCATTGCGGAGGACGGCGTGATCCGCTTCGAAAATGTCGGCTTGCGCTACGGGCGAGGCCCCGAGATTCTGCGCGACCTGACCTTCCGCATCGACGCCAAATCGTTCCAGTTCCTCACCGGACCCTCGGGCGCCGGCAAGACGTCTCTTCTTCGCATGCTGTTCCTGTCGTTGCGGCCGACCCGAGGCCTCGTCACCATGTTCGACCAGGATGCGGCAACGCTGTCCAAGGACGGCCGCGCCACGCTGCGCCGCCGCATCGGGCTGGTGTTCCAGGATTTTCGGCTGCTCGACCACATGACCACCTACGAGAACGTGGCGCTGCCGCTGCGCGTCATCGGCAAGGACGAGGCCGAGTACCGGGCCGAGGTGGTCGAGCTCTTGCAATGGGTCGGGCTCGGCGACCGCATGGGGGCGCTGCCGCCGATCCTCTCCGGCGGCGAGAAGCAGCGCGCGGCGATTGCGCGGGCGGTGATCGCGCGGCCGCAGCTGCTGCTCGCCGACGAACCAACGGGAAACGTCGATCCCAATCTCGGTCAGCGCCTGCTGCGGCTGTTCATCGAGCTCAACAAATCGGGCACGTCGGTGGTCATCGCCACCCACGATATCGCCTTGATGGACGAGTTCGATGCGCGCCGCCTGGTGCTGCATGAAGGACGGCTGCATGTCTACGACTAATCCGATCGAGACCATGATCGAGCCGTGGGACGACATCGATCCCGGTTCGGCGCTCGATCGCGCGCCGCGCGGCTCAGCCTCGATCGTGCCGAGTAGCTCGATTGCCGGCCGCTCGCTCACCGCCGTCGTCGCCATCATGACCTTCCTTGCAGCCCTGACCACCGGCGCCGCGATGCTGGTGGTGAGCACGGCGAACGATTGGCAGGCCGACGTCGGACGCGAAGTCACCGTTCAGGTCCGTCCCGCCGCCGGGCGCGACATCGAGGCCGACGTGGGCAAAGCCGTCGCTGCCGCGCGCGCCGCTCCCGGCATCGCCGATGTCCGCGCTTACTCGAAAGAAGAATCCGAAAAGCTGGTCGAGCCGTGGCTCGGCGCCGGCCTGCACCTCGACGATCTCCCGATCCCGCGCCTGATCGTCATCAAGCTCGCGCCCGGCGTGACGCCGAATTTTGCCGCACTACGCCAGGCGCTGGCCAACCAGGTGCCGACCGCAAGCCTCGACGATCATCGCGGCTGGATGGAACGGATGCGCACCATGGCCGGCACCGCGGTGGTGTGCGGGCTCGCGGTGCTCGGTCTCGTCATCGCCGTGACCATGCTGTCGGTTACCTTTGCCACGCGAGGCGCCATGGCAACCAACCGGCCGATCGTCGAAGTGCTGCATTATGTCGGCGCCACCGACAGCTTTGTCGCCAGCCAATTCCAGCACCATTTTCTCCTGCTCGGGCTCAAGGGCGGCGCCATCGGCGGCGGCGCCGCGATCGTCCTGTTCGGCTGCGCCGAAGCGGCGCGCGCCTGGCTTGCCGGCACGCCCTCGGGCGACGAAGCCGCGGCGCTGTTCGGCAGTCTGTCCATCGGCGTCAAAGGCTATGTGGCCATTCTCATCCAGATCGTCGTCATGGCGGTGGTGACGGCTTTGGTATCCCGTTACACGGTCAACCGGACCCTGGAGACCATCGATTGAATGCGGCTATGATCGGTATCGTCCGCATGCCGACGCGGGACGCCGAGGCAAGATTCGGCGCGAGGGAGAGCGATGCCGAACCTTAAGGCCGCCGTCAGACGGCGGCGCATCACGTCGGTGACTGTCAAGCTCGTCGCTCTCGGGATCTTCGTGCTCGTGCTCGGCTTCGCCGGTTTCGTCTGGCTGTTGCCGAACCAGGAAATCGCGCTCGATCGCAGCGCCGACGGTATCGTGGTGCTGACCGGCGGCACCTCGCGCGTCGCCGACGCGCTCGAACTGCTCGCCTCCGGCCGCGGCAAGCGCTTGCTCATCACCGGCGTCAACCCCGGCACCACGACCAACGACATCGCCCGCCAGACCGTCGATTACGGCCGCTTGCTGAACTGCTGCGTCGACCTCGATTATTCCGCGCTCAACACGCTTGGTAATGCGGTCCAGGCGCGGCGCTGGG
>Ga0210405_10004661_pt1 | contig 12793 bp, 11 predicted proteins | sample IncBWH11MmetaG_FD_155492 | JGI IMG/M metagenome (GOLD analysis project Ga0210405, IMG submission 155492) | Forest soil microbial communities from Barre Woods Harvard Forest LTER site, Petersham, Massachusetts, United States - Inc-BW-H-11-M | ecosystem: Environmental > Terrestrial > Soil >... | reverse complement strand
GAGAATTACGGGAGCGAGCAGCACGGAGAGGCACGACAGGAAGATGGCGAAACGCTTGCCTCCGAGTTCGCGCACGATCAGAGCGGTGATGAGGATTTCTGCGCCCTGCGCGAACGCGGGAAGCGTGCGAATGGCGTGCAGAGAATCGCCGAGCGCGAAGCGGCTGATGTGCGCGAGTAACGCGACGAGCGGAGCGAAATCGACGTAGCCCCAGGCGAGATGATCGCTGCACGCGAGGAAATAGAGTTCGTCGCGAAAATAGCCGTAGCGGCCGTTGGTAAACATCTGCAAGAGGACGGCTACAGCGGCGAGAAACCAAGCGATGGATAGGTCATTCAATAGGCAATTTGCAAGGAAGGCGTTTCGTTTGGCGTTCGCGGGGTTGAGCGGAGCCGTCGAGGTCATTTGTGATTCGGATTATATGTGACAGGGAGCGGAGCGCAGAAAGATTTTGCGGCGAAAAAAGTCGGTGGTGATATTCAAAAGTTTGATGCCGAGATTTCTTCGAAGATGAGCTGTTTGTCCATGTCGAGCATTTGCTTCCGGTAGAAATAGATCGAGAGAAGGATGATAGCCACGAGCGGGATGAACACGATAACGCGCCAAGGATCGGTCAAGGACCAGAGTTCGAGTTCGGGAAGATAGGTGGTGAATAGTACGAAGCCGGAAAGATAAGCAACGAAAATCAGGGCGGAGTGGCTCTGGAAGGGCGGGTAAGAGCAAGTGAAAGGAATTTTTCGGAAGCGGAGAAGAAGGAGTTCGACGAGAGGGACGGTGCACGCAGCAAATACGGCGGTGTGCAGGACCGCGATGCCGAAGCCCCAGAGGATCCACGAAACGGCAAAGCATATTGGGATTAGCGGAAGCAGAGAAAAAGTGAGAAGGACCTTTCGGGCGATGGGCCGCGTTTTCAGAGTGTCCGGGTCAATCCAGAGCGCGAAAACCCAATTGGCGCGGAGGTCAGAAGGGATTTCAAAGGCAAGGCGAATTCCCACGATGATGCAGAAGCTTAGTACGAAGGGGATGGAGAGAAGATCCTCGGATGGGGTGCGCAAGTGAACGGCAGCGTGGGTTCGGAAGACCGAGGCTGCGGATTGAGCGGAAGCGACTAATCCCATGGCAGCAAAGGTGGAGACGATCTGCAAGTGCGTTTCGCCGCGAAGGAGCGTTCGCGTGATGAAGTGGAAGCAGGCGCGTTGCGGCGGATCGCTAAGAAGGGCGCGGTCAAAGAATTTGACGGGGAGAAAATGAAATTGCGAGCGCGGAAGGGGACCGACTTCGGCGGTTTCTGGAATGCGGATGAAGGAGCGGCGAAAACTGAGAGTGTAAGACAAAATCGCGACAGCCAGAGAAATCCCGAGCGCGAACAGAGCCGTGCGAGTCATAGCCGCGAAAAAGGGATTGTGGCCGTTGCCCCAGATAGTCTCCACTATGCCTAGAAACCAGACAGGAGGCAGCATAGTGACCGCGGGCTTACTGATGCGCGTGAGTTGAGCGAGGAAAGATGTGACAGCGAAATCGGTGGCGAGCAGAGCCAGGAAAAAGAGCGCGATGAGAAAGCGGACATAAAGAGAAATTCTGCGGAAGAGTGCGTACGGCAGTATCGCCATGAGCAAGCCGATTATGGCGAATACCGCAAAGAAGCTAAACACGCTGGCGAGAACGACGGTAACGGCGTGGCCCGCGGCAAATTGCAGGAACACTCTGAGAGAGCCCTGCGAACCGACTACGGCCACGGGGAAGAGGACGAAGCTGGCCGCGTTTACGTCAACAGTGAGCGCGATAGCGAACAGGAGAATGGCTGCGAAATTTCCGAGAAAGATTCGGCGGAGCGAGACAGGCAACGGCACGATGTTGGTGTAATCGCGGCGGTCCAGGAAGAGAGCGTCCCAGCGCCACACGGCGGCGGCGCCAGTGACGACCATGCTTAGGACGATGAAGAAATATTCGTCGGGGATGGTGGCGATGAACGGATCGAAAACGCCGTCGCCGCGCATCCACCGAACGAGAGAGCCATATTTTTCGAAGAGGAGAAGAGAGACCAGGACGCCAGGCATGGCGAGAAGAATGAGAATGACGCCGAGAGCCACGTCCATTTCGGAGGCGCCAGAGTCGCCGCCACCGTGGAAGACACGGCCAATGAAAACGCGAAGAAGGGTGGGGAAGGGGCGGCGAGAATACGGCTCCCAAGCTGCGCGGAAGAATTGAATTGCGCGAACGATCAAGGCGACACCACCACGTCAACGATGTCGTTGGCGATTTGAGCCACGTCTCGATCTTCAACAAGATGAAGAAAGATATTTTCGAGCGAAGTTTCGCCGATGCGTTGGCGGACTTCCTCCGTTGAGCCGCTGGCGATGACTTGGCCCTTCCTGAGTATGAGCAAACGCGAGCAGACTTTTTCGACGACTTCGAGGACGTGAGAGCAATAGAAAATAGTTTTGCCCTTGGCGCTGAGCGATTGAATGAGATTCTTAAAGATGAGAGCGCTAGTGACGTCGAGACCAGAGAGAGGTTCGTCGAGAATGAGCACGTCAGGATTATCCATGAGCGCGGAGATGAGAAGAATACGCTGCCGCATTCCTTTGGAATAAGAGCTGAGCGAGAGGTGACGGTGCGGAAAAAGGGAAAAAAGTTGGAGAAACGAGTCGATTTTTGTTTTCATGCGCGCTTGCGCCATGCCGCGGAGGGTGCCGACCAATTCGAGATACTCCTGGCCGGTTAAGTAGGGATAAAGATTCGCCTCTTCAGGGACGTAGCCGAGATGTTTGCGATAGCCGACAAGATCGTGCTGAATGTTTTTCCCGTTGAAGAGAACCTGGCCCCCGGTAGGCTCCAGCAGGCCGATTAACATCTTGACGGTGGTGCTTTTGCCCGAGCCGTTAGGTCCGAGATAGCCAAGGACTTGGCCGGGCTCAAGGGAGAAGTCAATGCTTTGGACGGCGAGCACCGAGCCGTAATACTTCGTGAGCCCTCTTGCTTCGAGCATCGGGCACCTTCCTGCGAGCAGACGGACTACGAGCGAATCCCAGGATAGTTGCTTTGACACCGAGGGCACGAAAAAGGTTTCCAAAGATTAAGGATGTCATTGATGCTACTTGAGTCGGCGGATATTTTGCTTTGCGCGCGATGTGTTCAAAATGAAACTTACAAGGAATTCTCTGCCAGCCTAGTATTCCTCAGCACGTGACGGTTGACACCGAGGAGTCAAGGTGCACCGACGGCGCCCGCGAACCCAAAACTACAGTCTAGGACTGAGTGATGGGAGTAGCTCTTAGTGGCCGCACGGATTGACTCCCGCAGCCGCCAAATCTCCCGAGGCCCCCCTCAAAAGTGCGCTGTAGGTCGAGATGCGTCTTGAAGTGTCGCAAGTCAAGAAGCAGTGTCTGCGGGAAGGATTCTTCCCGATCCTTCCGATCCTTGTCCTAACCTTTTTCCTGAACCTCATACTGATTGTCTGGACGCCGAGCGCGAAAGCGCAAGTGTCCGCCTTCGCGAGCTCAGAAGGAGAAATCTCGGGGACGGTGCTGCTCGAGGCGGACAAGCGGCCGGCGAGCCAGGTGGCGGTGAGCCTGAAATCGCGCGTCGCCGGAGTATTTCGGAGTGTTTTGACGGACTTCGAGGGGCGGTTCAAAGTCCAGAATTTGCCGCGCGGCACCTACGAAATCGCGGTGAATGAAGAGGGATACGAGGCCGCGCAGACCAGCGCGCAGCTTGACGGCCCGTCCGCGAAGCTTGTGGTGTACTTGAGGTCGAAATCCGGGCCGATTCGCCAAAGCGGTTACACAGTGTCGGTCCGGGAATTGAGAATCCCCGGCAAGGCGCAAGACGAGATGCGGAAAGGCCTGGAGCTTGGGGCAAAGAAGGACCCTGCTGGAAGTCTTGTCCACTTCCTGAGAGCTGTGCAGAAGTATCCGGGCTATTTTGAGGCTTATTACAATATCGGCGTGGCGGAAATGATGATGGGCCGCAAGGATGAAGCGATAAAAGCCTTTCAGACATCCATTGATCTGAGTGGAGGACGGTACGCCCTGGCAGAGTTCGGATATGGGTATTTGCTATGCAATGCGGGCAGGCCGGCCGAGGCGGAGAAAATTATCCGCAAGGGTTTGGAGGCGGAGGATGCCGCGCCCCAAGGATACGTCATTCTGGGGGAAGCGCTTAAGTTGCTCAATCGGATGGACGAAGCTGAAAAAAGCGAGCGTGAGGCGCTTCTCCGCAATCCCAATATCGCAGGCGCTTATCTTGTGCTGTCGGATGTGGCCGAGAGCAAAGGTGACTATCGCGCGGAGATCCAGGACTTGGACATCTATTTGAAGTTGGATCCCAACGGACCTGGGAGCGATCTTGCCCGCAAAGCGCGTGAAGAGGCTCAGAGAATGCTGGCCAAGTCTCACCCGCAAGAATGAAGTTCCCGCAGAAACAATCCTTTTTGACAGAACAGAAGAGGTCGAGACGCTAGCGCGTGCTCCAAGATCAAGAGGCGGGGGTCGCGCGCTTCCGCCAGAAGAAGTACGCGGGGAGGCCGAGAACGAAGAGCGCGATGGCGATGGCCAGGTATATGAACTGTTTTGGGTCTAGGAAGGCGACGACGATGGCATTGCCGACGATGGCTGCGGCCGCGAGAACAAAAAGCAGAGGGGTCCAGGGGTAGCCAGGGACGCGGTAGGGGATGGCTACGCCTTTGCCGGCGCGGCGCAGGGGGAAAATGGCGGCTGCGCCGAGGCCGTAGAAAATCCAGCCGATGAAGATGACCCCGCCGATTAGCTCGGCGAATTTGCCGGCGCAGGCGAGGACCGCAGACCAAACGCCAAGCGCGACGATGGCTGCGGCGGGAGTTTGGAAGCGCGGGTGGACTTCGGCGAGCTTTTTGAAGAATAGATTGTCGTTGGCCATGGCGTAGAAGACGCGGGGGGCAGTGAGCATGACGCTGTTGGCGGCGCTGAAGGTGGAGACGAGGATGGTAAGGGCGACAATAACTTCCGCTCTCCGGCCAATGACGACGCCTACGGCCGTAGATGCAATGGTATTGCTGGCGGTGGCGCCTGCTGGACCTAGGGCGACCAAGTAGGCGACCACGGCGACGATATAGAGTCCCGCTAGGACCAGCGAGCCCAATAGGAACGCGCGGGGAAAAGCTTTTTGGGGATTGACGACTTCGCCTGCGCTGTACGTGCCGAATTGCCAGCCTTCGTAGGCCCAAAGAACGTTGATCATAGCCAGACCAAAACTGGAGAGAAGCCCGAGGCCGTGTTGCGTGGAACCGAGGGCGTGGGAGAGGTCGCTGGCGTGTCGCCCCAGTGAAAGGAGTATCGCGCTGAGAATGACGATGATGCCGATCTTGATAAGCGTGGTCCAGTTCTGGAGGTTAGAGCTCTTGCGGGTGCCCCAGACGTTGACGGCGGTGACGATGGCGATCATGACGACGGAGAGGACGGTCTTTCCCAAGGCTGACAGCGAGATGATTTCCGCCAGGTGCTCCGTGAAGGCGCGGGCCAGGGCGGCGACGGAGCCGCTGGCGATGACCAGAAAGAGGCACCAGCCATAGAGAAAAGCGGGGATGCGGCCGAAACCGTCGCGGATGAAGCAATAGAGGCCGCCGGCTTCAGGGTTTGTGGCGGCAAGCTCGGCGTAAGTCAGGGCGCCGAGTAAAGAGAGGGTGCCGCCGGTGATCCAGACCAGCAGGGAGAAGCCGACGGAGCCGTTTAGTTGCCGGAGGATGAGGCCAGGGGTTAGAAAAATGCCGGAGCCGATGACCGAGCCGATGAAGAGTAGGAAGAGGTCGCGCAGGCGGAGGGTGCGGAGGAGTGGCGGCATTAGTAGGTGGACTGGACGTTGGGGCGCGTGTTCAAGGGACGCATCATATCCGGAGTTGGAGGGGGGTCAATCGAAAGTTTGGTGGTGAGCCTTAGGTTGGTGGCGGCGGAGCTACTCTCATATGAGACTTGGAATGGCAAAGGTTGAGGGAGCGATAGGCAGGAAATGCCTGCGGTGGGGGCCCCCCCGGGTTTTGCATAAGTGTTCATTCTAAAGACACTTAAAGTCATTTGTTTTTATACACTTTTGCAAGTGTTGATTCTAAATAACTTGTCGCCACGAATTTGCACTAAGATTGTGCAAGAATGCGGTTTCTTTTCCAAATGTTGTATCTAAAGGGATTAGGCCGAATTAAGTGAAAAGCAAAAACGCCAGCAGGCCGCTGGCGCTACAGGATCAAGGCGCGATATTACTCAGAGGATATAGTACCGGAGAAATAGCTTTTTGTCAAGGGGAAAAACGGGGAGAAATTGTTACATAGGGAGTTCTAGGGCGAGATTGTGTCGCTAGAGCATTTCAGATTACGAGGACAGGGTTTGCGGCACTAGAGGCCGAAGATGGGGGCGGGCATGAAGGAGAGGATGAAGACGACCAGGGTCAGGAAGGCGGCGAGACGGCGTGGGGGGTCGAGGGGGACGGGATCGTAAATTGGGGAGGTTCGGAGGAAACGAAGAGCCAACAGTAGGCCTGCCCAAAAGTACCAGACCCGCCAGAGGCGGCCGAGGGGAAGAAGGGCTAGCGGGACTAGGATGCTTGTGATGCGGTGAAGGCGGGGGTGGATGGAGCGAAGGATGTGGCCGCCGTCGAGTTGTCCGGCTGGCAGGAGATTTAGCGAGGTGGCGAAAAGCCCAACCCAGGCGGCGCGGCCAACTGGGGGGAGCAGGAGGAAGTGAGGATTGATGCCGGGATGAAAGAGGGCGTCGAGGAGGCGCAGAAGTAACGGCGTCCCGAAGATGACGCTGTCGTGATTGGGATCGGGGAGAGCGATCGCGGGGACGATGCTTGAATGAAGCACACCGTACAGGAGTGCGGGAGCGGCGAAGACGAAACCGACTAGCGGGCCGGAAGCGCCGACGTCGAAGAGGGCGCGGGTAGTGCGAATCTGAGAACGAATCAGGATGAACGCGCCGAAAGTGCCGATTAAGCTGGGGAAGGGGATGAAGAAGGGGTAGGTGGAGTGGATGTGATGATGGCGGCAGGCGAAGAAGTGGCCGAGTTCGTGGGCGAGAAGAATGGTTAAGAGGGTGGCCGCGAAGGGTAGGCCAGCGAGAAGGGCTGCGGGATTTTTGTAGAAGAGGGTGAAGGCGCGGAGGAATTCGTCGAGAGAGGCGGCTTGATTGTTGGCGTAGGCGATGGCGAACTGGGTGCCTGCGGCCAGGCAGGTGAAGAGCGTCAGGAAAAAGAGGGCGACGGCCAGGATGAGCGATTTCAGTGATGGGCGCGGGAGAACGGGCACGTAAAACTGTGCGCGCGGGTGATGGGCGCTCCAATCATTGGGGAGCGGGAGAGTGTCTAGTGCGGAATCGGAGGGTGGTGTGGTCACAAAGAGTTCGGAAGCTCGGAAAAGATTTACAAATACAAGTACAGCACAATTGGACGAGTTTGCGCCAGCGAGTCAAATAGCCGTAGAGACTCAGTTTGAGAAACCGCGGGCCCTCCGTGGAATTAGAGGCACCTTTCCGTTAATGCGTAAATCGCGGAATGGAATGTGGTCCTCCCACACCTCCAGAACAATGAGCGGCGATGATAAGCAGGATATGAATGATTTAAAACGGCTTCGATTCGCGCCAGGCGAAACCGTCGACACTATTTTCCGAGGACTTTCTTCACTTGGCCGATTTTCTCTTGGACTTTCCCGCCTATTTTTTCGCCAGTACCTTCGGCTTCTAAGTCCGGATCGTTCGTCAGCTGGCCCACCTTTTCCTTAATCTTGCCCTTTACTTCGTGAACCTTGCCGGCGATCTCATTCTCAGTACTTGGCTTCATCTTGTTGCCTCCTCTGAAACGAACTTTGCGCAGTTATTTCGAAGGTGCGACTTCGAGTTGATTGCTTACGTTTTCTTGTCCGGCCACGCTTACAGCTTTGGCTTCCAGGCTGCCCTTCTCCTCTTCAGAGCGTACTGGCCCCCGGAGCGTAACTTTGCCCTTTTGAGTGAAGATTTTGATGTTGCGTCCGTAGATAGAGAGACTCTTATCGTGATGGATCGCTTTTCGGATTTTCTGCGTGAGGGCGCGGTCCGAAGGATTCATCTTCTGTTGATCCGCGGTAGGGCCCGTCTGATCCTCATCTAAGTTGGTGTTGTCTGGTGCCGGAGCATCTTGATGACGCGGGACCAGTGTGGCCATCAGTGACATGCTGAGAGCCAGCGAACCCAAGGGCAGAAGCAATCGTTGGAACTTGAGAGAACTCCCGTTCACTTGTATCCCTAACTTTGAAATGCCTGACAAGAGCGAAGCTATCCCGATGAGTTGCCAGGAGGTCAACCCCTTCACCATACGCCAGTAAGAGAACGCAATCTGTTCCATTAGGAACAGTTCGAATATTGGGTAAATCGAAGGAAAAGGTTCGCGGAAAGAATCAGATAGCGCGTCAATCAGAGTTTAGCCTGAATTTCCATTTTAAGGTAGCTAGTGACAACCTTAAACCGGTCCGGCGATAACCAAGACACAAGATGCCGGCCGCGCAACGAGCCGAGCGGTTCCGCGCTTCAACTTCACTTCGTTTTGTCGCTGCCGGGAGACGCTTTTACGGGATGAAGCTTATTATAGTCTCTTATATACACGCGCAAGCCGGAGTCTGGCGTAAGTTTTGAATAGCCTGCCGAAAGCTGTTCTTTGTAGTGATCCAGGAAGAAATCGAGTGGGTCATTTGGGTCCATGTCGATGAGGACCAAATCCGAATCGTTCATGACCAGCTTGCCGAGGCGGATGCGATTGTTCTTGAAGGCCATGTAATTTCCGGAGCGGATATTTTTCGCCGGCTTGGCATCTGAACTCCCAAAAATCTGAATAATTTTCTCGCCTTCCATTCGTATGGAGACCACCTTACCTTCAAGATGGGGAGGCGGCAGGATCTGTTCGAGATCAAGAATCAGATCGTCTTCTTTCGCCTCTACGCCCGGAACTTTGCCCTCTTTGATCAAACCGCCTAAATCGATACCGAAGAGATCCATCAAGCCCTTTACCGGCAAATGCATAGCCTTGATCTTCTCGCTGTGCAGCCGAATTTTTCCGTCTGCGGTGGGAATGAGAGCTCCCTCCGTCTCGAACGGGATGTCCCGTTTGTCATGGAGCTTTCCCGTCACTTTCAAGTGGCCCTGCTCCACGCTGATGGAGAGCTCCGTTAAGGGCGATTGCGGGCGCGCAAAAACATAAGAATTTAGGACGTTCGCCAGGTCTGACGAACCCATGGCGATCTCCCCCGCGCTTACGCGCAACTTAAACGAGTCTTTGTCGTCGAAGTTGGGGAATTCATTTTTGCCGAGGGGCACGAGCACACCGTTTAGTGATTTTATTTCTACCGCGACGGTGTCCGAAAAGCGAAACGTGACGTTGCGCATCTGCGTTTGGACCGCGTCCTCCTGGTTGTCTTTGGTTGGAGGGTTTTGGCTAATGACGATTCCAGGCGTCGTGGCGAAAAGAAGAACGAACAGAGCAAGCGATATCAAAAGCGTTTGAGATATGTGGAACGGCGGGACCAAGTTCCTTACGAATGGCAATGCTGCACCTCTAGCAGATTTTAAGCGGAATTTCCGGTTTGGACCTCCGCCTAGTGCACCATACACGCCTTCTGCCCTGGAGACACCGAACTTGCCACCAGAACAGTCCGCCGCGAGATCAGCGGCGTTCCGACGCCTCGTTTTTGCCCCATGACGGGCCTGCTTGCTGCCGCGTAAGCGATTTCTCAGACACTGCTCCGACACTCCCCTCAGCCCCAGATCTTGCAATCATTTCCTCGCTAATGGACCACTGCTTCTCGTATGCCGTCCTTAAACAGCCTTCCGGCCTGCTCGGCCACAACTGGCGGGCTCAAATAATAGCCTTGTGCCTCGCCGCACCCGTGGCGCTGAAGGAATTTGAGTTGCGCCCGGGTTTCTACGCCCTCGGCAATCACCCGCTGCTTCAGGCTTCTGCCGAGATTGATCATGGCGCTGACAATAGCCGCGTCTGCCGGGTCCGCCGTGATCTCCTGCACGAAGGATTGATGGAGTTTCAGGGCGTCCGAAGGAAAACGCCGCAGATAGGTAAAGCTGGAATACCCCGTGCCAAAGTCGTCGATGGCAAGCTGCACGCCCATGACTTTCAGCTTAGCGAGCGTGACCACAGCGGCCTCGGCGTCATGCATCAGCACGCTCTCGGTCAATTCCAGCTCTAGATGTTGCGGTTGCACTCCCGTTGCAATCAACACCGCCCGAACTCCCGACAAAAAATCCTTGGCGCCGAATTCAGCGGCGGATACATTCACCGACACAGGCACAACCCCGAGTCCCAAATCCCTCCAAGCTTGCGCCTGTTTGCATGCTTCCAGCAGCACCCACTGTCCGATAGGGGCCATCAGCCCGCACTCCTCCGCCATGGACACGAACTGCGCTGGATATATCATTCCTCGCTGTGGATGCAGCCAACGTATCAGCGCCTCCACTCCGGTGATCTCGCCCGTTAGAAGACTAAGTCTAGGCTGGTAATGCAGTAAAAACTCGTTCCGGCCCAGCGCGCAGCGCAAGTCCGCTTCCAGCGATTGCCGTTCCGCAAGCCGCGCGTGCATCTCGTGGCGGAAGAACTGATAGTTATTCCGGCCATGCTCCTTAGCCTCGTACATGGCGTTATCCGCTCGATTCATCAAACCTTCCGCGTCTTGCCCGTCACTGGGATAGGTGCTCACGCCGATACTCACGCTGATATCAAGATTTTTATTGTCGATAAGATGCGGCGCCGCTAAAGCCCTGAGAATTTTTCGCGCAGTATAGGCTGCGTCTTCGGCATGCTCGACTTGAGCGAGGAGTACCACGAATTCGTCCCCGCCGAGCCGGCTTACCGTGTCCGACCGCCTCACACAGGCTATCAATCGCCCGGCTATCGACTGCAGAAGTTTGTCGCCAACATCGTGGCCGAGGGAGTCGTTGATCTTTTTGAAGTGATCTAAATCGACAAACAGCACCGCGAGTTGCTTTCCCTGGCGCTCTGCCAGGGCAATGGCCTGCGTCAATCTGTCGTTGAACAGCACGCGGTTTGGCAAATCGGTCAGGGGATCGTGCTGCGCTAGGTGTGACATTTCAAGCGATTTTGCCCGGGCCGCGGTCACGTCGTGGAAAGTCACGACCGCGCCTGTTACATTCCCATCCTGGTCCTGGATGGGAGTCACTTTACGCTCGATTCCACATTCGAGGCCGTCCCGTCGAACCAGAATACAGTGTGTGCAGTCGGCCGTTTCCTTCGCTACCTGGTCATGCTGAATTGCAATTCCCGAGTCATTGCCAACCGCCGGGGCGCCAACGCTTTCGATTAGGCGGAGCACGTCCGAAATGGGACGCCCTCGTGCTTCCTCACGGCGCCAGCCGGTCATCTCTTCCGCCTTCCGATTCAGATAGGTGACCTTGCCCTGCACATCCGTGCGCAGTACAGCTTCTCCGATCGAATCAAGCGTCACGTTGGCGACTTGATTTTCCAAAACAATTGCTTCCGTTGCCCTGCTATCCATCATCATGCGCCCCGTCGCCCTAAACTTTCGTGCTCGCTTGCTTCGCGTTTCCCATCTCCAGGATTGACAAATGGCTTATTCCAAAAAACGCGTTACTTGACCTTGGCTGCCTTTGCGACATCCGCCGCCATGAAGCGCAGCATTTGCTCCTTCAACTGCGCGTCAACCTCGTCCGCGATGGTCACCACATCGGGAAGGAGCAGGCTGAATTCCAAATTCTTTACGTTTTTGTGCAGCGTTGAAAAAATGGTGACCTGCAGGAGACGAGACTCCTCGACCGCCATCGCTACCGTGTAGCCTTGTTTACGGCGCAAATCTCCGTGTTCGGCCGCAGCCTTCGAAATCGGAGCTTTCGTCCCTGCGTCCAGGCGCAAGCGCGCAATCACGTCATGCAAAAGATGAGGAAGATGGCCCGTCCGCTCTCCAAAGTTCAGCGGGATACACTTCAGGTCTGGTTCCTGCTCAACTCGAGCAAGCCAATTCACAATCACAGATTGGAGTTCGCGTTCGAGAATGTCGGCCACGCTCTCGATGGTGGCTGTCTCCCCGCTCTCTCTTGGGCCGGTCACAAACTCTACAGATTTGGTCATTGCATCCTCCCGTGGTTACTAATGTGGTTCATCTATCCCGTTGACCGGTGTCGCTAACAATCTCGGTAACAGCATTTGTTCGATAGTTTCGTTATCAATCTTACGTACCAATGGTTCATTAAAGCGGCCTGCAAAACTGTGCTAAAGGAGGCGTTCCACGATCTATTAGAGTTCTCTGGTGTGCCAAGAGTAACGGGCTATGCCGACCAGCGAGTTGTAGCCAGAGCTGTTGTCTTGGATTTTCCATGCCCCGACAGATTCAGAATGAAACATTCAGAGAGGTAGAACCTAGGTCTAGAAAGTGACGGACTGCAGGCCCGGCCGCAAACAGATGTCCCGCTAGTAATTTTGGCTGGCGCTGGGGCGTGGGGATGGACTACGGTTTCTTGGCGGCTTCGATGCCTTGGAGTTCTTTGCCGGGTTTGAAGCGGACGGCTTTGCCCGGAGGGATGCTGACTTCTTCGCCGGTGCGGGGGTTGCGGCCGATGCCGGTTTTGCGGGGCTTGACGCTGAAGACGCCGAACCGGCGGAGTTCAATGCGCTGGCCGCGGCCGAGAGCTTGCTTTAGGGATTCGAAGACTGTTTCGACGGCTTGCTCGGCTTTGGTGCGGCTGATGAGAGTCTTGGCGACAACCGCATTCACGATGTCCAGCTTGATCACACTCGCCTCCTGCTTCAGTGGCAAATG
>Ga0210405_10004660_pt1 | contig 12794 bp, 8 predicted proteins | sample IncBWH11MmetaG_FD_155492 | JGI IMG/M metagenome (GOLD analysis project Ga0210405, IMG submission 155492) | Forest soil microbial communities from Barre Woods Harvard Forest LTER site, Petersham, Massachusetts, United States - Inc-BW-H-11-M | ecosystem: Environmental > Terrestrial > Soil >... | reverse complement strand
GAAGAGGAGAAAAAGCAGATTCCTCCCGCCGCGGCGGGCTCGGAATGACAATCTTGCGCTGTCGCAGAGAAGAGAGAAGCAGAGAGTCAGCGGGGGAGGGGGAAGACTAGGAGGCTGCGTTTGCCGGGGATTACGACGGCGATGGAGCGGCCGTCGGGGGTGATGGCGAAATCGCGGAAGCTGAGGCCGTGAAGAATGGGGATGGGCGTGGGCTGGGAGATGGGGATTTCCTGTTTCGCGGGGATTGGCGCTAGGGACGGAAGGTCGATCCAGACGAGATCGCCGGATTTTTTTTCGAGGGCGCGCTTGAGGAGGATGCGGGATTCGTCGGGCGACCAGCGAAAAACGCCGAGGCCGATGCGAATGCGGGCTACGCGATTGGGCGAAGCGAGATCGCGAATTTCGAGAATTTCTTTGTCGAGGAAATAGGCGACTTTTTTGCCGGTGGGGGAGACGCTTAGGCCGCCTTCGTAGCCGTCGAGAGTGGCAAGCTCTTTGTCGTTGTCGGTGAAGAGATCCAGGCGCTGGAGGCGATTGGGCCCGGTGAGGTTGCGATCTTGCTCGACAGCCACGATGGAAACGGTTCCTGGAATCGGGGAGATGTCGCGGAAAGTGCGGCCATCGTGGGGAGATTTGACGGGGCCGATATCAATGCGCGTGGATTTGAGGGAGAAGAGCACGTGGGGCTTCAGAAACTCGGAAAGGTAGGAGATGGTGGCGTTGTCGGGGAGCCAGGCGGCGTTGGCGGCGTCGAGGATTACGTTGTCGCCTTTGTTGATGCGGATTTCGTGGCCGGAGTCGTCGAGGAGCATGGTCTGGAAGGAGTCCTCGGTTTTGCCGGTGTCGTCGACGACGGTGGTGGTGAGTAGCTGGGCAAGGATGAAGCGGCCGTTGGGGGACCAGCGGAAAGAATCGATGAGATAGCTGAAGGGTTGCGTGCCGCGCGTGTATTTTTGGCCTTCGAGGAGGCGGCGGTGCTTGCCGTTGGATTCCTGGAGCCAGATGTCGTCGTGCTCGAGGTCGTAGGCCTTTGTTTTGAGTTTGCGATAGACGGAATAGACGATGCGGCCGTCAGGGGCGTAGGCGAAGGCGGTGATGTCTTCGTCGATGGATTGGAGTGGTTTGTCGAGATTTTGGGCGCGGCCGGCGGGAAGGGAACAGCAGCCGGCAAGAAGACAGAACAGAGAGCAGAATTGGCGAAGCCAGCGGAAGCGGCTGCGAGAGAAAGGACAGGTCATGGTTTCGGGTGCGGGCCAGTATACTCCGAACAGCAGGGCTTCTGTGTTGGCGTGAATTCCATGAACTCGACGCGGGTGTCGTCGGGGTCATAGAGATTGAGCATCCATTTGCCGCCGCGGCCGATTTTGGGTTCTTCGCCGGGTTTCCAACCATTTTTAATGAGTTGCTCTCTTGCGGCTTTGATGTCAGCAACGCCCAAGGCAATGTGGTTCATGGCGCCGAGCGTGTGATGGTCGGCGTCGGTTGGGACGTTGAGCATGTATTCGATCCAGTCGGTGCCGTCGGGAACTTGCATGTTGACAAAGTCGGTTTCGTCGTCTTTTCTGCCACCTTGCCAATAAAGGTGGAAGCCGAGGATGTCTTTGTAGAAATGGTCTTCGGCGGCGCGGTCGTGAACGACGAAGCCGAAGTGAATAAGGCGGTTGCTTACGGGAGCGGAGGGTGCAGATACTGAAAACACCCGACAGCCTATGGATTGGAAGAAGACCAAGCGATGTCCCTCAGGATCAAGCACCTCAAAATGCTTCGATGCGGAATCAGATTCCAGCTTCCCTGGTTTAAGTCCACGCCCCAGGAGGTACTCATGAAGTTTGTCCGCGTCGGCTGTTGAAAAACCAACGACGTCAATCATGCTTCTGTCACGCACGTCATTTCTTACTATTTCGAGGTACTGCATGGGATTGATAAAATAGCACTCGGCCTCTGGCATGTAGCAACCTCGCGAGCGCTGCGTCGATGTGGGCACACCTTCAGTAACTGGCCGATTCAAACGGGCAAGCGTCAACGTTTGGTCATAGAATTGTTCAGCTTTATCGAAATCTGAAATTTTAAGACGGACAAATAACACATTCAAGATGGCCGGACGAGCAGGAGGGGCGAAAGTCGCCGGCGAACAAAGGAGACAGACACCGATTACTATCAGAGAGCGTCGCATTGGAGTGCCTCAAGGGTTTGACGTACGAGATCTTAGCGTGCGAATTTCGTCGAGGCGCTGGCGGAGGCGCTGCTCGAAGCCCTGGTCGGTGGGCTGGTAGTAGGTGCGGGTGGCGAGGTTGTCGGGGAGGCAGGTCATGTCGGTGACTTTATCATCGAAATTGTGGGCGTATTTGTAGCCCTGGCCGTAGCCGATGTTTTTCATGAGGCCGGTGACGGCGTTGCGGATGTGGAGAGGCACGGGTTCGGCTTCGGTTTTGTGAACGTCGTCGATGACTTCGCCGTAGGCAGTGTAAACGGCATTGGATTTTGGCGCTAACGAGAGATAGACGGCGGCTTGGGCGAGAGCTAGATGGCCTTCGGGCGCGCCGAGAAAGTCGAAAGCGTCTTTCGCGGCTAGCGTGACGGCTAGGGCGCCGGGTTCGGCCAGGCCGATGTCTTCGCTGGCCATGCGAACCATGCGGCGGGCGAGATAGAGGGGGTCTTCGCCGGATTCGAGCATTCGGGCGAGCCAGTAGAGGGCGGCGTCGGGGTCGGAGTTGCGGACCGACTTGTGGAGGGCGGAGATTAGGTTGAAGTGCTCTTCGCCGGCTTTGTCGTAGCGAAGGAGTTTTCTTTGCAGGACGTCTTCGAGCAGCTCCTTGGTGATGAGGCGCGTACCGGCATCGTTCGAAGACGCGCTGCGGACGGCTAGCTCGAGTGTGTTGTAGGCGGTGCGGGCGTCGCCGTTGGCGTAGGAAGCGATGCGGAAGAGGATTTCGTCGGGGACTTCGATCGAATCGTTGCCGAAACCGTGTTCTTTGTCGTCCAGGGCGCGGCGGAGAAGTTCGACGATTTGCGGAGTGGTGAGCGGATCGAGAACGTAGACTTTGGTGCGGGAGAGGAGCGGCGAGATGACTTCGAAGGAAGGATTCTCGGTGGTTGCACCGATGAAGATGATGTGGCCGGCTTCGACGTGGGGGAGAAAAGCGTCCTGCTGGGCTTTGTTGAAGCGATGAACTTCGTCGACGAAGACGATGGTGCGATGGCCGAGGTGGGATTTTTGTTCGGCGACGGCCATGACCCCCTTGATTTCCTTGATGCCGGTGAGCACGGCGCTGAAGGAAACGAATTCGGAGCTGGTGAGGCGTGCGATCAGCCGGGCGAGCGTGGTCTTTCCGCAGCCGGGCGGTCCCCAGAAAAGCATGGAGCCGAGATTGTCGTTTTCGATTTGCACGCGTAGGGATTTGCCAGGACCGAGGAGTTTTTCCTGGCCGATGAATTCATCGAGCGTGCGGGGGCGCATGCGCTCGGCGAGCGGCTGGTTGGCGGCGGGCACGTCTGGCTCGGGGGCCGGTGGCCCCTGCGGGGTAAACGGCAATTTTGAGAAGAGGCTCACGTTATTTTTGGATGTGCGACGAGGGCACGGAGTTTCTTTGACGAGCGGCTTCGTAAAAAACGACGGCGGCCGCGGCGGCGGCGTTCAAGGATTCGATGCCGCTGGCCATTGGGATACGGATGCGCGCGTCGGCGCTGCGCTCGATTTCTTCGGGAAGCCCGGCGCCTTCATTGCCGACGAGGAGGGCGACCGGCTGGCACCAATCGACTTCCCAGGGAGCGAGAAGAGGCTGTTCGCCGTCGCGCGGTTCGTGAACGCTGGAGGCGAGGGTGCGAACGCCCGCGACCCTCAGCTGCGCAAGGAGAATCGAAAGCGACATGCCGGCGAGGATCGGAAGATGCAGAGCTGCGCCGGCGGAGGCGCGCAGAGCTTTCGGCGAGAAAGGGTTGGCGGTGCCGCTAATGCCGGAAGCGGCGGTGGCGGCGCCGGTCGCGCCGAAGGCCGCGGCGGTGCGCAGGATGGTGCCGACGTTGCCGGGGTCCTGGACGCCGGCCAGGACAACCAGCAGTGGGGCGCAAGCAGAGAGGGGGGCGCGGACGAAATCGTCGAAGGAGGTTTCGCGTGGGTGAACCAGGGCGGCGACGCCTTGCGGATGCTCGGTGTCGGCGAGGCCTTCAAAGAGGCGGTCGGTGGTGCGCAGGACGGGAAAAGCCATTTCGGGCCGGTCGATGAAGGAGGCGAGCCGCTCGCGATGGCGTTCGCCAGATTCGCTGAAGAGCACGGCTTGGATGCGACAGCCGGAACGCAGCGCTTCTTCGACGAGGCGGACGCCTTCTACGCCGACGAAGCCGCTTTCCGTGGGCAGACCGCCCCGGAGAGCCACGCGGAACTCCTTGAGCCAGCGATTATCGCGGCTGGTGAGGAGCCCCGCGCCATTCGTCGCCGGACGGTTACTGCGCGCAGCTTTGCCGGGTGTAGCCATCACCGTGGAGGGTAGCAAACTTCTGGCTGGTGGCGCTAACTCTGAAAGATTTCGGCTGGGGCAAGGAATCGTCGGTCAGGAACTTGCCGCTTTACCAGGACAGATCGATTCAATGGGGAATCTGGGTAGCACTGGAGGAAGAAACCGTAAGACGCACAACACTGGAATTCGACGTTGACGGCCCGGCGGTGCTCCGAGCAACGACCACGAGGTTATCACCAACGCCCGGCGTAGTTCCCGCCGGCACTGCTAAGTCCACCCGAATGGTTCCAGACTCTCCCGCGCCCAAGGCCAGCTCTTTCGGTTCCACCATGCTCACGAATTGATGCGCGTCCGTGACTGTCATGTTAAACGTTCGCGGAGAGCCGATGTTTCGCACGGTGAAGACGGCCTGTCGGGTGCTGCCTGCGGACAACTCGTCAAAATCCAGCTTTGGAGAAATTTCCACGCTTTCCGCATGAAATAAATTCGAGAAAAATCTCTGGTATTGTTTGCCATTCGAATCGTGCCCGCTCACGGCAACACGAAATGGCACACTCGGAAGTTCCACGCTCCCGACCAGCTCAAGGAATTCCGGGTCGGCGTTTACCGCGCGCATTTGCAACTTCTGAATAGTCTGGCCGCTTTCCGCAACTAGATAAAACTGGGTGGTCTTCGTTGAACTGGCAGATAGGGATGCCTGAAGCATTGCAGGAGTCCCCGCCACTGGCTGCCCCTGTATTCGGAATAGTCCTTCGTGACCGGGACGCCCGCCTTCTCTCACAAATTCGACAGAGACGAAGTAAATATCGCTCTGCGCCTGGGCTTCCACCCAATATCTGCCTGCGCCGGTAATCTCCGCGCGCCACTCGCCCGCTTCGGGCGAGCTTATGGTCAAAATCCGGCCGCAATTCAATTCCGTGACCTCCGTGCCCCCCAAGCCTTCGGTAATCGCTCCGCCGGAGGGTTGCGTCAGCTTGAGCCGGCTCCCTTTTGTATCCGCCGAGAACGCAAACGTAATTCGTTTGGTCGCGGTGTCCACGGGAATGGTGATAGCTTGCGGATTTCCATCGAATGTTCCCGTGGCCCAGAATACGGTTGCCACGTTGTTGCGCGTGGATTCGCGCACGAGGTGGAAAGCTTTGGCGGCTTCCGAGCGTTGCAGGAACATCGGTATCCCGCCTGTTTCATTGGCGGTGTGGATATAAGCAGGGTCCGCCGGACCGCAAGCGTCCGGACCAAAAGCCTTCGATCGATTTGTCAAAGGCGGCGTCTGTCCGAAGGCCAACGAACCAGATGCGCAAAGAAGTCCCGCAATCACTGATGCGCGCGCCCATGTGCATGCCTTAGGCCGAATTGAAATCGTTGAATTCATCGCTCCGGGCAAACCACTGCACTCTCCGAGACGCATCTTCGCCCACTAGTAATCGACAGTATCAAAGGTCCGCCTACGCAGGGCTTCCCAAATGATAAGCGCGTTTGCATTTGGTCACCTGAGAGTGATCGAGACCAGTACACCGGTTTCTCGCGGCCCGCTTGGGGCGCGGAAAGACGATCTCCGGCAGGCTTATGTTGCTCTTGCAACAAGGGATATGGTAGCGTCGCCCAAATAAGGGCAGCGCTGGCGGGGCGCTGCAGGGTGGTGTCACGACTTCGCCAAAGGCCAAAAAATTGCCAGCTGAATTGCTGCGCGTCAATGGACAATCGCCGGAGCCGGACCTGCTGCGGTATGCGGCAGATTTTATCGCGCGTGGATGTGTGATCGCGACTCCCACGGATACCTTCTATGGGTTGGCGGCCGATCCATTCAATCTAGCCGCGGTGGATGAAATTTACCGCGTGAAGGGGCGGCCGGAATCGCGAGCGCTGCCTATTCTCGTGAATTCGATCGAACAAGCCATTCTGCTCGCGCGGGAAGCGCCGAGGAAATTCTTGCGGCTCGCGCAGGCATTTTGGCCAGGAGGATTGACGTTGGTGGTGAACGCAGCACAACGCATTCCGCTTAAAGTGACCGCAGGAACGGGCCGCGTTGCCTTGCGCTGGCCGAATAGCACGTTGGTGCGGCGCTTGATCGATGAATTCGAGGGGCCGGTCACGGGGACGAGCGCCAACATTTCAGGGTTTCCGTCGTGCTCGAACGCGGAACAGGTGATGAAACAGCTTGGCGCGCGCGTACCGCTCGTGTTGGATACGGGAGAAACTGGCGGCACACTGGCTTCGACCATCGTGGAATTGACGGGGGATACCTGGAGGATCGGCAGGGAGGGGGCCATTCCTGTGGCGGAAATTGAGAAGGCGCTGGCGTAATTCAAGACGCGGGGGCGCGAGGTGGTGCTCCCAATTTAATTTCCTGTCACTTTCAGAGTCGTGAGGAAGTGGTAGTTGCCGATGGACGGAAGGTAAGGAAGAAAGGACTTCACGAATCTGTGATTTAGCGCGGCGGAGCATAGGATATTTTACCGACGACCGCAGCGCCGCGGGCGCCGGTTGCGGACGGCAGGTTCGCGGGACGCCGGTGAAACGTTTCGTAAGCGAGCAGGGCGAAGGCGAAAGCTTCCTTGGCATCTTCGGGAACGCCAAGGCGCGAAGACGGCAAGACCTCAATGCCGGGAAGAGCGGCCGAAAGCTGGGCGAGGATCAACGGATTGTGCGCACCGCCGCCGGAAACAATGAGCTGCTGAATTTTCGTTTTACGCAAAACGAAACGGTTTAGCGCGTCGACAACCGAGAGTGCGGTGAAAATTGTCGCCGCGCGGATGAGGTCGTTGGGCTTGGCACGATGGCGACGGCCGAGGACGAGGATTTTTTTCAAGTAAGCGTGGCCGTAATATTCGCGGCCCGTGGATTTGGGAGGCGCGAGTTTCAGATAAGGATCGTGCAACAAATCGTCAAGCAGCGCGGGGAGCCTGCGGCCCTGGGATGCGAGGCGGGCGTTCTCGTCGAAACGCCGCCGGCCGCGCGTGAAATGCGCGACGAGAGCATCGATGAGCATATTCGCCGGACCGGTGTCGAAGGCAAAGACTTGTGGCGGCTTGCAGGCGCGCGGAAGAACCGTGATGTTGGCGATACCGCCGAGATTCAGCGAGACGCGGCCAAATTTGTCGTGGCGATACAGGAGGTAGTCGGCGTAGGGAACCAGTGGAGCGCCTTGGCCGCCGAGAGCAATGTCGGCAGGTCGAAAATCGCCGACAGTGGTAATGCCGGTGCGCGCGGCGATCAACGCCGCCTCACCAATCTGAAGTGTAGATGCCGTCGACGAACCGAAAAAGGGAATCGGATGCCCCTGATGAAAGATGGTCTGGCCGTGGCTGCCGATCAGCGAGATGCGTTTTGGCGAGACGCGAAATTTGCGGCATGCGGCCACTGCGGCTTCCGCGAACAGCTCTCCCAAACGAAAATTCAGCTGGCTGAGAGCGCCCGCGGTGATAGGTTGCTGTTCGGCAACGCGAAGAATTTCCTTCCTTACCGCGGCAGGAAACTTGACGGAGGCATGGCCGAGCAGCTTGGCATTCAGATGCGGCGGCGCGCCAGAAATGCGAGCGAGGGCAATGTCAATACCGTCGGCCGAAGTGCCGGACATCATGCCAAGCACGAGCATGGGCTTATCGCTCATGAGATTTGTTTTTTCAGCTCGGAGAGAAGATTGAGCGCATCCAGCGGCTTCAACTGGTCCAGGTCAGCTCCACGCAGCTTTTCAAGAACCTCGCGATCCAGAGCGGTGAAGAGCACCTGCTGATTGCCGTTTTTGTTCACCAGGTCGGAGGCGCCGGGGGAAAGCGTCTCGCTGAGCTCGTGTTCGCTCTGCTCGTGTCTTTTTAGAACTTCACGGGCGCGCTCAATCACACTGCGAGGCAGCCCCGCGAGCCGCGCCACTTCGATGCCGTAACTCTTGTCCGCGCTGCCGGGCTCGACGCGGCGCAGAAAAATAATCTCGCTGGGCGTTTCTTTCACGGAGACGTGAACATTCTTGACCGCGGGAAGCAGGTCGCCAAGCTCCGTCAATTCGTGATAGTGCGTGGCGAACAGTGTGCGCGCGCGCGTGTGCTTCTGCAAATGCTCGACGACAGCCCAGGCGATGGACAGACCATCAAACGTCGCCGTGCCACGGCCAACTTCATCAAGGAGCACGAGACTCGCCGGAGTAGCGTGATTCAGAATGGCGGCGACTTCGCTCATCTCGACGAGAAACGTCGAGCGCCCGCGCGCGAGATTATCGCTCGCGCCGATACGCGTGAAGATGCGGTCGGTGATCGGCAGCTTCGCCTGGCGCGCCGGTACAAAAGAACCCATTTGCGCCATCAGCACAATCAGTGCGGACTGGCGAAGATAGGTAGACTTGCCGCCCATGTTGGGCCCGGTGATGAGCAGTAGTTGCTGCCGCCCAGGCTCGAAGCACAGATCGTTGGGAACGAAGCGCTCGCCTTTTTGGCGCAGCAGTTCTTCGATCACCGGATGCCGCCCGCCGATAATGAGGAGTTCGCCGGTGGAGTTGAATTCTGGACGCGCATAGCCGCGATCGGCGGCCAGCTTGGCAAATGAGGTCAGCACGTCAAGCTGCGCGACGGCCGCCGCTGTGCGCCGCAGGCGCGCGGCTTTATCGGCCACGGAAGAACGTACCTCGATAAAAAGCTGCCGCTCGATTTCCAGAATGCGCTCGTCAGCCGCAAGTATCTTGCGTTCGTACTCTTTCAGCTCGCTGGAGGTAAACCGCTCGGCATTGACCAGCGTTTGTTTCCGCTCGTAATCGGCCGGGGCGAGATGCAGGTTTGGTTTCGAGATTTCAATGTAGTAGCCAAAAATCTGATTGAAGCGAATCTTCAGCGAACCGATTCCCGTGCGCTTGCGCTCGCGTTCTTCCATGGCCGCGATGATCTGTTTGCTGTTCTGGCTCAGCTCGCGCAGTTCATCGAGCTCCGCGTGATACCCGCCGCGAATCATGCCCGGATCTGTGGGCAGAGCCGGCGGCTCGTCGGCGATGGCGCGTTCGAGCCGTTCGCGGACATCAGCGAGCTCGTCAATTTCCTGATGAAGGCAGCGAAGCAGTTCGCTGCCGCCCGCGGGCTGCGGCGTAAGAAAATTCTTCAACACCGGAAGCTGCACCAGCGACTTGCGCAGGGCCACAAGTTCGCGCGGCGTCGCCAGACCCAGCGTGATGCGACTGGTGAGCCGCTCGAGGTCGAGGATGCCTTTGAGTTCTTTGCGAATCTCGCCGCGCACGACGGTCTGCTGGACGAGGTGCCCGACGCCGTTGAGCCGGGCATCGATGGCTTCATTGTCGAGCAGCGGACGCAGCATCCAGGAACGCAACAGCCGCGCACCCATGCCGGTCACCGTGGCGTCTAGCGCGGCGATGAGCGTCGTCGGCCCGGTGGTGCGGCCGGCTTCCTCAGTGAAAATGGGAGCGAGCAGCTCCAGGTTGCGTATGGAAACGGGGTCCAAAACCAGGGCTTCATGTTGCTCGTAATAGCGGATGCGGTCGAGATGCCGCAAAGCCTCGACGCCGGAGGCATCCACCTTTTCGTTTGCCGCCGCGGAGCGGTCGCCACGCGCGGCATTTTCGCGCAGATAGTGAACGATGGCGCCGGCCGCCGCCAGCGCCTGCAGGTGTTCGTCGAGGCCGAAACCTGTCAGTTCGGCGACGCCAAACTGCTCGCGCAAGATGCGCTCGGCATAGTCGCGCTGAAACACCCAATCCTCTAAACGCGATTCCACACCGCCGACGCCTTCCAAGAGTGAAGTCTTCGCCGTTTCAAAAAGCTGCTGCGGCCGGGGAAGCAGCGTTTCCCGCGGGCGAAGCAACTGCAGCTCGTCGCGTAGCGCGTCATCGGCGCGCGCACCGGAGAATTCCGTGGCCTGAAATTCCCCGGTGGAAAGGTCGACGAAAGCCAACCCAATGGGAGAACCCGAGGCATGCTTGGCAACGGACGCGAGGAAATTATTTTCGCGTGCGTCGAGTAGAGCCACGTCCGTTGCCGTCCCCGGCGTGATCACCCGGACCACTTCGCGGCGCACCAGCTTCTTGCCCGGGCCGGGCTGCTCCATCTGGTCGCAGATGGCGATCTTGAATCCCACCCGAATCAACCGCGCGATGTAACCTTCTGCGGCATGGTAAGGAACGCCGCACATCGGAATCGGCTGGCCCTTTTCCCGGTTGCGCGAAGTGAGCGTGATTTGCAACTCGCGCGCCGCAATGATCGCGTCTTCGTAAAAAAGCTCGTAGAAATCCCCCAAGCGAAAAAGCAGCAGTGCGTGCGGGTAGCGCGCCTTGATGGCGTGATACTGCTGCATCAGCGGTGTTGTAGGCTCGCTCATTCGTTAGCCCTACATAGACAATCGCAGCCCGAAGGATTGGCCGCCGGTCCAATCATTCCTTGATGCCTAGATACGTCAGGAAGAAAGCATAATCCAGGGCAATCTCGCGCAAGTAGTCGTAGCGGCCGGAAGCGCCGCCGTGTCCCGCGCCCATGTTGATTTTCAGCAGCAGCGGATTCGCATCCGTCTTCAGCGTGCGCAGCCTCGCAACATATTTCGCCGGCTCCCAGTACATCACCTGGCTGTCGTTCAGCCCCGTCTTCGCCAGAATCGCAGGGTAAGCCTTGCGCTCCAGGTTGGTGTAAGGGCAATACGACTTCATGTAGAAATAGTCTTCCGCCATTTGCGGATTGCCCCATTCTTCGTATTCGCCGACCGTCAGCGGGAGCGAAGCGTCGAGCATGGTGTTCAACACATCTACGAACGGCACATGGCTGATGACCATGCGAAAAAGTTCCGGGCGCATGTTCGTCACCGCTCCCATGAGCAGGCCCCCCGCGCTGCCGCCTTCGATGGCCAGCTTTTCCGCCGCCGTGTAGCGTTGCGCAATCAGGTGTTCGGCCGCGCTGATGAAATCTGTAAAAGTGTTGCGTTTTTGTTTCATGCGGCCGGCGTCGTGCCACGGCTTTCCCATCTCGCCGCCGCCGCGGACGTGAGCGACAGCGTAAATTACACCGCGGTCCAGCAAGCTCAGCCGGTTCGAGTTGAAATTGACCGGCACCGAGATTCCGTAGCTGCCGTAACCGTAGAGGAGCAGCGGCGCGGAGCCGTCGCGAGGCGTATCGCTGCGGTAAACGATGGAAACAGGCACGCGGGTTCCGTCGGCAGCCGTGGCATGCGGCCGCTCGATGGTATATTGCGCGGGATCGTAGCCGCCCAGAACAGGTTGCTGCTTGCGAAGGCTTCGCTCCCTCGTGCGCACATCGTAGTCAAAGATGGATCGCGGCGTTACGAACGATTCGTATTGGAATCGCACGTGGGAGGCGCCGAACTCCGGGTTTTCACCGAGGGAGGCGTTGTACGCAGGCTCGCCGAATTCGATGCGATGAGAGGCTGCAAGAAAGTTCCCAGCATCGGCGGTCAAATCCACAATGCGGAGATAAGGCAAGCCGCCCTCGCGTTCGAATAGCACCACATGGGTCTTGAATACTTCCACGCCGGCAAGCATGACCTCCGGACGATGGGGAATGACCTCGCGCCAGGATTCCCGGCGCGGATCGTTCACCGGGGCAGCCATCAGGCGGAAGGTGCGCCCGCTGGAATTCGTGCGGATGCAAAACACTCCTTCCTTCGAATTCGTGGTCAACCCGGAATGTTTCGCGGCCAGCGGATCAGGATGATGGTCGGCATAATATTCATGGTTGTCTTCGCGTGGAGTAATAAGCCGGAACTCTCCGCCTGGCTGGTCGGCGCGCAAGAAGCGCACTTCGCTGGCCGTGTGGCTGGCGATGGTCAAAAGTAGAAAATCCCCGCTCCGCGTGCGTTCCACTTCGACTCGGAAGCGCTCGTCGGGCTCCTCGTAGATGAGAGGATCGGATGCGCTGGAGCCCAGAACGTGCCGATAAAGCCGGTGCGAGCGTTTCGTCGTTTCATCCTCGACAGTGTAAAACAGCGTGCGATTGTCGGACGCCCAGGCCGCGCTGGTGACCCGTTCGAATCGCTCCGGAAAAGTGCTCCGGGTTCGCAGGTCTTTGACTTGAAGCACGTATTGCCGGAAACCCGTGGTATCGATCGAATAGGCCAGCAGATGATTGTCTTCGCTGACCTCGAAGGCATCCAGCCCAAGAAAAGATTGGCCCTCGGCAAGCGCATTCAAGTCCAGCAGCAGTTCTTCCGCCGCGCCTTCCACGTCGCGCCGCCGGCAATGAAACGCATACTGCTTTCCTTCCGCGGTCCGCGTGAAATAGTGATATCCGCGAAGTTGATAGGGAACGGAGAGATCCGTTTGCAGGATGCGCCCCAGCATCTCCTGATAGAGCCTCTCCTGAAAGGTTTCCGTCGGCTTCAGAATGGCATCGGTATAAGCGTTTT
>Ga0210405_10004658_pt1 | contig 12800 bp, 13 predicted proteins | sample IncBWH11MmetaG_FD_155492 | JGI IMG/M metagenome (GOLD analysis project Ga0210405, IMG submission 155492) | Forest soil microbial communities from Barre Woods Harvard Forest LTER site, Petersham, Massachusetts, United States - Inc-BW-H-11-M | ecosystem: Environmental > Terrestrial > Soil >... | reverse complement strand
GATGCGGCTGGTGCGGGAAATGGACGAGTTCCGGCAGAAGCGAATGGTGCATTTAGGATTCGGCGAGGCGGAAGCTCAAGAGCTTTCCGGCCTCCACACGCGGAATTTCATGTGACCTTCAGGCTGCGTCGCGGACTTCTACGGTCAACTGCTTGCCCAGAGCCGCTAAGGCAGCTTGGATTTTTTCCGCCTTCGAAGCATGCTCGGGATCTAGCATCCGGCGAATCACTCGCTCGTGGACTCCAAGTCGTCGCGCTAGCTCGGAGTTGTTGACCTGCTGGTCGCGCATCGCCAGGTAGAGCGCCAGTTTCGGCGCGAGCCAAAGCGGCACTGGTACCAGGCGCTGACCACGCTTCGCGCCTGAGGGCGCCGGGATCTCTTCCCGGCGGGACAAGCGGATGGAGAGATCGGACCCGAGCGCATCTATGGCTTCTTCCATTGCCTCGCGATCGTTTTTGCCATCGGTAGCGACGCGTGGGAGATCGACGAATTCGACCAGTATGCGGCCGCCGCTGCCGGCCGTGAATTTTGCGGGATACGTAAAGCCGTACATTGGTTCACCTCTCATAGGTCATGCGGATCGATATTCAGATCCCGGCACATTTTCGCCAGTAGGTCCCGGCCGATTTCCTTCTTCCGATCCTTAAGGGTGGTGAATTCGTCGCCGAAGTACATGCGACCATGGCTGCCCTTACCTTTATCGGCCACAAACTGGTAGGTGACCTTCTTGCTCCGCGCCAACTTCTGTACCCGGCGCTCGAATTCCGCACCGCTCACTTTTCTATTATCGGACAGATCTGTCCGAGCGTCAAGCGGAAAGAGTGCGTAATGTTTGTGGTTGCATCATCCCGAAAGGCCCAGCGCCCACAACAAATATCCGACAGCTTGCCGGAAGTAGAGCCACCAGGGCTCCGGGTCCTCATGCGGGCCGGCCTGGCGGGGCGAGCCGAAGACTTTGATGCCCCGGGATTCCAGCATCTTCTTGGCGCGAAAGATGTGATAGCCGTCGCTCACCAGGATGCAGGATTTGAGACCCATGCGCGCGAGGATCTCGCCGGCGGCTGCGATCGAGTAGGCCGTAGTGTCGCCCTCCGGCTCCACGAGGATTGCCTCCGACGGTATGTTATGAGCGATAAGGTAGGCGCGGCCCACGCCGCCTTCGGTGTAGTCCGGATCGCCGCCTGCTCCACCGGTCGTGATCAGGACGGGCGCCATCTTTCGTTGATAGAGATCGAGCGCATGATCGAGACGCGCCTTGAGGACCGGCGACGGCCGTCCGCGATATTCGGCCGCGCCCAGCACCAGGATTGCGTCCGCCGGCCGCGCCTCGTCGCGTGTCGATTGACGTCCGATCCGTATCGAAATGTCGGCAAGGTATCCCAGCAACGCCAGCAGCACGGCTAGGGGCGCTTTCCAGAGCAGGCTTCTCATCTGCGGTATTCTGATTCTGGCACAACATGGGGCGACACGAAGTCTTGACCAGTCCAGCCAATCCGATGCTGAAAGACGTGCGCCGCGCCATCGCTCGCGGCGGTCTTACCGATGACGGCTACATGGTGGCCGAGACTTTCCATCTGCTCGACGAAGCGCTGCGCGGCGATCTGGAAATCAAGGCGATTCTGGCGGCCGAATCTGTCCACTTGGGCGTCCGCGATCACCTGCCAAGGCGTGACGGGATTCGCCTGGTAGTGGTGTCGGACTCGCTGTTTCAAAAGGTCGCCGATACCGAGTCCAGTCAAGGCGTGATTACGCTGGCCAATCCGCCGGCCTGGAAGCTGGAAGATTGCCTGCGCGGACCGAGCCTGGCGATCGTGCTGGACGGCGTGCAAGATCCTGGCAACGCCGGGTCCATTGTGCGGGCGGCCGAAGCCTTCGGAGCCACCGGAGTGCTGTTCACCAAGGGGACGGTGAGCCCGTTCAATCCCAAGACGCTGCGCGCTTCGGCCGGCTCGCTGTTTCGAGTCCCGTTCGTTCACAATCTGGATGCGGCTCTGGCGCGCGCCGCGCTGGAGGAAAGTAAAATCGCTGTGTATGCCGCTATGCCCAGCCAGGCCGTGCCGCCTTGCGACGCGGACCTGACTCGCAGTTGCGCGCTGGTGATCGGCAGCGAAGCGCGCGGCGTGAGCGAGCGGATGCGCAGCGGCGCAGTCGGCCTTTCGATCTCCACCGTGGGAGTGGAATCCTTGAACGCCGCGGTGGCGGCCGGTATCCTTCTGTATGAAGCTCAACGGCAGAGGTCGTTGCGAGCGTGAGCCTGTTTGATTTCACACCGCCACCCGAAGCCGGCGGAGCGAAACGCCCGCTGGCAGACCGGCTGCGTCCCGAGCGGCTGGAGGATTACGTCGGCCAGGAGCATATCCTCGGGCCGGGCAAGCCCTTGCGCCGGCAGATCGAGGCCGACACGCTCGGGTCCATCATTTTATGGGGGCCGCCCGGGGTAGGCAAGACCACGCTGGCGCGCCTGATCGCGCGGCTCACCAAGTGTGAGTTCATCCCGTTCAGCGCCGTGTTGAGCGGGATCAAAGAAATCAAGACGGTGATGGCCGACGCCGAGAAATTCCGCCGCCTGGGCCGGCGCACCATCGTGTTTGTCGACGAGATCCATCGCTTCAATAAAGCGCAGCAGGACGCGTTTCTTCCCTACGTGGAGCGCGGGGACGTCATTCTGATTGGCGCCACTACGGAGAATCCGTCCTTCGAAGTGATCGCCGCGCTTCTCTCCCGCTCCAAAGTGTACGCGCTGCGGCTGCTCACGGTTCCGGAGATCGTCACGCTGTTGAAGCGGGGTTTGCAGGAGCTGCATGTGGACGCTACGGAAGAATTGCTGGAGCAGATCGCGATTCATTCGAACGGCGACGGGCGCGCCGCCTATAACACGTTGGAAGCGGCGGCGGCTGCGTCGGGCGAGGGCCGTTTGACGGAGCAGGCGGTTGAAGACGCGCTGCAGCGCAAGATCCTGCTCTACGATAAATCCGGCGAAGAGCACTTCAACCTGATCTCGGCGCTGCACAAGTCCGTGCGCTCGAGCGATGTGGATGCGGCGCTGTACTGGCTGTCGCGGATGCTCGAAGCAGGTGAGGACCGTATGTACATTGCGCGCCGGTTAGTGCGCATGGCGATCGAGGACATCAGCCTGGCCGATCCCCGGGCGCTCGAGCAATCCATGGCGGCCATGCAGGCGGTCCATTTTCTGGGAATTCCGGAGGGCGATCTGGCGCTCGGCCAGTTGGCGATCTATCTGGCGGTGGCGCCCAAATCCGACGCCGCTTACCGGGCCATGGATGCCGTGCGTGAGGATGTCCAAAACAGCATTGCCGAGCCCGTTCCCCTGCATCTGCGCAACGCGCCCACCGCGGCCATGAAGCAGTGGGGATACAGCGCCGGATATCAACACGCGCACAAATTCGAAGATGCCATTACCGGGATGGAGTGCCTTCCGCCAACGCTGATTGGCAAGCAATACTACACGCCGTCGAATCGCGGCTTGGAGAAGCGGATCGCCGAGAGGATGGAAGAAATCCGCAAAGCCAAGGAAGCGAAAAAAGAGGAATCCTAGCTGCCGTGTTGACCGTGTTTCCTTGTTTTGCAAGAGAAGACTGCCAGGTTGCGCGGGATCTGGCGGAGTTTCTCGAGCGCGGCGCCAGTGTTCGAATGTTTCTAGAGGACGGCGAAATCGGATCTGGCGAGACCATCGTCTCGAAGGCTGCGGATGGTCTTCAGGCCGCCGTCATCCTGTTGATTCTGTCTCCCGAGTCGGCTCCGTCGCTGGGGGCTCGGCGACACTGGGAGCCGGTTCTGCTCGATCAGCCGAGGAGAGAGGGTGTCAAGGTGGCTACGGTTCTGGCGCGGAGCTGCGAATTTCCGGCGCTGTTGCGCAGAGACGTATTCTTCGACTTGACCCAGAACAGACTCGCTGCATTTCGCGAGATCAAACGTTGGCTAATGGCGCTGGAACCTGGCAGCCGCCAATTGGAGTTCGAGCCGGCCCGCCAGAGTGGCGTCGACGGCTGCGACGCGGAGATGGAGAAGCTGCGGCAATCCCTCGCGGATGCGCCCGGGACTGACGTTCTCGTCGGCGCGGACAAGACTATTCTGGCGCTGGAGTTCGCGCGGCAATCCAAGCGGGATTTCGAAGGCCTGGTGTGGTTGAGCTGCACCGCGCAGACGCTGGCATCGCTAGCTGGAGACATGGCGTCACAGCTCGGCATGTCGCTCGAAGGCGACGTCGAAGAGAATCTGATTCAGCTCGGCAAGTTATGCTCGCAGCGCCGGCTCCTGATCGTTCTCGATGACGCGTCCGGCGCCGCCGAGCGGTTGGTCCCAGGCGGCCGCAGCTCGACGCTGCTGATCGCGCGTGGCGCAGGTTCCCGACCTGAGCTTCAGATACCGGCGGCGGTACAAGCATGCGGAAACGTCCCCTTTCGGCCGGCTCTAATTGCGGAGATCGCGAGTTTGGATATCAGTGCCGCAGACCAACTCCTGCAGGAACTCGTCTCAGGTGGAGCGGCAATCCAACTGGATGTCCGCTATCCACGCTACGTCGTGCAGAGCGCCGCTCCAGACAAGTCGTTGGCGCGAGCCCATGCACAGGCGATTTGCCAGCTCTTTGCGTACTGGGCCAAGGACGATAGCGAATGCGAGGGCGACCTGCCGCAACTTCGGCAGGCGCTCGATTGGGCGCTCCAGGACGGCGAGTCTTGGGCGCTGGCTTGCGATCTGTCCAAGCGAGGCGTCGCTCTGCTGAAGAGCAAGCGACGCCAGGCGGAGGCTTTTGAGATCCTCAAAGCCGTTCTGCCCGAGGCCGAACGGCGGGAAGATCGGCGCATGCTCGAAGATTGCACGCGAGAGCGGGCTTGGATTCTGGAATCCTGGGGACGCGATGAGCAAGCCGAACTGATCCGTCGCACCCACCGCGCGCTGTATGCGGACCAGATGCAATTTAACTTCGATCTTGTCTAGTAGATTAAGTGGTGCATCCCGAGACTCGCCAGGTTCGCCGTCCGAATCCGGATTGATGGCGGGAGCTTACTGTACTGGATGGGATCCGATTATCTGGGAGAACCGCCTCGCCAGTTCGTCGGAAGTCGCTATGTTGTCGACATCGGTTAGTTCAATCATCTGAGACTCATTCACCGATAGGGGAATGGAATTGAGAACGTCCCGCCGCGTGATGAGCGAGATTATTGGCTTGCCCATCGCCCATGCGGCGCCGAGATCGCGAAGAACGAAGGTTGACCGCACCGACTGTGGAGTCAGTAAGGCGACGACGTAATCCGAATCTGATAATTCTCGCCTCAATTGCGATTCCCAGTCCCCCCCAGCGCTGAGGTCCTCCGTCGTTGAGACATCGGCGTCGAAGGTGCTCCTCAGGAGGTTTCGGATTTTGCGCGCCAGGACGTTGTCAACAGCCGCATGGCTAATGAAGACCTTTGGCGCATGTTGTTGGGTTGCTTGCTTTGGCATATTCAGGAGACCTTCCTGGCTCGCTCGGTTAGTTCTTCTATGTACTTGTCGAAGTCATTAAGGTCAAGTGCCTTGTGAGCCCTAGTGATCTCTGGCATCTCTTCAGGTGTGATTTTATCTGTAATAGATACAATAAGCTTCTTGAGTCCCCAAGCTGCTCCGACCTCCACAAGAACCCATTGGCGGTCGATCGAGTACCGCGAGAGAAGAACCAAGAACTCATTGCACTCCCGAATTTTCGTGCGGATCGATTCAGGAATCGATTCACCACCGTGGATGTCTTTCTCGTCAAGGAACGTCTTAATATGGTTCGCTTTCCCGTGTTGTTCGATTAGATTAGACATTTGCCGAGCGATCCACTGATCCTTTGACGAGTGGCTGATGAAAACCAGATATAGAGACCGGGATAGTTTACGCTTCACAGGCTTCGTTCAGCTCAATCGCTACGATTATGATAGCTCAAGATGTTCGCCGGCCACCCAGTGCGCTAATTAGTAGATTGAAGGTTGCATCCCGAGACTCGCTAGCTATGATTCGGCGCGGGGCTGCGAGGCCAACGTCCCGTCTGGCCGTCATTCGCCCGCTTCGGCATGGCTGAGGGTGGGCTTTCTCGTTTTCAGATCAGCTCGATGCGGAAAACATAGCCGCCCGATGGGCTGTTGAGCGGCGGGAAGCCGGGGCGCTGATAGGCGGGATTGTCGATTGACCATCCTGGATGCTCGCCGGCGTCAACTCCGAAAAGCTGACCGTTATACACCGCGACGTCGTGAATGTCACAGGAGCCCGGCACGAACTCCACCACCTGAACGACCTGACCTGTCTTGACGTCGTACTTGACGAGGCCTGGAGTGTAACCCTCATAGCCGGTGGCGCCTTCCTTCTGATGTCCAGTCACCTGCCAGATGAAGCCGTCGTCATAGGCGATGCCGTGCAGCCGTTGGGAGAGGCCTGGCGCGCGCGTCGTCGGGAACATGTAATCGACCTCCCAAGTCTTGGGATCGATGCGGATCAGCGCATCAAGGCGATTGGCATCTATCCAGATTTTCCCGGCGTCAGCCTGCCCCGTCATGCCGTGGGTGGCGCCGCCATCGTCTTTGGGCCCGAATGGAATCTGTCGATGGCCGATCTGCTTGCCGTTCATGTCGGTCTGGAATATTCCATTAATCGGCGGGGTGGGGTGCTCTATCTCCGAGGCGCCATTGGCCCCGCTCCAGACATAACCGTTGGCGAAGCACATACCGCTGGTGTTCTTGGAGTTGGTCATCACCGTGTGGAGGAGCTTGCCGTTCCAGTCGATGAGCCAGGCAGCCTCCTGTTTGTTGTCGTGGCGCTGTTCCTGAACCCAGAAACCTCTCTTCCGATCGTGGTCGATGTCGATTGCATTGGGCCATCCGGGTGGCGTAAGAAACAGTTTGGTAGTCTTCGCCATCCTTTTTGGGATTTGCTTGCCGCGTGCGCTATTCCCCGCGCGACGGCCGAGTGCGTCGGTCCCTGGCTCCCGCGGCGCTGTCTCGGATGATTGCGCGACCGCCGAACTGGCGCCGAGGCTTGCGCACAGGCCAATACCGGCGCCAAGCAACTCTCTTCTACCTATTAGATTCCTCATTGGCGTTCTCCTTCTCTGACCCCTACCGTAGACGGATTAGCGCCGGGTGTCAACGTCTGGAGAAAAATCGCTCACCGCTGTGAATCAGCAACGACGCGGCCATGGCTTTTCGCCGGCCACCCAGTGCGCTAAGGGAACGATCGCTGAATTTACCTTCGAGTTCCCTCCATAAGGACCGATATGGCTAATGAGAGTCTGCTAAGACCATACCACCCGGACTATGACACGCCCCATGACAAAACGCAGCTTACTCGCCCTGTCGGTGGGCGTGTGTCTCATTGCGGCGCTAGTCTTGTGGAGTGAACAGGGCCGCAGGCGCACTGTTTTCGACCGTACCTACCGCATTGCGGCGGACCACTCACCACCGTATACTCTGCTGGGGCCCAATGGGTCGGTAACGGGCCTGTCCGTAGATATTCTGAATGAAGCCGCGCAGCGCCGTGGGATTCACCTGAAATGGGTCCCGGTGCACGCTACGATTGACGAGTCGATTAGTCGCGGGGTGGTGGATATTGGGCCTAACGTCTCCATAACTCCGGCGCGCCAAGCCCGCTTTCACCTTACGAGTGAGTGGCTGAGGAGCGCCATTTGCCTCGTCTCGCTCCGCGATTCGGGAATCCTGCGCCCTTCCGACCTGGCGAATCGAACCGTCGCCCGTTTGGATAATCCGATCATGGCTGCCGATATACATCTGTTCATCCCGCAAGCCTGGTCCATCCCAAAGAAGACTCGCGAAGAAATCGTTCGAGCCGTTTGCGCCGGTGAAGCCACCGCGGGTGTGGTGAACGCGAAATACCTGGACACGGCGCTGCTCAAGCGTCCCCAGGGATGTGAGACGGCTTCGTTGCGCGTGAACGTGCTCGCGGGCGCTGGCAACGGTCTCGCCATCATGTCCAGCCCCAGTTCCAGCGCCGCGGCCGATTTACTCTGCACAGAAATCTCCACCATGTCCGTGGATGGCGCGATGGGCGCAAGTCTCGAAAAGTGGGTTTCGTATTCAGCCGCGGAGATGCGATCGCGGGCTTCACTGCAGGAAGCGGAACGGCAAAGCCGGATATCCGGATACGGAATGGTATGTCTCTTGATAGTCGCCGGTGTTCTGCTGTGGCAAGTCCAGCGTGTTCGAGCCGCCCATGCCAAAGCGCGGTTGGCACAGGCGGCTGCTGAGAGAGCGAACTCGGCCAAGAGCGAGTTCCTGGCCAATATGAGTCATGAAATCCGCACCCCCATGAACGGGATCATCGGCATGACGGAGCTGGCCTTGGACACCGAGCTCGCTCCCGAGCAAGCCGAATACCTCGGATCGGTCAAGCAGAGCGCCTATTCTCTGCTCTCGATCCTGAACGACATTCTGGACTTTTCAAAAATCGAGGCTGGCAAGCTCGAGCTCGCGCCCGAGGACTTTTGCCTGCGCGATTGTATTGCCGATGCGTTACAACCGCTCGGCGCCCGGGCCGGCCAAAAAGGACTCGAGCTGGTTTGCCGCATCGCGCCGGAGCTTCCCGGTTCTCTGCGCGGAGACTCGGGACGGCTTCGCCAGATTCTCGTCAACCTGGTCGGCAACGCTGTTAAATTCACCGACCGGGGCGAAGTGGTGGTCTCCGTCAGCGCCGAGCATTCTACAGAGCGCGAGGTCCAGCTGAAGTTCTGCGTTTCGGATACCGGAATTGGTGTTCCGCCCGACAAACAGGGAGTAATCTTTGAGCCCTTCGAGCAAGCGGACGGATCCACCACCCGGCGATTTGGCGGCACCGGCCTGGGGTTGGCGATTTCAGCCAAGTTGGCCGGACTGATGCAAGGCCGCCTGTGGCTGGAGAGTCCCCGTGCCGGCTGGAAACCGTCCAGCCCGGCGAATTCCGATGGCGGCCCAGGGTCCGCATTCCATCTTACGGTGAGCTTCGGATTGAGCGAAACGCCCAAGCAGCCAAAGCCGCTGCCGGAATCGAACCTCTTGGCCGGTGTGCCCGTGCTGGTCGTGGACGATAACTCCGCCAGCAGGTCGGTCCTGTCGGAGATGCTGGCTCACTTACGGATGAAACCAATGTGCGTCGCAAGCGCGCGCCTCGCACTGGCGGCGCTCGACGCCGCGAAACGGGCTGGAGAACCGTTCCGGCTGGCGCTCATCGACCTGAACATGCCGGAGGTGGATGGGCTCGCTCTGGCCGAGAGCATTCGAAAAGATCCCGAGCTGCGGGGCGCCAGGATCGTGATCCTGACTTCGGCCGGCATACGTGGAGATGCGCCGCGATGCGCCAAAATAGGTATCGACGCCTACCTGATTAAACCTATCAAACAGTCCGAGCTCGTCCATACGATTACGGATTTATTGGCCGCCGAGCGCAGCGTCGTGAAGAGCCGGCCTGACCCATTGACTCGACCCTCCTCGGGAGAGCGCGCTGCCGGCTTGCGAATTCTGGTCGCCGAGGACAATGCCGTCAATCAGAAGCTGGCTTTGCGCTTGCTAGAAAAGCAAGGGCACTCCGTGGTTGTGGCCGGCGACGGCAGACAGGCGATCGTCCTGCTCGAGCAGCAGGCTTTCGATCTGATCCTGATGGACGTGCAGATGCCCAACATGGACGGCCTGGAAGCGACCGCCGCTATCAGGAAAAATGAGAAAGGCCGGGCCCGAATCCCCATCGTGGCCGTGACAGCTCACGCCATGAAAGGCGATCGCGAGCGCTGCCTGGCCGCCGGAATGGATGCCTACCTCTCCAAGCCGATTCGTGCAGCGGAGTTGAACGATACCATCGGGAAGCTCGCGCTCTCAACCGTGAAAATCCCTGCCGCGTGATCCAAATTTTCCCGGAACAAGCACTCCCGAAACTGCGTCTGAAGAACACATGAGGCGGGGTGTGTTCTTGCTGATCCTGGCTTCGGCCGGGGCCCAGACGAAGGAGATGGCGTGGCTCCAATGGGGCGGACCAAACCGGAATTTCCAAACTGAAGCGGCTGGCTTGGCCGACCACTGGCCGGCGGCCGGTCCACGCGTGCTGTGGAAGCGCGCGCTCGGTGAAGGCTACTCGTCGATACTGGTCGAAAATGGCGTGCTGTATACGATGTATGGCCGGCCGGGCGCCGAGGTCACTCTGGCCGCCAGCGCGGCCACGGGCAAGACTATCTGGGAACGCGCTAATCCAGTCCATTTCCAGAATGATGCGGCGGATCGCGGCAACGGCCCACATGCGACGCCGCTGATAGTGGGCGACAGGCTGTTCGCTGTTGGAGTAACCGGCCGGCTGGAATGCCTCGATAAGAAGTCGGGAAAACTGCTGTGGACGCACTCGCTGTGGGACGAGCAGAAGGGTTCGCGGTTGATATATGGCTACGCTTCGAGTCCGCTGGCCTATCGCGACATGGTGCTGCTGCCGGTGGGAGGCGGAGGTTCGGCTATGGCGGCGTTCCGCCAGGCGGACGGCGAGGTGATCTGGAAGAAGGACACTGCCGGCAACGCGTACTCCTCCCCGTTGCTCGTCAACGTGGATGGAATCGATCAGGTAGTGCAGCTTATGGCGTCATCGGTCTTCGCGGCCAATCCACTCAACGGAGATCTGGCGTGGTACGTGAAACATGAAGCGCCCTACGGACTCAATGTGTCCACACCGGTCTGGGGCCCTGGCAACCTGCTATTTGTCGCCACCGGCTATGGCGCCGGCAGCCGTGCGATCGAGGTCAAACGTTCCGGCAATTCACTCTCGGCCAAAGAGCTGTGGTACTCGAACCGCTTCGGCATCCATCACGGCAACGCCATCCGGCTGGGCGACACGCTGTACTTTTCCAGCGGCAACGGTCCGGCTCCGTTCACCGCGGTGGATATCCGGACAGGAAAAGTGTTGTGGCAGAATCGCGAGTTTCCGAAAGTCACGATGGTCTATGCGGATGGAAAGCTGATCGTGCTCGATGAAGACGGGAACCTGGCTCTGGCGCAAGTCTCGCCCCAAGGAGTGCGCACGCTGGCCAAAGCGCCGTTGCTGTCGAATAATGCCTGGACCCCGCCGACACTGTCGGGCACGAAACTCTATATTCGCGACCGCCGGTCGATGACAGCGGTAGAGCTAGGCCGCTAAAGCAGATTTCTTGCCCCTGTGGAACATGCTTTAGCTTGTTCGTAAACAAACAAGCTAAAAGCATTTTCCGCAGCCATGGAGCTGTTCGCGGCAAGGGGCGCCTTGTATTAACAACATCTGATTTCTTCTCCGCCTGCGACGAATTTCTTGTGGGGCAGGTTGGAAACCTGCCGCCGGTTGCCAACCGGCGCCTTCAAAACGCGCGTGACTACTCAAAGAGGCCGGGCTGCCTACGCCAGCAGCTCGCCGCGCAGCACGGTGACCGCCTGGCCGCCTAGCAGCACGCGATCGCCTTCCAAGCGCACTCGCACAACCCCGCCGCGCGCCGAAGCCTGATAAGCGACAAACTCCGCCTTGTTCAACCGCGCCCGCCAGAACGGACCCAGGCAGCAATGCGCCGAGCCGGTAACCGGGTCTTCGTTAATTCCCGACGCGGGCGCGAAGAAGCGCGAGACGAAATCGTAATCGGCGGCGCGGCTGGTGACGATCACGCCGCGAACCGGAATCTTCGCGAGCAGTGTGAAGTCAGGTTTCAGGCGCCGGAGTGTGTCTTCCGAATCGAGTTCCACAATGTAATCGAACGCATTCCTGCCGACGTATTTCGGGCTTGCTCCGAGCCCTTCGATAAGCCCGTCGGGCGCGGGGGCGGCCTCTTCCGGCTTGGCCGGAAAATCCATCTCGATCCAGTCTCCGCAGCGCCGCGCGGTGAGCAATCCGCTACGCGTGTAGAAGCGTGCCTGCTCGTCCGGCCGGAGACGGCCTTCTTCCCATAACGCGTGCGCGCTGGCCAGCGTGGCGTGGCCGCAGAGGTCCACTTCCACCGACGGCGTGAACCACCGCAACTGATAGCCGTCCCCTTGCGGCGTCAGGAACGCCGTTTCCGACAAGTTCATTTCGCGCGCCACCGATTGCATCCAGGATGCATCCCGCATCTCAGGCAGCACGCACACGGCTGCGGAATTTCCAGCAAAGGGCTTATCCGTGAAGGCGTCGACTTGGGTGATCGGTTGGGGCATTGCGAATAGCTGATTTATGTTACAGTCAGCCGCCCGCTCCGTAAAGATCCAATGAGTGAATGGCTATGCGACTATTCTCTAGCAGTAACCGTGATTTCCACGTGGGCTCCGGCGCCGGCCAACTTGGTCACTCCTACCGTTGTGCGAGCTGGCCGCGGCTCTTTGAAATAGGTCGTGTAGACCGCGTTCATTCGCGGGAAAAGTTCCATGTCGGTGAGGTAAACGTTTACCGTGACAGCGTTCGCAAATCCCATGTGCGCTTCCTTCAACACCAGCCCGATGTTCTCCAGGCATTGCTTGACTTCGGCCTCGAAGTTGTCGGAGATCTTGCCCGTCTTCGGATCCGAGCCCGTCTGGCCGGCGATATACAGCGTTCCGCCCGACAAGATACCGGCGCTGAAGGGACGTCCGGTCGGGAACTCCTTGGGTTGAATCACCTTCTTCTCCGCCAGAAGCGGGAGTGAAAACAGCAGACAAACCACGATAGTTCTTATGCGCATACGGGTTATGATAGCGCACGTGATCTATTCCTCTCGCAACGCCACCATGGGATCTATTCGTGTGGCACGCCGCGCCGGCACATAGGTGGCCACAAGCGCGATCGCAGCCAGGATGAGCGGGACTGCCGAGAAGGTCACCAGATCTGTTGCG
>Ga0210405_10004656_pt1 | contig 12803 bp, 9 predicted proteins | sample IncBWH11MmetaG_FD_155492 | JGI IMG/M metagenome (GOLD analysis project Ga0210405, IMG submission 155492) | Forest soil microbial communities from Barre Woods Harvard Forest LTER site, Petersham, Massachusetts, United States - Inc-BW-H-11-M | ecosystem: Environmental > Terrestrial > Soil >... | reverse complement strand
TATGCGGCAGTGCCGGCGCCAGCGAGCCCGAGCTCAGTTGCACGGTGCCGCTGAGCAGCGCCGTAATCGCGTCGCCGCCGCCCTTGAACACGACGTCGGAAAGTTTCGGCAAATTCTCGCGGATCTTCAGCAGCTCCAATTGCAGCTGCGCCGTGGTGCCGATCGGCGGCGTCGCGCAGTTGTACTGCTCGGGATTGCCGCGCGCGAGCGCGATGAAATCCCTCATAGTCTTCGCCGGCAATTCCGACTTGACCACGAACGTGTTCGGCGATGTCGCAAGCTCGCTCACCGCGACAAAATCCTTGTAGGGGTCGTAGGGCAGCTGATTGTAGAGCCCGTAATTCACCGAATAGGCATTGGTGGCGAGCAGGATGGTGTAGCCGTCCGGTTCGGCATGCGCCACGTATTCCATGCCGATATTACCGCCGGCGCCGCCGCGATTGTCGACGATGAAGGTCTTGCCGGTCGATTGCTCGAGCGCTGCGGTGACGAAGCGGCCGACAATGTCGGAAGGCCCGCCCGGCGTATTGGCGACCACGAACTTGACCGGACGGTCCGGATAGGCGGCGTAGGCCGAGCGCACGCGCAACACCGCCGGCGCGGCGATGCCGGCGGCAAGCGCGCCGGCGGCTTTGACGATGCCGCGACGCGACGGGCCCGATGCCTTGATGAGTTTCGTCATGGTGATCTCCTGATTTCGGGCCGGTGACGGCTTTGTTTTCTTCGCGGTTCACTCGCCGAGCGTGATGCCGGCGCCGTGAATGACCGTCGACCATTTGGTCTCTTCGCGATCGATGATGGCGGCGTGCTCTTCGGGCGTGGTCGATTCGGGCTCGCCGCCTTCGAGGATGATGCGCTTGCGCACCTCTTCGGTCGCCAGCGCGGCGCGCAATTCCTTGTTCAGCCGTTCGACGATCGGCCGCGGCGTGCCGGCCGGCGCCAGCAGGCCGTAATTCAACGTCGCGTCAAAACCCGGCAAGCCGGATTCGGCGAGCGTCGGCAGTTGCGGCATCAAGGTGGAGTGCTTGGCAGAGGTGACCGCCAGCGCGCGGATATAGCCGCCGTCGAGCGCGGCGCGCGACACCGGAATGGGATTGAAGCCGACCTTGACGAAGCCGCCCATCATGTCGGTGATCAGCGGGTTCGAGCCCTTCTCCGGAATCTGCTCGACCTTGACGCCGGCCTGCTGCGCGAACAGCACCGAGGCCAGGTAATTCACCGTGCCGATGCCTGGCGTGCCGACCTGATACGGCTCCTTCGCGCTCTTCATCAGGGCGATAAGCTCGGCGACGCTATGCACCGGCATATCCTTGTGCACCAGCAGCAACGCCGGCGCCGAGGCGATCAGGCCAAGCGGCGCAAAATCCTTGCGCGGATCGTAGCCGACGTTCTTGTACAGGTTCGGGCCGGTCGCCAAGGTCGAGGTATAGCCGAGGATGATGGTGTAGCCGTCCGGCGTGGCGTGGGCGACCTGGCGCGTGCCGACGGTGCCGCTGCCGCCGGCATTGCGGCTTTCGACGACGATTTGTTGGCCGAGCGCGATACTCATCTTGTCGGCCACCGAGCGCGCCATGATGTCGTTGGTGCCGCCGGGCGGCAGCGGGATGACGAGCGTGATCGGCCGGTTCGGATAATCGTCCGCCGCGAGCGGGCTGGACATTGCGAACGCGACGATCGCCGCCAGAACAGCCGCCGCCAGTCGCGCCAAAACACCCTCCCCGCTCAAAGCGTCCTCCACTTTTTTGTTGCAGCACCCGCCGGTGCCGGCCGATATATGTAGCCTACCCTTTGGCGCGCACGGTTGTCATGAGCCGTGTCACGCTGCCGCATCAACGCCGGTATGAGTGTCCGAGGTGACGTCATTGTTGGCCGAAGCGTTCGCGCTGCATCAAGCCGGCCGGCTGGCGGAGGCGGAACAGGCTTACAATCAGATTCTGGCAACGCGGCCCGACCATTTCGACAGCCTGCACCTCTTGGGTATCGTCTTTCATCAGCGCGGCGATCATGCGCAGGCGCTGCTGCACATAGACCGGGCGCTCAAGATAAATCCCAATAATATTCCCGCCCTGAACAATCGCGGCATCGCGCTCAGGGAGCTGAGGCGTTTCGAGGAAGCGCTGGCGAGCTACGACAGCGCGCTTGCGCTGTGGCCGGACTACGCCGAGGCGCTGTTGGGTCGGGGCCACACCCTCAAAGAGTTGAAGAGGTTCGAGGAAGCGTTGGCAAGCTACGACCGCACGCTTGCGCTGCGGCCGGATTGGGTCGACGCCCACGTCAATCGTGGCGACGTCTTGCATGAACTCAAGCAATTCGAGGAGGCGTTGGCGAGCTACGACCGCGCCCTTGGCATTCGTCAGGATTTTACCGAAGCGCACGCCAATCGTGGCAGCGCCTTGCATGCGCTCAAGCGGTTCGAGGAGGCGCTGGCAAGTTACGACCACGCACTGGCGCTGCGGCCGGACTATGCCGAGGCGCGCTACAATCGTGGCAACGTTTTGCATGCGCTCAAGCGCTTCGAAGAGGCGCTGGCAGACTACGAGCACGCACTCGCGCTGCGGCCGGACTACGTCGAGGCACTGGCCAATCGGGGCGTCACCCTCAATGACCTGAAGCGGTTCGAGGAGGCGCTGGCGAGCCACGACCGCGCGCTCGCCGTGCGGCCGGATTATGCCGACGCATTCGTCAATCGCGGCATCACCCTGTATGAGCTGAAACGGTTCGAGGCAGCGCTGGCGAGCTACGATCGCGCGCTCGCGCTGCGGCCGGACTATGCCCAGGCCCATTTCAACGAAGCCGTGTGCCGCATGTTGATCGGCGACTTCGATCGCGGCTGGCAAAAGCTCGAATGGGGATGGGAAACCGAGGATCTGAAAAACGCAAAGCGCACTTTCTCGCAGCCGCTGTGGCTCGGGTCGGATGAGATCGCGGGCAATACCATTCTGCTCCATGGCGTGCATGGCTTTGGCGACACGATTCAATTCTGCCGCTACGTGCCATGCGTCGCCGAGCGCGGTGCGCGCGTGATCCTGGAAATCCAAGAGCCGTTGCGCGACCTGATGGGCAAGCTGCCCGGTGCGGCGCAAATCGTGTCGCGGGGCGAACCGCTGCTCGATTTCGATCTGCATTGCCCGTTGCTCAGCCTGCCGCTGGCGTTCGGAACCCGACTCGCGACCATACCCGCGCAAACGCCCTATCTGCGCGCATTGCCCCAGGCAGTGATGGATTGGAACGCCCGGTTGGGGCCTCGACAGCGACCCAGGATCGGCCTCGCCTGGTCGGGCCGGCCGGAGCACAATAACGATCGCAATCGATCGATGCGGCTCAGCACGCTGTTGTCGCCTTTGGCCGGTTTCGAAGCGGCCTATGTCAGCTTGCAGCGCGAGGTGCGCGAAGACGACGCACCGGTGCTGCAATGCCACAGCGACATTCTTCATTTCGGCGAGGAGCTGAAGAGCTACGCCGACACCGCGGCGCTGATCGCGAATCTGGACCTTGTCATCTCCGTCGACACCAGCGTGGCCCACCTCGCCGGTGCGCTGGCAAAACCGGTCTGGATCTTGCTGCCGTTCATCCCCGACTGGCGCTGGCTGCTCGATCGCGACGACAGTCCGTGGTACCCGACGGCACGCCTGTTTCGTCAGGATGAGACGCGCACATGGGATAACGTCATGGCGCGCGTTCATGCTGCTTTGGATACTTGCTTACGCCGGAGAGAATTCTCATGAAAAAGCCAATGCTGGCGCTGGCCGCCGCGTTCTGCCTGATCGCGACCGCAAAACCCGCGCCGGCGCAGGACTGGCCGGCGCAGCCGATCCATATCGTCGTGTCGTTCGGCCCTGGCGGCGGCGCCGACATCATCGGCCGCATCCTCGCCGACGCCATGCAGGAGCGTCTGGGCAAGCCGGTGATCGTCGAGAACAAGCCAGGCGCCGGCGGCATTCTCGGCAATGAATTGGTCGCCCACGCCAACCCCAACGGCTACACGCTCGGCATCATGACCGCAGGCCAGATCATCGCCGCAGTGACGCGCAAGGACATGCCATACGACACCGCCACGCTGACGCCGGTGGCACAGGTTGCAAGTGCGAGCCTTTTGATCGTGACGCGGCCGGATTTTCCCGCCAATACCATGAAAGAGCTGGTCGACGCCGCCAAAGCCGATCCGGGCAAGATCGTGTTCGCCAGCCCCGGCTTTGCCGCCACCCAGCATTTTGCCGGCGAATTGTTCAAGCAGATCGCCGGCGTGAATTTGCTCCACGTGCCGTTCCGCTCTTCGCCCGAAGCCATCAACGCCGTGCTCGGCAAGCACGCCGACGTGCTGTTCGATACGGTCTCGGCGCTGCTCGGCCAGGTGCAGTCCGGCGCGCTCAAAGCACTGGCGGTGACCGGCAAGGACCGCTTTCCCGCGGTGCCGAACATCCCCGCGGCGAGCGAATCCGGCGTGCTGCCGGGCTACGATGTGACGACGTGGTATGGCGTGTTCGGTCCGCCGGGCGTTCCGGCCCCGGTCGTCGCCAAGCTGAACAAGACGCTCATCGACATCATCGCCGACGACAAGGTGCGCGAGCGCCTGGTCACGGTCGGCGTGGTGGTCAAAGGCTCGACGGCGGCGGAGTTCGGCACGTTCATGGCGAGCGAGTACAAGCGCTGGAACGCCGTGCGCGAGGCCGCGGGTATTGCGCAGCAATAGCCGCGAGTCAGCGGACCCCCACCTATCCTCCCCCTTCCAGGGGGAGGAAGAGCGAGCGGCTTGCCCTTTCCTCCCCCTGAAAGGGGGAGGATCAAGGAGGGGGTCGCGGGCCGCAATCGCAGACCTAAAAATCCTATCGCCTCCCTCAATGCATCTTCACCGGACCGCCCTCAGCTATCGAACGGATGATCGCCTCAAACGCGCCGACCACATCGAGCATCTCGACAGTAGAGACCGGGAACGGCTTGCCGGTCTCGACGCTCTCGGCGAACGCCTCAAGCAAAACCGCAAGCGAATCGACTTGCGGAAATGTCAGCGTCTCGGGTTTTTCGCCGATGCGCGCCAGCGTGAGTGTCGTCTCGTCACGGACTTCCGCCGCGCCCTTGTTGCCGAACACGTGGACGCGCCATAACATCGGCGCGGCGCGCACGGTGGCGAGAAGCCCGGTGGCGCCGCTTTCGAACTGCAGCAAAACCGCGGCGACGTCGCGCGGGTCAGGCGGTGGCTTGCGCGAGAAAACCTTGGCATCCACTGCGGCGATGGGGCCGGCGAGATTGACGAAGGCATCGATGAGATGCAGCCCGGCGCCGGTCATGCCGCCGCCCGGCGATTCGCGCGGATCGTCGCGCCAGCCGCCTTTGACGCGGACGGAATGCTCGTTGGAGTAATGGCCTTCGACGTGCAGCACGTCGCCGATCGCGCCATCGGCGACGATGCGCTTGAGCTCGCGCATCGAGGCAAAGCAGCGCTTGTTGTTGCCCAGCCCGAACACGATTTTGGCGTTGGTGATTGCGGCGACCGCCCGCTCGGCTTCCGCACGCGTCAGCGCCAGCGGCTTCTCGCACCACACCGGCTTGCCCGCCGCCGCCACCGCGCCGATCTGGTCGACGTGCAGGGAATGCGGCGTCGCCAGGAACACCGCATGCACGCGTGGATCGGCGACGGCATCGGAAAATTCCGTGCCCAACTCGAAACCGTGGGTCTTGGCGAAATCGGCGACCAGCTCGGGCTCTTTGCTAACGCCGCGAATGAAGCGCAGGCGTTTGCTCTTGCCCTGTACCGCTTCGACGATCGATTTGCCCCAGCGTCCGAGGCCGATGACGGCGGCGTCGATCATCGGGCGGCGCGATGGGCGGACTGCGGAGAGGAGCGCATCGCACATTCTAGGCATGCCCGAAATGCCGCTTCAAGCTGCGGCACGCGGCTCCTATGATGGACGCAGAAAACAGCGCGGCAAAGACTACGCGCGAAACAACGTGGATCTTGGGAGAAGCGTCATGGATCGTCGTGCATTCCTGCAATCCGGCTCGTTGGCGGCCGCCGCCGGTGCCGCAATCGCCAACGTCGTCACACCCGCCGCGGCCGAGACGCCCGGCGCCGGCACCGCGGCGCACGCCCGCGACTGGTCGAACCGCCGGCCGAAAGGCGAACCGGTGGTCAAGCGCTTCGACGAGCAGCGCTGGGTGCTCGACAACGTCATTCAGGCCAATGGCATCGACTGGGATCAGGGCCGCACCGCCGCGACGCTCCGCGGCCTCGGACCGGGCGCCGCGCCGGACATGGACGAATTGCGCAAGCGCGTGAAACGGCTGGTCGATATCTGCCCGGCATTCGAAGCGCTCGCCGCCAAGCGCGAAGCGACGGCCAAGGCGGCCGAGCAAGCCGGCGACAAAATCGCGGCCCGCGACAGCTATTTCATGGCCGCCAATTATTGGGCCTCGGCGATGTGGACCATCGACGAGGTCAACCAGAAGCTCACGAGCTTGAACGACAAGAAGCGCGCCGCATTCGACAAATATACCGCGCTCGCCGACCATCACATCGAATGGGTCGAGCTGCCCTATCGCGGCAAATCGCTGCCGGCGATTTTTCATCTGCCGCCCAACTACCAAAGCGGCGCCAAGGTGCCGGTGATCGTGGTCGTCTCGGGCATGGATGGCTACAAGGAACGCTCGGTGGCGCTTTACAAGGACTCCTGGATGGAGCGCGGCTATGCGGTGCTGGCGTTCGAGGGCCCCGGCTACTGGGAGCCGCCGCTGCGCGGCATTTATGTCGACGTGCCGGGCTGGGCGGAAGCCGCCAAGACCGTCGCCGATTGGCTGGCGAAGCGCCCGGAAGTCGACGCCGGCAAGATCGGCATGACCGGCGTCAGCTACGGCTCGTTCTTCACCGCGATCATGATGGCGGCGGACTCCCGCTTCAAAGCCTGCGCGGTGAGCGGCACCTGTTACGAGCCGGGCGGCGAAACCATCTTCAATCGCGCCTCGCCGACCTTCAAGAAGCGCTTCATGTTCATGTCCGGCATCACCGACGAGCGCGAGTTCGACGAGTTCCGCAAGACCATCGACTGGAACGGCTACGCGCAGAAAGTCAAAGGCGCCTATCTGGTCGCCTGCGGCGAATACGACCAGCTCTGTCCGCTCGAATACACGGAAAGCTTCATGAAGGCCCTGGGCGGGCCGAAGCAGCTTCTGGTCTATGAAGGCGGCAATCACAGCATCGCCTTGACCGCGGCGACGCAGAACGGGCCGGAGCCGCGGCAGTACCAGGCCGAGTGGATCGCGGCGCGGCTCGAGGGCAAGCCGTTCGCGAGCGAGCGCTGGTTCGTCGAGACGAACGGCAATGTGGTCAAAGCGGCGATGGCTTGAACCATGCGCACACTTGTCATTGTGATAGCCATGCTCGCCGGAACCACGACCGCCCACGCCGCCGAGATCGATGCTTTCATCTCGACCGCGCTCAAGACCGTCACCGACGAAGTCATTCCGCCGTTCGAGCGCGCCGGCGGCCACAGCGTTCGCGCGCTCTACGCGCCGCCCGGCGCTTTGCTCAAGCATTTCGCAGCCGGCGAGCCCGCGGATATTTTCCTCACCGGCCGCGAGGCGATCGACCAGTTGATCGGCGAAGGCAAGATCGTGCCCGGCCGCGTCGATCTCGCCACCACCGGCATCGGCATCTGCGTGCGCAAGGGCGCGCCGAAGCCGGACGTGTCGACGCCGGACGCCTTCAAGCGCGCCATGCTGGCGGCAAAAACCGCGGGCTACGCCTCTCCCGCCGGCGGCAGCATCGTCGGCCCGCATATTCAGAAAATATTCCAAAAACTCGGCATCGCCGAGCAGATGGCGCCGAAATCAAAACTCTCCGCCGGCGGCCCAAACGGCCGGGTCAGCGTGCTGGTGGCGAGCGGCGAAGCCGAGATCGGATTGCAGCAGGTGACCGAGCTTTTGTCGAACCCCGACGTCGAGGTGATCGGCATGCTGCCCGGAGACTTGCAGCAGATCACGATGTATTCCGCCGGCATCACCACCAGCGCCAAACAACCCGACGCGGCGCGGGCATTGATCCAGGCCTTCACCGCGCCGTCGGCGAAGCCGATCTTCAAAGCCAAGGGGCTCGATCCGCTATGACGCCAAGACCATTCATGCGCGCGCTTGCGCTTATTGCGACGCTGATTGTCGCCACCAATTCGGCGCAAGCGGCGGAGATCCATGCGCTGATCACAACCGCCATGAAGGCGGCCATCGACGACCTCGTGCCAAAGTTCGAACGCGAAACCGGGAACACGGTCGCCGTGAGTTTTGGCCCGTCCGGCGGCATTTCCCGCCGCTTCATCGGCGGCGAGCCGGCCGACGTGATTATCATCGACAGCGGCGCGCTCGACGACCTCATCCGGCAAGGCAAAGTCTTGCCCGGCCCGACCCGTATCGCGAGCACCGGCATCGGTATCTGTGTCCGCAAGGGCGCGCCCAGGCCGGATGTCTCGACACCCGAAGCACTCAAACGCGCCTTGCTGGCGGCAAAATCCATCGCTCATACCGCGCCTGCGGGCGGCGGCATCACGGCCGCCCATATCATGAAGCTGTTCGAGCGGCTCGGCATCGCCGCGGAGGTCACACCCAAAGTAAAACTCGCCGCGGGCGGACCCAACGGCCGCGTCAGTGTCTTGGTGTCGAGCGGCGAAGCCGAGATCGGCCTGCAACAGGTCTCCGAGCTGATGTCGAACCCCGACGTGGACGTGATCGGCATGCTGCCCGCGGAGTTGCAGCAGATCACGACCTATTCCGCCGGCGTCACCGCGAGCGCCAAGGAACCCGAAGCGGCGAAAGCACTGATCAAAGCCCTGACCGCGCCGGCCGCGGCGCCGGTCTTCAAGGCCAGAGGGCTTGATCTGCACTAGGGCGGACAAGCGCAGCGCAAAACGCTGTAGCTTCTTGACGGTGCATGTCTTCTTGACGGTAGATGTCATGGCCAAGCGCCCTCGCCTCGCGGCGCTCCTTTGCACCCGAGTCTTCGTCATGCGCGATCGCAAGCCGATCGCGCGCCAGCAAAATACGGTCACGTCAAACGCGAAAGCGGCTTGGGATAAAAGAAAGCCAGGGGTGGGGCCTGGCTTTCGTCTTCGCTTACGCCGGTTTCGTCGTTTCGTAGTTTCGTAGCCCGGATTGAGCGCAGCGAAATCCGGGAACGAAGGTTCGGTTCCATCGCCGCTCCCGGGTTTCGCTCTGCTCAACCCGGGCTACAAACAAAAACGAAGGAAGCGGAACGCCGGCAAACGCAGGGTCACAACCGCCGCATCTTGCGATGCGGCGCGCGCTCTTTTGGAGCGCGCACGCTTGACGGCGTTCCACCACGGCTCTCACCTCAGGGAATTATTCCATCCCCAAGGCTCAGCTTCAGGCCAGGCTTCCTGGGACGTGGTCTGAACGGGCGTTACCCGCCTTCGCCTGTCCCAGTCCAGGGAAGCACCTCCCACCCCGGTCGTAATGCCGGGAGACATGATGCCCAAGCCGCCCGGGAGCAGGCTGCAAACCCACCCGCGGGCACCGCCCTCGCTCCCATGACGCGGTGTGCCTCCGCGCCATGTCCTTCACGGAGCGAGGATTGTGATGTAACTGTAATAGGGACGAATGTCAAGAGCGCGTCCCTGAAAAAGGTACACCGAAGTTTGATCTCTCACCACAAGGTCCGCTTTAGTCCGCCCCTGAAAGCGGACATTCGTGTTCATCATCGACAGCCTTGGACCGTAATCGCATTAGCTTTGGTGCAAAGCGTCCTCCCGAGCCGGAAGCCGGAGCGACTGTCCCGGCTGTCGTCCGTGTCCGCTACGCGGGCGCCGGCGGACCGGAAGTCCTGCGGATTGCCGTTCCAGGCGCCCCCGCGAGCCACACGCTGATTGCATTTACCAGCTATCCACGCCTTACCGTCGATGGGTGCTCCATTGTAATCGTCGTGAAAGCAATCCTGTACCCACTGCCACACGTTGCCGACCATATCGGAGAGACCGAACGCATTCCGCTTGAACGATCCGACTGGCGAGGTCTGCCGGTCGGCCCACTCGCCATCGCAACCGGTACAATTCCCTTTGCCGATCTCGTCGCCCCAGAAATATGCCGTCGTGCTGCCAGCACGCGCCGCGTATTCCCATTCCGCCTCGGAGAGCAGACGGTAGGGCCGGCCCGTCATCTTGACTAACCACGTCACATATTGCTGGGCCTCCTTCCAACTGACATTGATGACTGGTCTTGTTCCCCGTCCGAAACCACCGTCACTAACCTCCTCGGAGCACCCCTTCACTCTGGCGCAAGCGTCCCAGTCGGCGAACGTCACATCGTACCTGGATATGGCAAACGACGTAGCAATCGTGACTCGGTGCTGTGGGCCTTCATTCTTGTCGCGGCCATCTTCGGTCACGGGCGATCCCATCGTGAAGCTGCCCGCTGGAATGACGATCATTTCGGGACAATCTTTGGCGCATTCACGAAAGCTCTCGAGCGGCGTCAGCTCCTGCTCGTGTTCGGGCGTGAGAGGCGTCATATTCGCGAGCTTGTAGGGCCACATATACCAGAACGAATTCCACTGCTCGTGGATATACGCCTGATTGATCCAGATAATGAGCCCCGCGATCACGCCGAGCAAAAGCACGTAAACGAGCCCCCGCGTGCGCCGCGCTCGGCCCTTTGCGGCCGCCTCCGCGCTCCGACATGCCACAAGATACTTGCGATCCGTTGGCCCGAGATTTGCTGCAAGGTCCGGTCGATCCAGCAGCCGCTCCGCAGCTTCCAGTCGGCCGGTCGAGTGAGTGAGCCAGGCGGCGATCTTGCCGTTTGCAGTCCAATCCCGAGACGCACGCTTGACACCATCCATAACGCCGAGCAGCACGGCGTCTTCTGCCAGCCAATCTTGCAGAAGGCTCCATTGCCGCAGCAGCGCCTCGTGCGCGGGCTCGATCGTCTTTTCGCCTGTGTTGCTGTCAACGTCGGTGACGAGAAGGCGTTGTTCGATGAAATGCTCGATCAGTGGCAGAGCCTCAACGGGGATTTCCGAGAGCCGCGCAATGCGGCGGCGGGGTGCGCCAGTCTCGGGGTCAACGTCGGCAAGCCATGGAATCAGGCTGCGACGAAGCAGGCTCAGACGCGTTAGGCGGTCCTTCGATATCGCCGGGTCCAAGTCCGCCGCCTCAAAGGCGCGCTCGACGGCCGCATTGATCGACCCTTTCACCCGTCCGAGCTCGTTGTAATGCGATAGCTTGAGACGACCCCCAGCGTGATACTCGCCATACAGCCGCTCCAGCGTGAAGGCGAGCAACGGCAGCGCATCCTTCGCACCATCGGCTTCGATGTCGACGAGCAACGCGTCGACAAGGCCGTCCTCGATTTTGAGAGCGCGTGCGGTTCCATCCAGAAGCCGCGCCGGTCCCTTGATCACGTCCGCATACGAACCTTTCGGCATGGGCGGCAGGCTGAGAATTTGCTTGCGCACACCTTCCAGTTCCTTGGCGAGTTGAAGACGTTCGTAGTTGTCGGAGCGGATTGCAAAAACGGCGATGACCGCAGGCGCATCTTCTTTGAGCAGGTCGCAAAGCAAGGTTAAGAAGGGGGCGGCTTCGTTTTGCCCTTCTGCCAGGAACAACTCCTCACCCTGATCGATCAATAGGATCAACGCCGGCCCCTTTGGTTGGGCGCAGGTGTCCAGTGCGATCGGCGTTGCTTTGTCGGCAAGCTCTTGCAGAAAGGGCCTGAGCTTTGCGGCGCCACCTTGGATGGCCGCTCGTAGATCGGCACGCGGCACTGCGAACCGAACAAGTTCACACGCGCCTTCGAGCGCGCGCAGGAGGCCAGTCTCTCCAGTGATTGCGGCCCGCCCTGGGCGAATGATCCCCAATGGCAGGAAGTTCCGGTCGTCGCGTGCGAGTCGCGGAAAGAGCCCCGCGCGTAGGAACGACGATTTACCGGCGCCCGATGCGCCAAGGATGGCGAGCAGACGTGGCGGCACTCCATTCCGCAAGCCGCGCAACATATCCAGGGCCTCGATAATCGCAGCGTCGCGACCGAAAAAGATGCCGGCATCGTCGGCCGCGAGCGGCCTCAAGCCACGATAGGGTGGGCGATTCGGGTCACCTTCCGGCGGCCAGGGGAAGAAGCTCGAATCCAGGCCGGCACGCTGCAATCCAGCCTTGAGCCGACCGAGAGCTTCAGCCGAGAAGGTAACATACGCCTCCTTGCCGGTGATCGGCATCAATACCCGAAGCTTCAGGTGATCGGTGCCGGAGCAGAGCCGCACGATCTGCCAGGTGCCGGTGAGACTCATCGGCAGATCGGTAACTGGAATTTCTTCGACAAGCAGGCCGAACAGCCGCTTGTTAAGCCTGCATGCAAGGTTTAATTCCCTGAGGCACCAGCCCGAGGCAAGCCAGTCCCGCGAGATAAGGAATAGCACCGCCTCGCAGCGCGAAGCCGCATCGTTAAGGGCGCGCTCCCACCGCTCTCCGGCCGCTATGCCGCGCTCAGGATCGACATCAAGGAAAACGTCCTCCCAGCCTTCACGCTTCAACCAATCGCGCAGCGCGACTGCTTCGATATTGTTAGCGCTCGAATGGCTTAAGAAAATACGCGACACAGCGCTCTCCGCGGAGAATCCACACCGAGCGTAGAAAACGGCCGCTGAATGTTATAGCGGACCGAAATAATTTAAAACCGTTCACACAGCCCGTAGATGGGGTAACGGGCCGGCGGCGGAGTAGCCGGACAGGCGGTCGTCCCTCACAGTGATGGTGTAGCGGAGTCAGGCGCGAACCTGCTCCAAGCATCAAGGAGGGACGACCATGGACCATTAT
>Ga0210405_10004655_pt1 | contig 12803 bp, 7 predicted proteins | sample IncBWH11MmetaG_FD_155492 | JGI IMG/M metagenome (GOLD analysis project Ga0210405, IMG submission 155492) | Forest soil microbial communities from Barre Woods Harvard Forest LTER site, Petersham, Massachusetts, United States - Inc-BW-H-11-M | ecosystem: Environmental > Terrestrial > Soil >... | reverse complement strand
GATTCTCAGCCGAAACTCCCAAGGTGAACTTATCGCCGAAGCTTTTCGTCACGCGAACGGAAGGGATGCGCTCCCAGGTAAAGCCGACCACGTATTGCGGGTCGATCATCTGTGGCAAAGCTTCCCCACGGTTCGCGATGCCTTTCTTGTTTTCTGTGGCAAGCGTCCACATCTGCCCCGCCGTGAACGTCCATCCGTTGTCAAACGCCGCCTGGCCCCAGCCTTGGCGCATCCGGAGAACGTATGAGTTACTCTCGCGATTGTTCGAGGTTGTACCGGCGCCGAGGAAGTCGGTTTCAACGTAGCCAGTTACCTTGGCGCTTCCGACCTTCGACTCCAGCAGCAAGCTGAGCCGCGACTGCCGCGCAGTGAAGTTCATTTCGGTCACTTTGCTCAGTGAGTTGCCAGGATACGGAATGCCGGAAAACTGAGTGTTGATGTCGCCGCTTATTGCCCGTTGGCGGTTAACTGTAGCTGCTTCAATAAATCCGCCGGGGGTGATGCTGATCCCCTTATAGCGAATCGTCGTCGGCCCTTTTTCTTCCTGTTGCCCGCTGGTCGCCAGCGCCGAGGAGTTCACAACGGCCGCATTACTCGCAGCGATATTGGCCACGGTCGAATTCAGCGCCGTCGCCGTGGACTTCACTTCCGTCGACGTCGTCACCGCTTCCACGGCCTTGGTGTTCGCTTCTGCCGCGCGCGCGTTGGCAGACGCCGCCGCTTCCCGTGCTTCTTCGATCTGGCGGTCGCGCTTCGAGAGCTCTTCCTTCAGCATCTGAAGTTGTTCCTGCTGCGCCTGCAGCGCCTGGCGCAACTCTTCCATTTGCGCCGCGAGTTCCGCGTTGGTCTTGGTTGCAGCATTTGCCGCCGCAGGTTTCGCGGGCGTTGCCGCCGCTTCTTTCGGTGCATCCTTCGGCGAATCTTTTGGTGTGTCTTTCGGTGAATCAGCGAAGGCTGTTCCGGTCAACAGGAACAGCGATAGTGCGAGTGATGCGATTTTTCTCATTGCCTCTCTCTTTTTTTGCAGCAGATTTCGAACGCAATTCCGGGAAATGCATACCACCCCGTTTGGGACGTTATGTGGGGACTCTTACGGCTATATCAATCCAACATGAATAGTCTGTAACAATCACTCCAACCATCTACATATCCCGTTTATTTACAGTATTTTATGGTTTGTTAAAGAACATTTCCAACATCGGAAGAGTCGCCTACTTTTGCAGGCTGGATGGAGATAAGGGTCGACCGGCAGCCCAAAAAAACCAAACAAAAACGTCAATCGCCACAGTCTGAAAGAGAAGTAACGAAATTGCTTTTTAGAATCCGGGATGAATATTCGCGCTCAGCGGTGTTCGCCCATCTGATACGCCAACAGGATCTGCGTCAGACGGTATTGGTATTTCGCGTCGGTATCTTGCAAGTCCGCGTCGGTCTTCTGAAGTTCCGCCTGACTGAATTCGACGATCGAGCTCAAGCCTAACTTGTAGCGGGCCTGCGCCAGTTCCAGCGCCAGATTCGCCTGTTCCAGGAGTTGCTGCGTCACCGACAGCCGCGCATACGCTTTTTGCGTATCCAGCCAGCTGTTGCGCACGTCCCGCGCGAGGTTGTCCTCCAGATCCTGCAGCTTCTTGCGCTTCATTTCCGTTTCCAGGTCGGCGCTCTTGGCCCGCGCGTTGAATAGGAAGCCGTTGAATACGGGAATGTTGATATTCACCCCCACTCCGCCGTACCAGCTTGGAATATTATCGTCGCGCGCCGGGGCCTGACCCACAACCCCTGAGGCATTCACGGTTGGCCGCCAAAGATCGTGTTCCGAGCGGCCGAATTTTTCCGCGGCGGTCACTTCATTCTGCATGGCCTGGATTTCCGGCCTCAATTGCATGGCTTTCTGAATCAGATGGGTCGCATCCAGCTGAGGCGGGGCCGATGGCTGCTGATCCGGCTCAACCGGCCTGAAATTCTGGCGGTCCGGGTATCCGAGAATTGCGGAGAGGGTGGATAGAGAAGCTTCATAATTGTTATTCGATTCGAGCAATAGCAACTTCGCGCGCGCCAGGTCCACCTTGCTGAAGCTCAAATCCAAGTCCGAGCGAAGTTTCGCGTCGGTCAGCGCTTGCACCTGGTCCACGAGCGTCTGCCGCGTTTTCACCGTATCCTCCGCCACCTGTAGCAGCGCATGCGTCTCCAACGTGTTATAGAACGCTTCATCAACCGCAAGGATAACGTCCTGCTGCGTCGCGAGAGCATTCTGGTCTTCCGCTTTGGCGTGGAACTGCGAGCTGGACACGAGGTTGGTAGTATGGCCAAAGTCGGTAATCAGTTGATTGACCGTCGCGCCCGCCGCCGCTCTGGGAAACAGAATGGGATTATTCAGATATCCAGCCGCGATTCTCGATCCGGGATTGGAATCCACGCCGGTTACGCTCAGGTTCACTTCCGGCATCAGTGCTGACCGCGCTTCGCGCACAAATTCCCGCGCCTGCAACGCGCGCAATTTCCCCACGGTAATCTGTGGGTTTTTCCGCACGCCGATGGCCTCGGCTTCCTGAATCGTCAGCAATTTCTCATCGGGGCTCGCCGCAGCCGAAACCGCCGCTGGAACACGGCGCTGTTCTTGCGCCGCCCCGCACCTGCCCAGCAGAGCGGACATCAGCACCAGACACATTGCCGCCTTCACGATGCCACCTCCACTGTCTCCGTGCGTTTTCTTCCGTGGATCAGCAGATATACGGCCGGCACAAGAAAGACCGTCACGGCCACGGAGACTGCCAAGCCCCCGATGACCGCGCGGGCCAGCGGCGCGTACTGTTCGCTTCCCGCTTCCACGCCCAACGCCATTGGGATCAGGCCAAGCAATGTCGCCAGCGAAGTCATCAGAATCGGCCGCAGCCTCACTTTGCACGCTTCCACCACCGCCTGTTGCAGGCCCATTCCGCGTTCATGCAAAATGCCGGAAAACTCCACGATCAAGATGCTGTTGGATACCACAATTCCGGTCATCATGATCACCCCCATCAGGGACATGATGTTCAGAGTCGTGTGAGTCAGAAACAGGATAAGTACCACTCCGGTCAGGCCAGGTGGAATCGCTGTCAAAATGATGAACGGATCGATGAACGACCGGAATTGTGCCATCAGAATCAGGTACACCAGAATCACCGACAGCATCAGCCCCACCCCAAACCGGAAAAACGACTCATTCATTCCCACCACCGCGCCCTGTACCCTCACGCGGGTGTTCTTCGGGAGTCTCAGCTCGCCGACCAGTTTGCTTACTTCCGCGTTCACCTTGCTCAAATCCTCGGTCTTCGGCATCACAAAAACATCGATCACGCGTCTCAGTTGGTAATGATCCACTTCGGTTGGCGTATTCATCGGCACAATCCTAGCCACGGATTGCAGCGGGGTGTAGGACTTGGACGCAGTCGCCCGCAGCGGAATGTTGCGAAAGTCTGACATGGTCATCGATCCCACTTTTTCGTTCGAGTACTGCACCGTCAGCATGTAGTTGTTTCCCGTCTTCGGATCGATCCAGTAACTGGGGGCGATCATCCCGTTCGAGGTCAGTGCGGTGATGACGTTGTCCACCACGTCTCTGGGTGTCAGTCCGAGCAGGCTGGCTTGCTCGCGGTCAATGTTGAGTTCGAGTCCCGGGTAGTCGATGTCCTGGGGGACCAAGACGTCGCTTACGTTTTTGGACGCTTTCAGCTCCAGCGCCATCTTCTGTGCGATTCCATACGCTTCTCCGAGATCGCTGTCGCTCACTTGAATGTCCAACGGCGCGGGGAGCCCCTGGTTCACAACGGAATCCACCAGTCCGCCGGCTTGAAAATAGGCGCTTACCTGTGGCAAGTCGTTCGCCAGTTTGCGTCGCACACGTTCCATGTATTCGTAGCTTCCCACTCTGTGATCTTCCTTCAGGCTGACCTGCACAAACGCGGTGTGCATCGCGGAATTGCTGGTGTAAATCGCCGATAGGTCAGGTGTGATGCCGATGTTGGAAACAATCATGTCCAGGTCGCGGCCGGGGATCACCGCCCGGATTTCCCTCTCCACATCGGCCACATACTTATCGGAAACTTCCAGCCGAGTGCCCGTCGGCATTTTCAGATCGATCACGAACTGCCCCGGGTCCGTTCTGGGGAAATACGCCCGGCCAACGAAGGGGAAAACGCCCGCAATCAACAGAACGATTCCGCCCAGGATGAAAACCGCAGTTCGTCCCGGCCTCACCAGCGCTTGCGTCACCTTCCGCTCATAAAAAAGAAGCAGCTTTTGAAAGCTCGCGTTGAACCGGTGCACCACATGCCCCAGGAATCCTCTGGGGTTTTCATTAGCCGCTTCTCCGTGCGAGTCCAGCCGGATGAAGTTCGCGCAGTACAGCGGCACAACGGTCATCGCGAAGATATACGACGCAAAAATCGACAGAACTACGCCCAGCGCCAGATCGATGAACAGATATCGGCTGACTCCATAGAAAAAAGTTACCGGGAAGAACACGATGGACGTAGTGGACGTCGCGGCCAGCACCGCCAGCGCCACTTCCATTCCTCCCTTTTCCGCCGCTTCGCGCGGCGCGGCCCCGTTTTCCATGAACCGGAAGATGTTTTCCAGCACGACGACCGAATCATCGATCAAACGTGAAAACGCCAGCGCCAATCCGCCCAGCAACATCGTGTTGATGGATCCGCCCATGCCATTCATCACCAGAAAACAGGTCAGCGCGGAGAGAGGGATCGACAATAGCACCGCAAAGGTCGCTCGCGGGCTCCCCAGAAACAGCAGAATCATCAGCCCGGTGAGCACCAGTCCAATGCCGCCCTCTTTCAGCAAATTCTTTACCGCGGTCTTCACGAATACGGACTGGTCAAACACCACAGCCGTTTTCAGCACGTTGGGAATATCCACCAGGTGTTTCGTGGATTCTTTCACGCCGTTCACGATCGCGATGGTGTTGCTGTCTCCTCCCTGTTTCAACACCGGGATATACACCGATTTTTGCCCGTCAATCCGCACAATGTTTGTCTGAATGGCCCCGGCGTCCTCGGCTTTTCCGATGTCCGCCACCAACACGGAGCCCAGGCCCACGGTTTTAAGCGGAATCTTGTTCACATCGTCGGGCGTCGGCACCTGGCTGTTTGCATAAATGTTGTAATCCCGGTTGCCGATGCGCACGTCGCCGGCCGGCAGGATCAGGTTGGAATTGTTGACCGCATCTACCACGTCCATCAGGCTCAGTTGATGGGCTTCGAGCTTCACGGGGTCCACGAACACCTGGATTTGCCGATAGGTTCCTCCAAACGGTTGTGGCACTGATGCGCCTTGCACGTTGGCCACCTGGTTTCTCACCTGGAACTGCGCCAGATCTTTTAACTGCGTTTCGTTCAGTCCTTTGCCTTCGAGCGTGATCAAGCAGACTGGTAAACTCGACGCGTCGAATTTCAGGACCACCGGCGGTAAAGTGCCGGGCGGCAAGCGCCGAAGGTCGGCCATGGCCAGGTTGGCGATATTGCTTAAGGCGGCGTTGGCATCGGTGCCCGGCTTGAAATAAATTTTCACCAGGCTCACGCCCGTCAGCGATCGCGATTCGATGTGATCGATGTTGCTGCCCAGCGTGAAGAATCGTTCAAACGTGTTGGTAATATCCGCTTCGATCTGTTGCGGAGGCATGCCCGCATAAAAAGTCGCCACCACCACGACGGGAATATTGATTTGTGGGAAGAGGTCCACGGGCATGCGAACGACTGTGGTCACGCCAACCACCGCGACGACCAGGCACAACATGATGATGAAGTACGGATACGCCAGCGCGAACTTTGGCATTACTTCGCCTCCGCCTCGCCCGGCCGGCTGGGATCGATTTCCTTGGGGGCCACTTTCATTCCGGTCCGGAACTCATTCCGGCTTCCGACTACCACTCGCTCCCCTTCCGTCAATCCGCCGCGCACCTCAACCCGCATGCTTCCTTGCAAACCCAACTGCACTTTTCGCTCTTCCAGGATGTTCTTTGCATTCACTACCAGAACGCTGCCCTCGCTTGCGTCGGCGCCCAATTCCACCGCTTCCAGCGGCACCGTCAAAATGTCCCGATTGTTGGGAGGCGAAACAATTGCTTGCGCATACATGCCGGGAAGCAACCGGCCATCCGCGTTTTGAAAATCGATTTCAGTTTCCATCGTCCGCGTTTGGGGATCGAGTGAATCCGCAAAGCGCGACACCTTCCCCACATAATCCGCGTTCAGCGCTTGCACGTGCACTTTCACCGGATCGTTCAACCGGATCTCTCCCGCGATCGATTCCGGGATCGGCAAGACCAACCGCAAAACGGAAATTTGCGCGATGCGCACCACAGGCGTGGATTGGGTGCTGGACGCTGTGCCCGCGGCGATTAACGAACCCGTATCGGCATAGCGAACCGTCACCACGCCCGCGAACGGCGCCACGATCCGCGTGTACTGGGACAGTGCTGAATATTGTTTGGCGTTTGCTTCGGCCACTTCAAACGACTGCTGCGCCGCATTCAGCGCCGCTTCCGCGCTGGACACCTGCGCTTCCCCTTCCAGATCCTTCGCCCGCGCGTTGTCCACCTCCTGCTGAGCCACCAACCCGGCTTTCTGGTCGGCGGCTTGCTGCAATCGCTGATACATCGCGCGGACGGCCACGTGGGCCGACTTGGCCCGCTCCACGTCTCCCTGCGCGCGGCTGATTTCTTGCCGCGACCGTCGCACAGCGGCATCGGCGCCCGCGAGCTGCGCCGCCAGTTCGGGCACTTCCAGAATCGCCAGTGTCTGGCCTGCGTTGACCCGAGAACCCACGTCCACAGATATCGTTTTGATGTATCCCGCAATCTTGGCGTGAACGTCCACGTCCTGGAACGGCTTGAACGCACCTGCCAGTGTCAGGGGCGCGCCCAATTTGCCGCGCGAAACCTTGACCACCGCGGCCACGATTTCTCCGTGGGTTTTTCCCGCGGGGTCCGCGTCGTCTGCTTCCGTCCTTCCGTGGCGCCATCCGGCCCACAACGCGATCAGCCCCAAAAATACGAGGCCCGCGATTAACAATTTGCTGTTTCTTGACATTGCTTATCCTTGTTACCACCGTCGTTTACGAACAATGCGAAGGGCTCATCCGCTTTGATGGTCGGAAACGAGAACAGGGAGAACTTCAGAAATGTAAATGAATCGGGATCGGCCGGCTCGCTCTTGCCTGGGCCGGCACGAACAACGGAGTTATGCCAAAGGTGGGGGGCGCGACCAGACTCTGGAGACAATGTCCGACTGCGGCATTTCTACTTCTCGCTCGAACCCCCGGGCCACATAACTTCCTGCGGGCGCCGCGACTTCTTCGCGATTTGCTTCTAAATTTAGATCTATTTGTGGAATGTCATCCTGAACCGGGCTGAAGTGTTGCAATTCCGAGGCGCCGACCGACGCTCGATTTCGTTGCAGGGTGTGAACTTCAAACGTGCCGTGGGAAAAGCACAGCGCCGCGAAGGGATTGTAGAGGAGCAATGCCGCCAGGAGCACACAAATCCAGACGCGCAATCTCTGTGCCCGAATTGGGTGATTCTGGTCTGGCATTTTGCTTCTGCCTATCTTTTAACACTAGTTGGACTCTGACTTGGGGTCAAGGGGATGCCTGCGGGGATGTGCCTTCGGTCTTCAAGGGGAGGAGGTGGGGACCGGTGCCAGGGGTGCGCCGGTCCCCGAGGTAGGACATTGAGTGAAGTTCAAACGCGCTGAGTTTCGCAGTTCGGGGTCACATCCGAATGAAGGCCGTGTGAATTCTCGGTAACGTCGGAACTCAGGCCCATCGTGGTCATTTCCGATTCCGGGCGCACTGTCAACCCGCGTCCGTGGCGCACATCGAGGCCGCGCACCCAGAAGATGATGTCTTCGGCGATATTCGTGGCGTGATCCGCGATGCGCTCCAGATGGCGGGTCGCCAGCACGAACTGCATTCCGGGAGTGACTAGCGCAACGTCCTGGGTCATGCGCTGCAGCAGGTTCTCGAAGATGCGGTCGCGGTATTGGTCCACGACGTCATCGCTCTCCAGAACCTGCGCGGCCATTTCCGCGTTGCGGAAGATGAGCGCGCCCAAGCTGCGGCTGACCATCGCGCGCACGGCTTCGGTCATCGGCGCAAGTTCTTCGGGCGGTTTCGCGTCGGGCATTTCGCGGAGGGAGATGACGCGCTCCGCGAGATTCACGGCGATGTCGCCAATGCGTTCGAGATCGTTGGTAATCTTCAGCGCGGCAACGATGAGCCTCATTTCATCGTCGGTGAACGAGCCGCGCCGCAGCAAGCGGATGGCGTGCTCGTCGATCATCAGTTCCATCTCGTTGATACGAGGTTCTAGAAGGAAGACTTCGCCGGGAAGAGCGGAAGTGCGCGGATTATCGAAGGCGATGATGGCGTCGAGTGCGCGATTCATCGCGCTTTCGACGACGCGCGCCATGGAAATCAGGTAGTTGACGAGCGTGTCGTAGAGAACCGCTTCGGTCAAACCAGCTGCAGGGGTCATTCAAAACCTCCGCGGCAAAATTTGGGCGGCACACTTTTGCACGCTGTAAGTAGCATGCATTGAAAACATTACGGCGATGTGACAGTGGAATGAATTTGGCGAAAACCGGGGCGTTAGGAGTTCGCCGAGGGATTTGGACGGCCTGCGCGGCCGCCGCCAACTGAGGAAGCGGAGCGAGCCATGGTTCGTTCCGGGTCGAAGAGTGGGACCGAAAAATGAAAGCGGGAGCCGACGCCGACTTCGCTTTCGACCCACACGCGACCCCCGTGCACCTCAACCAGATGTTTGGCGATCGCCAGACCTAGCCCTGTGCCGCCGGCTTCACGGGAACGGGCCGCGTCCACCCGGTAAAAGCGCTCGAAGATGCGCGGCTGGTCGGCGGTGGGAATGCCAATGCCGGTATCGGAGACGGTGAACACCACGCAATCATTTTTTTGCACGGCGCTGAGGACGATTTTGCCGCCGGGCAGCGTGTACTGGATGGCGTTGTCGAGGAGGTTTTGCAGAACTTCCTGCAATCTCCGGGCATCGCCGGCAACGTCGGGCAGATTCTGGGAAAGACCGGGGGCGAGGGTCAGGGAGAGTTCTTTTTCAGCGGCGCGATGCCTGGCGGTTTCATAGCAGGATTCGACGAGCTGCGAGACCTTGACCGGATGGATTTCAATCTCCAAGCGATCCGCATCCATCTGCGAAAGTTTCAGCAAATCTTCGGTTAGGCGCGCCAGCCGCCGCGCGTGCTCGAGAATGATGTTGAGGAAGCGACCGCGGTTCTGCGGGTCATCGAGCGCCCCGGCAATCAGGGTTTCGGCAAAGCCTTGAATCGCGGTCAGCGGCGTCCGAAATTCGTGGGAAACGTTGGCGACAAAATCGCGCCGGATTCGTTCGAGTTTGCGGAGTTCGGTGATGTCATGGAGCACGATCACGGCGCCGGAGGTATCGCCTGCACGAACGGAAGCGACCGTTGCGGCGAAGAAATGTTGGCGCAATGTGCCGGTGGAGATTTCCGCCTCAACGCGAGGCTCACCCTCGAGGACGCGGCGCACGGCTCCGATGAGTTCAGTCTGGCGGACAACTTCGAGCAAAGAGCTTCCGGCGACCGGAGGGACGTCGAGGCCAAGGATGGAAGCGAAACCGGGATTCGTAAATACCAGGCGCTCCGCGGCGTTGACAACTGCGACGCCCTCGACCATCGAGCCGAGAATGGCGGAAGAGAGATTGCGCTCTTCGGTCAGCGTGCGAATCGTGCGGTCGAGCCGCGCTGCGGTTTGATTCAGTGAAGAGCCGAGAGCTTCCAGAGTGTCGCCGGTGCCGTCGGCGGGAAGCGGCCGGAAATCGCCTTCCGCGACACGCAGAGAAAATTCACGCAAGCGTTCAACGCGATCTGCATAAGTTCGCGACATCAGCATGGCAACCGCGGCGGCTATCAGAAAGATCAGCAGCGACCAGAGCAACAAGCTGGCCCGGAATTGGGCGAGGGATTCATCGATTCCTTCCATGGGCAACGCCAAGCGGAGGACGATCGGCGTGCCATCCGGGAGGGATTCGCGGACGGCGTAATAGATGAGCGGGCGATTGACGGAGACGCTTACACGGATGGAGCGGCCTTCGCCTGTTTGCAGGGCATCGCGCACTTCCTCGCGGCCGGCGTGGTTTTCCATGGTGCCGGTTTCGGACTCGGAGTCAGCGAGGACGCGGCCATCGGACGCGATGATGGTTACGCGAGCGCCGCTCTTGGCAGCGTTGGAAACCCAGCCGTGGAGCACGGAAATTTCGTCGGGAGTTTGCGGCGGGAAGGAAGTTACCGGGAGTGGATGAACGCGGATGAGGCGAACGAGCGACTGGAGTTCGCGGTACGCATCATTTTCGTAGCTGGCGCGGAGGGCGCGTTCGGCGAGAAAGTTCACGGCCAGCAGGGCGCCCGAGAGGAGCGCCAGGAAGGTGAGCGCGAGTTTCCAAAAAAATTTACGCCGCACGTGTCTCGAACAGATAGCCTGCGCCGCGGACCGTTTTCAGGTGCAGGGGATTTTCCGGGTCAGATTCAATTTTTTCGCGGAGGCGGCGGACGTAGACGTCCACGCTGCGGGGCGTGACGAAGCGGTCGGTGCCCCAAACGGCGTCGAGGAGCTGGTCGCGGGTGAAGACGCGATTGGGGCGGGACGCGAGATAATAGAGCAGGCGAAATTCGAGCGTGCTGAGCGGGACGGGCTTTCCGGAATGGCTGACGCGATAGGACGCCGGGTCGATGGCGAGGCGGCCGATTTCGATGACGCGCGGGGAGTCGACGGGCGGCTCCGCGCGGCGGAGCAGGGCTTTGACGCGGGCAATGAGTTCGCGGGGGCTAAACGGCTTGGTGACGTAATCGTCGGCGCCCATTTCGAGGCCGACGACGCGGTCGGCTTCGTCGCCGCGCGCGGTGAGCATCAGGACGGGAAGACGGTTGAGGGATTCGTCCTTGCGGACTTCGCGGCAAATGTCCAAGCCGGACATTTTGGGGAGCATGAGATCGAGTAAGAGAAGATCGGGAGGAGTTTTTTTGAGAGAAGAGAGGCCGCTGGAGCCGTCGAAGGCGGCGTTGACCTGAAAGCCTTCGTTAGCAAGGTTATAGCGGACGAGTTCAACGATGTCGCGATCGTCTTCAATGATAAGTACGCGTTTCATGAAGGCATCTCGCGGAGCGGATCGCATTGGTAGAAGTGTACCGTACGCGGTGAGATAGCGATAGGCATGGTGTATGAGTTGGTCCCCTGACTGGGGATGATTGTGACAAGAGAGGGAGAAGGATGGGTGAAGGGGCGGTAACAGGTTTGTGAATGGGAGGTGAATGGGAGAAGGGGGGAAGCCAACAGTCGACAGTTGATAGTCTACAGCTGACAGCGAGGATTGGTCGGACCAGAGGGGGTGTACCCCCTGTTTTTGGGGCAAGAGTGCGGAAGCTGCTGGAGGGACAAGAGATAGGTTGGATACGGAAAATGAAAGAGTGCGCATGTGATTGAAAAGCAAGAGGGCCGAGAGTAGAGATTGGGAGAAAAGATAGAGAAAATGTCGGCGCGCCGACATTTTTGGAGGGGTATACCCCCCTGTTTTTGCGTAAGTAGGGGAAACAAAAGAGTTGCGGACAGTAATTTTGCATGTAGGGGAAACAAAAGGCTTAGAGGGGAAGCGGCTTGAGGCGTGCAAGCGCGGAGGGTAAAAAGAGAAAACTCCCCGCGCGAGCATGCGACATCATCTCAAAGTATAGCTATTTTATCAACAGTATTGTGTAGTACTGGGACGATTTTGCGGCGAAAGGGTAACGTGAGAGATCAAAAGTACGGGAAGAGAAAGTCAAAACCCGCACCGTTGAAAACCAAAAGGGTGTGCCGCCGCCCAAGATAGGAAACCCAATGTAACACTTAACGCTCCGTGCGCTCCGGCGGGAGGCGTGTGTTCCATTTGGGCCCATGGCTACCCGTAAGGGACAAGCCCGATTCACCATATGCGAGCTTTCGTTGAGCTGCCGGTGGGCTGATGTGATACATCAGGATCGAAAAAACGAAAAGAAGCACAAGGGTACCTAGAATGGAGCCGAAAATGAACCCTGAATCCCGATAACCCAGCCGGTACACGAGCGCGATTGCAGCAAGCTCACTGGCTATAAAACGAAGTATGGGATATGGAGTTCTGCGTTCTAAGAGCTCTCCGCAAACTGGGCATTGAAAGGTCTTTAAGCCTTTGGAATACAAACGGGGCCGAAATCTTGTGGCGCATGTAGGGCAAACAACTGAATAGCGCGAGTCGGGTTGAAGATTGGCCTTCACGGTTTCCTTATGGTATCAGGGATATTCGGGGACAGACGGAAAGTTCCCCTTGCTCTTCAGGGAAAAGTCAAATCTGGTAAACGTCCCGTCTGTTCCTGGTTCCCCTTGCACATATTCTACGCATCAATCTACGTGCACCAGGAGCTGACTTAAAAGATCATCGCTACAGGGAAGAGTGCGGAGAGGAGCAGTCAGAGGTAGCGGCGGATGGCTTCGGAGTAGCGGGTGTAGAGGTAGGAGACGAGGAGGAGGATGATGCGCGTGATGAAGCGGTCCAACGCGTTCGAAACGCAGTGGCAACTTCCTTAACTTGTTATTTGAAAGGGACTCCAGTTTCTGTTTGAATAACGCCACGGGGAGTCAACGTGAAAATATACAACGTCACTGGGTATTTGATTATTCTCGCCTACATGCTGGCCTGTATGTACTCCGCCCCAACTCATTTGGGACCGTGGATTGGAATGTTGATCGGCGGAGCTTAT
>Ga0210405_10004654_pt1 | contig 12806 bp, 12 predicted proteins | sample IncBWH11MmetaG_FD_155492 | JGI IMG/M metagenome (GOLD analysis project Ga0210405, IMG submission 155492) | Forest soil microbial communities from Barre Woods Harvard Forest LTER site, Petersham, Massachusetts, United States - Inc-BW-H-11-M | ecosystem: Environmental > Terrestrial > Soil >... | reverse complement strand
GACAGGTGACGGAAGACGGATGGCCGGAAACAACACGTTGAAGGGCTCCTCGCCCGGCGGCATCCGTCATTCGTCGTCCGTCGTTCATCGTCCGCTCGCGGGCCGTCTCGTCATCGCGACGCACAACCCCGGCAAGCTCACGGAGATGCGTGAACTCCTTGCGCCGTACGGCATCGACGCCACGTCGGCGGGCGAACTGGACCTTGCGGAACCGGAAGAGACCGGCATGACCTTCCGCGCCAACGCGCGCATCAAGGCCGAAGCCGCCGCCAAGGCCTCGGGACTGCCGGCCTTTGCCGATGATTCCGGACTTGCGGTCGACGCGCTCGGCGGCGAGCCCGGCATCCATTCCGCACGCTGGGCTGGGCCCAACCGGAACTTCCGCCGCGCCATGGAACTGGTCGAAGAAAGATTGCGCGAGCGCGGCGCGACGACGCCGCAGCAGCGCAAGGCGCACTTCGTGTCCGCGCTGAGCATTGCCTGGCCGGACGGCCACATAGAGGAGTTCGAGGGCCGCGTAGACGGTACGCTCGTCTGGCCGCCGCGGGGCGACAAGGGCTTTGGGTACGATCCGATTTTCCTGCCCGACGGGCATGCGCGCACGTTCGGCGAAATGTCGAGCGAGGAGAAGCACGGCCTGCCGCCGCGCGGACTCGGGCTGTCGCACCGCGCCCGCGCCTTTCGCAAGCTCGCAGAGGCTTGCCTTCGTTCTCGTCCCCCGTCGGCCGCGGAAGCCGGATCGCGGCGCGATCCGGGAGCAGGCCGACCGTGAGCGCCGCGCCAACCACGCCGCCGGCAGCGGCGAGCGAAACGGCGTTCGGCGTCTACATCCATTGGCCGTTCTGCCTGTCCAAATGTCCCTATTGCGATTTCAACAGTCACGTCCGCCACTCCGGCATTGACGAGGCGCGCTTCGTGCGCGCGTTCACGGCGGAGATCGCGGCGATTGCTGCGCGCGTGCCGGGCCGGACCGTCTCCACGATCTTCATCGGCGGCGGCACGCCCTCGCTGATGCAGCCGGCGACGGTTGCCGCGGTGCTCGATGCCGTCGCGCGGCATTGGCGCATCGCGCCCGGCGCCGAGGTGACGCTCGAAGCCAATCCGACGAGCGTCGAGGCGACGCGTTTCCTCGGCTACCGCGCCGCCGGCGTCAATCGCGTATCGCTCGGCGTGCAGGCACTCGACGACGGCGCGCTGGCCGAGCTCGGGCGTCTGCATTCGGCGCGCGAGGCGCTCGACGCGGTCGCCGTCGCCCGCGGCGTGTTCGAGCGCTATTCGTTCGATCTTATCTACGCGCGGCCGCGGCAGACGCCGCGCGATTGGGCGAGCGAGCTGAGGCGGGCGCTCGCCGAGGCCGGCGAGCATCTTTCGCTTTATCAGCTGACCATCGAGCAGGAGACGCCGTTCGCAGCGCTCCATGCGGCCGGCAAACTCAAAACGCCGGACGAGGACGTCGCGCGCGCTCTCTACGACACGACGCAGGAGGTCTGCGCCGCGCACGGCCTGCCCGCCTACGAGGTTTCCAACCATGCACGGTCCGGCGGCGAGTGCCGGCACAATCTCATCTACTGGCGGGCGCACGAATATGCCGGCGTCGGGCCCGGGGCCCACGGGCGCGTCGACATTGCTGGCGAGCGCCACGCCACCGCGACGGAGAAACGCCCCGAGGCATGGCTCGCGCAGGTCGAGGCGCGCGGGCACGGGCTCACCACCGACGACCTGCTCACGCGCCAGGAAATTGCCGACGAGTTCCTGCTCATGGGTCTGCGGCTCGCCGAAGGCATCGACATGGAACGCTACGCCGCCATCGCCGGCCGGACACTCGATCCGGACCGCATCGCCGCGCTGCGCGAACACGACCTGATCGAAACGACCGCCGCCGGCCGCCTGCGCGTGTCGATGGCCGGATTTCCCGTGCTTGATGCGGTCGTCGCCGACCTCGCGGCATGATCAAGACGTAGATCGCGAGCGATGCACCGGCGAGCAAAGTTCCGCCGCTTCGCCGCGCATCGTCAGATTGAGGAGCCGAAGCTGCGCGGTGGGGGCGAGATGACCTGCGCTCCCGACGACGTGACGCGCAGCACCGCGAGACCGCGCTCGTTGGTGCCGTCGGCGCGGAAACGGAACAGCCCGTCGATGCCGGAGAAGCCAGAAGGGTTGGTCAATGTTTCCGGCGAGAACCGCTGCGGGCCCTGGGTCTTCACCAGGGCGGCGATCAGCGCGACCGCATCGTAGGCGAGCGTTGCGGTGCGCACCGGGTCCTGTTTGTAGCGGGCGCGATAGCGCTGCGCGAAGTTGCGGTAACCGGCGGAATCGGGCGCCGCGTACCAGCCGCCGTCGACCGCCGGGACCGAGTAGATGCGCGGATCGTCCCAGAGCCCGGTGCCGAGAAGCTGGACCTTCTTCGTATTGACGCCGTTCGCCGTCAGCGTTTGGACCACGTCGGGCAGAACATCCCCGCTGTCGGGAATGAAGATCGCGTCGACCCGCGTCGCCGCCTGTGCGACGTTCTTCACCGGCCCGGCCATGCCCGTCTTGTCGTGCGGGTAGCGTTCGATCGCGACCACCTGTCCGCCGCGGCGCGCGACATCCTGCCTGAACGCCGCTTCGACCACGGTGCCATATGGATTGTCGGGGATGAGCGCGCCATAGGACCGCTTCCCGGCCGAGCCGGCATATTGCACGATGCGCGCGACATCCGATTCCGGGAGAAAGCTCAAGAGATAGACGCCGCGCGAGGCGACGTTGGCGTCGGTCGAGAAGGCGATCACCGGCACGTTGCGGGCACGCGCCACCTGGCCGACGGCGCTGACCGATTGCGCAAAGAGCGGCCCGAGGATGATGGCCGCCCCCTCGTCGAGGGCCTGCTGCGCCCCTTGCCGCGCCGCGTCGGTGTTACCCGCGTCGTCCTTCACCAGAAGCTGGACATTGGGAGCGTTGAACTCGGCGAGCGCCATTTCCGCGGCGTTACGCATCGCCTGGCCGGCGATCCCGGCATTGCCGGTCGCCGAAACCGGCAGGATGAGAGCGGCTTTGACTTCGCCGGCGCCGACCGTCCCGCCGGGTCCCGGCGGCGGAGCCTCCGTCGTCTGCGGCTGCGTCTGCGGCGTCGGCGTCGACTGGAAGAAGGTCGAGTTGCCGGAGCAGCCGGCCAGGAACGCGCCCGCCGTCGCCAGCAGGCCTGCAACGGATCGGCGCCGCGACGGCAGGGCGCCCGACGGCAGAACCGGCAATTCCGCGGACACTGCGGTTCTCCTCACGGCCGCCTCAGCGCCGCAGCCCATAGGGCGGCGCCAATCTGTCATTCTGGCGGCGAATGGTTAACCGAATGGAAAGGATAAGGAATCCTTCAGAACCATGACGGCCGCGCGGCCCGGCGTTAAGGTGACGACGATGAAGCATGCGCTTTCGAGCCCGCCCGGTCGAGATAACCGCCCGCAACGGTCCTACACCGTCGCCGGCCATTTGGTCGAGGTGCCCAGGCTCGCGCCCGGCTTGCATATCGTTGCCACGCCGATCGGCAATCTGGGCGATATCACCTTGCGCGCGCTCGCTGTGCTGGCCGGCGCCGACCTGATCGCCTGCGAAGACACGCGCGTGACGCGCCGGCTGCTCGACCGCTACGCCATGGCGACCCCGCTGACGCCGTACCACGACCACAACGCCGAGACGGCGCGGCCGAAGCTGCTGCGGCGTTTGGCGGAAGGCGCCGCCATCGCGCTTGTCTCTGATGCCGGCACGCCGCTCGTGTCCGATCCCGGATACAAGCTCGCGCGCGCCGCCCATGAAGCCGGATCCGCGATCACCGCCGTACCCGGGGCCTCAGCGCTGCTCGCCGCCTTGACCGTGTCAGGCCTGCCGACCGATCAGTTTTTCTTTGCCGGGTTCCTGCCGCCGAAGGAAACGGCGCGCCGCAGCCGCATCGCGGCGCTCGCCCGGATCCCGGCGACTCTCATTTTGTTCGAAGGCGGGTCGCGGATCGCCGCGACGCTCGCCGACCTCGCCGCCGAACTCGGCGCCCGCGAGGCCGCTCTGTGCCGCGAGCTCACCAAGATGCACGAGGAAGTCCGGCGCGGCGACCTCGTTGCCCTGGCGGAGAGCGCCGCGAGCGGCGAACTGCGCGGCGAGTTCGTGCTGGTCGTCGGACCGCCGGCCGCGGAGCAACCCAGCGCCAGCGATGCGGATTTACTGTTGCGGCAAGCCCTCGCCCGCGTCTCCGTGAAGGACGCCGTCGGTGAGGTCGCGGAAGCAACCGGGTTGCCGCGCCGCAAGATCTACCAGCGCGCGCTGGCGCTCGCCAAGGAAGCGGATGGGAAGGCGGATCATGGCGCAGCGGATTGAGCCGTCCAATCCCCGGAGCGGGCCGCGGCAGGAACGCGTCGCGGCATTCAAGTTCGGCCTCTCCGCGGAAAGCCGCGCGGCCATGTTCCTCATCGCCAAGGGCTACCGCATCGCGGCGCGGCGCTGGAAGACGCCGTTCGGCGAGATTGACATCGTCGCCCGGCGCCGCCACGCGCTCGTCTTCGTCGAGGTCAAGGCGCGCGAGCGCATCGACGACGCGGCGGAAGCGGTGACCGAGCGTGCCCGGCGCCGCATTCTAGCGGCCGCCGAGCTTTGGCTCGCTCACCATCCCGACGATGCCCGGCGCTACATCAGCTTCGACGTCATGTTGGTTGCGCCCGGCAAGATGCCGCGGCACATCGCCAACGCCTTCGACACGAGCCGCTGAATGCCGTCGCGCGCCATGGCGACAGCCGGCAAAATTGCGTAGACGTTGACGACGAGATCGCCGGGGGTGCGCATCGATCTATGAGCCTGAACGTCGCAGTGCAGATGGACCCGATCGAGCGGATCAACATCCGCGGCGATTCGACGTTCGCGCTGCTGTTGGAGGCGCAGGCCCGCGGCCATCGCCTCGCCTACTACACCCCCGACCGCCTCGTCCTGCGCGACGGCAAAGTGTCCGCGACCGTGCAGGCGCTCGAGGTGCGCGACGTTGCCGGCGGCCATTTCTCGCTCGGCGAGCCGCGGTCCGCCGATCTCGCGTCGTTCGACGTCGTGCTGCTGCGGCAGGATCCGCCGTTCGACCTCGCCTATATCAGCACGACGCACATGCTCGAGCGCATCCAGCCGCAGACGCTGGTCGTCAACGATCCGGCGCAGGTACGCAACGCGCCGGAAAAAATTTTCGTCACCGAGTTTCCCGAGCTGATGCCGCCGACGCTGATCACCCGCGATCTGGCGGCCATCAAGGCGTTCCGCGCCGAGCAGGGCGACGTCGTGATGAAGCCGCTGTACGGCAAGGGCGGCGAGGCGGTCTTCCGCGTGGCGCGCGAAGATCTCAATTTCGGCTCGCTCTACGACCTTTTCGCTACGATGTTCCGCGAGCCTTGGGTAGTGCAGAAATTCTTGCCGGCGGTGAAGGACGGCGACAAGCGCATCATCCTGGTCGACGGCGAATTTGCCGGTGCGGTCAACCGCGTGCCGGCGCCCGACGATCTGCGCTCCAACATGGTGCGTGGCGGCGTGCCCAAGGCGACCGACCTCGCGCCGCGCGAACGCGAGATCTGTGCCCGCCTCGGGCCGGCGCTGCGCGAGCGCGGCCTGCTCTTCGTCGGCATCGACGTGATCGACGGCTTCCTCACCGAGATCAACGTGACTTCGCCGACCGGCATCCGCGCGGTGAAGAATCTCGGCGGCCCCGACATCGCGGCGCTGATCTGGGACAAGATCGAGGCGAAGCGGAAATAAGAGCTTTCCTCAGCTGAGCATGATCTTGTCGGAAAATCGGCTTCCACTTTTCCGGATCATGCTCTAGCCGCGGGCCGGCGCTGGCGCGGCGCCGACGGCGCCCGCCGACGACGGCTTGGCGATGGTCAGGACCAGCATCGCTGCAACGAGGCACAGCATCCCGGCGACGAAGAAGGCCGGCAGGTAGCTCGCAAATTCCGTGCGCGAAAACCCGGCGCCGAAGGCCGCCGTCGCGGCGCCGATCTGATGGCCCGCAAAGACCCAGCCAAACACCATTCCGGCGCGCTCCCGGCCGAAACGGTCGGCGGTGAGCTTTACCGTGGGCGGAACGGTCGCGATCCAGTCGAGGCCGTAGAACACGGCAAACAGCGAGAGGCCGTAGAACGTGAAGCTCGTGAACGGCAGATAGAGCAGCGAAAGCCCGCGCAGCCCGTAGTACCAGAACAGCAGCCAGCGATTGTCGTAGCGGTCGGCGAGCCAGCCGGAGCCGATCGTGCCGATGAAATCGAAGACGCCCATCATGGCGAGCACGCTCGCCGCACTCACCGCGGTCAGCCCGTAGTCGCCGCAGAGCGTGATGAAATGCGTCTGGATCAGCCCGTTGGTGCTCAGGCCGCAGATGAAGAACGTGCCGAACAGCACCCAGAACAGCGGCACGCGGGCCGCATCGCTCAGTACCTCAAGCGGCGCCGTCAACAGTGACATGAGGCCGGCACCGGCCGGCGGCGGCGGCAGCACCGCGCTCTCGCCGTAGGGCGGCAGATTGAGATCGCTCGGCCGGTCGCGCATCAGCGCCAGCGCGGCGAGGGCAGCCGCCGCCAGCAGGCCGCAGACAAAGACGAGCGCGATCCGCCAGCCGAAGCGCTCGGTCAAATCCGCGATCAGCGGCAGGAATACCAGTTGCCCGGTCGCCGAACTCGCCGAGAGAAGGCCCACCACCAGCCCGCGGCGCTGGGTGAACCAGCGCGCCGCGACAGTCGCGGCGAGCACGATCGCGGTGAGGCCGGTGCCGACGCCGATCACGACGCCCCAGAGGAGCACCAGTTGCCATACGTGCGTCATCGCCAGCGAGGCGACAAAGCCGGCCACGACCAGAGCGAGCGCGCAGATCATCACGCGGCGCAGTCCGAAGCGGTTCATGAACGCCGCCGCGAACGGGCCGAACACGCCGAACAGCAACAGGCGCAGCGCCAGCGCGCTCGAAATCTGCGCGTTGTCCCAGCCGAACTCGCGCTCGAGCGGTACGATGAGCACGCCGGGCGCGCCCATGGCCCCGGCGGTCACCAGCATGGTGAGGAAGGTGACGGCGACGACGATCCAGCCGTAGTGGATGTTGCGGCGCGCCAGCGCCGCGGCGAGCGCAGATGACACCATGGCCGTCATCGTTCTCCCGGACGTTAGATGATGATCATCATCATTCTTGCGTATTGATGATGGGCGTCATATAACTTGTCAACGGTGCGCCGCGCATGGCCGGGCTGCAGCATGAGAGTGAGCCGGGAGAAAGCCGCCGAGAATCGCCAACGCATCATCGATGCAGCCGGCGTGCTGTTTCGCGCCAAGGGCTTTGCCGGCATCGGCGTCGCCGACATCATGCGGGCCGCCGATCTGACGCATGGCGGCTTCTACGGCCACTTCGCCTCCAAGGACGATCTCGCTGCACAGGCAAGCCGGCGGGCACTGGCGCGCTCCGCCGCCAAGTGGGAGCGCGTTGCCGCGGGTTCGCCCAAGGGCGCCTACGCGGCGCTGCTCGCGAACTACCTCACGCCGACGCACCGCGACGACCCCGCGCGGGGCTGCGCCTTTGCCGCGCTCGGCTCCGATGCCGCGCGTGGCGGCAAGGCAGTCCACGCGGCGTTCGCCGACGGCTTGCAGCCCTTCCTCGACATTCTTGCCGAAGCTATTCCGGGGCGCTCGAAGGCGGCGCGCCGGCGCAAGGCCGTCGCCACCATGGCGGCACTGGTCGGCGCCGTCACGCTGGCCCGGGCGGTCGGCAACCAGCGTTTTTCGGACGAAATTCTCGAGGCGGTACATCGGGAACTGCTGGAGGCCGTCGACCGCTGAGCGCCAGGTTTTGCCCGGGACTCTCTCGGGTTCGTTCTCTAAATGTTCTTGCGGAACTCATGGGCCTCAGCTACTGTGCGGCCGAGGGCAGGGTCGGACATGGTCCAGCGCGTCTCCACGGTGTCGTTCGAGGGCGTCGAGGTCCGGCCAGTCGACGTGCAGGTGCAGGTCGCGCCGGGGATGCCGGCGTTCACCGTCGTGGGGTTGCCCGACAAGGCGGTCTCCGAAGCGCGCGAGCGCGTGCGCTCGGCCATGATCGCGTCCGGGCTGGCGCTGCCGGCGCGGCGCATCACCGTCAATCTCGCTCCTGCCGATCTGCCCAAGGAGGGAAGCCACTACGACCTGCCCATCGCGCTCGGGCTGATGGCGGCGATCGGCGCCATCCCGCACGACGCGCTGTCGGGATTCGCGGTATTGGGCGAACTCGGCCTCGACGGCTCGATCGCCGCTGTCGCCGGCGTCCTTCCCGCCGCCATCGGCGCCAATGCGCGCGGCGAGGGCTTGATCTGCCCGGCCGCATGCGGGCCGGAAGCGGCGTGGGCGAGCCCCGAGATCGAGATCGTCGCGGCGTCTCCTCGCTCATCCAGCTCGCCAACCACTTCAAGGGCACGCAGGTGCTCTCGCGGCCGCAACCGAAAATCCTCGAGGCAGGAGGCGTCGCGCTCGACCTCGCCGACATCAAGGGCCAGGAAAGCGCCAAACGCGCGCTCGAAGTCGCAGCCGCCGGCGGCCACAACCTGCTCATGGTCGGACCGCCCGGCGCCGGCAAGTCGATGCTCGCGGCGCGGCTTCCCTCCATCCTGCCGCCGCTCGCGCCGGCCGAACTTTTGGAAGTGTCGATGGTCGCCTCCGTCGCCGGCGAGATCAAAGGCGGCGCGCTCACCAACCGGCGGCCGTTCCGCGCCCCGCATCACTCGGCGAGCATGCCGGCGCTGGTCGGCGGCGGCTTGCACGCGCGGCCGGGCGAAATATCGCTCGCGCACCATGGCGTGCTCTTCCTCGACGAGCTGCCGGAATTCCAGGCGCAGGCTCTCGACGCGCTGCGCCAGCCGCTCGAAACCGGCGAGGTGTCGATCGTGCGCGCCAACCATCGGGCCACCTATCCGGCGCGTTTCATGCTGGTCGCGGCGATGAATCCGTGCCGCTGCGGACACGCCAGCGAGCCCGGCTACGCCTGCCGCCGCGGCGTCAATGCGCGCTGCGCCGCCGATTACCAGGCGCGCATTTCCGGCCCGCTCATCGACCGCATCGATCTGCACATCGAGGTGCCGGCGGTGACCGCCGCCGACCTCATCCTGCCGCCGCCCACCGAAGGCAGCCGCGAAGTCGCCGAAAGGGTCGCGCTCGCCCGCGAGCGGCAGGCCGCGCGTTATGCCGCGATCGGGCTGCCGCACCTGCGCACCAATGCCGCGGTCTCCGGCGCTGTGCTCGAGGACGTGGCCCGGCCGGATACCGGCGGCCTCACGCTGCTGCGTGAAGCAGCCGATGCGATACGGCTCTCGGCGCGCGGCTATCACCGCGTACTCCGCGTTGCGCGCACGCTCGCCGACCTCGACGGCACGGAAAAAGTCGGCCGCGTGCATCTCGCCGAGGCGCTGTCCTACCGCGCGCTTGCGGATGAGATCAGACGGGCGGCGTAGCGCATGCTCGGGGAAAGCGGCCGCCCGCCCATCTGACAAGATCTCGTTTCAACAAAGACCGCACAGGAGGCATTCGACGTCGCGCCGAGCGGTGGCGCCACGGCCTCAGCCGGAGCCGTTGACCACGCCGCCGGCGCCGCGCATGCCGATCGCCGACAGGAATTCGTGCCGGGTCTCGGCGTGATCGCGGAAGACGCCGAGCATGCGGCTCGTCACCATGGTGACACCGGGTTTGTGCACGCCGCGCGTGGTCATGCACTGATGCGTCGCCTCGGTGACGACCGCGACGCCGTGCGGCTTGAGCACGGTGTCGAGGCACGACGCGATCTCGGCGGTCATCTTCTCCTGGATCTGCAATCGCCGCGCAAAGACCTCGACCAGCCGCGCCAGCTTGGAGATCCCGACCACGCGGTTGCGCGGCAGATAGCCGATATGCACGCGGCCGATGATCGGCGCCATGTGGTGCTCGCAGTGCGACTCGAAGCGGATGTCGCGCAACACCACGACCTCGTCGTAGCCGCCGGTCTCCTCGAACGTGCGCTTGAGATAGTCGCGCGGATGGTCCTTGTATCCGGCGAACCACTCCTCATAGGCGCGCACGACCCGGCCCGGGGTGCCGCGAAGCCCCTCGCGGTCGGGGTCATCGCCGGCCCAGCGGATGAGCGTGCGTACCGCGTCCTCGGCTTCCTCGCGCGCAGGGCGGACGGCCCGCGACGGCGCGGCGACGCCCCCCCGCGACCGCTTCGAATTCACCAGCTTATCCATCCGATTTTCTCCGGCCGTCCCGCAGGGCAGCGTAAAGGCGTTGCATTGGTCTTAGTCGACTAACTTTGGCAGCGATTGAGTTTGGCACCGACTGACTTGGCATTGCATGATTTTGGCACCGATTGACCGTGGGCCATCGATTGGGCGGTGGGTCATCGATCATTGGCGCGATGTTAACAAAGCATCAACCCTCGCTCCAATCGCCGCTGCTGCCGGCAAGGGATGCGCAAGGTTCATAGGTCAGAATGCGCCTCAATCCATCGCGATACAGCGGCATTGACGCGGCCGGCGCATGATCGCGCCCAACTCCGCGGCGGCCGCGCAGCGTACCAGGCGGGAAAGGGACCATGCGTCCTCGCGGCCATCTGCCAAAACCCGCCGTTTTCAGCCGCCGCCTGCTCTCGCTCGCCGTCCGCTCGGTCGCCATCGCGTCGATGTCGTTTGCGGCCGCGTTCGGCTTCCTTTCCGGGGCGACCTCACCCGGGGCGCACTACGATCCCCATACGTTCGCCATCGGCGTGTCGGCGCTGCTCGGTGCCGCCTGCGGCGGCATTGGCATCCTCATTTCGCGCATCCGCCAGATGAAGATCGAGCTGCACGACATGGAAACGCGTCTCGACGAGGCGGCGGATCGCAACTGGGAAATCAGCGAAGCGCAGGAGCGCACCAAGAGCTTTTTCGAGACCCAGGGCGACGTGATCGTGCGCCGCGGCAGCGCCGGCGCCATCACCTATGCCAACGATGCCTTCTGTGCGCTTGCCGGCCGCACGCGCGAAGACATTTTGGCGACCGCGTTTGCGCTTCCGGTCGAGGAACAGGGAGAAACCACGTCGCTCGCCGACGGCACGCGCATCTACGACCAGAAGATCGCCGCGCCCGCAGGCGCGCGCTGGATCGCCTGGCGCGAGGTCGCGGTGCGGGCCGGCTCCGCCAGCGAGACGCAAAGCGTCGGCCGTGACGTGACCGGCCGCGTACTGGCCGAGCGGGCGCTCGCCGAGGCGCGCGATCAGGCGGAAACGGCGAGCCGCGCCAAATCGCGCTTCCTGGCCATGGTGTCGCATGAAATCCGCACGCCGCTGAACGGCATTCTCGGCATGGCCGACCTCATCGGCGACACGCCGCTCACGCCCGAACAGGCGGCGTATCTCAAGGCGGTGCGCACGTCGGGGGAGACTCTGCTGTCGCTGATCGAGGAGATCCTCGATTTCTCCAAGATCGAGGCCGGGCGGATCGATCTCGCGGCGCGGCCGTTCGTCCTTGCGGCCTTCGTCGAGGAGGCGGTCGAGCTGCTCGGGCCGCGCGCGCAGGCGAAGGGACTGGAAATCTGCTGCTACGTCGACGAGCGTCTGCCGGTGCGCGTCGTCGGCGACGCGGCGCGGCTGCGCCAGGTGCTGTTCAACCTCGCCGACAACGCCATCAAGTTTACCGATCGCGGCGGCGTCTCGATCATCGTCGAGCCGGATACGCAACCCGACGCGATTGCCATCTCGGTACGCGACACCGGCATCGGCATTTCGGGCGACGACCAAGCACGGATTTTTGCGGAGTTCGAGCAGGCCGACGGCGGCTCGGCACGAAAATACGGCGGCACCGGCCTGGGCCTGACCATTTCCAAGCGGATCATCGAGAGCATGGGCGGCACGATCGCGATCGAGAGCATTCCCGGAGCGGGCGCTACCTTCCGCGTCAGCATTCCGCTCGCGCGCTTCGGCGATACCGACGAGCCGGGCCTGCCTGTGCCCGACCTTGCCGGCCACGACGTGCTGATCGTCGCCCCGGCGGCAATCGAGGCGTCTCTGATCGCACGGCGGCTGCAGCGCTGGGGCGCGCGAACGGCCATCGTGCCCGACGATGAGGTCGCTTCCGCCCTGCTGCCGGAGCGGCCGTGGAGCGCGGTGCTGGTCGACCACGCGCCGGGCACGGCGCAAAGCGAAGTGCTGGCGCGCCTCGCCGCAACGGTCCCGCGGCGGATCGTGCTGGTCACGCCGGCGATGCGCCCCGAGCTCGCGGCGCTGAAGGAAGCCGGCTTCACCAGCTACCTGATCAGGCCGGTGCGCGCCACCTCGCTCGCCGCGCGCTTTTCCGCGGACGACGCCTTCGAGCCGGCGGCGCCCGAACCCAAGGAGGCGCCAAGCGAAGTGCGCACGGACGGCAGCCTTTCGATCCTTGTTGCCGAGGACAACGAGATCAACGCGCTACTCGCGCGCGCCCTCCTCACCAAGCTCGGCCACCGCCCCACGATGGCCGCCGATGGCGTGGCGGCCGTCGAATCATTTCTTGCCGCCCGTGCGGCCGGCACGCCTTACGATCGCGTGCTCATGGACCTGCACATGCCGGGCATGGACGGCATCGAGGCCACGCGCCGCATCAGAGCCATCGAGGCCGAGCAGGAGGCGCCGCGCACGCCGATCCTCGCGCTAACCGCGAACGCCTCCGCCGAGGATCGCGATGCCTGCCTTGCCGCGGGCATGGACGGCTTCCTGGTCAAACCGCTCGACCGCGAGCGTCTCAGCGCCGCGCTCGCCGGCGGCGCCGCCGCGCTGGCGGCGTAAGGATCTTTCGTTTTCGCTCGGACGCTGTCGCGGA
>Ga0210405_10004652_pt1 | contig 12809 bp, 11 predicted proteins | sample IncBWH11MmetaG_FD_155492 | JGI IMG/M metagenome (GOLD analysis project Ga0210405, IMG submission 155492) | Forest soil microbial communities from Barre Woods Harvard Forest LTER site, Petersham, Massachusetts, United States - Inc-BW-H-11-M | ecosystem: Environmental > Terrestrial > Soil >... | reverse complement strand
CCAGGTATAGGTTCATTTCCCAAACCTATCCATGCTTGATAAAGTATATAAGAAATATTTTCAGGATCATCTTCCAATACAACTACACCATCATTTCGTACAAGATATCCAAGATCATTACGACTATAACTATAGTCAGCAGGATCTATTTCTTCCATAGCTGCTGCATATGGATCATAAGCAGTACGCAATTCTGGTGGAGGACTATTACCTAATACAAGCCATTGTTTATAAAGTTGATAAGCAGTATTATTGGGTCTATCTTCTTCTAATACCAACACTTGATCTTGATCACGTACAATAGCACCATATTTATTTCGACTATATGTATATGCTTCAGGATTAGGTTGACTAGGTTGAGGAGCTGGAACAGGAGCATCAGGCATAGGTGGTGGAGAATTTCCTAATTCTAACCATTGTTGATAAAGTTGATAAGCAACATTATCAGGATCATCTTCAGGCACTCTGCCTTTACCATCACGTAAAAGCCATCCAAATTCATTACGAGTATATGTATAATTAGCAGGATTCATTATATCATCAGCTTTCAGAACTACATCATCAGCTTTCATAGCTACATCTCCTTATTGATATTTAATAATAAATGGAATTACAATATATGGTGGTTCAATATTATATGGCGTGCTGCTGCCTTCTCCATAAATTCCAATACCAGTGCCCATAACATTGGTCCAATAATTTGCAACACCGCAAGCAACATAATTATCCCATTGACCAGTTCCTGCACCATAAGTTAATACACCAGTACCAACAGCATATAGCAAAGCACCAGAACCACCAGTATAAACACCAGTACCTGATGCACCAGTCCAATTTGTCTGCTGACTACCTCCAGTTCCAGGCGCTATATTGACTGCTGGAGAATACCACTGCGAATAAGTATGCGCGTGGCCAGGATCACCAATACCATGCGCATGGCCAGGATCAGGATGAACGTGACCAACATCATAAATACCGTGTGCATGGCTTGGGTCTTGAAGACCATGCGCATGACCAGGATCTTGTGGAACGTGTGCATGACCAGGATCTGCAATGGCATGGGCATGATAAGCCAATTCAGCAACAGTATTAGTATGTGTTGCTGAACCTCCTGTCGTGCCAATAATTTCTCCTGCTGCTTGTCCACGTGGAAAACGTTGAGACAAATTAGGTACAGCATTAGATACGCCTGGGACACCGCCATGTTTGTTTTTAAGTACTGGTGCAAGTAATGGAATTTGTGTATTAAGATAAACTGTACCATCACATAATAGCCAATCATCTGGTGGTACATCATCGCACCACATTATAATTGATCCAACTTTTACAGCACCAGCTACAGCAATATCAGTATACTGTTTCGTTGTGGCGCCAAGAGGATCAATTGGATCGGCATCGAGAATAAGTGGCCCTGTCATAGTGCCACCAGTTATTGGCACATAATCAAGAGGCGGTATTGGTTGATTAATAGCAACTACCCATTGGGCAGATGTAGCGTCTTCATACCAGATATATAGTTGAGCATTAACACTATCGAACCAAAATTCTCCTTGTGAAGGATTAGGAGGCGGAACATCACCTATGTATACAGCGCCACCATCTACTCCTGATGGACCTACAGGGCCTTGATTACCAGTTTGTCCTTGAGGACCATCTGGACCGACAGGGCCTGGTAAACCTTGGGTGCCTTGTATTCCTTGTGGACCTACAGGGCCATCTATACCAGCAATTCCTGGAGGCCCTTGATTACCCTGTGGACCTTGAGGTCCAACAGGTCCATCTAGTCCTGCTGGACCTTGTAATCCTATTGGACCTTGAATACCTTGTCCACCTGTTGGACCTTGCGGACCTTGAATTGGTCCGGCATCTACCCAACCACTAGGATCATATACTGTCGTAACATAAACATAAACATGACCAAAAGTAAATGTGGAAGCATTCTTATTTAGAATACCTTCACCTTGAATCATCTGATATGGTGCTGGTGGCCAATTATTTGGTTGATCCCAATTTGCCGGAATTGCGCCACTAGGAGGTAATTCAAGGAGTTGTTCTGGATCTCTATATTCACAAGATCCAATAAGAACGCCAATTTCTCCAGATGAACCTTGTATGCCTTGTGGTCCCATCGGACCTTGTGATCCTGTAGGACCACTAATTCCAGGAAGACCTTGTGATCCTCCTGGACCTTGAGGACCCATAGGACCAGGACCACCTGTTGGTCCTGGCGAACCTTGATTTCCTTGTTGACCAGCCGGACCTATTGGTCCTTGTAGTCCTTGATTTCCTTGTGGGCCAACCGGTCCTAATGGTCCTGGTGGACCATCTAAGCCAATTGGACCTTGCGGCCCTAATGGACCCGGTATTCCTTGCGGTCCATCTGGTCCTGGAGGGCCTTGTACTCCTTGTGGACCTATGGGCCCAGGAGGCCCTTCAATTGCTCCTCCATCTATCCATCCAGATGGATCAAAAGTTGTTGTGACATAAATATAAATATGTCCAAATTCTGGAAGTGCAGTGTTACTACATAATAACGATTCACCAGGAGCCATTTGATAAGCAGGTTGACCTTGTCCATCCCAATCAACAGGCATTAAACCATTTGGTGGAAGACTAGCAGGAACTTCATGTTCAAAATATCCAACAAGAGTTGTAACTTGACCAGAAGATCCTTGATCACCTTGTGGGCCCATAGGGCCTTGAGGTCCAATTGGACCTGTTGCCCAAGTTAAAATTCCTGCACCATTAGTACGAAGAAACTGATTTGTTGTGCCACCTCCAATTGTTAAATTGGCAACATTATTCAAATGTAATTTTGATAAAGTAGTAACACCAGTACTACGTGCAATTGTAACTGAAGTTCCTAAATATACACCATTATTATCATAATTGATAATGGTAAGATCTGATCCAGAATTATCCTGAGCTTCAGCAGTACCATTACCTAAATTTAATCCCCAACGATTAAGAGAATTTGATTGTCCAAAAATTGTACTATTCTGATTTAATAATGGTAATTTACTAAGAGTTAATGATGGATTGCCAGTAACAATTGATAAATTACCAGTAAGCTTGCCACCTAGTAATGGTAGATATTGATCTAGATGAGCTTGAAAAATTCCACTTGTCCAGCTTAAATTTCCTAAACCATCTGTCATTAAAATATCGCCAGGATTACCTCCATACATAATCAAATAGTTATTATTAATTAGAACTAATGGTCCAGTAAGTGTGCCACCTGTTATTGGCAAATAAAGTCCAACAGGACTTATAACTTGTTGCCCATTGATAAAAATAGAATTACAATTAATAGTACCTGGTCCCATACTTCCACCAAGAACATTTCTTGGTACAAGAAGAGCACCATCATTAGCAATAACAAATCCACCCATAGATATCCACGGCTGGGGAGGCGCACCTGGGCCTCCACTAGCAGCAGCGGTACTATCAAAAGCTAGTGGATTAACTTGCTCATTCATATTCTAAATCCACTGCACAGAAACAAATGCCTGATTAGGAACGTTGCTGGCAACTGATACAGGTAATGTAGATCCAGGAATAGCATAGTAAGTTCCACCAGGCTGTATAGCCATAGATGAACCATTTCCTAATGTTGATGCTGGCCCTGTTGGGTCAACATACAAAGCAGCTGGCGCATCTGCTGGATTAAATATATATCCACCAGATAAATTCGCTTGAAGAGCATCAACAGCTTGACCAGGTATTGTTGATGTTATATGAGCTATACCTGGAGTAGGAGTTACAGCCATTATTTTTGAACCTTAAGTTGCGCCACTTCAGATTTTAATTCATTAATTTCTTTTCGTAAATCTTCAATTATTTTTGTCATAGGATGAATATCAGAAGTGTGCCGTTGTTGAGAAATTATTTCTGGAACAAATTCACCGATTTCACCATATTCACCTTTAATCACTCTATTATAAATATCTTTACCATATTCCATTGTATCATATGGGCTGGCATAAAAGATCAATTTCTGCCCATTAATTGTTCCAGTTAAAGCAATAGGGCCAATATGATTTAAATTAACATATTGTGGATTACATAGAGTTTTTAAAAACTCATCACGTTGCTCAACAGTTAGCATTTACGCTATCCTTTGATAATACAAGAGTAACGTGTTTATAGGAGATGGATCAAATGAAACAGTCTCACCTAGTTGTGCCCATAATCCACCATAATCCGCCATTTGTCTTCCGGTGAAAGAAAGAGTGCCTTGTCCAGCTTGACCTGGAACAACAAGATAAAATGACCCAGGTTGTCCATAACCTGACATAACGCCTGGCGCGCCAGGCGGACCTTGTGGTCCTTGCCCACCTTGCGGACCTTGAACACCTTGCACGCCTTGTGGTCCTAATCCACCTTGTGAACCAACAGGACCAGGAGGTCCTGGAGGCCCTGGCGGACCAGGTGCTCCTGGCGCACCAGCAGGTAGTTTAGTTTCAAGAAATGCTAAAGAATATCCACCAGTAATAAACCAAGCTCCATTCGGATATAGATTATTGGTATCAAATTCTAAAAATAACATTCCTTGCAATTCACCGCCTGTAAGTGTTTCTCCTTGATGTCCAAGAACAGCATAAGGCCCCCATTGGACACCTTGCGATCCTTCAACTGTAAGTTGAACTGGCCCTGTACTTACATTAGTGCTACCAGTAATAATCATTCCATTAAATGGGCCAGTTGCTGGAAAAGTAAGTCCAACATTACAAAGAAGATTATTATAATCTGGAGATGCAATTGCAGCGCCAAAGAAGAAAATGTCAGAAGATATTTCTTTAAAGTTTAGAATTTGAAATTCTGTTCCATCAAATTCCATTAATGCAATTTGACCAGTAATTAAATCGTCTGGAGAAAGTTGTGTTAAATCTGATCTCGTAACAGGATGTGCAAGTGAACCTTGCACCTGCATTACCACAGGACCAGTATTACTATTGGCAATAGTAACTGATAAAACAGTACCAACATCGAGACTTGGCAAAGGTGGATTAGTTGAAGCAATCTCTATAAGATTAGGAGTAATACTAATATCAGAACCAGAATAAGTAATATTCGGAACATCACCATCCTGTAACATTTGGTTCATTGCACCTGCTGTATGCAAGTGCGCGAAAATAGATCCAGCAGGCCAAGATTGAGGCAATGTGCTTTCTTGACCTCGAACTATAGTAAATGTATCGCCAACAACAGATGTAACATGAACAATTTCTCGTAATTGTCCAGTTAATTGATCAATCAAAGTTGCAATAAATTCTGTTTGTCCAGGTACAGGTTGTGGGAATGTGGCGCCACTTCCAGACGCTACATTGACCTGTGTACTGGTGGGAAAGATAGACCCAGCAATAGTGCTACTAACATTATTCCCAAAGATGAGTTTCATTATATTTATCCTGTTACCACATCATCCCAGATAAACTGAAATGGTAATTCTAGAATACCAGATCTAACAGCATCGGCAAATTCTACCATATTAGGTAATGGTGGAAAATTAACAGCTATTGAATCTGCTTGATTATATCGTAAAGCATTATATTGAAATGCATTATTGTTATATTCTGCTCCATTTGTAATAGTACGATCAACTAAAACAAGTCTAATTGTAACATCACAATGTGCACCAAACATAATACTTACTTGATAAGTATTGTCTATATTTGGACTTGTTCCATTTGTTCCCAACAAAAAGCGCATAATGCGCTTCTTAAGCCATTCAACACTAAAACGCTTACCATCACCTTTATGATAATGCCAAGTTATACAACGTCTATAAATATCATCATTAACAAGTGCTGGTGCCTCAGGGAAATAGTATTGCCAAAAATCATAAGTTTGTGTATTATATTGTCCAGTATTATATGGTCCTATAATAGTTGGAAGTTTATAAAGTAGACTTGGACGAGGATATCCATAGACACCTTGACCTACCCAATCTAGTAGTTTTCCAGATACAGGATCTTTGGTATAAATTGGTAAATTAAGGGCATTAAATGTATCAACTATATCCTGTTGCATTTCATTGTAAGCACGTACAAATGCTTGTAAATCATCGTCATCGGAATATTCTTGATAAAGATATGCAGGAATGGTTTTTAATAAACCAGTAGGCCCAGCAGGAGGGAAATTCCCCTTTATATAAGGTGGCGGTGGAGGCTCTTGCGGAAGAAGTTGAACTACAACAAAGTGATGTCCAACAGCAGTAGAATTTACCCAAATACCATATTCTGATGCAGGTGGAATATCAAAACGCTGTCCTGGCTGTAGCGCAACAGTTGTACCAGTTACTTCACTAGCAGCAGGACCAGTAGGATCTACAAAAAGAACAGTTGGAACAGATAATTTTTGATCATAAGCATTTAATGGATTAAATATATATCCACCAGTAGCATCACCAGATGTAACTTGTACTGAATGATTCGCCGCAAGTATTACTGATACAAAACCCTTTGTTGGGGTTACTGAGGCAGCTATACCTACATCTACATATACAAATGGCGAATGTGCATTCATATCGAATTCACTATTATATTATTGGTAGTTGTATAAAAATAACTAAATGGATCTCCTGGTATAATTCCTGTATCTGGTGTTGGAGGTTGTCCTACTCCATCAAAAGCAACCTGAAAATTAAGAACTGTTACATTTTCAGATGCAAGAATGTCTTTAATTGCATCAAGAAATACAGCAGTCATATCGTAAATATTTAAGGGCGATATACCAACAAAAAGACTATTAACATAATTTACCAATGCTGGGGTCGCAGCTTGAGCTATAGCTTGCGGAGATACATAATTTGGAGAATTAGTATCCCATAATACAACCATAGTTACAAGTTGTTGTGGTGGAAGAATAAATGGAATAAGGTAACTATCAGGATAACTATTGAGTGTAACTTGTTGAAGAATTGGATTAGGAGTTACAATTCCGCCTCCATTATTATATGGAAATAGTAATGTGCCATCAACAGGAATACTAAAACTATCATCATCAATTATAGTAACTGGATATTCATTACCATTTAATATTGACATATTACCAGAAATATTATATAATGTTTCTGTCATTCCTGTTAAAAGATTGTGATTGTATGCTGTCTCAATAACAACTGGATTAGTATTTGAGATATTAACAATTTCAATATTGGGACGATCAAGACTAACAAGATCACCAAGCGCATAATAGATAGCCCATGCAACCTGATAAGGATCGCCACCGCCAACAAGAATTGTCCACTTGCAAGTATTAAGATTTTGACGAACAGAAACAAGACGTTGCGCCACTCCCGGAATATTCCAAAGCAATGTTTTAAGGTATCTATCCATTCCTGTTGATGCAGCAAGACCTGCTGTCAATGTTCTAGTTCTAAATGATTGTATAGTTTCTGTTGATAAAGAAGGAATGCCATCAGAAGGATTTGTAACAGACAAATTGATATCTAATGGAACAGAAGTAACAAAGCTAGTCACAGTTCCAGCAGGAACAGCCCAAGTACCAGGTTGTGTAGCTATAGCATGAATAGGAAGTGAATCACCGTATGAACCAACAACGCCACCATTTGTACAAATATATTGATAACTACCGTCACTAACAGTAAAGCCAGGAATAATAATGAATCCAGGTGTACCACTAAATATAAGATCAACAGAAGTATTAGTATCAGCCGCAGGCTGTATCCCATATATATCAATTCCAAGTTGATATAATATGAAAGCATTGGCTCCATAAGGCGATACAGAATTTACTAAATCAACCATAAATTGATTTGAAATAACAATAGCAGCAACACATGTTGAAGCTACATCTTCTATAAGAGTTGCTGGAAGATTAGCTGTATAATCTGGATTAGTAGATGCTACCTTAGCAACCAATCGTTGACGCAATTGTGCAGGCGGGGTAGGAATTAACCCCTGTGGACCCATAATTAAAGGAAGTACCGCCATTAGTAAGGTATCACATCAGTTAGAACTGCGCCATATTGTGTAATAACAAAAAATTGATAAGCAGGTTCTGGCTTCCCATCATCATCAACACGATTAGGTAAATTTGTTAGAGTTAATGACATAAAATACTTTGCAAATCTTTGTTGTATCAAATTTATATTATAATCAGGAGCAATTTGTGTCATAATAGAAGCATGTGCAGGAATACCCCAATTTGCAAAGAATGGACTTTCATGTAAGTTAAGCTTTATAACTTGAATCATATTTGTTAAATAAACCATATCATTAAAGCCGTTGGGATCTGTTTCTACAACTACCCATTTCTTTTTATATGGATAAAGTATATCAGGTACGATGCGCCCATAAACCCGCATTATGACCTCTGTGCCCAAATATTACCAAGCACGCTACAATTGCCACCAAAAGATGCTTGAGCAACTAAATAATAATAAGTATCAACTGTTATATTGACATAACAAGGTCGCAATGGTAAAATCTGCAAATCGTTTGCTGGAGTAGCTGATGGAAGCCAAATTTGATGTCTAGCTTTTCCTATATCTGGAACATTAGGAATAGATGGTGTAGTATTAATAGCAGCTGACATATCTGTTACACCAGCCGATGGATTAAACCATACTTCTCCTTGAACAGTCCAAATACCAGGTGTTAATTGAATACCCGTAAAACCTGCTGGTATATTATTAGTTATGCCAACTCCAGTTGTAATATTGCTATAGATTATTTCTCCAGACGCTCCTGCTCCAGGAAAACCACCTCCTGCGGCGCCGCCAAAACCAGCCGCACTAATCATGCCACCAGCGCTAATATTACCACTAGCTGTAAGACTTCCAATAATATTAAACAGTGTTTGAGCAGTAGGTTTTGGAACATTAGGAATTGATGGTAAAGGTAGAGGAAATGTAAGATCAGATTGCTCTGGTGTCTCTAATGTGGATATTTCTGTTTCAAGACCTCCTGCTGCGCCAACTTGGAAATTTGACGCTACAAGATTAAAAACACCACTTCCACTAATAGCGTGAGTTATTTCATCTTTTGCAAGTTGCTGTATGTTTTGAGCATTATGAGATATAATACCAGAAAGAGCAGTATGAAGGATATTACTACCAGCAGTATGAGATATAAGACCTTCAAGAGCTTGATGAATAATATTGCTATTAGCTACATGATTTATAGCTGCCGAAGAATTATGTATTATATTATTGAGGAAATCTAAAAGATGAAATGTTGATTTGTCTTGTGTTTGAGTTTTATGTCCTGATGATCCTCCGGTAACTAAAAATTGGTTAGGATCACGTTGATCAAATTTCTTATTGCTAATAGGATGAAATACATGCGTTGCTAAATTTCCTCGTGGATACATATTAGCGGTTCCACCGCTAACCCCATCCGTAGGTGATATAGAAAAATCATTTGGGACAGCGTATCCTTTATCACCAACTTGCGTAGGTTCACGAGTATACTTAGAAAATGCTTGTGGTATTATAAGTTTGGGTAAAGTAAATGGGCCAGTAGCATCTAAAGTAAACTCTAACATATCATTTTCTAAGATTTGTGATACATGTCCTTGAAATGTTTTAGGCTGATTTTGTTGATTATCAGCAGCTTTAGTGCGCGTAAAATTATGTAATTGGGTTATGTATGATAATTTCTGTGAGGTATCGTTCATGGAGATACCTCAAATTGTCGATTTCTAAATATCAATGTTGATCTAAAATAGCTCTTTGCCATACTTATTAAATATTGTGCTACACCAGCTTGATACATAGCACCAGGATTTTGTGCCATAGGATAAGTAAACGTATTAACTCCAGTAATTAATGCCATTCCATTTCCATTATATGTATTGGGAACTGCTTGAATAATGCTAACATTTACTATCTCTCCAACAGGAAAATTATGCGGCGCCACTAACGTAGCGATGACTACTTTATTATTTTCATCCCAAACTAATGATTTTATCTCCATACCTATAAGAGTATCTACTAAAGGAACCATAAAAATCAAATTATTGTTAAATGATGTACATTTAACATAATATCGTTGAGCAGATACATTCCACAAAATTGTAATAGTATAATTTTGTCCATCAAATGTAGGCGCAAAAGATGGTGCTCTAACATTAGAAGGAACGAATGGATAATATGTGGTCATGGATTATTAAATCTATTAATAGCAGATTGAATATTAGCAGCTGTGGCTGAAGAAAAAATACCACCTCCTTGTGAAAATGGTGGAGTAATCATAGGTGTAGGTGTTGAAACAACTGGAGTCCCACTAATTGGTGGAACTGTAACACCAATACCCATATTTCCTATTGATGAAATACCAAGTGCTGTCTGTATAGCAGTTATCTGTGCAGCATTTGGTAAACCATTTGTAATTTTAGATATCAAATTATTCTCTGCTGCAACAACATCTTCTAATGAAATAAGCGGTGCAGTAAAATCCCATCTCCAAGTATTTTGCGGTAATGGTGACTGTGCTGTTGAAGCATCTGTTAAATTCTCCAACAACATATTGTTATAAATAAATGCTGGGGTAAAAACAACATAACTTCCACCTAAATTATTATGGTTATCTAAAGCAAATTTAAGACTAGTCATTCTTGATTGTTTTACTGTCCAAGCATGTTGAGTTTTCATAGGTGTCATCATAACTAATGAAATATTAAGTGGATTTCTCAATGTTGCATTAGAAGCAACATTTAAACTGGCAAAAGGATATTCTGCAATTGATTGACTTATTAATGAGCCCCCTGGTGCTGGTTGAAAAATAGCAAAAGCGTTTTCAAAACTCCAATCATCAGGTAAATTAGATCCTTCTGGTCCCATTTGTTGTTGTGGCATCAATGCATTAAAAATTTCAGTATTTATCAATGCAAGTATAGGTAAATACCCACCAATAACACCTGAAGCAATACCATCTCGCAACCAGATAGGAGTTAACTGATATAGTAATTGAACTTGACTAAGTGTACTCATTACAATTCCAATGTACTAGATCCAGTTCCACCAGCTTCACCAGTAAATGATAATTGTCCACCTATTTGCGGTATTCCACCTAATATAGTACCAAATCCAGCAGAAAAAGAACTTGAAGCAGCTTCAATTATTGTAACCCAAGATTCACCAGTAGGTTGCCTATAATGTCCAACATGTCTAAGTTTATTCACAACCCAAGCACCAGTAAATAAAAGAACATTACCATGTTCAAAAGTATTAGCTCCTTGTCCACTAGTATAACTAAATGCAGCACCAGCAGCTTGCGTATTCACTAAAAGTCGATAAGGCAATGTAATATAAACTGGTGCACCACCAGCCATAGCAGAATTAATATCAGCTCTTAAAACCGTTTTTACTTGAATTTTATTATTATCAATCCATGTAGGTTGTCCAACCAAATCCTCAAATTGAAGCGCAATTGGCGTACCTGGACCAGTAAAATCGGTAATTACATATTTGCCATATCCTGTAGGGAATGCCTGTACTCCTTGATAACCAGTAGTAGTAGGCGTTCCCAAAATACCATGAGAAAGTTGTTTAACATAATTCATATATTGTTCTAAACCTTGATGATATCCTTGGTCTGGAGCACTCAATGTAAGAGCACTACTAATATTTACAATAAATTGTGAATCCGGAAAAGCAGTTGATAAAGCATTCTGTATGGCAGAAGATAATTGTGAGCCTTGTGGCATATTATGAATAATATTTTTTGGATCTGTTGGCCCTCCTAATCCAGTAGGATTACCTGGTGTTACAATAAATGTTAAACTTAAATCAGTCCCGGTCCAATTACCAAAAGCAGGGTAAATTTGTCCATCTGCTATAAGACCTTGATGAAGTACTTGATCCTTAGCTAATGGCAATCCCTCTGTAAATCCACCAAATAATTGAACTCTTTGACCTGTAAAAACAGTTGATTCTGAAATAAGATCTTGAGTAATACCTTTTATCGTAAGTGATCCTGCACAAGCACCAGAAGTAACTTCAATATCAAAATCAATATCTAACGCGCCTGGATCATTAACGCCATTAACAACACTACTCCATTGAGCTCCAGAGGCATATGCACTTATTTCTGGAATAGCAGTTGATGATAAACCAGCTAAAGCAGTAGTAGCATCAACTATACTAGCTACACCATTTATAATACTTAAATTTGGTGCAGATCCTGTCGCGCTAACTTTTATGGCATAAAATCTCAAGTATCAAAATTCCCTTGTGCGCTTCCAATAGAAGCTGTTTGAAGATTAACATTTGAACCAGACTTATTAAATATCGTTACAACTGGACTTGCATCCTTATGGAATTGACTCATATCGCCCAAATGCGGGGTTGGGTCTCTACCATAAGGATCAACACGACCTGGTTGAGCAGATGCTTGCATTTGTGGTCTATTTTGTGGTCCATACGCAGCAGCATCTTTCATCATTTGGTCTTTAGTTTTAGGACCATATGCAGCAGCAACTTTTGTCATTTCATCTTGACGAGCCATAGCATTAGCTGTGCCGCCAAGATATTCGCCAGAAGCTGTTTTAATTGCTCTATAATTTGCGGCAGTATTTTCACCAAAACCAGGGTTATAACGAACATTTTTATCACGATAATCTCCAGTTACAATTGGATTATTATAATAATCACGTATATGAGGTGCGCTACCTTTAAATTGTTCCAACACTTCCATACCAGTGCGTTTACCCTTTTCATCAGTTAAATACTTTAAAAATTCAGCAGCATGATCTAGTCGAGCACCCATTGTACCAATACCACCACCGGCATAACGACTAGATTGTTTACCTTCACGATCTAAGAATGTAGAAATTGGTGT
>Ga0210405_10004651_pt1 | contig 12812 bp, 13 predicted proteins | sample IncBWH11MmetaG_FD_155492 | JGI IMG/M metagenome (GOLD analysis project Ga0210405, IMG submission 155492) | Forest soil microbial communities from Barre Woods Harvard Forest LTER site, Petersham, Massachusetts, United States - Inc-BW-H-11-M | ecosystem: Environmental > Terrestrial > Soil >... | reverse complement strand
TTGGCTTCCCGACCGTTGGAAACAAACTCATATCGCTCGGTGCGCCGCTCTGGGAATTCCCGTTCCGCCCAACCCATAGCCCCTGCACTTCACGTATCGCTCACTATCGAGTTAAAGCAATGGAGCGGATGCAAAGGCGCATCTGGAAAGAACGAGGTTGCCACTTTCGTCGGCGGCAATACCCGAGATGTGCTTCATCCTTCCGTCCAAGTAGGTCAGTACATGACGTACCTCACCGATTGCCACACGGCTTTTCAGGGCGAAGACGGAATCAGCGCACATGCCTGTTCTTATCTGCACAACTACGCCCCGATAAAGGAGGATCCTCTTTTCTTACCGCAGTTTGCAGAGCAGATTAGGCGGTCTCCACTCTTCACTGCCGATCAAGTGCCGCATCTCACTGCGTTTCTAGACCAACGAATCCATGGTGCCGATAGCGGCGAGGTTTCGGCGAAAGTAGAGCAGAGCAAGTACTGCCCCAGCAAGAAACTGCTCGACTATGTCGCCAACCTTATCAAGGGCAAGCCGGAATACGTGCTACTCGACGAGCAGCTAGTGGTTTATGACAAGGTTGTGGAAGCTGCGAAGGATGGTGCCAAAGGTAGGAAAAAAGTTGCCATTATCGTGCGAGGCGGCCCTGGCACGGGGAAATCGGTCATTGCCATGAACTTGCTCGGCGATCTCTCAGGGATGGGCCTAAACGCGCACTACGTCACGGGTTCTCGTGCGTTCACCTCGACTATTCGGGAAATTGTAGGCACCCGTGGGGCTGCGCAAGTGCGCTACTTCAACAGCTATATGGGTGCGGACGCTAATGTGATTGATGTCATGATCGCCGACGAGGCTCACCGAATCAGAAAGACTAGCAACGACCGCTTCACCGCAAAGATTAAACAATGCAAACTGCCCCAGATTCAAGAGTTGTTGAAGGCTAGCCGTACGTCAGTGTTCTTCATCGATGACAACCAAAGTGTGAGGCCGGAGGAAATCGGCTCGGCCGACTACATTAAGACGGAGGCTGAAAAAGTCCGCTGCGATGTTTGTGAATTTGAATTGGAAGCCCAGTTCCGCTGCGCTGGCTCGGATGCGTTCGTCAGTTGGGTGAACAACACCCTCGGAATTCAGCGCACACCACATGTGATGTGGAATCAGGCGGATGAATTCGACTTCAGAATCATGCCTACACCCCAAGCTCTTGAAGAGGCAATTAGAAAAAAGTTGGAAGAGAAATCAACAGCTCGGCTGGCGGCAGGCTTTTGCTGGCCATGGTCTAAGCCCCGGCCCAACGGGACACTCGTGGATGACGTAGTGATGGGTGATTACGTTCGACCGTGGAACGCCAAATCCAACTCGGGCAGCCTTGCTCCTGGCATCCCGAAAGAGAGCCTCTGGGCGTACGACCCACGTGGCGTGAATCAAATTGGTTGTTTTTACACGGCGCAAGGATTCGAATTCGATTATGTGGGTGTCATCTTCGGGCCTGATTTAGTCTACGTACCCGAGGCTGCAGACTGGAAGGGAGACAAGACCAAGTCCTTTGACGCTGTCGTGAAGAGGTCCGGCGACCGATTCACGCAAATGGTAAAAAACACTTACCGCGTTCTTCTGACGCGCGGCATGAAAGGCTGCTACGTCCACTTCATGGATAAGAACACAGAGAACTTGATTCGAAGTCGCGTGGAACGCACTGGAAAAGTGTAATGATTAGCGGAACACGCTATTGTGGAAAGCCAAATATTCGTGCGAGGGCAAGCTGTCAGTCTCGCGCGGCAGGCGTATGGCTCTTCCGTGCAGATGATAGTAGTCTCGCCCGTTCTCAAACTCTTCCCGAATGCGACTACTGACGACCACTTTCAGTTGATCCGCATCAATGGTCAGGTATCCCTGGTCGAACAGCGTGTGAAGGTCACTTCGCATAAGTAGACCGTTCTCGGGTTCATGCGGACCACCCGAGCTGTACGGCTTGATGTGGGCAGCCTCTAGCACCGGCAGTGTACGCTCGCCCGTGATCGCACATCTACGTTCATAAGCGTCGGTCACGATCACTCTGAATGTGCCTTGGCCGAGTCGCGGTCGAACGACCATAGGTTCGCCGTAGCGGATGCTCTCGACTGCCGCGATAGTCGCTGGGCCGGGGTCAAGGCTGCCAGTAGCCCGTGACGCCAATCTTTCGGTAACTTCTCCCCAGAGGGACTTGCCAGTGGTTCCGTCTTCGCTGTCGTATCCTTTTCCCTGGACAATATTAAGGCTGAAATCCGAGGGCACCGGAATCCATTCTGCTTCTCTGAAAAAGAATGGTTCGGCCAAGAGTATGCAACCGATCTTTGGATTCTCCATCGCCTCGATGGGTACCCGTCTGTACTTGGAGATCCTTTCACGCATTTCCGAAAGAGATCGAACTCCGTTGCCTTCACCGAAAGCTTCCCACGAGAGCGAGATCGGCAAATGGACAAAGCGCGTGAAGAACCCGCCACCGACTATAAAATTGCGCGGTGCGTGAAGCTTGAATAGTAGCATTTCACCGGCGTTGAGAGCTTTGAATGATGCGTCAGGAGATGGGCGCCAGAAATTTACTTCAACCACGGAAGACTTGGAAGCGTGCAATTGGAACCAATCGTAATCGGTGACCGCGACGAAGAAATTCATCGAGCAACTTTCAACAAAATAGCGTTACGGTGAAAATCAAGAAATTGTCGCTGGCCAGTAGTAAACGCCCCGACGTTGGTGATCCCTTTCGTTTCGAGGCCCATCCTTTGTAAGGAAGGCTTGTGGGCGACCGGCGAAATGATGAGATTTCCGGAATCCTCAAACCCGATAAATCCGCGGTCGAACAAAAGGTCAATACTAGGCGTCAAGAGTAAGCCGTTTTCACCGTCCAGGCGCTCTTCATTTGAACAATCTCGCCAGGGCTTACAGTGGCTGGCCAAAAGGTAACTGTGGTTATCGACACCCGTTATGCGGCAGTGGGTTTCAATCCGCATGACGCGCTGCTTGAAAAGGCCTTGGCCACGCCGTGCTCGGACGATTGCCTCTCGGTCTGTTTCATTCACCGATGGATCATTCTCAACTTGCTGTTCGATCCTGCTCTCCCAGACATCTAGTTCGTCGTCTGTCACGATTCTGTCATTCTCAACGGCTGAATAAGCCTCGGCTGCGGCGATCAGTGAGCGAGCCTCTTCTCCAATCAAACCGCCGAGGACTTCCGCGAAGTCCTCAGAGAGTTCTGTCAGGTAGATTGACTGGATTCCGTTTCCGTTAGCCTGGAGAGGTGAATAGCGATCCGGTAAGACTTCTCTCAATACGCCCATGTGATCCTTGGGGCGGATCTTGTTCAGCAGTTGAGTAAAGGATACGCTCACTCTCCATCCGACATTTTCTCAGTTCTGGCCCACAGAGCCAAATTCAATTGGTTTCGGGCACTCCCAACAATAGGACTTGGCGATTCCGACGGCCGCGACCCGAGTATCTACGAAGGAAAATATCAGGTCACCAGGCGAGACTTCTCGCATCGACTCGTAGAATGGATTGCGCGCGCCATTGGCGTTGCGCTTAGGAGACCAGAGGTAGCCACTCGCGATCTCTTGGCGGAATGTTTGATTTTGGTTGACCCACCAATATCGCATCCCGACTCCGCTGTTCGAGACAAACCGGGATCTCCATTTTTGGGTTCTTGTCCGGCTAACGAGGATACACCATATGCGCTAAGCCTAAAGTACAGCACAGATACCAACGCTGTGAACCCTGCGGTATTGTGCGGTCGCGAATTTCTTCCTAAAATCCAGACTGCACTTTGGTTGTCTGACTACGACAGGCCGCGATTGCAGGGAGCAGACCTGATTGGGCGGCATGGAACGAGAACTCCACGCTTTGGAAGAGATGATCGCTGCGGCTTCAGTTACGGTCGCCCCGGAGTATTTTCAGCTGCTCTAGTCGCCAGCAATGGCCAACCTTTCGTAAGTAAGCGCCTTCGAGACGTTTTGAATTTCGTCCTCAACTTCCTCTTCAGTGACGCGACTTTCAACGATGACCGGTACGCTTTCCGGTATCAGGTGCGAGACCTTGCGAAACGCCAGAACCGATTCGAAGGAAAGCGCGTCATGCTTGCTTTGTGAATTCACTTCACTGACATGAATCTGCCTAAGCCGCCTTCTGCAGAACTGCAGAATGGCCGTAGCCTCACTCATTGTGGGGTCGACTTGGCGGGCGTGCCCGATATCAAAACACAGGGAGGCGTTCGGAAGGAGCCTGAAGGTCTCCGCCAGATGGGAAACAGTTTGGCCTATCGGCTTGCGCTTGTCCATATTCTCGATACAAAGGAGGTCCCCGAAGTGTGCCCATTTGGCGGGCGTATACATCGCATCCGGATGTAGAACGATGGGCCATTCCCGAAGGGCAACTTGATCCAGGGCGCGAATGGCAATCGATTCGAACTCAGGATCCATCACGCTGGGAGCGTGAAAGGATATATACCGGAACTGATGTAAATCCAAGCGCTCCAATTCTTCGACCAATGGGAGGAGTTCGTTTTGGCGAAGCGCCGATAACTCGACCGCTTGAACTTTTTTGCGGGACAAAATACCTAGAGCCGCTCGAAAGTCCTCTCTGGTCAAGGCGCCTGTCGAAAAGCCAATCAGCCTCATCAAAAGACTCCGTATTTTCTGGTTAGGGGTGACAGTTGGGAATTCTCGAAAAAGAGGAGATCCAGGGCGTGTTCGAATGCCTGACTAATCTCCGTTATATGTTTGAAGGTCGCGTCGGTTCGGGAGTCTGCGGCGCGTAGTTTCTCCAGCACTTATCGAGCTGCCTTGTCATCCAGAACCTTCAGGAATTCTGTGTACGCACCGAATAGTTCTTCACCAACAGCCTTCGCGACACTATAGTGTTCGACGGCGGCCGCCAGAATGTCCAGTGGCGTCAACTTGGTCTGCCCTCGGATGTAGTTTACTAGATTCGATTTTGTATCGTTCGGGTCGCTCGAAATCTGCTTTTGCAGCTCCGAATTCAAATGGCAGCCAAAACATATTAAAAGACCCGAGGTAAAAATTAGTTTTCGCGACATGCGAAGTTTGCCGTTACGCAAACCCCATCCCTCGCCGCCACGGTGTCTTTGCTTGCTTGCGAAATCGACGGCCATCGTTCTCCAAAAGCGAATGATGTCATTCAGGAGAAAGCGGGCACTCGATATCGTTTTTTATCTTCCGTCAGCAAATGATTATCTTCTTCGAGATAACGATTGATGACACCCTTGATTACTCGCTCGTAAGCCTGATTGTTCCTGCCTACGGCCGCTGATTCGAGTAACAAGAGGATCCGCTGGGTCGTATTTTTGTTGGTGTCGTTTTGCCCGCCAATTTGGTGAATGATCTCGTGGCTAAACGCCATGTTTCCGAACGTGCCGGTTTGGCCGGGTGGCCTGTATTTGTCTTCGTGCTCGTCGAGGAGTTTCCGTATCTTCTGAGCAATAACCAGATGGTCTGAATTCGCTTGGCCATCGATCAGGTAGGTCCAATCCAGGTCGCTGGCGGACGTCCACTCATCTCTGGCCAACGAACCGAAAACGACAAGGCTCGTATCTTCGGATGTATATTTCGGAATCCTCTCTGAGAGGAGTTGATCCAATTCCTTCCGAACGGCTGCAGCGTTCTTTCGAGCGTCAGGCAGGGGCGACAATTCCAAGAGCTCAAGAACGCTAGGCGATGTGTGACGTTCGGAACCGCTCATGGAGCCTCATTGTAGCATTCTGCATTACAGCCAACTGGAACCGAAAGCACCTCATTTCTAGTGCGCTCACACGACCCAGTGCTGTCGGAACAAGTCATACCGTCATCATAACACGGCGAACTAAAAGCGAAGCTACGCGCTTCAGCAGGGTTGTGGAAAAGCTCATTACGTCTCATTTGGGCCGCAACGTTGCTGGGAAAGTTGAGCGCTGAAGTGTTCACGGCTTCTGCTTGTCTTTTGCTTGCCTTTAGGTGCAAATGAGGACGTCCGAGTGCGACTGGGACACGCGAAAAGCACTGAAAACTAACGATAACTGCGAGCACAAATAGGGCAGATTGGTTTAGGAAACCGCGGCCTATGAGTTTCTTGCTTGGAAGGATGCCTAGGTTCAACTAGCCTGGAAAATTCATGATTTCAGAAGCACGAAAGGCCTCGCTATGGTACAAATCCGTTGTCTAGGCAGATTTGAGACCAAAAGTGAGGCCTTCGCTTGTCCGAACATACCACAACAGACTGTCTCCTTTTTCCAGATATTTTTGATCGACCGGTGGTCGCGAAATTTGATCAACGACAGGGCAGTTCCGATGGTGGAGCAATTCTTCTGCAGGCTGCCGAGCGGCGCTTTGGCCTGACTTCGGCATTGGCGGCTTGTCTGAGAGATGACCGGCAACCAGTGGCGGGGACGGATGCAGGGTAGGTCGAACCGTATGTTTATGCTGGATTCTCTCTGCACGACGAGCTTGCGCAGCGTTGTTCGTCAAAATTACCAAACAGACTAAGCGACCCCGTCGCGTTCTTCTGCGTCATGGTCGCGTGGTTGTTGAATGAGATTTCAGGGGCAGCACAACGGACATCTTATGAAATCGCTCCCCCGAAGCCTTCTGAAGGTTTATTTTCCCACCGAAAAGAGCTATTAAAGCAAGAGGGCATATGTTTTAATAGGAACAACGCTTATTAAAGGGAGCTTGAATACGTCCGTGCCCAACGAGAAAAGCTCAAGGCTAGGCAGCTACATCTCGACGACGACCGCCGGAGAAACAGTAAGGGCATTCGTACCTCCACCTTTGCCCCCAGAGCCGCCTCTCGACCTTACCGGGCTTTACCGAAATCTTGACCGAGCCAATCAAGCGCTCGGACGGCTAGATGGCCTGACGACGCTCCTGCCGGATACAAGACTCTTTTTGTACCTCTATGTCCGCAAAGAAGCGCTTCTTTCCTCGCAGATCGAAGGTACCAAATCTTCGTTCTCAGATTTGCTTCTCTTTGAAAATGAAGCGGTGCCCGGTGTGCCCATCGATGACGTTGAAGAGGTCTCAAACTACGTGGCGGCGATGCAACATGGTCTCCGCCGCATCAAGGGAGGCTTTCCTCTTTCGTTGCGCCTCATTCGAGAGCTTCACGCCATCCTGTTGCGTGGCGGACGCGGAGCGAACAAAACACCGGGTGAATTTCGCCGAACTCAGAATTGGATTGGTGGCAGCCGACCGGGCAATGCTGCATTCGTGCCGCCTCCACCAGAACGAATGATGGAATGTCTCGACCGCTTTGAACACTTCCTTCACGACGAAAAACACAAACTTCCGGTTCTCGTTGCGGCTGGACTTATACATGTGCAGTTCGAAACGATTCATCCCTTTCTCGACGGCAATGGACGGCTCGGACGATTGCTGATTACGCTGCTTCTCTGCGCTAAGGGCACTTTGCGTGACCCGCTTCTCTATTTGAGTCTTTTCCTCAAGGCACATCGTCAACGCTATTACGAACTGCTTCAGCGAGTTCGCACCGAGGGAGTTTGGGAGGAGTGGCTCGAGTTTTTTCTGGAAGGCACTGCGACTACGGCTCGACAGGCAGCCGACACAGCCGTTCAAATTCTTCATCTTTTCGAAGCGGACCGGAAAAAGATTCGAGCGATGGGCCGCAAGGCTGCGTCAAGCTTGGCCGTTCACGAATACCTACAAGCACATCCGTTGAGCAAGATTGGCCCGGCAGCAATAGATCTCAAACTGTCCATACCTACTGTTACGAGTGCTCTCGAAACGCTCACCAAACTCAAAATTGCGAAGGAATCAACCGGCAAACGCCGAGACCGTCTGTTTGCCTACCCTCGTTATCTACACATTCTGAGCGAAGGAACCGAACCGTTGAGGAATCATTGAGGTCAATGACTATTTATATCGATGACAGCGGTACAAGCCCTGAAAATGCAGTCGCTGTTGCTGCCGGATGGATCGCGCATACGGATAGTTGGGTAGATTTTCAAGCCGATTGGGACAAAGCGCGCGATCTTGACGGGGACAAATTTGATTCGATGCACATGGCTGAATTTGTGTTTGGTCGAAAGGGGACGGAATTCGAAGGATGGTCTCTTGAGAAAAAACAACGAATCTCAGCTAGGCTCCGGGGCATTGTCAAGAACAAGGTGGCGAAGGGATTCGCCCTTGGCATTGTGAAGAAAGACTTCGATGAGCTTGTTCCCAACGCGCTCCGAGTCCGGGGTTTTGAAAGTCACTACACATCTGCCATTCGCCGTGTGCTCGGCATGATTGATGCGTGGCGTCAGAACATATAGCAATGAACAGCCGCGCGCCTGATCAGGACAATATTCAAGAGCGCCTGAAAACAGTGCAAGAGGAATGCCGACGGCTTCGCGAAGAGAACGCGCATTTCCGCGCGATGCTCGGGATTAATCAAGCGCCCCCCAAAGAACCCGTTCCACAAGCCGTCCTGGTCCCAAACCCTTCGTCCACCACGATAAAAGAAGTTTCCACACCAGAGGAGAAGATATCGCTCTTTCGAAATCTGTTTCGCGGGCGAGAAGATGTGTTCGCCACTCGCTGGGAAAGCAAGGGCGGCAAATCTGGCTATTCACCTGCCGGTATTATGGACTGGCGTGCCATCCATGTCGCGAGACCAGAAGAGCGAAAGAAGGTTGCCCGCAAAACCAGGATGCTCCAACCACTGACGGATGACGCTATTCGAAATCATCTAACTGGAAAGCAGACGGTCGGCATTTATCCACTTCTGCTGGACGACACCTGCTGGTTTCTTGCAGTGGATTTCGACAAGAAGGCCTGGCTAGCTGATGCAGCCGCGTTTGTTGCAACATGCAAGCGTTTTCAGGTTCCCTCGGCTGTTGAGCGCTCGCGGTCCGGAAATGGCGCGCACGTGTGGATATTCTTTGATCGGCCGGTATCCGCTGCCGACGCGCGAAGGTTGGGATGTTCCCTGTTGACACGCACTATGGAAAATAGGCATGAGATCGGTCTTGATTCATACGACCGTCTTTTCCCCAACCAGGACACTTTGCCCAAAGGCGGTTTCGGAAACTTGATTGCGTTGCCATTGCAAAAGCGTCCCAGAGAACTAGACAACAGCGTCTTCGTGGATGAACTGTTCCAGCCCCATCCCGATCAATGGAGGTTTTTAGAGTCCGTCCAAAGAATGCCAATCGATCAGCTCGCCCGAATAACTCACGCGATAGCTCCCGAGGGAAATCCCATCGGAGTGCACCTCCATTTGCCCGATGAAGACGAGCGCGAAGCCCCATGGCTCTGGCGCCCATCTCGGCAACGAAAGGAAAGACAAATCACTGGTCTGTTACCGCCGAATGTTCGTATCGTGGTGAGTAATCTCATCTATATCGAGAAAGAGGGCTTGCCGTCCGGGTTGGTAGATCGCCTAGTTCGCATCGCTGCTTTTCAAAATCCCGAATTTTACAAATCTCAATCGATGCGGCTCTCGACCTACGGTAAGCCGCGGGTCATATCCTGCGGTGAAGTCTTCCCCGAGCACATTGGTCTTCCAAGAGGGTGCCTGGAAGAGGCAGTCCGTGTTTTCAAGTCACATCACATCAAGGTGGAAGTTCATGATGAAAGAACCACAGGGCCGGAAATCGATGTTTCATTCTATGGCGAATTGCGGTTTGACCAGCGAGACGCCATTGCGCAAGTGCTTGCCTATGACCACGGCATACTCTGTGCGCCAACGGCGTTTGGAAAAACTGTGGTGGCAGCTTGTCTTATCGCCAAGCGAGCGGTTAATGCTCTAATCCTCGTGCATCGGCGTCAATTGATGGACCAGTGGCGCGAACGTTTAGCGGCGTTTCTAGCTTTGCCGATTGGGCACGTTGGACAGTTTGGAGGAGGGAAAGCTAAGAGAACCGGTTTGATTGATGTTGCTGTAATCCAAAGCTTGCAGCGTAAAGGGGCAGTCGAAGATTTCGTCGCGGAGTACGGCCACGTGATTGTGGATGAATGTCACCATCTTTCAGCAGTGACGTTTGAACGAGTCCTCCGCGAAGTCAAAGCAAAATACGTTCTGGGATTGACAGCGACACCGACTCGAAAAGATGGGCACCAACCCATCATCTACATGCAATGCGGCCCGATTCGATTTCATCTCAGCGCGAAGAAGGCTGCCGAGTCTTCACCCCTCGAACACAAGGTTTTCCCAAGGATTACTGATTTCGGTTGGGGGCGGCCTGAAAATGAGACGGCCATTCAAGATATTTATGCTGCTCTCATCGTTAGCCAGGAGAGGAACGACTTGATCGTCCGAGACCTTCAGCAGGCTCTGTCCAGCGGGCGCTCACCACTCGTTCTGACAAGTCGGACGGGGCATCTCGATTATTTGGCTGGGCGCTTGGGTGGATTTTGTCCGCACATCTTTATTTTGAAGGGTGGGATGGGCACGAAGCAAAGGAAGAAACTGGCTGAATCTTTAGCAGCCGTTCCTTGCGATGAACCGCGCGTGATCCTGGCAACCGGAAGTTACCTCGGCGAGGGATTTGACGATTCACGTCTTGATACGCTTCTTCTTGCAATGCCGATATCGTGGAAAGGTACGTTGCAGCAGTACGTGGGCCGCCTGCATCGTCTCCACGACAACAAAAGCGAAGTCCACGTCTACGACTATGCGGATGTGATGGTGCCTATGCTGGCTCGCATGTACAAGAAGAGGCTTGCAGGGTACTCTGCCCTCGGCTGCACGGTCGCCGAGGTTGTGCGGAACTGATGCCTTGCCCGGAGGACCAATTTGGAGCCGTGGTGATTTCTGATCTTCGCGATGGTGCGTAGCTCCGCTGACGAACGCCACACCTAGCCTGCACGACACAAGGCTAAGCATGGTTGCTTGATCCACGGCCCTTCAACGATGTGTGGCGTTTTCAAGGCGCCGCGAAAACATTTCTCCTAATCGACCTTTATGAAAAAGCTCCGACAGCGTTGGGCCATCGACGCTCGACAGTTCGCTTATTAGCCGCGTCTTTGTAGGAGCAACGCCGGTTTTTCTTTCGCAATAGCTAATAGTCGGAGTGCCGAACTTTGTGGTTTGCGGGAGCCTTGTTCCCAACTTCGGAGAGTTCCGACGCGAGTACAAAGGAATTCCGCAAATTCCGGCTGGCTAAATCTCAGGCGAGCTCTGACGCGGCGAATTTCAGCAGGTTTCATTGAGACGGGCTCAAAAGCCACACGCGATACACGCATTTTCGCTTTTTTCCCTGCACGATACTTCTTAGCCTCAACAAAGCCGGAGATCATTTCGTTGAATAGCTTGTTATTCATCGCCCTTCCTCCCTCAGTTCACGAATGAGATTAGATAGTGTCTTTTTCTGCTTTTCGGTCAGGTTATCCTGCTCATTCTTGTTAAACACCATCAACAGAAAAATCTGTCCATCTCGCTCGATGTAGTAGTACGTATACCGAAATCCGCCGCTCTTTCCTTTGCCTCTAGTAGGGTCGGCGGCCCGAGACTTTCGGACACCCGAAGTCCCTTCTATCACGGGACCGCGCTTGGGGTTCTCAAGCAGGTCGTTCTGAATTTCCAACAATACGTCATCAGCGCGGTCTTTCGCAAGAGCCATTAAGCGCGTCGTAAACGCCGGAAACTCTATGAACTCTAACACAGTGTTACACTACAACAGAGTAGTACCTGTGTCAATGGCCTCCTTGCGTTGCATCGTCAGTGACGGGCTGGCTTGAACCGCTTCGGGATCAGCGACAATCGCGGCAATGTCGCGGGAGGCCGGGCGCCGGCGATTTCTGCTATCCGGGACCTATGATCTGCCGTTCGGCCAAGGTCGCAGGTGGTCAAGTTCGTCGAGCGACATGGACCGCGTCTTCGGCGGCTGGGCTTTGAATACGATCACGCTCCGGGAAACGGGACCCTACCTTACACCGACGATCAGCGAGGACTCGAAACGACATTCAATATGTAGTAGTATAGGAGTGGATTTGGAGTATAAAAGGATAGTTCAATGATGGCGTTAAAAACCAAGCAGATTAGGAAGCAGCCGCAAACTGAACGGGCTGCGCGCAAGTCAAAGTTTCAAGCTGATTTGGCTCCTGCTGAAGACCGCATGGTTCGCGGTTTAAAGCAAGAGTTGCAGCTTACTAGCAACACGGATTTTCTTTCTGATGCCGTGGCGTTGTTCCGCTGGGCAGTATGGGAAAGAAAGCGCGGTCACCGCATTTTTAGTGAAGCTGAAACGGGTGAGCGGAGGGAATTGGTGTTTCCGCGCCTTGAACGCGTCGCCCCTGAACTCGCACTCCCACGCGTGGAGATCCCTTGGACACCTCGCGAGTTAGAGAGTCTCGCAGATCTTGCATCGAGAGAACCGGCTAATCCAACGGAAACCCTTATCCGGGCAATGAGAGGCTGAGTGGCCGTTCTCATACGTCGGCTCGAAGAGCAGGACGAGGTCGCGGCCTTCGACTGCGGCGATGAGGCGCTCAACAACTATCTGAAGCGCCATGCCTGGGCTAATCAGCAGAAAAGCTCCATCGGAGTGACTTATGTGGCGCTTGATGAGGGAGCTCCGCTGAGCATGATTGGGTATTTCACTCTTGCGACAGCAAGTGTGCCACGAGACGCTTTCCCAAAGAAATATGTGCGCGGGCTTCCGCCATACGACTTGCCGCTAATCTTACTTGCACGCCTTGCGGTAGACCGGCGATTTTCGGGAAAGCCTCAGTGATCACCCAAAACCGGCCAACGAAGGTCACCTGAAAACCGGCCAACGATAAAACCCGGGACATTGACTGTGGCGAGAGGGCCTATAGCCTCCGTCAGCATGAGCAATGTCTTGAGCGAAG
>Ga0210405_10004650_pt1 | contig 12814 bp, 8 predicted proteins | sample IncBWH11MmetaG_FD_155492 | JGI IMG/M metagenome (GOLD analysis project Ga0210405, IMG submission 155492) | Forest soil microbial communities from Barre Woods Harvard Forest LTER site, Petersham, Massachusetts, United States - Inc-BW-H-11-M | ecosystem: Environmental > Terrestrial > Soil >... | reverse complement strand
CCCACGCCGCTGATGGTGCCGCCGGTGCCCATGCCGCAAACGAAATGCGTGATCTTGCCTTCGGTGTCTTCCCAGATTTCCGGACCGGTACTATTGTAGTGAGCCGCCGGATTGCACGGATTGTCGTACTGATTCGGGTAAAAGCCGTTGGGAATTTCGCGCGCAAGTTTTTTCGCAACGCTGTAATAGCTGCGCGGGTCTTCTGGCTCAACCGCGGTGGGGCAAACAATCACTTCGGCGCCGAGGGCTTTCAGCAAATCCACTTTTTCCTTGGACTGCTTGTCGGTGGTGGTGAAAACGCACTTGTAACCGCGCACGGCCGCAACAAGAGCAAGCCCCATGCCCGTATTCCCGGAAGTTCCTTCAATAATCGTGCCGCCGGGCTTCAGTAACCCTTTTTTCTCGGCTTCATCAATCATAGTGATGCCGATGCGGTCTTTAACGGAGCCGCCGGGATTCAGCATCTCCGCCTTGATCCACATTTGCGGCTTCAGGCCCTGATTGATCCGGTTCAGCCGGATCAGCGGAATACGTCCCACCGCTTCGAGAATGTTGTTGCAGCGCATAGATTGGTCTTCCGGCATCCGGCCCGAGCGTCGCCGGCCTGTGCCATACTTCCTTTAAGTTTAGCACGCGGGCCAGCGGTGATTCGCGTTCCCGCCTGCCGGAGAGGACCAAAATGCCACGCCAAAACATTGCCACCGGAACGCCGTGGGAGCCGATTGTGGGATATTCGCGCGCTGTCCGGATCGGCAACCACATCAGCGTTTCCGGGACAACCGCGACCGGACCGGACGGAAAGATCATCGGGATCGGGGACGTTTATGCACAGACCGTGCAGATCATCAAGAATCTTGAGGCCGCACTGGGCCGTGCCGGAGCCGGATTAAAAGACGTGATTCGGACACGGATTTTTGTGACGAATATCGATGAGTGGGAAAAAATCGGGAAGGCGCACGGAGAATTTTTCGGGGAGATCCGGCCGGCGACTTCGATGGTGGAAGTGAGCCGGTTGATTTCGCCGGAGATTCTGCTCGAAATCGAAGCCGACGCGATCGTGGAAGAGTAAGCGGAAGGACGGGGGCGGATTTTGAGTGCGGGAGCAGAGCTCCCGCTTTTGGAGTCAAAGCACTTAGGCCAAATTAGGTTTGGAGCTAGGTCTTTACTCCGTAATGGCGGTAGCTTTGCTGCCGCACTCAAAAGCTACCAGTGGGCGCGGATGCGGTATTTCAGGACGGATTCGCCGTTGGCTTTCACGGGAACGTCGAATTTGGCGGCGAACGCCGCGGTCTTCGTGGCTTTGTAAGTGGAAGAAAGCATCTCCCAATCGCCCCCGATGGGTTCATTCACCTGGACGGTGACGGGCGTGTCCTTGTGATTGCGCAGGGTGATTTCAAATTCCATTTCCCAGGTGCGGCTGCCGAGGCTTTTGTAGTCCGTCTGCTTGCGCTCGCTGACCACATCGAACGCGTTGCCGATTTTCACGGTGATGAATTCGTCTTTCGGCGTGTGGTCGATGTGATCCTCACCGATGAAGAGCAAGCCGCCCTTGGAATCCTTCTGATAGACGCGCACATTGCCCGCGGGAAGCGGAACGCCCAACCCGGCTTTCTCTTCATTCTTGAATTTGTAGAAAACCATGACGGGATCCTTGATCGGCGAACCGGGATTCTGCGAATTGTGGTAGTAGAAATTCTGGCCGTTCACGACGAAGAGCTTTTCCACTGGGACGCCTGTTCCCTCGAGCAGGCTGATCTGCTTGGTCTCCTTGTCTTCGACGGAGGTACGGCGGCCGAGCGAATAAAGATGATACTCGCTGAAGTTTTCCTGCTGGAATTGCTGCGCGGCCTTGGCCATGGGGAGGGCCGTAATCGTATCTGCCGCCCGGTAGCGGGTGGCCTCCGGAAGACGGTTCAAATCGCCGGCGACAAGTTGGAGCCGGGCATTGCGGAAGGCGGTGCCGCTGTTGTTGACGACGGTAACCCAGCCATCGAGGTCGGCGGCCTTGTCGTCGCGGCCGACGGTGAGAACGTAGTCGGCGTTCCAGGAAAGATTGCCGGCGAGATACGAGGTTTCGATTTTTTGTTTAACCGCGCCAAGATTCTGGAGGGACATCAGGAGAGTGGGCCGGTCGTAGAGATTTGCGGGTACCTCCGGAAAGCGGTAACTCTCGCCGTAAACCCCGGTGACGATGTCGTTGCCGATTTTCCAGACCGGGCCGTTGTTGTTGGCCAGCAGCGTGGCTTTGATCTCCTCGTGCTTGGTGGTGCCGTTATCCATATAGCTGCGCACAAGCGTCACTTCCTTGCCGACATATTTGTTCAGTAGCTTGGCGGGTTCCAGCAGGTCGTATTCGTAATTCTGTTCGAGGACGCCGACCTTGTCCGGCTCGGTCAGCGAACGGAAGTGAACGGTGGCGGGATTAACGGTGGCGGCGATGTCCATGAACTTGAGGTGGAAAATACCGCGGCCAAATTGCAGATCGCGAACATCGCGGATCAAAGCGATGTTGGAGTTGTAGATAGTCACCGCCAGATCCGTCTGGTCACTCAAAGAGGTGGATTGATCGGGAGCCGCGATGCGGCCGGAATCCTTTTCCTGCGGGGCGTTCTTTTTGCCGGCATGAAAATCCGGGACAAACGCGGCCGCGCCGGCCAGCGCAATGGCGGCCGTGGCTGCAACCCAGCGGGACGCCGCGGGCTTTGAGAATCGGGGAGTTTTCATCTTCGTTTCACCTCGTCGAGAATTTGCCTTCGGACTTAGAACGGCGCCGGCGAAATTTCTTGCAGCCCAATTATTTGCCGGATGTCTGTTTCCAGGTAGCGCCGCCATCGGACGTTTCATAGCTGATTTGATTGGCCGCGTCCCAGATCGAAGCGTGTTTCGCGTCAACCGCGTGAACGCCGCCCAAATCGCCGGTGATGGGAGTGCTGATTGCGATCCAGTGGCCGCCGCGATCGGTGGTAAGCAGCAGCGTTCCAGCCTTTCCGGCGAGCCAACAGATCCGGGAAGAAGGCGCGAAACCCGCAGTGAGATTCGCATTCGCGCCGGTGTCCAGCAGCTTAAATGTCCTACCGCCATCCGTGGTCAATCGCAGCGTTCCCGGCGGCTGCAGCTTCCAGAAGACTTTGTTGTCCGGCGTGGGGATCAGGTCGGCGTAAGCTCCGCTGACTTCCACAACCTGGTTGGCCACTCCCTGCTTCATCATCATCCTGCTGGTCTTCGTGTCTATCGCCGGGGCCGCTGATTCGCTGGTGGTTGCTTCTATCGCCGGGGCCGCTGATTCGACGGTGACTGTCTCTGTGGCCGCGGAAGGAACGCCCTTTGCGTCGGCGCGAGCCGGCGCTCTCTGGGCCGCTACTCCTCCCGCGCGTCCACCCAACGCCAACGGGGCGGGCGGTGACGTGGGACGCGGAGCTGGAGCAACGACGGGCGTATTTTCAGAAACGACGGTATCTGTGGAAGCCTGCGGGGGAATTTTTCGAACGGGGGACGGCGGCGTGTTCGTTTTCTTTTCAAATCGCCCCCCGGCGAGCTGATCCTGAAATGTTCGCGCCTCCTCGTCCCAGTCTTTGTTTTTCGCCATGGGCTTCCCTGGCTGCGTAGCAGGAAGCTCCGGTTCTCTTTTTTGCCGGGACATTTCGGCAGACAGCTGTCCCTCATCTTTTGGCTCCGGCTGTTGCGCCAATCTGGACGATAGCTGATCGACGATTGGTCCCGGCGCGGGGGGCGTCTGATTTTGTGCCGATTCAATGTAGGTAGAGGGGCTCCTTTTCGCTGCGCGCTGTTCGTACAGTCCGATGAAGACGAGGACACCGGCTGCAACGGCACCCAGCGGAATGGCCCAACGCAAAAGCGTGGGCCGGCGGCGATTGATTGCGACGGGAGTTGCGGCTGCGAGCGGCGCGGCGGACGCGGCAGTCTTAACGCTTCGCTTGGGAATACTCCCCGGGTGAGTGCCCGGAAGCGAAGCCGCCTCGAGCACCGGAATTCCCCGCTCTTCCCAATCCTCAGCGAGCTGATTCTCAGTTACCTCAATGAGCGCGAGCGCTTCCTGGCATGCTTCGCACGCGGAGATGTGCTGCTTCCACTGGGCCATTTCCTCGAGAGAAAGGTTCCGCTCGTGATAAGCGGCGAGAGTTTCCGCATCGGGGCAGTTCGCCTGGGTCGAGCGGCCACGCAAATGTTGCGCGAGCGCGCGTTCAAATTTTGGGTCGCGATCGTCAGACGGCATGGCGCTCTCCTTCCTTAGAACGGAGGCGAAGGCGTATCTTGCAGCGCATCACGTTGGTTCCTTTCGATTTGCCTGCGAAGCGCCGGGCTTCGCGTCGGGAAACAATTGCCGGAAATCGATGGGCACATCTTCCGCGGCGTATTCAAAACACTGCAGAATTTCTGCGTCGCTCAGGGAAAAGGCATCGCGCAGGTGCTGCTCCGCCAGCGCACGCAGTTCGCGGCGGATGCGTTCCAGGTTGCGGGAGACGCTGGATTCGTGTTCGCCGAGCTGCCGGCCAATTTCCGCCAGCTTCATCTGCCGGGCGTAATAAAGCTCCAGCCGCTCGCGGTCGGCGGGATGCAAAATTTTCAGGCAGTTGTGCAACGCCGTGGTAAAGCACGCGAGGTAATGCGCGCGATGGGGATCCTGGAGCGGTTGATTTTGATCGCGCTCCGCTGGCAGCGTCGGTTTTTCACCGTCCTCCGCATCCAGTGATTCCATGCGGCGTTGCGAGCGGATGTAGTCCACGTGGCGCTGCGCAAGGACAGTTCGCAGCCACGTCTTCAACGAACTTCGCCCATGGAAGTAGCGGAAGAGGGAGCGTTCGCCGCGCTTCCCGTCCATCAAACCGAAAAGATCAGAGAACAGCGAGTCGGCAAGCTCCTGCGGATTCGCGCCGTAGCGGCTGGCTTTGGTGATCGCACCGGCAGCGGCGCGGAGGTAGCCGCGGTACTCCTCAACAAAATATTCCCAGGCAGCCTCGGTGCCCTCGATGCAGGCCGTGGTCAAGGCCAAATCCTCCAGGTGCAGCGTTAGGAGATACTTTTCCAGGCGGTCCGGGGAAGGCGCACCCTCCGGGAAACTCTTGCGCAGGCTACGCTCCAGTCCGCTGGCAAATTGGGATTGGGAGAGTCCCCAGCGAGCCGCGCTGGACTGGGAGTAAAGTGATGCCACCAGCAGATCGCACCCGGCGAGGAGCGACGCCGGCCCAGGCGACGGTTTCATTTCTTGGGGGGGCTGCGGCACAATCCTCCTGCCGGGAGTCTAAGACTCCTTCTTTCAGCATCCTAGGATGCCGAAGAAATAACCAACGCCCTCTGGCGAAGACGCATCCTAAAGGGTACCCTAGTGGAGTGACCCGTGGGTGCCCCCCCAGCAAATCCCCGGTTCAGTCCTCCCTGATTGGGTTATTCTAGGGAGTGTTGCGCTGCCTGCCCCGCAACGAAATTCGCCTCGGCGGGTTTGTCCGAGATACAGAAGCCGCGTGTGGAGATGCACTCGCTTTAGCAATAGCGAGTTCGCGTCGTTAGTACGAAAGTCCTATTCGAGGGTCCGCGCCCCCTCAGTACCCTCGTACTGGTAAATCACACGTTCTGTACTCGAGAAATCGAAGCTTCGATGCCTTCGGATCGAGGTTCCAGGACGAACATTAGCTAGAGGCGGCAAGCGGATGGCCACGATGATCGCAGATCCACCAACGAGCAGGTCGCTGGGCGTGGGATTTAGTTCTAACCGCGGCCGCACGGGGAATCCCGAAGCCTGGAAGCAAAACATTGGAACCCGGCAGGTGCCCGCCCGTCTGGCCCTGTTGCCCGAAGCGAAACCCAACTGGCGCCGTGTAGGGTTCAGCGCCGCTGTGCAGCTTACCATTCTGGGATTCTTCCTCATCGTTCCCATGCTTTATCCCGAGCAGATGAAAACCGCGATTCAATATTCGTACACCGCGATCGCCCAGCCAGTTACCATGATCCCTGTTGCGCCTCCGCCTCCTCCACCACCCAAGGTGAAAGCGGTGGTGCCAAAGGTTGCGCCGAAGCCCGCACCGGTTGAGCCGCCAAAGCTCAATCCTCAGCAACCGCACATTTTTGCCAACCTGGTGGCGCCCAAGGCGCTGAAGCCCAAAACGGAAAAGGTCGAAATCAAAGATCCGGACATGTCGCCGAAGTTTGAGGCTGTGAAGATTGATGTGAAAGAGAACGGGCCGAAGCGTCCGAAGGATGACGTGAAGGTGAACAACCTGGGTTCAGGAAGCGCGGCGCCAGCAACTGTGGTGGCTCCCGTGGAAAAAGTGCAGACGGGCGGGTTCGGCGATCCGAACGGAGTGGCCGGCAAGGGGGATCCAAAACACGCGACCAACGTGGCGCGGCTGGGTTCTCCGGCATTGCCCGGCGGCGAGGGATACGGCAACGGCACGGGCGGCAAAGAAGGAATCCGCGGCACGGTAGCCAGCACGGGGTTTGGCAATGGCACGGCGATTCCTCCTACGGGCGGCAAGAAGGGCTCGGTCGTCTCCACCGGCTTTGCGAACGCGGCCGATACGACGGCGGAAGCGCCGAAGAAAAAGCAACAGAACAACGGCCCCGCGGATAACGCTCCGACGATTCTTGAAAAGCCGCGGCCGGAGTACACGGCCGAAGGGCGTTCCATGAAAATTGAGGGCGACGTGGTCGTGGACATGGTCTTCCTGGCGAATGGAACCGTTCAGATCAACCGCGTGATCAGCGGCCTGGGCCACGGCCTGGATGAAGCGGCCGTGCGGTCCGCGCAACAAATCAAATTCAAGCCGGCGAAACGCGCAGGCGAATCGGTGGATTTTCCGGCCCGGGTACGTATCGAATTCCGTTTGGCTTATTGATTGGGTGAAGGGGAGATGAACATGCGAACGTTGTCGAATTACATCCTCGTGCTTGCGCTCGGCGCATACGCCGGCACGATTGCCTCCGCCGCGCCGGCTCCCGATGGGGATCAACCGCGCACAATGGAGCAGGTGGTGGATCGGATCACCGGCAACGAGCAGAAGCTCTACGGCCAGATCCGCAACTACTCCCCGCTGGTGGAGACGTACATCCAGAATTTGAAACCGGACAAGGATTTGGGCCAGGTGCCCGCCGGGGACAAGTATTTCCTCGGCCGCGCGAACTTTGCGAAGGGTGTCAGCCTGGTGCCCCTGACCGAAACCTCGAACAGGGGGAAGAGGGCGTTTGCGTCCATTGGCAATTTCTTCAGCTTCGCGATGCAGTTCCTGCCCGACGGCTTCCTGCAGATGATTTTCATCGACACCAACGGGTTTGACCGGCAGCACTACAAGTTCGACTACGTGCGCCGCGAATTCCTGGGCGAAGTGCGGTGCCTGGTGTTTGACGTGACCCCGCTGGAGAAGAAGAACGGCGGACGATTCCTCGGACGCATCTGGGTGGAGGATCAGGACTATCACATCGTGCGCTTCAACGGCGCTTACAGCGGCAACGGGCACTCCAGCTGGTATTTCCACTTTGACAGCTGGCGCACCAACGTGCAGCCGGGCTTGTGGATGCCGACGTTTGTATACAGCGAAGAAAAAGATTTGCATTACGCCATTTCGAAGAAGCTCGACTTCAAGGCGCAGACCCGCTTGTGGGGTTACAACCTTGGCGGGGCGTCGCAGGAGCAGGAGTTGAGCAAGATCCTGGTCGAAACCCCGATGCAGGACGACACCAAGACCTCCAACGACCTGACGCCGATCCAGGCGCAGCGTTCCTGGGATCGCCAGGCGGAAGACAACATCTCCGATCGCCTTGAGCGCATCGGGCTGATGGCCCCGAGGGGCGAAGTGGACAAGGTCTTGGAGACGGTCATCAACAATTTGGAAGTGACCAACAACATTGACGTGGATCCCGAAGTGCGCTGCCGCGTGCTGATGACCTCCACGCTGGAATCGTTCACGCTGGGCCACACCATTGTGCTCAGCCGCGGCTTGATTGACGTGCTGCCCGACGAAGCCAGCCTGGCAACGATGCTGGCGCACGAACTGGGCCATGTGGTGCTGGGCCACCGCCTGGATTCACAGTTTGCCTTCTTCGACCAATTGCTGGTGGAAGATAAGGATACTTTCCGGCACTTTGGTTTCCAGCGTACGCCCGATGAGGAAAATCAGGCCAATGCCAAAGCCATCCAGATCCTGAACAATTCGCCCTACAAGAATCAGCTGGGCAACGCGGGACTCTTCCTGCAGGCTCTCAACAGCCGCCAGAAGGAAATTCCGAACCTGATCAGCGGACACCTGGGAAATCGCGTGCCGCAGATCAACGACCTGGTATCCACCGCGGCGACGGATCCGAAGCAGAATCCGCAGAAGATTGCGGCGTTGCCCATCGGCGGCCGCGTGAAGATCGATCCATGGAACGACAAGCTGGAACTGATCAAGAGCAAGCCCATCGGCACAGTGGCGGAACGCGAGAAGATGCCGTTCGAAGTGACGCCGTTCATGCCCTACCTGATGCGCTACGGCGCCGACCCTTCCAAGCCGGTGGCCGCCAGCACAACGCCGCAACAGGACGTGAAGCCGGGCGAGGCACCGGACCCGACCAAGCCGTAAGAATTCTCTCCAATTCCTGAAAGAAAAAAGCCCCCGAGTTTCGGGGGTTTTTTCTTTTCCCACTACCGTTCAGCCACACGCAGGAAACATTGCGCAGAGGCAACCTAACCGCCCATCGTTGAGACAACCGTCAGCCCTCTCAGTGGACGAATGCTGCCGCTCCCTTCCGAAGTGATTCAGCAAATTGTGCGGCGGGCACAGGCCGCCCGAAGTAAAAACCTTGAGCTTCGTCACACTGGAGGGCGCGAAGAAACATCAACTGTTCCAGCGTTTCCACGCCCTCGGCAACGACCCGCAACTTGAGGCTTCGGCCCATGGCAATCACCGCGCTCACGATGGTGGAATCGTCGGGAGTGGTACTGTTCTGGTGGATGAACGACTGGTCGATCTTGAGTGCATCAATCGGAAATTTTCTAAGATAGCTCAGACTGGAATAACCGGTACCGAAATCATCGACGGCAAGGTGTATGCCCATCGCCTTGAGCTCCAGCAGCACGGAGGCCGCGGATTCGGCATCCTTCATCAGGACGCCCTCGGTGAGCTCGAGTTCGAGATATTGGGCCGGCAAGCCGGTTTCCGAGAGTATCTTGCGGACACCTTCGACAAAACCCTTATCGCGGAACTCAACGGCGGAAACGTTGACGGCAATCGGCATTGGCGGGAGTCCCGCGACCTGCCAGGCGCGCGCTTGCCGGCACGCTTCGCGCATCACCCAACGGCCAATCGGGATTATGAGACCGCAATCTTCTGCGACGGGCACGAACTGGGCGGGAGGGACGAGTCCGCGATCGGGCTGCTGCCAGCGGATCAGCGCCTCCACTCCGGTGATCTCACCTGTCTCCAGATTTACCTTCGGCTGATAATCCAACAGGAACTCTTCTCGCTCCAGGGCGAACCGTAGGCTGGCCTCAAGAGATTGCCGCTGGACGGACTTCAGGTTCATGTCCGCCGTGAAGAACTGGAAATTGTTGCGCCCGCATTCCTTGGCGTGGTACATCGCCGTATCCGCACTCTTGATGAGCATTTCGGCATCGTTTCCGTCCGCCGGGTAAACACTAATACCGATGCTGCCGTCGATATGCAATTCTTGTCCCCCGAGGAGGTGGGGTGCGCTGAGCGAATGAAGCAATTTTTGCGCGCTGATGGCCGCGTCTTGAGGACGGGCAATCTCCGCAAGAAGGATCACGAATTCATCTCCGCCCTGGCGGCTGACCGTGTCCGAACCACGGACGTTCGCCAGTAATCGTTTTGAAATGGACTGCAGAAGCTCGTCGCCGATGGCATGTCCCAGCGAATCATTAATGTATTTAAAACGATCCAGATCCAGAAAAATTACGGCAAGATGCTTTTTCTGCCGGCGAGCCACGGCAATCGACTGAGTAATCCGGTCGTTGAGTAACAGGCGATTGGGCAGACTGGTGAGAACATCGTGCTGCGCGGAATGTGTCATCTGGATGGTCATGGCCAGCGCCGCGCTCACATCATGGAAAACGATCACCGCTCCGATCACGCGACCAGCCCGGTCGTGGATCGGCGCGGCGGAATCTTCGATGGCGGATTCGAATCCGTCGCGGCGCACGAGGACGCAGTTCACCGTCAGTCCCACCGTCCTGTTTTGCTCGACGGCCATCTCCATCGGGTCTCGGGCAGTCTTCCGGGTGGCGCCGTCAATGATTCGGAAGACTTCGGCGATGGGTTTGCCTATGGCTTCTTTGCGCCACCAACCGGTCATGGTCTCGGCAACGAGATTCAGATAGGTGACCTTGCCGGAAATGTCGGTGCACAGAACCGCATCACCGATCGAATTGAGGGTGACCACGGCGCGTTCTCTTTCCAGGAACAAGGCGTCTTCCACGGCCTTGCGTTCGATCGCGTTGCGCACGGCTCGCGTCAGTGAATAAGCATCAAGGTGGCCCGGCACGAGATAATCCTGCGCGCCGCGAGCTACGCCTTCTTTCGCCTGGGCTTCGTCATCGTTGCCGCCAAGAATAAGAATCGGGATATCGGCGGCGGCCGCTTGCAATTTGTCGAAAGTCTCAAGACCACTACTATCGGGCAAGGACAACTCCAGCAAGATGGCGTCAATTCCCTCTTTGATTAGGCGCTTAAGGCCCTCGGAAAGATTGCGCACCCATTCGACCTCGAACGGGCCACCACTGGCCGAGGACAGCGCGCCACAAATGTTCTTTGCGGCGTCAGGATTATCCTGAATAAGAAGTATTTTGGGGGACACGATACGTATGGTCATGGTATGTCTGGGCAAGCCTCAGAAGAGTATTTCAGCATAGTAAGCTGATTCTTTACCGTACCTAAACGTACATAACCCTAACTATTAGAGCATTTTAACTTCGGGAGTCGCGTCAGAAGTGTCTGTCCATTCTTTATCGCTCCACGATGGGCTGCAGTTCAAGTTGAAACCATTCTTGCAACGCAGGGACGTCACGAAACGTTTTTGAATTCAGTTTTCCGGGGACCCCAACCCAATATACGGTCACGCTACTTGTCATGGTGTCGATGCACATGCGCTGGTGCGTGTCCCTGGCCATATGTGGCGGGATTTTCCTGAGCCATTGGACAGTTCCTTCCCCCATTCCAATCTCCGCGACGAATCCGCCCTCCCTGGCGGCAGTTTGAAACGCTTCCAGCTTCATCATGATCTCTTCTTTCTGTGCTTATTCTCTTCTGAGCTACTGGACCTCCACGGGAAGAATATCTCTGGAGATGATTCGTTACTGTTCCCTTTTGAATAACTAATCCTAGTAGTATTAAACTGGAAATAATAAGAATAAGAAGTTACTTAGAAATACGAAGACGACTTGGCGGGCTGAAGCGCTATTGCAGTACAGTCCATCTGTACTTTAATGCCTTCCGTTGCAATCTGCGGCGGTATGTTAGCGCGGCTTCTCGCGTCACTTCGCCGTTGAAAGCGTTTTCATAAAGCGGTAGCCGAATTCGACGCCGTCGTAGAAATCCTGGACGGCTACGCGCTCGTCTTTGCCGTGCGAACGGTGGTCTTCCATATCGAAAAACATGCAGGCGATGCCATAGGTGGGAATGCCGGCGATGCGGAGATATTTGCCGTCGGTGGCGCCGGTGGACATGGTCGGAACGATGGGTACACCGGGCCACATTGTGGCAAGTGTGCGATCGAGGGCGTTGGTCACTTCCGGAAGGAGCGGCGAGGGGGGAACCGTGACGATGGGGACGACCTGTCCATCCACCGTTTTCTGCGCGACGACGGTGATGCTCACTTTTGGATCCGCGACGACATGCTCGAGAGTTTTGCGCACGCGCTCCGGATCTTCACCGGGGAAGATGCGGCAGTTGACGTTGGCGCGCGCCATTTGCGGGAGCGCATTTGGCGCGTGGCCGCCGGAGAGCATGGTCGCGACGCAGGTGGTGTGCAGGAGCGAGTTGTAATAAGGATTGTTGGATAGCCGCTTGATCGAGTCGGGATCGGAAGGATCTTTTGCGGCGCCGCGAAGATCCGCGGCCAACTGGCCCGAGGTGAGCGTGGCGGCATGGGCAAAATAGTTGCGCGTGATCTCGTTGATCTCGACGGGGAACGAAAAGGACTGCACTTTCAGCAGCGCGGCGGCGAGTTCGTAAATGGCATTTTCCGCGCCGGGAACCGAGCTGTGGCCGCCGGGGTTTCTGGCCTCAAACTGAAAGTCCGCGTAGACCTTTTCGCTGGCCTGCATGCCGGCGAGCACGCGCTTCCCTTTCAGCTTTTCAAATTCGCCGCCATCGAGATTGATGCAAAATTCGGCGTCGATCCAGTCGCGATGCTCTTTCAGCAGCCAGTCGATGCCGTTGAAATTTCCGCCTTCTTCATCGGCCGTGAGCGCGAGGATCAGGTCGCGGTCGGGGACAAAGCCTTCGCGTTTCAGGCGGAGAAAGCTTTCGACAAGGATGGCGTCGCCTTCCTTCATGTCCTGGGTGCCGCGCCCGTAGAAAAATCCGTCTTTTTCGATGAATTGGAAGGGATCCACAGACCAGTCTTCGCGGCGGGCTTCAACTACGTCCAAGTGGCCGATGAAGAGGATGGGTTTTTTCTCGCCGGAGCCGTGGTAACGAACGACGAGGTTTTTTTTGCGATCGTTAGGGCCTGCGACAATGACATCTTTTTCGGAGAAGCCGGCGGCGAGCAGCCGCTGGGCCATGGCTTCGGAGGCTTTCGTGACATTGCCGACGGAATCGCTGGTGTTGGTCTCGATCAATTGCTGAAAGATCGCGCGGGCTTC
>Ga0210405_10004649_pt1 | contig 12817 bp, 6 predicted proteins | sample IncBWH11MmetaG_FD_155492 | JGI IMG/M metagenome (GOLD analysis project Ga0210405, IMG submission 155492) | Forest soil microbial communities from Barre Woods Harvard Forest LTER site, Petersham, Massachusetts, United States - Inc-BW-H-11-M | ecosystem: Environmental > Terrestrial > Soil >... | reverse complement strand
TGACGAGGCCGTCGAGATGAAGAGCAGGCGATTCGGGCACGGGGCGCAGAGTGCTGACAACGGCGCCGGACATGACGTGCTGGAAGGCTTCCTGGAAACGTTCCATTTCGGGTTGTGTGCCGACGGTGATGCGAACGTGGGTGGGCCAGACGGGCCAGGGGCGGCCGATGAAAACGTTTTGGGCGGCCATGGCGGCGATGACTTCTTTTGCGGGGCGCTTGGCGTCCAGCATGAAGCAATTGGATTGCGACGACACGAAGGAGTAGCCATTCTTAGAGAGCCACTCGAAGGTGGATTCCCGAATGGTCGTGTTGATGTGCTTGCGATCGGGGACGAGCCGGGGATCCTTCAAGCTGGCCGTTGCTGCGGCAACCGCGGTGATGGGCATGGCGCTCCAGCCGGAAAATGCGGTCATTTTTTCGAGAAGATCGGGACGGGCGATGGCAAAGCCGCAGCGCAATCCAGCCATGCCATAGATTTTTGAAAATGTACGCAGGACGATCAAGTCTTTGTCAGCTTTAACCAGATCGAGAGCGCTCGAAGCGTCGGAAAAATGGATGTAAGCTTCGTCCACCAAGAGAATGGAATCTTTCGGTTTGTTGGCGAGGAGGAACTCGATGTCCGAATGGCTGGTGAGCGTGCCGGTGGGATTGTTCGGCGAGCAAATATAAAACATGCCTGCGTCCGGAGCCGCCGCCAACATGGCTTTTACGTCGTGCGTGTAGGTCTTGGTGAGAGGCACTTTTACGACGCGCGCTCCGGAAACCTTTGCGGCGTGCGCACCGGCCTCGTAGCCGGGATCGGCGGTGACATAACTTTTCGCAGGAGACGTAAAAGCAAGGACAGAGTAGTGCAGCGGACCGCTGGAGCCCGGGAAAGCATGGACATACTCAGGCTTGATTCCTTCCGCCGCTGCAAATGTCTTTATGAGATCCGTGGTCATCCAGTCCGAGTAGCGGCCGCCTTGCGAAGCGACGCCATTGACGGCGTCGCAAGCTACGCCGCAGGGGCCCAGAGGATTCTCGTTTGCATTGATGAGCACCGCATCTTTGGGATAAGGACGGGGATAAGCAAGCGAGTCTGCATGGGCCAGCATCGGCTCGGTCACGATGCGATATCCAACCGCCACCGCTGCGGCGGCTGCAGAGACTTGCAAAAATGAGCGACGAGAACGACAGGCGGGGTTTTCTTCCACGGCCATGGTCTTACCTCCAACAAGCTGCTCGCATAACGCGAACTGGCTGCAGACAAACTATCACGATCCGCGCCGCGGGAACTTCCTATTTGCATTCATTTTCTTGCTAGGGTGTATTTGCACTGCGCAGCGCCATTTGCGTTGTTCCAGGGAAGATAAGGAGAAGAAAAAGGGAAGGGGTGGATAGGTCCGGCATCTGAAAGCGGGCTAAAGTCTGTGTGTTCAAGCAGTTACAAGAACCTCCCGGCAAGGTCCCGCGTAGCTCTCGCAAAGTCTTCCTGTGGAAATTACGCGTTCGTATGGACAAGAATTTGTAAGGAGTACTATTGACTGTGGCCGCCAGCCGAAATACCTTATCTTTTGCTTGATCCGGCCAGGATACGAAACCCACACGCTGCGAGGCAGGCATGGCCACCGAAACCGTTGCAAACACTGTCAGCAATTCTATAGGTAATGCACTTGAAGAGCGATGGGAGAGATTACGCACCCATCGCCGCATCGTCTCTCGAGTGAAATTTCAAGTCGAATGGGAAGAAGGTTCCGAACGGCAGCTCGCAAATGGCGTAACCGTTGATGTAAGCAAATCGGGATGTCTTGCGGTTGTCGGCGCGGGACTTCCTCTGCGCAAGCGAGTTCGCCTAATCAATCCCCTAAGCGGACGAACCGCCGAAGCGCATGTTGTTTGGCGAGATCATGAGGCTTGGGACGTCGGCCTGGAGCTCGTCAAGCCGGACCCATCGTTCTGGGGCGTGAAGTTTTAGTACAGCTGGAGCGCCCTGCTTCAATTGGGCCATTTCTCCTTCGGCAAGCTCTTCTGAATGGTTTCCAGGTTTTGGAAGCCGTCTTTGATGACCGTTTGTTTGACGTTGTCCTTTGTGACTACCACAGGGTTTAGAAAAATAGCCTGAACCATCTTGGTTCCGTTGCCAATCAAAGCAGCATTTTTGACGGGAGTGCCGGCCGCCAGATTCACGGCAGCCTCGGCGGCCGATCTGGCCTGCAGTCCAATTGGTTTATAGACCGTCATCGTCTGCGTGCCATCTAATATGCGGATGATGGCCGCCAGATCCGCATCCTGACCGGACACCAGAACTTTACCAGCTAGCTTGTGCTCCTGCAGCGCTTGAATCGCGCCTCCGGCGGTTCCGTCGTTCGACGCGACCACCGCGGCGATATCGCCTCTTGCCTCATCAATGGCCTTGGACATGAGGGCATAAGCTTCGGCGGGATCCCAGTCCTTAGCCCAGCCGTCGCTTACGATTTTGATGTTGCCACGATCGATCAAGGGCTTCAGTACCCGCAGCTGTCCATCGCGCAAGACTCTGGCGTTGCTGTCCGCCGGGGACCCGCCTATCAGAACGTAATTCCCTTTGGGCGCAAGGCGCGCAAGCGTGGAGGACTGCAACTCGCCGATGACCTCGGCGTTGGTGCCCACAAAGAAATCGACATCGCTATTGCGCACCAGGCGTTCGTAGCACAGCACGGGGACGTGCCGGGCCTTTGCCGCGTTCACAATGCGCGCGGCCTTGTCCGTGTCGTGCGGGACGAGGACGAGAACTTTCGCGCCTGAATCCATCAGCTTCTGGGATTGCCGCAGCTGCAAATCGTCGTCGCCCTCGGCGGTTTCCACGAGGACTTCAGCCCCCAGCTCTTTCGCGCGCTTTTGGAAGGTGTCGAGATCGGTTTGCCAGCGCTCGACTTTCAGAGAGTCCATTAAGTAGCCGATTTTTAGGGGCGCTTCTTGGGCGGTGGCACGTGGCCCTTTTGCGAGGTAAATGAGAGAGACTAAGACCGCAATCATCGACAGGGAGAGCAGGAATCGATGCCGCTGCATATTTTTTTCACCACCAAGTACTTAGAACCGTAGCACTGGTCAGCCAGCGCCACAATCGGATAACTGCCGCGAGCGGACCAAGAGTAAAGAGGAAAGAGAGCGGGTGACCGGTTTCGCGACAATAGATTCCGAGAGCGGTCATGCGCCGATTCCCGGTAAGGCCAAAGGCTCCGGCTAAGAGCTTCAGGGGCAAGGATTTGGAGGGCTTTGACACTTGGCACCTCATTTGCTGGCTTAATGGATGTAGACATCCTACATGCCATGGGTGTAGAACATCTACATCCCGAGGTGAACATGAGTCCACGCTATCAGAACCGCATCGAGCTGCTGCAAGGGACGCTCGATCTGCTGATCCTGCAAACCCTGCGCTGGGGGCCGCGGCACGGTTACGGTATCAGCCAGGCGATTCGCACAAATTCTGGAGACATCCTGCAGGTAGATACCGGTTCGCTCTATCCTGCGCTGCACCGGCTGGAACGCCAGAAATGGATCTCCGCGGATTGGAAAGTTTCTGAGAATAAGCAGCGCGTCCGGGTCTACCGGCTGACGGTTAAAGGCAAAAAGCAACTCGAATCCGAGCGTTCTCGCTGGGCGCAGGTCTCGGATGCCATCGCGGGCGTGCTGAATCCCGGGAAGCGGGAGAGCGAAGCGTGACATTTTCCTTTTGGCATCGTCAAAAACGTGAACGCGAACTGGACGAAGAACTCCAAAGCCATTTGCAAATGGCAGCGCTGGATCGCGCGGACCGCGGCGAAACGCCAGAGCAGGCGCGCCGCGCCGCGCGCCTGGAGTTAGGCAACGTGGGTTTGATCAAGGAGGTCACCCGAGAGATGTGGGGCTGGGCTTCGGTGGAGCGGTTAATGCAAGATCTGCGATATGGATTGCGAATGCTGGCGAAGTCGCCGGGATTCACGGCCGTGGCAATTCTTACGCTGGCGCTGGGGATTGGAGCGAACACCGCGTTATTCTCCGTGGTGAATGGCGTGCTGCTAAAACCGCTGCCGTATCCGCATCCCGAGCAACTGGTTGCGTTGAGCGAGAGCAAGCCGAATTTTGAAACTGGGTCGATTTCTTTTCCGAATTTTCGCGACTGGCAAAAAGATAACCGCACGTTTTCCGGAATGGCCATTTCTCGCGGCTATAACTTCAATCTTACGGGCCTCGGCGAAGCGGAGCAGCTGCGCGCTCGGTTCATCACGTCGGATTTTTTCACAGTGCTCGGAGTGAATCCGCTGATCGGCCGGACCTTTGCGCCGCATGAAGACGATATCGGCGCAGCACCAATCGCCATGGTCAGCGAGGAGTTGTGGAGACGGAAATTCGGCTCTTCTCCCGAGGCTTTGGGGAAAACCGTGAGCCTCGACGGAATGGGCTACACCCTCGTCGGCGTAATACCGGCCAGCTTCGATCTCTCGCTGGGAAGTTTCCGGAACGTCGATATCTATGTGCCGGTCGGGCAGTGGAGCAATCCGTTGCTGCCGAAGCGAGGGGCCGGCTTAGGCTTCCACGGAATTGGACGGCTGAAGCCGGGCGTGACGATCGAGCAGGCGCGGGCGGACATGTCGCAGGTTTCGAGTAGCCTTACGGCGGCGTACCCGGATACAAACACTGGAATCGGGGCTACGCTGCGGCCGCTGAAACAGACGATGGTCGGGGAAGTCAGTGCGCTATTGTTTGTGTTGCTCGCGGCTGTCGGATTTGTGCTCTTGATTGCCTGCGTGAACGTGGCCAACTTAATGCTTGCGCGCGCATCTGCACGCACGCGCGAATTCGCAATCCGGGCGGCGATGGGAGCAGGCCAGGGGAGACTGGTGCGCCAACTCCTGACGGAAAGCTTGCTGCTAGCCTTGATGGGAGGGGCGCTCGGAGCGCTGCTCGCGGGCTGGGGCACACGGGCTGCACTTCGTCTGCTAGCAGAAGGGCTGCCACGCGCAAGCGAAGTCAGACTGGACGCGCGTGTGCTGCTTTTTACCGCTGTCATTTCCGTGAGCTGCGGGATTTTCTTTGGTTTGGCGCCGGCGCTGAAAACCGGAGCGCGAAATTTGCACGACACACTGAAGGAAGGGGGACGGGGCGGTAGTGGACTGCGCAACCGCGCGCAAGGAATTTTCGTTGTCGTGGAAATGGCGATGGCTTTGGTCTTGTTGATTTCGGCGGGGCTGATGGTGCGAAGCCTGATGGCGCTTTGGCACATCAACCCGGGATTTGATTCGCGCAATGTTTTGACTTTCGGCGTAGCTCCGCCGCCTTCCATGCGCAACGCAAGCGCTACAGCAATTCGTGCGACTCTTCGAAATGTGCATGAACAATTGAAGGCGGTTCCCGGAGTGAAGGCTCTATCTCTCTCATGGGCTGCCGTGCCGCTGAGCAGCGATGACGAGGATCTCTTCTGGATTGAGGGAAAGCCCAAACCCGCCACGGACAATGACATGAGCTGGGCGCTCAGTTACGTCGTGGAGGAAGACTATTTGAAGATGATGGGCATTCCACTCGAACGCGGAAGGTTTTTCACGGCCCAAGACAATGAGAATTCTTCCCACGTCATCGTGGTGGACAATGTGTTCGCTCGAAAATATTTTCCGGACCAAGACCCGATTGGACAGCATGTCTTTCTACAGAACAAAGGAGGCCGCGCGGAAATCGTGGGGGTCGTCGGGCACGTTAAGCAATGGGGACTCGTTACCGACGACACCGAGTCGCTGCGCGCTGAACTCTACTTTCCATACATGCAATTGCCGGACCCCGCGATGCTTCTATCTTCGAGCGGGACGGGCGTGATGGTGCGATACGATCAAAGCGCCGCGAATATCGGAGACTCGCTCAGGTCGGCCGTCAAGGGGATCGGCGGCGAATACGTGATGTCCAAGACGCAAACGATGGAGGAAATCATTTCCGCTTCACTTGCGGCGCAGCGGTTTTCCATGTCCGTACTCGGCATTTTCGCACTGCTTGCTTTGTTGCTTGCCTCCGTGGGAATTTACGGCGTCGTTTCCTATCTCGTCGGCCAGCGCACGCAGGAGATTGGCATTCGCATCGCCCTCGGCGCAAGACAAAGAGATGTACTCCGCATGGTATTGCGAGACGGAATGAAGATGACGCTCGCCGGCGTGATCATCGGCTGCTTGGCTTCGCTTGGTTTGACCCGATTGATGGCCACGTTGCTCTTTGGTGTAAGCGCGACCGATCCGCTTACGTTTACTGTGGTGGCGATCGTGCTGGCTATCGTGGCGCTCGCGGCGTGCTACGTACCTGCGCGGCGCGCCATGGGCGTCGACCCGATGGTCGCGCTGCGCTATGAGTAGGAGACAGCCGCTGTAGGCGAGTTTATTTGGCGAGAGTCAGCCAGGTGTCGAGGCGGGGCGCAACGACGGTGCAGAACCGTGCGGCGCAGAGCGCCGCAAGGATTCCAGTAAAAACATCCATGGTGTAGTGCGCGCGCAGCACGAGTACCGTCGCGATCTCAAATAAAATGATCCCCACGGCCCCGATCGTGAGCCATCGCTTGCCGAGGCGCGCCAATTCGATTCCGCCAAAGACAGCTATGGCCGTGTGTCCGGAGAAGAAAAAATCGTTGCCCACGTTGTAAGTGACCAGCGCGGAAGGGAATCCGGGATAGTGCCAGATCATATTCGGAGGTGCGGGGAGCGCGCAGATGGCTTGCAGGATCTGCCGTAGACCGAGCAGCAGCACAAGTCCCAGAAACGGCCGCACACTCGGCCCGAAAAGCCAGCGTCCGAGCAGAAACAGTCCCAACCCGTCGATCAGCGCAGAGCTCAAGATCAGCAGCGCATTTGCGGCGGCCGGTGAATAGAAAAAGTAGGAATTAAGGCCGGCCGTTATTGTGTGAAGCGCATCGCCGACCCCTGCAGCGGGCGCGGCTCGCTGCGCGATCAGGGATTGCGTCCAAAACCAGATGCCTAAGCCAATACCAGTGAGCACAACCCGGCGGATCAGGCGACGCCATTTTCGCGAGCTTTCGGCATCGGTCACTTGCCGGGAATCGACGGTCTTGGCAGGCGCGACTTGCACGGGGGCGCTCACGCCTGTTTCGCAACTTCCTGCGCGAGTTCGCGCGCCTTTCGCAAGTCCAGCTTGCCTGTGCCTAGATAGGGCAGTTTTTCCACGCACAGAAACTGATCGGGGCGGGGCCGCCAGAGCGCCGGCAAATCACATTTTGCAAGCAGCTCCAGAGTTTCCTTCAATTTATCTTCCGGGAGGGTGTGCAATACCATCAGGCGTTCGCCTTTTCGCTCATCGGGAACAGCCGTCACCACAAACATTTGCTCTGTTGCGTGCGCCAATTCGTGCAGCTTGTCCTCCACTTTGATATGAGGAACCATTTCGCCGCCGATTTTGCTGAAACGGCTCAAGCGATCGGTGACGCGCAGAAAGCCATCTTCGTCGAGCATTGCGATGTCGCCAGTGTTGTACCAGCCATCGCGCAAGACTGCCGCCGTTTTTTCCGGCTGGTTCAAGTAACCCTGCATTACATTCGGTCCGCGCACGAGCAACAATCCAGGTTGATTGACGGCCAGAGGTTGTAGCGTTTCGGGATCGATGATTTTTACCGACATTCCCGGCAGCGGGTGCCCGATGCTGCCGCGCTTTGCACCCACCTGCCGAAAAGATGGCGCGCGAAAATCTATGGTATTCACGGTCACGGCCGGCGAGCACTCTGTGCAGCCGTAGCCCTCCAGGGGCCGGAGGCCAAAGCGGTCCTCAAACGCTTGCGAAATTCGATCGGGCAGCTTCTCCGCGCCTGCCATTACAAAGCGTAGGCTGCCGAATTGTTCGGGCTCGCAGCGGCGCGTATAGGCATTGAGAAAAGTCGGTGTGGCAAGAAGCATCGTGACGGCATATTTGTTGACGAGCGCCCCGATGACGCGGGAGTCGAGCGGATTCGGGTGAAACACAACGCCGATCCCGGTCGCGGCGGGGAGGCACAGCGTGCCGGTGAAACCAAAGGAGTGAAAGAACGGCAGAATACCCATGATGCGATCGTTGGAGTGCAACAGAAAGACTTGGTTCAGTTGCTCGACATTCGAAGCGACGTTGTAATGCGTCAGCACCACGCCTTTGGGCTCGCCGGTTGAGCCACTGGAAAAGATAATCGTGGCGATGTCTTCGAGCTGCGTCTTACGTTCGGCCCCGGCGTATTTTTGGATGCTCCGCGCGGGAAGGAAAAACGCCAAAGCTGCGCCAAGGCGTTCGCTGAAACGCGGCTTCTGCGCTAGGTCTTCCAAAAAAACAGTCTCCGCGGGCGGCTGCACGTGCACGCGCTCGAGAAACGCGCGAGCTGTGATCACTGTCTTCAGATTGCACTGCTTCGCACAAGATTCCAGCGTTTCATTCGAGGCTGTGTAATTCAGATTCACAGGCACTTTGCCCATCAGCATCGCCGCAAAATTCACCAGGGCGCCGGGAATGGAAGGTGGCAGCAAGATGCCGACCATCTCTTGGCCCTGCCACGTTTTTCGCAGGCGCCGTGCCAGGAAGAGTGTTCTCGCAAGTACGGCGAAAAAAGTGAGCTTCGGCGTTTGACCATCGGCCATGGCGAAGCGAAACGGATGGCGCCGCATAGTGTGAAGGAACGTCCTTGGCAACGGCTGCATGTGATGCTTGCGTCGCTCGAACGCTTCCGCTCCGAGGTCCTGCACGGCCTGCCGCGCCTCCTGCGCCGACGCCGTTGAAGGCAGCGGTGCGCCAAACGTCACGCGCACTGGATACGGCAAATGGCGCGGGAATTTCCACAGGAATCGCCCGCCGGAGAAGCTGAAGATGGAGCCCCATACGCCGTCAAGATTCACAGGGATGATCGGAACGTCCACGCCTTTGATGATGCGTTCCATGCCTCGGCGGAAAGGCATCATCTGGCCGATGCGCGTCATTTGGCCTTCGGGGAAAATGCAGACCAGTTCGCCGTCCTGCAGCGCTTGCGTCGCGCGGCGCAAGGAATGAATCATTTCGCGTGGACCTTGATCGGACGAAATCGGGATCACGCCCAATATTTTAGCGAATGGCTTTACCAGTGGATGGTCGTACGAGCCTTTGAACATCAAGAAACGCACGGGACGGTCGAGGGCAGCGAGGAGCAACACCGCGTCGGCCATCGAAACGTGATTGGGAACGAGCAGCGCACCGCCGCGCGCCGGCACGCGTTCGCGGCCCGCAACGTCGAGCCGGTAAAGAGTGTGCGTGAGCATCCACAACAGTAGCCGCAGCAGGGAGTCCGGCAGCAGCCATAGGACGTAGACTGTCGCTGCGAGCGACATAATTGCCGTCCAAATGAAGAAAGACTGCAACCCGACGTGCCAATAGTGAGTAAATCCGGAATAGATTGCCGACGCGCCGATGACGCCGACGAAGGACAGGAAATTTGCAAACGCGATGACGCTGCCCTTTTTGTCTTCAGCGGGCCGATGCTGGATTAATGCGTTGATGGGAACGATGAAGAATCCGCCCGAAAATCCAAGCGCGGCCAGCAGCAAAATCACCTGAAGAAACGTCAAGCCATGAAGGGAAATTGCGAAAGCAAACAACGACATACCCACGGCGCCCAGCGGGATGAGGCCATACTCGATCTTCCCCGCGGAGAGAAGCCCAGCAGCGTAGCTCCCAAGGCCGATGCCGATGGCCAGCGCCGCTTGCAGGTACCCGCCGTGCGTTTCGTCGATATGCAAAACCTCGCGGCCGTAAAAGACAATCACGAATTGCAGCAGCGCGCCGAGAAACCAGAAGTAGGTATTGCCCACGACGGCGAGGTGCAACGTGCGATCCGGCCGGACGATTTGAACTTGCTTGATCAGGTCGCCAAAAATGTTGAAGCGAAACTTCCGGGAAGGATCGGCAGCAGGAACGCGTGAGATCACGAAGCTCGTTACTAAACCAAACAGCGTACAAGCGCCAAAGATGAGACCGGCATAAAGCTCTCGTCCATGAAACCGCTGAGCTAGAAGTGGGCCTGCCACTGCCCCCGCGATAATCGCGATGAAGGTCGTTAGTTCGAGAATGCCGTTGCCCCAGGAAAGCAGCTCGTCCGGAAGAACCTCAGGAAGCAACCCGTATTTCGCGGGGCCAAAGAAGGCAGCTTGGGTGCTCGCCAGAAAAATCACTGCAAAGGCCATCCGCGTGCTGCCTTGCGCGAAGGCGTAGATCGCGAAGAGCATCGCGAAAATTTCGAAGATTTTAGTGCCGATCGCGACGGTTCGTTTGCTGAAGCGGTCCGCCAGATAGCCGCCCGCCATCGAAAACAGCAGGAAGGGGACGGCAAACAGGTTTCCCACATAGAAGACCAAGAGGTCCTTTTGTGAGTCTGTAGGATTAGTTCCGAGGATGAGAAAAATTACAAAGAATTTCAGGCCGTTATCATTGAACGCGCCCTGAAATTGCGTGACGATCAGGCTCCAAAATCCGAGCCGCCACTTTCCGTTAGGCTCTCGTATCAAAGGACTTCCGTCGTCTGCCATGTAGGCGCACCCATGCGTTCAAGTGGAAGCTACAAAGATAGAACGATCTTAGCAGCCCTTCTTGCACGCGGGTGCGCGGCCGCAGGCAGCTGTGCCGAAAACGAGACGCTAGTTTTGTGGGGTTCGCCGGTCTATGGTTTCGTCGCCGTAGCATTAGCCGCGGCCTTCGGTTTTGCCGAGGCGGGCGTTTTCCGCCCTGCGTTCAAGTGGTCGAAATTCAGTGCGGCGTTAAGTACGAGCATGAAGTTGCCTTGCGTTTCCTGCCGCCACATCGGATTCGTTGCGAAGAGCACGATATGGCCACGTCCCACGGGCACGTCAACCACCGCGGGTGACCCGGCAAGCTCCGAGCCTCCAGCCAACATGCCGCTGATCCACAAATCTTTCTCGTCGGCAAAACGCAGTATCACGCGTGGGAAGAGCGATTCCGGCGGAATAAACGCATCCACAAATCGCTTGACCTGCGGATCGATGTACAGCTCCTGCTCGGCCCGGCTGCGATGCGGAGGAGGTTCCGGCGTGGTCCAAGCACGCCCCTGCGGAATATCCGGATCGGTCGCGGAACCTCGTCCGCTCGGGCGCGGCGCGTTCGTGGCGTCTTCGAACCCTGTTCCTGGCAACGAAATTCGCAGCACCGGCGCCTGATTAAAATAGACGCCAAGCGTTTCGTCGTAACCATATGCGATGGGGCTGGATTTGTCTTCCACGTTCGTACGCAGGATTGAACCGCGCGCCTGGAGTTGCCGCGCCTCCGCGATACTCACCGTGTCGGTAAGGCCCAATTCAATCGGAAGCCGAACGCTCGAAGCGATTGGCATGAACACGCCGCCGTCCTCGACAAATTTTTTCAAATTTGCAACGCCTTTAAAGCCCAGGCCTCCTCGAACATCAGGAGCCTCGTCAATCCCTCCCCAATTCGGCGTGAGCGCCGAATTCTGCCACGGCATCGCGCCTCCATAATCGCTGCCGTCTGGCAGAATGCGCTTCGGAAGGCCACTCAACATTTGAGCGACGTCTGACGCGCCCGGCGGGTAGATGATGACGTCGAATTTTTCCCGCAGGTTCGGCATAGTATGAACCGCGGTCTCCGATAGGTAAGTGTAGGGCACGCCCGATTCTTCTAAGCCCAGACGGAACCATCCTTCGTTCTGTGTGCGTGACCAGGTGTGCAGAAGGGCTATGCGCGGGAGGCCGACTTCGTGTCGCTCAACCTCGGGGACCGCTTCCGCGCTTGTAACGCGGACACCCAGCTCGCGCGCAGCGGCGTTCAGCCGCAGATCTAGATCGGGCGGATTCGCTTCGACTGGGAGAAGAAACGAGCCAGCCGCAAATTTTTGCTCGGCAGCATCAAATGCTCTTTCGGCCGCGAGAAACTTTGCGTCCTTCAAGCGAAAACGCAGAGCCGCGAGGTTCGGTTCGGCGGTAGCGTCTATCACGTAGCACTTCGCTACAAGCGACTTCCCCTTTATCGCGTGAGGCGGCAAGACGCCTCCGTCCGCATGGGCGGCCTTGTCCACCAATGTCATGGGAGCCTTCAGTATCGCGGTGTCCGTGATGCGCAGCGTCTTCACGTTGCGTAAAGGCCCGAGCGTCCAACCTGTGTCATCGTAGGGGCGCGGGTCATTCGTCGAGTAATACTGCGTGTCGAGCAGCATGTCCGCGATGCGGCTGTAAGGCTGATCCATTCGAATGATGTAGCTGCCGAGCGGGATCTTCGCTGTCGTTGCTTCGTCCCCCTTTTTTGGCGCAGCTTCACTCTTTGACTTGTCCGCTTTCTCTTTCTTGAGCTCTTCGACAGCTTTCGCGGCGATTTTGGCCTCCTCCGATTTTGCTGCAGCAGTGGAAGCTACTTTTACTTCAAAATCTTGCTCGAGTTTTTGTACCTCTGCGCCTTGCCGTTGCAGGAGGTTGGCCAGCTGCGCAGCAAGCGCGGGACGGCGGCCATCATTCACGATGGCCCACGCGGCGGGACCTTCCGTCGTGGCTTTGGCGACCGACCGTTTGCTCTTAAGGTAAAAATTGTTAAGAAATTCCGGTCCATGCTGCGCCATGTAGTCCAGCGCCAAGATCAGTCCGCTTTGCTGCAAATTGATGTCGTTGCGGAACGACCATTTGACCTTTGCCAGCGGGGGGTTTGGCCGAAACCACGTCCGCGACGTCGCCGAAGGTGGCAACGTGCGCTCCATCGTCTCGGGCGTCAAATTGCCGAACGTTTCGTAAAATCGTCCGATGGAGTTGTGGCCATTGGCCACGTAGAACATGTAGTTTGCCGCCCAGCCGTCGTAAAAGCCGTGCGTCCACACGCCCACCACGCCGCGTTCC
>Ga0210405_10004646_pt1 | contig 12823 bp, 9 predicted proteins | sample IncBWH11MmetaG_FD_155492 | JGI IMG/M metagenome (GOLD analysis project Ga0210405, IMG submission 155492) | Forest soil microbial communities from Barre Woods Harvard Forest LTER site, Petersham, Massachusetts, United States - Inc-BW-H-11-M | ecosystem: Environmental > Terrestrial > Soil >... | reverse complement strand
AATCGCGGTGGAGAACGTGAGCAGCTATGCCGAATTTCACGTTTCCCAAATGACCGAATGGGAGTTTCTCAACGAAGTGGTGGAGCGAGCCGATTGTGGCATTCTTCTGGATGTGAATAACATTTATGTCTCCTCCAGGAATCACAACTTCGATCCATTCGAGTATTTGAGCAGTGTGCCCGCCGAGCGCGTCGCCCAGATTCATATAGCAGGTCACTCCAAGTTCACGAAATACATATTGGATACCCATGACCATCCGGTAATCGATCCGGTCTGGGAGCTGTATGAGCAGGCGATCCGCAGGGCCGGACCCACCGCCACCCTGCTCGAGTGGGACGATCGCATTCCGTCCTTCGATGAAGTCCACGCCGAGGCGCTCAAGGCAGAGCGCTTCATCCCAGCGCCGGTGCTCGCGAATTCATGAAGCTTTTGGAATTACAGAGGCGCATGGCCGCCGATGTGATGCGGCCGCTCACAGGCTCGGACCATATCGCGCCCAAGACCAGCGCCGTATATGTGAAGCCGAACGATCGCCTGACATCGCTCGAACGTCTGGAGATCTACAATCGGCAGTACTGGTTTCGCGTGATCGATTCCATGTATGAAGATTTCGCCGGTTTGTGCGCGGTGATCGGGCAGCGTTCCTTCGACAAGCTGGCCAAAGCGTATGTCTCCGAATGCCCTTCCCAGACTTTTACGCTGCGCAATTTGGGATCGCAGATCGAAGGCTGGCTGCGGCGCAATCCCGGCTACGCAGGCCAGAAACTTGCTATCGCACTCGACATGGCGCGGCTCGAATGGGCCCACATTGAAGCCTACGATGGCGAGGCGGCGACGGCGCTGGGTCCCGAAGACCTGATCGAGCTTGGCCCTGGTCTACGGCTCGGCTTACAGCCCTATATCGGTTTGCTCGAATTGCAGTACCCTGTGGATGATTTGCGCATCAGCGTCAATGCCGTGTCCGAAGATCACGGCGCCGCCAGCAATGCAGTGCTCAAGAGGAAGGAACGCGGGGTTGTACGCAAGTTCACCCGACTGCGGCCCGAACGAATCTTTCTCGCCGTACACCGCCTCGATTTCTCGGTCTACTATCGCCGTATCACGCTGGAGGAGTTTCGTCTGCTCGAAGCTATTCGCCAAGGCCTGTCGATCGGCGCCGCTGTTGAAGCTAGTATCGAGGACAGCTCCATTCCTCTCGAAGAGCTCCGTGCGAAGATCGAGACGTGGTTTCGGACCTGGGCGGAATTGGGTTGGCTGTGCCGGCCAAGAAAGAAATGACCAAGACTGTCGAGAAACTTTATCGTCTGCTGGTTGTCGCGGCCTCCAGTCTGCAATCCCCATTTCTGCTGATAGTGCGCCTTTACTGGGGATGGCAGCTCGCGCAATCCGGATGGGGAAAGCTGCACAACATCGACAAAGTCACCGAATTCTTTACCAGCCTTGGCCTGCCTGCGCCCGGCTTGACGGCCCATTTCATAGCGTCGCTGGAGTTTGTGGGCGGCGTCTTGCTCATCCTCGGGCTGGCGTCGCGCCTCATCGCCGTCGCCCTCACAATCAATATGATCGTGGCCTTTGTCGTCGCCGATCACGATGCGCTGATGTCCATCTTCTCGGATCCGGATAAGTTCTACGCAGCCGCTCCGTATACTTTCCTGTTTGCTTCTCTGCTGGTCCTGATCTTCGGCCCCGGCCTGTTTTCAGTGGACGCTGTAATCGGCAAGCTGAAACACGCCGACGCTATTTGAATTTTACTGCGGCGGGGAATCGCGTTTGTGGAGGACGTTGCGTTTGAAGTCAGGCCAGAATTCCTTGAGGATTTGCCCCACCATGTCCGACCCGATATAGGTGACTCCCCATTGATAAAAACCAGCGCGTAGGTTCCGCTCTTGCGGGTGGTAGGACATCACAACCATGGAGGCCACTGCGTTGCCAACGATCTCGGACGAGTTAAAGTTGGTCGCGCCGTTGTCGTCCTTCGACACGACGATACGGTTGACTGCATACCACAACCGGCCCCATTTCGTCCCCTCTCCCTTGCGGAAATAACGGGGATCCTTGTGAAAAAGAGCAGGGATGATTGCCTCCGGAAAGTAATTGCCTATCACTTGATCGGCGTAGTTAATGCCATAACGATGGGAAAAGCCCTTCATGCCTTGACCATATACACTATTGTCCGATCCCTCCAACTGCGAGAGACCGGCGAATAGTGCGGTTGTGAAGAAGACAGGGCCGTCGAAGGAGTCCTTGGTGGCAATAGTGAATTTTTGCTTGGTTGTGATCGGATGGAAGGGGGCCATTCCCTCGGCGGTCCGGTAATTGGGCATGACGCCATAGGCGCGCTTATCTTCGACAGGCTGATCCGGGGCTATCTGAACCTTGCCCTTCTGGTTCACTTGCTCCTCGACCTTCGGGCTCGGCGCCGGGTTTTCGTCGGCCGACTGGCCCTCGGCAGGTCCGCAGAGCGATATCGTGATGAGCAGGCAGATGGGGAGGTTCATTTAGACGCGTATTAGTTAGGATGGTGAAAACACCAATCAGGTTACAAAAGTCTCGGATTTACATTTAGTTTACATTTCAAGCCAAGAGCTTGCCAACCACGTCTCCGTGCACATCCGTCAGCCTGAAGTGGCGCCCTTGGAACTTGTACGTCAACCGCTTATGATCCACTCCCAGGCAGTGCAGAATCGTTGCTTGCAAGTCGTGCACGTGGACGGGATCGGCCACTATGTTGTAGCAATAATCATCGGTCTCCCCGATGCTCACGCCGCGCTTGACGCCGCCGCCCGCCGCCCACATCGTAAAGCAGCGCGGATGGTGATCGCGCCCGTAATTGGTCTGTGTCAGGGCACCCTGGCAATAGACCGTCCGGCCGAATTCACCGCCCCAAATTACCAGCGTGTCGTCGAGAAGCCCGCGCTGTTTGAGGTCCTGGATCAGTCCCGCCGACGGCTGATCGACGCTCTGGCACTGCAGAGCCAGGTCTCTGGGAAGGTCGTTGTGCTGGTCCCAGCCGCGCTTGTAAAGCTGGACAAACCGCACGCCGCGCTCCACCAGTCTCCTCGCCAGCAGACAATTGGCGGCATAGGTTCCAGGCTTTCTCGCCTCCGGACCATATAGCGCGAATGTGCTCTCCGGCTCGCTGCCCAGATCCATCAGCGACGGCACCGAGGTCTGCATCCGGTAGGCCATCTCATACTGTGCGATGCGAGTCTCGATCTCGGGATCGCCATACACCTCGGACCTCATGTGGTTGAGCTTGGCGAGCCCATCCAGCATGCGGCGGCGTGTATCCTTGTCAATGCCGGGTGGGTCGTGGAGATAGAGAACCGGATCGGCGGCTGCCCGGAACATCACGCCCTGATGATTGGACGGCAGAAATCCGCTGCCCCACAGCCGGGAAAAAAGCGGCTGATCCACGTTCAAGCCGCTGGCTTGCGAAATCAAAACAACGAACGCGGGCAGATCCTGGTTCTCGCTCCCCAAGCCGTAGCTGATCCAGGCTCCCATGCTGGGCCGCCCGGGCTGCTGGCTTCCACTCTGAATGAATGTGATGGCCGGGTCGTGATTGATGGCGTCGGTGTTCATCGTCTTCACAACGGCGATGTCGTCCACAACCTTTGCCAGATGCGGCAGCAATTCGCTCACCCAGGTTCCGGATTGGCCATACTGGCTGAATTTGAAAATCGGACTCGCCACCGGGAACGAGCTTTGTCCCGAGGTCATACCCGTAATGCGCTGGCCGCGCCGGATCGAATCCGGCAACTCGGTTCCCTGCATTTTGCGCATGTTGGGCTTGTAATCGAACAGGTCCATCTGCGACGGTCCGCCCGATTGATGGAGAAAGATGACCCGCTTCGCTTTGGGAGGGAAGTGCGGTAAACCGGGAAGCCCGCCCGTCGGCTTGTTCTCGACAGTGGCGCCGAATCCATTCGAGCCGAGCAGCGACGCCAGCGCGGCCGTGCCGATGCCGACGCTGTTCCGCGCGAAGAAGTGGCGGCGCGTCATCGCCAGCTGGTATTGGTCGGTCAAGTCCATGGTCCTCTTATTCTATCGCGAATCTTATTCTATTGCGAATCACGGGGCTACCTCCAAAGAAAGGTAATGGATCCATCTATCTCCTAGAGACAATTACTACTTAGACTCCCTGGTCTATAGGTTCAGGGGGCACACTTATGTACAGTTGGAACATGCGAAATAAACTATTCCTATGCGGCGCTCTGGCGCTGGGCTCAGTATCGATGCAGGCGGGCATCGTGCCGATCGCCAGCGACCTGGTTAACGAATTCAACAATCAGACTGGGGACAACGTCTTCATCACGGCCAATCCGGTTTGGGCCGTACCGCCGTCAGGATCCAACTGGATCTCTTACGCTAACACCGGTGAAGGCCCGGGCGCCTTCTCTCCGTCAAACAGTACAACGACGCCCATGGCCATCTTCACCGAAACCTTTTTTCTCCCTGGCACGCTCAATACCGGCTCGGTCAACGTCTGGGCGGACGACACTGCATCGGTGACACTGGACGGCTCAAGTGTGGGACCCGCGCCTAATTTCGTCGCCGGTAACTACTGCGCCGATGGCCCCATAAGCTGTGTACAGAACAGTTTCGCTACTATCAGTCTGGATGGACTGAGCCAGGGCGACCATGCCCTCACATTTGCCGTCTACCAGACCGGAGGCGGGCCTGCGGGATTGCTTTACAGCGGGTCGGTGGATAGTGAGTCGGGCGATAACGGCGGCCTCACTCCGGCGCCGGAGCCGGGCACGTTCGTGCTGTTGGGAGTGGGACTGGCTGGTATCGCCGCCTGGAGCCGCCGCCGCGGACTCCAGTTCAGAAGCTGATTCGCAAACCGAAGCGAAAGACACGCTCATCCACTCCTTCCCGGCCTGTCCCGGTGGTGGTTGTAATCACGCTAAAACCTCCCAGGTTTTTGACTGAGCCATCGGGATTCAACTGCAGGTTGGAAACGTTGGAGGCCGGGTTGGAGAAATGCGGCGAGTTGGTAAAATTCAAAGCCTCGGCACGGAACTGCGCTTTGAAGCGCTCCGCGATCGAGAAGTCGCGGAAGAGCGAGAAATCCAGATTCACCAGGCCGGGACCGCGCAAGGAGTCATAGCCCGACGTGCCGAATCGGACGGCGGTCACCGGCGCGTAAGCGAGCGGATCGAAATACGACTGGCCTGGACCAACGCCGCCCGGAATCGCCACGCTGGACTTCACCTGGTCCGCCCGCTGTGTATTCCCCGGAGCGTTCAAGGATGTGCCGGAAGCGGTCACCGTGAAGGGTGATCCGCTATACGCGCTGAATATGCCATTGACCTGCCAGCCTCCTGCCAGCGCCGACGCCACGCCTCCACTGTTCAACATTCTCTTACCCTTGCCGAAGGGCAGCTCGGCGGAGAACGATGTATTGAAATTGTGAGTGCGATCGTACGGCATTAACGAGCGATTCAATCCGAAGTACTGCTGCGCTTGAACCTGCGGCGTACCATCGCTCAGGTCGTCGCAACAGATTCCGATCACTTTGGAAAACGTGTACGATATGTTGACCTGATATCCTTTGCCGAAGCGGCGTTGCAGGCTGCTCTGCAGCGAGTCGTAGTCGTTGTGGCCGATCGGTGTCAGCAGCTCGGTGGCAACCGTTCTGCCAAACCGCTGATTGAAAACCTGGCCGGCGGCTCCGGCGCCAAGCACCTGACCTGCATTGAGATCGTATTGCTGCGTAATGTCGACCTGGCGCGAGCCGACATATCCCGCCTGCGCGACCCATCCTCCTTTGAGCTGCTTCTGTAAAGTGAAGTTCCACGACTGCGTGTATCCGCGCTTGAAGTTCTGCGGCAGCGACCGGGTTTGGTAGGAGGCAGGGACAGAAACGGTCCCCTTGCTGATGTCCGGCGCAACTATGGTGGGGATGCCGTCCCGCAGTTGCGTGGCAGGTAGGAGGGTGTTCGGGGTGTTCACCACCAGGTTCAGGTCTTCCGGGTAGTTTGTCAACATGTCGCGCACAAAGGCCAGTGGATAGGGATCGTAGTTGATCCCATAACCGGCGCGGATGACCAGGGTATCCGACGGCCGGTAAGCCATACCGAGCCGGGGCGAGAAATTCTTACCGCTGACATGATAGCCGCAATCGGAGGGAACGCCGCCCACTCCGCAGATCGACATCAGGTTGGTGTCGAAATTGTATCGCTCAAGCCCGCGGCTTTCGCGCGAGCCTACGGGGAAGTAGTCCCAACGAACGCCGTAGGAGAGCGTGAGCTTGCGCGACACCTGCCATCCGTCCTGCACGAACATGCTGTATTCCCATTCGCGGCTGGTCAACTGGCTGTTGTCGAAGGGCAGGAAATCCTTGTTCACCGAGGACGTTTGACCCAGCAGGAAAGCGGCATAGCTATTGAACTGGTTCGGCGATGGGCCGCCCTTGATCGAAGTGGGACCGCCCGAAAAATTAAACTGGCCGGATGAAGAAGTAGTTTCGAAGTGGTTGATCCCTTGCCGCGCGATGTCAAAGCCGAAGCGCACATTGTGAGTAGCATGGGTCCAGGTGGCGTTGGCGGTGTATTGATAGTTCGAGTCCTTGTAGATAATCGGACCGCCGGTGCCGCCGCTGCCCGGATTTCCAAGCGCCGAATAATTGTCGATGAGAAACTCGGGCCAGCCGCCGTAGGCGCGGGTGGGTCCGTTGGTCCCCGGTAGCCCGAGAAATGTCAGCCCAAGATTTTCGCCCAGACGTGGAGGCTCCTGATTGTTGTTAGCGATAGTGATTCCGAAGTAACTATCGACGATGAAAGTTGGCTTGGCGACATAGGTTCCGCTGAATGTAGTGCTGTAGACATTGCCGAATCCGTTGCCGATCTTTCCACCCGCGCTGCTGACGGGAACCCCGCCGCTATCGCCGAACGCCGGCGGGTCGACGAAGTTGAAATTCAGCCAGCCCAGCCGGGCTGTGAGCGTCAGCTTGTCGCTCAAGTTCCAGTTGCCCTTCGCATCCAGTTTGTCGTGCGTGACGTTGTAGCCGCCGGTCGCATAGTAATTGTTTGTCAATCCGGCAAGGTTAGGCAGCGGTGTGATGCCGACCAGCTTTTGCGCGATCGGATCGATGCGGGAAGCGGGAACGATGTTTCCGGAGAATGGAGTTCGCCCGGCGCCGTCAGGATTGCCGCTAGCCGGATCGTAAATCGGGGTAGACGATTGCGACATGTTGCCGGCCCGGATGTCGGCGGTCGGAACCGTGGTCAACACGGCGCCAAGCTGCCGATCGAATTGGCCCTCGTAGCTGCCGAAGAAGAAGAGCTTGTTCTTCTTGATTGGCCCTCCGAACGTGCCGCCAAGCTGATTATCGATATTTTTGGGCTTCCCCTGGCCGGCCGGAAGAAAGAACGGCTTCGCTTTGATGGCGTTGTCAGTATGATACTCGAACAGCGAGCCGTGCAGACTGTTGGTCCCGCTCTTGATCTGGACGTTAGCGGCGACTCCGCCGGACAAGCCCTGCTCGGCGTCGAAACTGCTGGTGACTACGCTCACGGCTTCGATGGACTCGAGCGCCGGCACATAGGCGGTGACGTGAGGCAGCCACACGTTGTTGGCGACGGCACCGTCAATGCGCACGTCGTTCGCATTGCGGGTGTTGCCGTTGACGTTGAAGGTCAGGCCGCGCGAGGGGTTCGCAGCCACGGAATGCTGATTGGTAGGGGGCGACAGGCCGGGAACCATGATCAGCAGATTCTGGTAGTTTCGACCGATGGGCGTGGGAAGATTCTGCAGGTCTTGCGTCGTGACCTCGGCGCGGACCTCGGCGCGATCCGTTTGCAAAGCGGCGGTCGCGCCGGTGACCTGCACGGTTTCGGTCATCGCTCCGACGGGCAGGCGGGCATCCACGCGCGTGACCTTATCGACGGCCACTTCCACGCCGCGCTCGGAGAATGTTTGGAAGCCTTGCTTGGAGATGATGACATCGTAGGCGCCGCCGGGGATGGTGGGAAAACTATAGACGCCGCCGTCATTGGTGGTGGTAACCCGCGACTGGTTGGTCTCGCGATGCGTGACCCGGACCGAGGCGCCGGGAACGGCCGCTTGACTGACGTCGGTGACGTCGCCCACGATCGATCCGTAGAGCACTTGCGCTTGGGCTTTTGGTGCGGCGAATGGCAGACAGAGAGCGCTCAGCAGGGCGCTGAGAAGGACTTGCTTGTTATTTCTCATTTTCCCCCTCGACTTCTGCGGACGACTATACTACCTGTGCGGAAACGTGTCAAGTCTCAAACTATAGCGATATAGTGGAGCAGTCCGCTGTGGAGCAGGATGGGATCTTGCGGCCGATTGGCTGGCCTTCTGGTTGGGATGAGATCGATCCCGCTGCGACGCGCGGGTCCGGGGGGACCCGCGCGGACCAGGGGGTCCGCCCCACAATTTTTGCAGAATGTTGCCCTCCGGCTTGTTGGCGATGAGGCGAACGCCACGGTGCATCCAAGCCAGGTTCCACTTCAAGCAGCCCGGCTCGGTCGACGTGGGCGTTTCAATATCTCGCTCTGTTCCATAATCGTTCACCAAAAACGGGGAAATTTCCCCGTAGGCTCCTTGTGGAATGAAGAACTTAGTTCGAGAAAAACCGGGAAATTTCCCTTTTTCTCCCTTTCTAACCCGACTTTGCCAAGCGATAGATGCCGGGTCGATCGGTCGCGTCTCTTTCTTTCTTTCAAAAACACAAAAACCGAACATAAATGTTCGGTTTTTCGATCCGTTGTGTTGCAACCAAACAAGTTGCTAATTTACAACCGAAAATTATGTTCCGTTTGGAGCTAAACGCCTGAAAGAATAAACTCTCTTTCTGATCTCATTATCCCACAGCGGCTCTGCAGCGAATGGCTAAGAACCCTCCTGTTTAGCGATTATCTGATAGATTCTAATAACTTTAAAAATATTTTATTAACCTGTTACCGATTCCCACGCTTTATCCGGATGTTGCTGAAGTATGCGCCAAAGTGCATTTTATTGGTGAAATGAATGCGGGCACGCTTTGGGGAAAAGCGGCTTTGGAAATGGTTACGGCTTAGCGGGGTTCGAAACCTACTGCGTCCTGGTAGGCCACGCTGATCGCTGCGAACGTTATGGGGATGGTCACCAGCAATCCCACGAGCAAACAGAGTACGCCGGCGATGTTGAGCAGTCCGAGAACGATCAAGAACAATGTGTATCCGAAATAATCCTGTTTCACCACCGCGTGGCTGGCCCGCATCGCAGCGCCCATATCCATTCGCTTATCGATGATGAACAGGAATGTGAAATTGTACATCGCCGCCACTACCAGACCGGGAATGATGAAGAAAATCAGGCCGACGAAGGCCAGGATCGCGATGACGATATGGGCTCCTAAGGTCGACGCGAAGAATTGGAAGCCTTCGAAGAGGTCGCCGACTTCGGCTTTTCGACCGCGCAATCGCTTGCCGCAGGCAGCTTGAAAACCTGCCGTGGTTGCGCCTTGTAGTAGCACCGGCACTGCGCCATTGACCACCATCATCACGATGGTCATCAGGACAAAAGTTCCGAGGTCGTCCTTCACCAACTCCCATCCTTGCCCGATCCAACGCATGGTGTCGCTCTTACCACCGGTGGGGCGGGCAGTATAGGCTGTATAGGCTGCCTGCGCCGGGGCTACCGCTCCCAGACCGCTCTCGATGCGCTGGGAACTGCCGCACTTGGCGCAGAATCCCGCGCTCGATTCGACGGGAGAACCGCAATTCTGACAATACATAGTTTCCTCCGATTGGCGGTGGGATCCGCCAGCATCAGATTATACTGCGATTTCTGGCGGCAATCCGCTCGCTGAGGTGTGAAAAAACACCCGCAAGCAGGCGAGACAGGCGAAACCGCCTGTCCCACCGCAAAAAACCGCTCGCTGACGCGCGCGGTTCTGTAAAACGCAATACTGCATCAGAGCGCACGCCCCTTGCGTTCGATCGACGAGGTGGGCTAGTCTAACGTCTTGGTACTGCCTGTGTCTGTCCGCTAATTGTCGATTCCCTTTGAACAGGTTGAGCTGACGCTCGTAGACTGTCTTCGGTGAATCGCATTCCCTCCATTCCCCCTCGCTGACGCTTGGGGCTGTTTCCGACTGCAAATCTCAACTTTTTGGAGCGAACGGTAATGCATCTTTCTACCATTGGGGCAAACGACGAATTGTATGGACTTTTTCAACCCTACACGGAGCGAGGCCTGGTGCTGGGGCGGGTATCGGTCGTGCATCGAGAACAGTACCGGGTCTACACCACGGAGGGTGAAATGAAAGCGGAAGCCATCGGCGCGCTGCTTTATCGCGCGGTGGACAGCTCGGACTTGCCTGTGGCCGGCGACTGGGTAGCCGCGCAGATAGTGGGGCCGGGTGAAGCCATGATCCACGCCGTGTTGCCCCGCAAGACGATTTTTTCCCGGCGCGCGGCCGGGGATCGGGAACGGGAACAGGCGATTGCCGCCAACATCGACCTGGCCCTGGTAGTGTGTGGACTCGATCGCGATTTCAACTTGCGCCGCATCGAGCGCTATCTGATCCTGGCGCGCGAGAGTGGCGCTGACGCGGGTGTCGTACTCAACAAAGCGGACCTGTGCGCCGACCCGGAAGCGCGGATTCGGGAAGCGGTCCAGGTGTCAGGCGGCGCGCCGGTGGTATCGATCTGCGCGCGATCGGCCGATGCAGTCGATCCGATTCTGGGGCTCATCGGCGGCAGCCGGACAGTGGCGCTGCTGGGCTCTTCGGGAGTCGGCAAGTCGACCCTGGTGAACCAACTGCTGGGCGAGGAGCGGCAGCGAGTGCAGAATGTGCGTGTATCCGACGGTAGAGGCCGCCATACGACAACCTGGCGTGAGCTGTTGCCGCTGCCGCGGGGTGGGGCGATCATCGATACGCCTGGCATGCGCGAATTGCAACTGTGGGCCGGACAGGGAAGCCTGGACTCGGCGTTCGACGATATAGCGGCCCTTGCCTTGCAGTGTCGCTTTGGGGATTGCACGCATCGCGTGGAGGAAGGCTGCGCGGTGCAGGCAGCGCTCCTGAATGGAGGGCTCGACGGGGAACGCTGGCAGAGCTATCAGAAGCTGCGGGCTGAAGTAGCCTGGCACGAGCGCAAGACCGACGTGCCGGCCGCGCTGGCCGAAAAGCGGCGCTGGAAGAAGATCCACAAACAGATGCGCTCACACAAGGATCGCTGGTAGTACACTCGGAAAAGGTGGCAGCCCCCGCGCTGACGCCCCCGCGCTGACGCTTGGGCTGTGGGGTGGAAGGTGATTTATGAAACGAATAGCCCGTTTAGTCGGAATCGCGGTAGCGGTGCTGCTGCTGGTATTGATCAGTCTGGCGTTTCTGATCGATGCGAATCAGTTCCGGCCCATGCTGGAGTCCCAACTCAGCCTGGCGCTCGGCAGGCCGGTGAAAGTCGGCGATTTGAAGCTCTCCATTTTATCCGGCGGGGTTGCCGCGGCCGATCTCTCCATTGCCGACGATCCTGCTTTCAGCCAGGCTCCCTTCGTGAGCGCGAAATCGATGAAAATCGGCGTGGACCTCTGGCCGTATATTTCCGCGCGCAAACTCAACGTGACCGATCTCACAATTGAGGGGCCGCAAATCGCGCTGCTGCAGAACCCCGCGGGAGTCTGGAACTTCTCGAAGCTGGGGGCCAATGTTTCGAGCACGCCATCGCCGCAGTCTGCGCCGTCTGGCGGCAAGCTCGATCTTTCGGTCAACCTGGTGAAGGTCTCGGGCGGCCGCCTGTCGATGGGTCAAGCCAACGGCAAGTCGAAGCCAATGGCGCTCGAAAACGTAGACATCGAGCTGCGGAATTTCTCCCCGACTACCATCATGCCCTTCTCGCTCACGGCGCGCGTAGTTGGAGGAGGCGAGGTCAAGATCAAAGGGAAGGCCGGCCCGATCAATCAGGCTGACACGGTATTGACGCCGGTCGAAGTCAGCCTGAATGTGGCGCAGCTCGATTTGGCCGGCTCCGGGCTCACTGGGCCTGCCAGCGGCATCGCCGGCCTGGTTTCGCTTGACGGCAGCGCGGGCTCCAATAGCAAAAGCTTGGAGGTGAAGGGTCGCCTCAAGGTCGAAAAAGTAAAGGTGGTTAGGGGAGGATCTCCCGCGGGCCGTCCGGTTGAGTTTGATTTCGTCGCGGGATACGACCTGGGGGCGCGTTCCGGCACGTTGAGCCGCGGCGATATCCACATCGGCTCCGCGCAGGCGACCCTTACCGGAACTTTTGCAATACGGGGCGAGTCGACGGTCTTGAACATGAATTTCAACGGTCCGAACATGGCGGTCTCGGAACTGGAGGCGATGCTGCCCGCGGTGGACATCGAGCTACCAAAGGGCTCGTCGCTGCAGGGTGGATCGGCCAGCGTCAGGCTGGCTGTGCAAGGACCCACGGACCGGCTTGTCTCGAACGGAGCGCTCGGCCTCCATAACACGCGGATGGCGGGGTTCAACATCGGCTCGGCGATGTCGACGGTTGCGAAGTTGGCTGGCATCCAGGCTGGACAGAATACCGAGATCCAGTCTTTCACCACCAACGTGCGCATGGCGCCGGAAGGGATGACCGCCGATAGTATCCAACTCGTCGTACCCTCGCTCGGGACACTGACGGGGGCCGGGACCATCGGCGCCAGCCACGCTCTCAACTTCACGATGCGCGCCACGGTTCAGGCTGCCGGAGGAGTGATGGCGATGATCGGCCAAAGCGGTGGCGCGACCATCCCGTTCTTTATCGAGGGAACGTCCTCGAACCCGGTCTTCCGCCCCGATGTGAAAGGCCTGGCCGCGGCGAATTCAAACAAGCTG
>Ga0210405_10004643_pt1 | contig 12827 bp, 9 predicted proteins | sample IncBWH11MmetaG_FD_155492 | JGI IMG/M metagenome (GOLD analysis project Ga0210405, IMG submission 155492) | Forest soil microbial communities from Barre Woods Harvard Forest LTER site, Petersham, Massachusetts, United States - Inc-BW-H-11-M | ecosystem: Environmental > Terrestrial > Soil >... | reverse complement strand
GATCGGTTTCGAATTGTTCGATAAGACGAACTTCGGACTCACCGAATTCGCCGAGCAAGTGAACTACCGGCGGGCGATCGAAGGCGAGCTGGAGCGGTCCATCATGGCGCTGACCGAGATCGAACGGGCGCGCGTACACATCAGCCTGCCGAAGGATTCGGTGTTCCTCGAATCCAAGCAGGAGGCCAAAGCCAGCGTCGTGGTGAGTCTGCGGGCAGGGGCGAGACTTTCGCCGCAGAATGGCGCGGCGATCACGTATCTGGTGGCCAGCGCCGTGGACCGCCTGTCGCCGGACGCGGTTAGCGTCATCGACACGCGAGGCAATCTTCTGATTCGTCCGCGTAAAGCCTCGGCCGACGCCAGTGGCGACCAACCCGAAATCGATATGGAGTACCGGCAGAAGATGGAGCGGGACCTGGTGTCGAAGATCAGCTCGACGCTGGAGCCGCTGCTGGGGGCCGAGAAGTTCCGCGTAGGCGCGTCGGTGGATGTCGATTTCTCGAGCGCCGACCAAAGCGAAGAGACCTACGATCCGACCAAATCCGTCATGCTCAGCGCGCAGAAGACCGAAGACGTCACCGGGGTCGCGATGCAGGCAGGCATACCGGGGACGGCCTCCAATCTGCCGCGTCCACCGACGCGGCAACCAGGATCGGGTGGAGGCACCACCCGCAGCACAGAGAATATCTCCTATCAAACCAGCCGGATGGTCAAACGGACGCGGCTTCCGCAAGGGTCGGTGAAGCGGATGTCCCTGGCGGTCTTGCTGGATCAGAATGTGCGCTGGGAAGGCAAGGGTCCGAAGATCAAGAAGATTATAGAACCACCCTCGGCGGAGAAGATCAAAACGATTCGAGGCCTGGTAGCGGCGGCGACAGGTTTCTCGGAAACTCGCGGCGATCAGCTTACCGTGGAGACGCTGCCGTTTGAATCCACACTTGGCGCCGAGCCTCCGTCCGACCTGGTTCCGGTGGTGGTTGCGCCGCTGCCCAGCCCGCTTCCCAAGTGGATGCAAAAGTACGTAAAGGACATGTCGCCGGGAATGCTCATCGGCATCGGGCTCGGAGCGCTGATCATCCTGATCGCTCCCGTCCTGTTGCTGCGGATGAGAAAGCGCAAGTCCACGGCTTTGCAGCCGACAGGAGATCACGCAATGAACGCATCCGGCGAAGCCGACTTCGAGGGGCAACTGGCATCGCGCGCCGCCAGCCAGGAGCGGCTTGACGCCGAAGCCCTGCATGCGTTGAAATTACCCGCGGCTGGGACGAAGAAATCGGAGGTCCTTGCCAAGCATCTGAAGAAAGCGGTAAAGGACGATCCGGCTGCGTCGGCGCAGCTCCTGCGAACCTGGATTCATGAGAACGAAACGTAGGCCATGAGCGTCAATTTACCAAGACCGGAGCAGCTTACAGGTGTCCGGAAGGCTGCGATTCTCCTGGTCTCACTAGGAGAGGAGGTCAGCGCGGAACTGCTGCGGCAGCTCGAGGAAGAAGAGGTACAGGAGATTGGCCGCGAAGTGACGCGGCTCAGCTCGGTTACCGCCGAGCAATCCGAGGCAGTGCTGGATGAGTTCCACCAGATGAGTATCGCGCACGATTACGTCCTCAAGGGCGGCATCGATTACGCGCGCAAGCTTCTGAACGCCGCTTATGGACCTGAGGCTGCGAGGAAAGTTCTGGACCGGCTCATATCCGCCATGGGGACAGAAGTGGTCAACTTCGACGCCCTGCACAAAGCCGACCCACAGCAGCTCGCCAAATTCATTCACAACGAGCATCCCCAGACCATTGCGCTGGTGCTTTCGCATCTCAACCCGACGCAAGCAGCCGCGCTGCTAGTATCGCTGCCGCCCGAATTGCGGTCCGATATCGCGCTGCGCATGGCGAACCTGGAGCAAATCTCGCCGGAGATCATCGGCAAGATAGCCACCGTTATCGATCAGAAGCTGAAAACTCTGGGTGAGTTCAGCCGCGAATCGTACGGCGGCGTGCGGGCAGTTTCGGAAATGTTCAACCGGTTGGACTCGAATTCGAGCAAAGAAATATTGGGAAAGATCGAAGCCGCCGATCCCTCCCTTGTGGAAACGATACGGCATCTTATGTTCGTCTTCGAGGACCTGATGCTGATCGATGAATCCGGAATCAAGGAAATCCTGGCGAAAGTGGACCGGAAGATACTGACGGTAGCGCTCAAGGGCACGAGCGAACAGCTTAAAGAGCACTTCCTGAAGGCGATGTCACAGCGAGGCGCGGATATGCTGCGCGAAGACATGGACGTGATGGGCGCGGTGAAGATCAAGGATGTGGAAGCGGCGCAGCAGCAGATCATCGCGATCGCGCGGCAACTGGAGACCGAGGGAACGCTAAGCCTGAAGGGCGCGGTTGGAGAGCAGTATGTGGTGTAGGCTCATCACGGGCGAGAAAGCAGACGAGGCGCAGCCGATCGCCTGGGCGCAGGCGGGCGCCGGGACTGGGCACAACGTATCGGCGGAAGCTCCTCGGAAGTTGTATTCGGATCCAGGCTCTCTCGAATCGCGCCAAACGTCCGACGAGGGGGAACAGCGCGTCAGGGAAGCTCATCAGCGCGGCTTCCGGGAGGGCGAGGCAGCGGCGACACAGAAAATGGCCGAGCAGGTAAAAGGCAAAATTGAGCTGTTGGGCCGCTCGATCGAGCAGCTTGCGCTGCATCGCGCGAAAATCCAGCGTGAAGCGGAGCCGGAACTTGTGCGGCTGGCGATGGCGATCGCACGGCGCATCATGCGACGGGAACTGACCGTGGATCCGGAGTCCTTATTGGGGCTTCTGAAAGCCGGCCTGGAGAAGATCGAATCCGCAGAGGCGCATCGGGTGCGGGTCAATCCGGAGCATGCGGCGACAGTAACGGCGCTGCTGGAGGGATCGGCGCGGCCAATCGAAGTAACCTCCGAACCGGGGTTACCGGTGGGCTCGGTGATCTTCGAGACATCCCGCGGCTCGATCGACGTGGGCATGGAGACCCAGCTCAAAGAGATTGAGCGCGGCTTTGCGGATTTTTATCCCCGATGAAGAGCACACTGGATTTCGGCCGATACTTCCGCCTGGTGGACTCGATTGACCCTTGCGTGTCGGTGGGGACGGTGACGGAAATGGTGGGACTGCTCATCGAATCGAGCGGTCCGGCGACGGCGTTAGGCGATTTCTGCGAGATCCACACGATGCAAAACCGCACCGTGCGCGTGCAGGTGATCGGCTTCCGCAACGGGCGAGTCCTATCGATGCCGCTCGAGGAGACCGGGGGTATCCAGATGGGCGACAGGATCGTGGCCCGTCCAGTGGCGGCGCTGGTGAAGGCCGGCCCGGGATTGCTCGGCAGAGTGCTGGATGGATTCGGTGAGCCGATGGACGGAGGAGGTCCCATCGAAGCGGTGGAACTATGCGACCTTTTCGCGGAGGCTCCGGGTCCGCTCGAGCGGGAGCACATTGTCGAACCACTGGTGACGGGCATTCGGGCCATCGATGGGCTGCTGCCTTGCGGTAAAGGGCAGCGCGTGGGACTGTTCGGCGGAAGCGGAGTGGGAAAGAGCACGCTGCTCGGGTCGATGTGCCGCAACAGCGAGGCGGATGTGTGCGTGATTGCCTTGATCGGCGAGCGCAACCGTGAAGTGCGCGCGTTCCTCGAGCACGACCTGGGCCCGGAAGGCATGCGGCGATCGGTGGTGGTGGTGGCACCTTCGAACCGGCCAGCGCTGCTGCGGGTGCGGGCTTGCTTCGTGGCGCTGGCTGTGGCGGAGTACTTTCGCGACCAGGGCAAGAACGTGCTGCTGGTGATGGATTCGGTGACGCGCCTGGCAATGGCGCAGCGCGAAATCGGGCTGGCGGCGGGCGAGCCTCCCAGTCAGAAAGGATACACGCCGTCGGTATTCAACTTGCTGCCGCGCGTGTTCGAGCGCGCCGGCAAATTCCGCAAGGGATCGATCACAGGTTTCTTCACCGTCCTGGTAGAGGGAGACGACTTTAACGAGCCGATCGCCGACGCAGTGCGCGCCATTCTGGACGGGCACATTATCCTGTCGCGTGAGTTGGGAGCGGCCGGGCATTATCCGGCTATCGATATCCTGAACTCGGTAAGCAGGCTTACTTCTGAGATTGCCACGCCGCAGCAGAAGGACGGCATGAACAAGCTGCGCGAGGCTATGGCCACGTATCGCCGCACCGAGGATCTGATCAACTTGGGGGCTTACGTTTCGGGAGCGAATCCGAAAGTGGACGCAGCGGTCCGAGTGCGCCAAGGCATGGAGGATTTCCTGAGGCAGCCGCCGGACGCGAAAATCGGGCTGCAGGAGACTCTGCTGCGCATGGCCGACCTGGCGACGCAGGTTTAGGCGGTGAAGCGGTTTGAGTTCAGGCTGGCTAGAGTCCGGGACTTCCGGCGCCAGCAACTCGAGGTGGAAGAGGCAAAGCTGGAGGTGCTGCGCGCCGAACGGCAGAAGCTCGAGGAGGAGTCATTGCGTCTGGAGAACGAAGCTACCGGCACTCGCAATTCCCTGATGGTGACTGGCTCGGTAGAGGCGCAGGATCTAGTGGCGGCCGATCGTTACTTGCGCTATCTGGCGACGGAGGCGAAGCGGCAGGCGGCGAAGGTGGCCGACTGGCAAGAGCGAACTGCTAAGCAGCAGCAGGCCATGGTGGAGGCGCGGCGGCGCGTGCGCCTGCTGGAAAAGTTGGAGGAGAAGCAGCTTCGGCTGTGGAAAGAGGAAGCCGATCGCGAGCAGGAGAATCTGTCGGCCGAGTTGTATCTGGCGCGATGGAAGAAGTAGGAGTTGCTGAGTTCGGATCGTTTGTCAATATCCATCTGTGGCTTGACAATTCCGAGTATGCGTATGTCCTCCCAAAGGTCTAGGAGACACGTGCTTTCTCGCCTGGTTCCTTAGGCGGCGTTGGTATTGGCGGCTCTTGTTGCCAGCTCGTTCCAGCGCGACCGCGACGGAAGCCGATCCGCTTACAGCGCTGCGACACGAGTATAGTGGCGCGGGGCTCACGGACAAGCGACGACACGAGTGTCGGCGCTACACGCAGGAGTACGTACGCCACAAAGACCCAGATCTACTGGCTCAGTTCGTGACAGGCAGTACAGGCGAAGGTCGCATGATGGGTCTTATGGCAGTCTACGCAAGCCTTCATTTTCATGAGTAGCTGGACTTTGACTACGTCATCCGCCCAAACATCACCATGACAGGTGGCGCAGGAAATGTGCTCCGTCTTGTGGCGGGCGTGGCTGAAGATCACGAAGTCAGGGAGTACGTATAGGGGCTTTTCCGGCACGATGGGTATGCCGGCGGGAAGACGCTTCGCTAACTCACGATGGCAAACTATACACTTGGATGCCGAGGGGAAGCCGGCCCTCTCGCCGGTGACTGCCTTGGCATGGCAGCGAACGCACTCGATTTTCAGCGCGGCATGCCGCTTGTGGCTGAATGGAGCCGCGGATAATACCGTCAAGGCAAGGAAAAAGCCACCAAGGAATCCGAGAAATCGCTGTTGTATTTGTTACCTCCTCCAGCCGAGATCACCACGAACTGCTTGTTAGACTTCTTGCCGAGGAAAGTCATAGGCGTGGCGTGCGCGCTGGCTGGTAGTTGCGTGGTCCAAATCTCTTTGCCGGTATCCTTGTCGAAAGCGCGGAAGCGCTTATCATTGGTCGCTCCGATAAACACGAGTCCGCCGGCCGTCGCCAAGGATCCACCGATATTGGGACTTCCGGTTGGCGGAACACCTTTTGCGATTAGCTCATCCACAAGGCCCAGGACCGAGCGCCAGCGGAAATCGCCCGTGTCCAGGTTTATGGCGGTGAGAAAGCCCCAGGGCGGTTTCTGGCAAGGATTGAGTTTCTGGTCCCAGAAGCGCGAGTTGACGCTGCCCGAGCCGGTCGCGCGAAAAGGGATGATGGATCCTTCAGGCCGCGGCGCCATTCGAAACAGCATGCCGACGTCCATCGAATTCACGTAGAGTGTGCGAGTTTCCGGATCGTAGGACGCCCCACCCCAGTTGGCGCCGCCATTGGTGCCGGGAAACAGCACGGTGGGCAGCAATCCTATCGGGGTGAAAATATTGGCCGTAACGGCGCCATCGAGGAGCTTGGCGCAATAGGCGCGGGATTCCGGAGTGACGTCGGTCAACTCATCGCGGCGCATGGACTGCCGCGCATAGGGCGGCGGCTTGACGGGACGCGGTTGGGTAGGCCACGCCTGCTCGCCCGGCACCTCGCTCTTGGCGACGGGCACTTCTTCGATGTCGAACTGCGGCTTACCGGTCATCCGATCGAACACGAAGGTGAAGCCGGTCTTGGTTACTTGCGCGACCGCCGGAATCAAGCGATCCCCTCGCCGCACCTCCACCAGATTCGGCTGGGCTGGAATATCGTAATCCCAGAGATTGTGGTGCACGGTCTGAAAATGCCAGAGCCGCTTGCCGGTGGCCGCGTCGAGAGCCACCAGCGAATCGCCGAACAGTCCGGCGCCCTTGCGATCACCACCGTAGTAGTCGGTCCCGGGAGAGGTCAACGGGAGGAATACGATCCCGCGCTCGGTATCGATACTCAAAATCGACCAGGGGTTGACGGCGGAGCGATCTTTCCAGGAATCGCCCTCCCAAGTGTCATTGCCGAACTCGCCTTTCTGCGCGACCGTGTGGAATATCCAGACCTGCTTTCCAGTGCGGGCGTCGAAGGCGCGGACGTCCCCCTTGGGACCTTGCGGCTCGCCATCGGCGGTAAGCGATCCGCAGATCACCAGGTCCTTGTAGATGGCGGGTGGCGAGGTCATCCCGTAGCCGCGGTTAGGAAACTTGTCCGCCACGGCGACCCGAAGGTCGACGAATCCGGCGGCGCCGAAGCTATCGTCAGGCTTGCCGGTGGCCGCGTCGATGGAAAACAAGCGGCCGTCCAGGGTGCCCAGGAAAATACGCCTCTTTGCTCCGCCGGACCACCAGGCGGCGCCGCGGTTGATGAACAAGTTGGCTGACTTCTCCTTGTCGATTTTAGGATCGAAGTCCCACAATTTCTTTCCGGTTTCGGCGTCGAGGGCAACCAGCCGGGAAAACGGGGTTGTGACGTATAGGACGCCTTCGACTACCAAGGGAGTGGCCTCGAAGGCGCTGCGAGGGGGATACTCGGAGCCATCGCTCATGTCGCCGGTGTGATAGATCCAGGCGACTTTGAGGCGCGTGACATTGTGGCGGTCGATCTGCTTCAGGCGAGAGTATTTGGAACCGCCCGAGTCGCCTGCATAGGCCGGCCATTCTTGCGCGTGCAAAAGGCCAGGAAGCGAGGCCAGCAGGATCGAAAGGACCTTTTGAAACATTGGGGAACCAGTTTTCAAATGGTATCACCGATATGGTTCTACTGGCGTATAGGCCATTTTACCTAAAAAGTACTAGGGACTATCTGGCACAAATATGAACCGTTAGCGCTATTGGCAAACGAGAGGAGGTCGGGCAAGATATACATACCATGTCGAATCGAATACAAAGACGCGCCGAAGCCACCGACGATCGTCGCGCTACTAATCGTATGCCCATCGAGAGGGACGTTCGCTATAAGGTGATGGGAGGCAAGAAGAGCGTCAAGCAGGCGGGCTTGGGCAAGACGGTGAACATGAGCAGCGGAGGTGTGCTGTTCACGACTGAAACGCCGCTGCCGGCGGGAGAGCGGGTGGAAATTGCCGTCAGTTGGCCGGCGCAACTCAATGACGTGCTGCCGCTAAAGCTGGTCGCGATGGGGCGCCTGGTTCGCACGGGTGAATCGGAAGCGGCCGTCTCAGTGGAGCGCTACGAATTCAAGACACGCGGTTCCAACGGGCTTTAACATGAGCGATCAGCTTTCAGCGAACAGCGTTCAGCCTTGGCCAGAGCGCCGATAGCTGACTGCTGAGCGGCGGCCATCAGGCGGATCGGCTCGGCCTGCGGGGATGCGGATCACCAAACGCACTCCAACTCCAAAGCCAACTTTAACTGCCGCATATATTCCCGATGCGGAACTTCTACTACGCCGAATTGCGCCAGATGTTTCGTCAGATACTGCACCTCTAGCAGGGCGAACCCACGCTCTCGCAGGCGGCTGACCAGATGCACTAAGGCGACCTTGGACATATCCGTCACCCGGTGGAACTTCGACTCGGCAAAGAACGCGCCGCCGAGATGCACTCCGTAAACGCCGCCGGCCAGTTCGCTATCCACCCAAACCTCGACCGAGTGCACCTTTCCCCGGGCGTGCATCTCCCCGTATACGGTTTGAAATTCTGAGCTGATCCAGGCCGGCCGACGCTCGGCGCAAGCGGCCATGACAGCGGGGAAATCACGGTCGAACGTGACCGCAAAATCTCCGAGTCGCAGCGTGCGCCGGAGCGATCGGGAAATGTGAAAAGCATCGAGCGGCAGCACGGCCCGCCGGCGCGGCCTGTGCCAGGTGACAATGCCCAACTCGATATCGGCCATCGGGAAAATGCCTTCGCGGTAGGCCTCCTCCACCATTTCGACATTCAAGTGGCGCGTGACTCGCTGGATTTCCATCCAGTCAGTCCCGATGATCGAGCCAGGGTACTTCGACTTCTCTGCCTTTTTCGGCGGCCGAAACATACCCGGCGTATAGGGTAAGTGTTGTGTCGATGGCCAGGTCGAGGTCGCTCTCCGGCAGGCGAGTGTTGCTCACGCAGTCGATGAAGTTCCGCAATTCGCGGCCATATCCCAGGCTCCAGCCCTCCTCGGGCGAAGCGGGAATCCATCCCTCGTTGGAGCTGATCTTTTCAACCAGGTACAAATCCTTGAACTGCTCGTGCTTGGGATTATAGACGTCCAACACATTTACGGGGCTCATGCGGCAGCGCGTGCGATGGTTGTTGGCGAACACTTCGACGAAATCGTAGATGCCTCCCAAAACGAGCTCGGAGGCAGTAATGTCCGCTACCATGCCATCTTCGAACACCACGTGCAACAGCGCGTAATCTTCGGTGTCCTGATACTGCGTTCGTAAAAAGCCTTTGTCTTCGAAGGCGGGCAGCCGGGTGATGGAATGCGTGCGAGCGGACACCGACACCGGGCGAATCGGTTTTCCCATCCTGGCGATGCCCTCCTTCCGCCGCAAGTAGAGAATCGCGCCGAGAGGATGGCAGCCCTTGGCGATCAGCGAGCCGCCGCCCTGAATGCTCCAGATGCCGTACACCGGAGAATGCGATCCACTGTGCGATTCCTCGCCGACCATCCGCAGAATTTGCGCTCGCGTCTTCTCCACAATCTCGCGTTCCTTTTGGATGGAGGGCGCGTAGACGAAGTTTTCGGCATAGCCCAGAATAATTCCAGCGGCGCCTACTGCTTCGCGAAGGTGGCGGGCCTCTTCGACGACACCTTCGAGCATCCGCAATTTGTCGTACCGGTCGGGAGATCCGTAGAATCCAGTGAGCGGTTTTTCCACGATCACGTGCTTGCGTGCCGCCGCTGCTTCCAGAACGTACTGGCTGTGGGAGGAGGGTGGCGTGCAGATATCGAGCACATCGATTTCCGGCAGCATGTCGCCCACCGAGGCGAACGAGCGCAGGCCATGTTTGGCGGCGAACCCTTCGCGGCTTTCGGGCCGGGCAGAGGTCACTGCTACGACTTGCGCGATGCCCTGGGGAAAGTTTTCCAAATGGAAACGAGCGGCGAATCCGGTTCCCGCGATGCCAATTCGGATGGGGTCGATCATCGATAGTTACCATACTATCTTGTCTAATAGTTGGGATCACAGAGGGTGAGGCTTGCAGGCGTTTCGCGCCCGGACCGCGTGCTATCGCGTGGCGGTTCTGTAGCCGATGCGGCGCGCGGTCCGACGCCAGGATCACGTTTTTAAGAACGAACACGCTAAAGCGTATTCCACTACTGAATCTGGACCAACTCCTCCATACTGTGGCGCGGGCCTTGGATGGCTAGCAACTCGCGTTCGTATTCGGCAAGTTGTTCCTCGATTTGTTGCTCTGTAACGCGCCGCTTGATAATGTCTTCGCGGTAGCGTTTCAGGAAGTAGTCGATGGTCTCAACCCGTATACGAATAGAACCGGACGGCTTATTCTCATCCAGATCCTTAAAAGAGAAGTACGGGGTTCCCGACTTCTCGATGATGCCTTCGATGACTCCGTAGATAGGCGCATCATGCCCGCACTTGAAGCTGGACATCTCCAACGCGACCAGGTTCGGATGACGAGCCGTAAATTTCGCGGCCCACACTTTGTGGTTGGTGCTGCAGGAATACGAATTCTTCCAGACATCGCTGATTTCGAGCGGATGGCTAATCGCACCCGCCCGAACCTCTTCACCGAAAAGGCGATCCAAAAGGTCTTCGTCCATCGGCAGCGTATTCTGCGAAAAGATCGGGTAGCCGAGCTTCTGGAACTCTTCCAGGATTTCGTGATTCAGCCCGGGGTCGTGGTGATATGGCCTGCCGAGCATGACGATGCCGATGCGGTCTTCGCGCTCAAGCTGATCCATCACGGCGCGTGCGCGCTGCTGAATGCTCGCTTCGTAATCGTGAAGGCATTGGAACCCGACCTCCACGGCGCGTTCGTTTTCTTCTTCCGAGAGGCCCAGCAGCGGACCGAAGCACTGGAACATCTGCTGGGCGAACAGTTTCCGGTCCTTCATGTTCATCATCGGATCCACATACTGGATTCCGTGGTCGGCGAACACGTTATTTTCCTTCGTGTAGGCTGCTTTCACCGTCTCCGGTGTGGCTGTCACGGTTGGACAGGCGTTTGTTCCCGTCAGCTTCGCCAGTGGTGAAGACAGCACGTCGAACATCGGAAAGAAAATTACGTTGAATTGCTTGCGCGCGCCTTTGATAGCGATCAGGTTGTGTACATGCGCGATCCCGATCTTGGCGGGGAAACACGGGTCGATTGCGCCGCGTGTCGAGCCCAGGCGGTACAGCTCTCCACTGGTGTAATCGGAGTAGACGAGATTCTCCCCAGCTACGCCCAGACTCTGGAAATATCCGTTGAAGACCGGCGCATAGGTATAGATATTCAGCACCCTGGGGATCCCTATCTTGATGTTCTTTCGATTCTGCATCAGCGCAATGCGGTCGCGTGTGGATTTGAGCCAAGCCCGCGACGGGATCGGGTCCGCCACGTTCTTGACAGTACGCATCTTGAAAACTTCGTGCGCCGCAATGTCCACGAAATTCGGATTCGCGTCTTTGACGGTATCCAGGCCGGCCTTGATACCTTTCATGTCGTTGACGTCTTCCACCGTGCCTTTTTCGCAAGTGGCGATAATCAGACGCTGCTCGCCGGCCATCAACGGCACCTTGGATTTGGAAGGAGGCTTTGCCAGATCGCCGATCGGCATGAACTGCGATCCACCTGTGTTGACATCGATGAACGTTCGCAGGCAATCGTTCTTGCAAAAATGGCAGCGGGTATTTTCGTTTCGTGTGGTTCTGTACTTGATATTGCGTACAGCGTCAATGCCGATGAAGCTGGTTCGGTGGCCGTTGCGCCACAACCTCAGGGCTTCGACGCCGGCGCCGATTGCGCCGGACTCGCCACAATGTTCGTGTACGATGATCTCCGGTGTTTGGCCCTGAGCCCGGAAGCTCGACCGGATGAAGTCGACCTCGGACTTGACCACAGCCATATTGTTCTGCGTTCCACCCTGTAAAATGAAACGCGACCCGAGCGCCGCAAGATTGGGAATGGCGGCCACGTATAGGAATACATTCTTCGGCAGAACGGCCGCCAGACCCGCCAATATCTCCTCCGCGCGCCAGCCCTGGCGTTGGAAGTTCACGATGTCCGATTGCATGAACACCGCGCAGCCGTAGCCGAAAACGGGCATCGAGTTCGCCGAGAATGCCAGATCGGCGAACTGCTCGATCTTCAACCCGAAGCCTTCAGCCGTGGATTGTAAAAAGTAGCCGTTCCCCGCTGAGCATTGCGTGTTCAGCTTGAAATCCTTGACGCGGCCATTTTTCAGCACGATCAGCTTGATATCCTGGCCGCCGACGTCCACGATCACGTGCGGATCTTCGTAGAACTTGATCGCCGATTCCGTGTGCGCAACGGTCTCGACCAGCCCGACGTCCGCTTTCAGCACGTCTCTCAGAACGTCTTTCGCATAGCCGGTGGTGCCGACGCCGAGCACTTCCATCTTGGCGCCCTGATCTTCCACCTGTTTGCGCAGGGCCTCGAACTGCTCAATAGTGTCCTGAATCGGATTGCCGTTGGAGAGTTGGTAGGACTTGCACAAAATGTCGCCCGCCTCCGACAGCAGTACAGCTTTTGTGGAAGTGGAACCTCCGTCAATGCCGACGAAGCCCCCGACCGTTGTGCCCTTCTGGAAGGCGGCCGGCGTGAACTTCTTGCGGCGGTACTTCACTTTGAAGGATTCAAGCTCATCCTGTGAAGTCACTAGCCCCGAGCCGCCAGCACTGGCTTTTTCCTCCTGCCGCCCGAAGTCGATGTAATGCGCCAGCTTCGCGACCCCCAGATAGCGGCCGACATCGTCGTCTTCATCCTTGCCAAACTCGACCGCGCCCAGCGCAGCGAAATATTGGGCATTTCCGGGGACCTTGATGAGGTCCTCGGGCTTGGAGCCCTCGGGAATCTCGACCTTGCGCTCTTTCCACATCCTGGGAATATTGGCCTGCCACGCTTCCCGCATGCCTCGGATAAACGAATTCGGGCCGCCCAGCAACAGCACATGCGGACGGAGCGTATGGCCGCGCGTCAGCACGGAGAGGTTCTGCAGGACAATCGCTTCAAACAAGGACGCCATCAATTCATCAGGCGGCGTGCCCTCCTTCTGCAGGCCGTTGATATCGGTCTC
>Ga0210405_10004642_pt1 | contig 12831 bp, 11 predicted proteins | sample IncBWH11MmetaG_FD_155492 | JGI IMG/M metagenome (GOLD analysis project Ga0210405, IMG submission 155492) | Forest soil microbial communities from Barre Woods Harvard Forest LTER site, Petersham, Massachusetts, United States - Inc-BW-H-11-M | ecosystem: Environmental > Terrestrial > Soil >... | reverse complement strand
ATGCATCGATCTGCGAAATGATGTTCGATGAACCCTGTTACCCATGTCTCCGAACGGTGTTACCCATGTCCCCGGGCCGTACAGATGACCCGGCGTAGTCGTTCGGCAGTAACGGTGGACGAAATGGTTTCGTCCATTTCCACGAGAATGAACCGTCGTTCGACGCCATCTTCCTTGTTGAGGTCAAGTACAGCATGGCCCGTCGTTCCGGAACCGGCGAAACTGTCGAGTACCAAGTCGCCGTCCTGAGTCGCAATCTGAGCGACGATCTCAGCGATGTACCGATGGGGTTTGGGAAAATCGAACACCTTCGCGCCAAATATATCGTTCAATACGCGCGTGCCTTCTGAATTATTGGGCGCATTCAGAAGTGTCGAGTATCCGGTAGTTGAAGATGAAACTTCCTGCAAAAATCTCTTAATTCGTGGACGCCCGGTCCTTGAACTAGGCCAAAGAATTCTTCCCTCTGAACAAGTCTAGCCATTGTATCTGGCGCGACGGCCCATCCGCGTCTTGGATGAGGATCATAGGTATGCCCGGTGTTGGGGTTCGTAACGACATAGTGCAAATTGGGTCGGGCTGTCGGATCGGCCAAGCCAGTTAAGTTATCGCTCATCCACGGACCTCGCGGATCAGCATCGGGGTTTGAATATTTTGTCTCGTCCCTTTTTGCTCCTGTGAAGCGTGCTTCCTGTGTTTTTCCGTAGCACACGAGATACTCGTGATCTTCGGAAATGCCTGAAATGTTCCTGCTATCAGGCGTCGCGCGTCTCTTCCAAATCATGTTCGCGAGGCGATTGCGGCGCCCAAAAATTTCGTCCATTGCTTTCAGTAGGTGGTCGATTTCATGGTCATCAATCGAGACCGTAATCACCCCATCCTCTCGAAGGAATTCCCTCAGTAGCCGAAGGCGCGGATACATCATGCAAAGCCATTTGTCGTGATGTGACAGGTCTTCCGCCTCTTTCCCGACTACCTGTCCAAGCCAAGTGCGCATTTCGGGGGAGTTCACACTGTCATTGTAAATCCAGCCTTCGTTTCCGGTGTTATAAGGCGGATCAATGTAGATGCATTTTACGCGGCCTGCGTAATAGGGCAGGAGTGCGCGCAATGCTTCTAGATTGTCTCCTTGCACCAGCAGGTTTTGCGCCTCGGGTCACCCGCTGAAAGCGCGCTATCGCAATGCAGAAGACGGTAAGGCACTTCCCGGTGATGGTTCACCACCGCCTGCTTGCCAATCCAATCGAGCGTCGGCATGTAGCCCCCCTCAAAGCAACCACCTAACTTCTGGATGAAACAACAGCTGGGCGCAACAGCTTAGGTGATGTGCGAAGAACTTTCACATCGATGATAGGCCCTCACCGATCTTTCGACCCGACGGCGAACAAGGTAATCGGCGCATGTCCACTGATTTGATGCGGTCGGTAAACCTGGATCGTCCCTTATATATCTCGCTAGTTCGACCCTACCGCTTCTTCCACCCGCCGCGATGTCCCGGTGCGCCGCCGGTGGAGCGGGGGGCGGGGCCGAATTCGGGGCCGGATTGGCGCGAGTCGGTTGGCTGGAAGATTTTGCTTTCGGTGCCTGCGCCGGTGTCGTCGGGTGAGGGTTTTCGTGACGATGCGCGGCCGGGGCGATAGGGCAGGGATTCCGGGCCGTGCATTTCGTCGAGATGGGGTTTGTGGACGCGGGAGCTTGAAGCGCCGTCTTTGCTGAGAGATTTCACCCCGCCCCGCGCGCCGGAGGCGCGCGACCCTCCCCCTCCAGGGGAGGGTGAAGAAGAACCGCCGCGCTTCTTCAATGATCCCGCCGGAAGGTTCGCGGCTTCGCCGTATTTCTTCATGCCGGCATAGGCGCCGGCTTTGCCTTGCACGGTGCGCTGCTTGGCGGTGGGGTCGTCGACCACGGCCAACTCGGTGGCGCGGAGGCGTTTTACCTCGTCGCGCAGGCGGGCGGCTTCTTCGAAATTCAAATCCGCGGCGGCTTCGCGCATCCGGGTTTCCAAATCGTCCAGCACCGCCTCGAAATTGTGCCCGATCGAGATGACGTCGTCGGCCATGCCGCCGTCGCCGATTTCCACCAGCACATGGTCGCGCTCGTAGACCGAGTTCATGATATCGCCGATGGATTTCTTGATGCTCTCCGGCGTGATGCCGTTGGCGGTGTTGTATTCGACCTGCTTCTCGCGGCGGCGGTCGGTTTCGGCAATGGCGCGTTCCATCGAGCCCGTGATCTGGTCGGCATAGAGGATCACCTTGCCGTCGACATTGCGCGCGGCGCGGCCGATGGTCTGGATCAGCGAGGTCTCGCTGCGCAGAAAACCTTCCTTGTCGGCGTCGAGGATCGCCACCAGAGCGCATTCGGGAATGTCGAGGCCTTCGCGCAACAGGTTGATGCCGACCAGCGCGTCGAATGCGCCGAGGCGCAAATCCCTGATGATCTCAATGCGCTCGATGGTGTCGATGTCGCTGTGCATGTAGCGCACGCGAATGCCCTGCTCGTGCAGATATTCGGTGAGGTCTTCCGCCATGCGCTTTGTCAAAACGGTGATCAGCGAGCGATAGCCGGCCTGCGCTGTGGCGCGGACTTCGCCGACGAGATCGTCGACCTGGGTGCGTGCGGGGCGAATGTCTACGGGAGGATCGATCAACCCGGTGGGGCGGATCACCTGCTCGACGAACACGCCGCCGCTCTCGTTCAATTCCCAGCCCGATGGCGTCGCCGACACCGCGACCGATTGCGGGCGCATCATGTCCCACTCTTCGAATCGCAGCGGGCGGTTGTCCATGCAGGAAGGCAGGCGGAAGCCGTATTCGGCCAAGGTCGCCTTGCGCCGGAAATCGCCGCGGAACATGCCGCCGATCTGCGGCACGGTGACGTGGCTTTCGTCGGCGAACACCAGCGCATTATCGGGCACGTATTCGAACAGCGTCGGCGGCGGCTCGCCGGGGCGGCGGCCGGTCAGATAGCGCGAATAGTTTTCGATGCCGGCGCAGCTTCCGGTGGCTTCCATCATTTCCAGGTCGAAGGTGGTGCGCTGCTCCAGCCGCTGTGCTTCCAGCAGCCGGCCCTGATTGTTGAGCTGATCCAGCCGCATCTTCAACTCGCTCTTGATCGACTTGATCGCCTGCACCAGCGTCGGCCGCGGCGTCACATAGTGCGAGTTGGCGTAGATCTTGATGAATTCGAGCTCGTCCTGCTTGTGGCCGGTGAGCGGGTCGAACTCCTCGATATTTTCCACGGTGTCGCCGAACAGATTCACCCGCCAGGCGCGGTCTTCATAGTGCGCCGGGAAGATGTCGATGACGTCGCCGCGGACCCGAAAGGTGCCGCGGGTAAAATCGGCCTGGGTGCGCTTGTATTGCAACGCCACCAGATCGGCGATCAACTGCCGCTGGTCGATGCGCTCGCCTTTCTTCAGCGCAAAGGTCATCGCGGTGTAGGTCTCGACCGAGCCGATACCGTAGATGCACGACACGGACGCCACGATGATGACGTCGTCGCGCTCCAGCAGCGCCCGCGTCGCCGAATGGCGCATGCGGTCGATCTGCTCGTTGATGGAGGAATCCTTTTCGATATAGGTGTCGGTCCGCGGCACATAGGCCTCGGGCTGGTAGTAGTCGTAATAACTGACAAAATACTCCACGGCGTTGTCGGGGAAAAAACTCTTGAACTCGCCATAGAGCTGCGCGGCAAGAGTCTTGTTGGGCGCGAGGATGAGGGCGGGGCGTTGCGTCGCCTCGATCACCTTGGCCATGGTGTAGGTCTTGCCCGAGCCGGTGACGCCGAGCAGCACCTGGGTGCGGTCGTTGCGCTTGATGCCCTCGACCAGTTCGGCGATCGCGGTCGGCTGGTCGCCCTTGGGCTCGTAGTCCGACTTGATGACAAAGCGCACGCCGCCTTCGGATTTTTCCGGGCGCGGCGGCCGGTGCGGGGTCCAGATTTTGAGTTGCCCGTCTTCGCCCTTGAATTCAGGGCGGCCGTCGCGGATCAGCGCCTCCAGCGCATCCGCGGTGGCGGCGACGCCGAGCGCCTCCATCCTGTTGCGGGCAGGGCGCGCCAGCGCGGCGGCGTCTTCCTCCTCGGTGGTGAAGCCGAGTTGTTTTGCCAGCTCCGGATCGAGCGTCGGGATGGTGGCCGAGGTGCCGTAATTGGCCGGCGCGAATTCGCGCTGGGGGGATTCGGAGAGGCCACGGTTTGTTTTCTCGTAGTCGGGACTCGTGGAGGGACCCCCATCCGCCTTCGCCCTTCGGGCTTCGTCGGACATGCCCTGGCCCTCCCCCGCAAGCGGGAGAGGGGACGCAGGTTGCGAGGTCGCGGAGTAATCTCTTGCCTCATCGCCCGGAGCCGGCCGGCTGGAGCCCTCTCCCGCTTGCGGGGGAGGGTTGGGTGGGGGCGATGCACGGGAGGTGCTAGCATCCCGCTTCGCCACCTCACCACCCGCACCCCTCGTCGAGGCGCGCGCGCGGTGGGCGGCGGCTTCGCCGCCGGCGCGGCGGTCCCAGGAATTATCGGGCGGCGGCTGCAAGCCGGTGGAGGAACCGACGCCGCTTTCGCCGCGATTGATTGCGGGATTGAGCAGTTCCGCCAACGCCGGCCCGATCGGCTGCACGTCGGGGCGATGTGCCTTCGATTTCGGGGTCTTGCCGGGCTTTTTGGGATTGTCGGGGTTCTTCGCCATCTGCGGAATATAGGCGCTGATCGGCCGTTTGGCAGCGGGCCGGTTTTTTCATTTTGCAAGTCGCGTTCGTCTCACCGCGGAGCCTGTGAATAACGGGAGTAGTGGTGAAAGCGCCCCGCAACCCTATCGTGAAGTCCGGCCCGCTGTGTCGCAATTCGAGTGGGTTGAAGAACTTTTTTTAGTTTATTTCGGGGGGCTTCATGTTCGGGGGTATTTGGGGACGCGTCGTGGCGATCATCGTCGCCACGGCGCTCATAAGCGGTTGCGCGGAATTCAACCAGCGTGGCGGAGTGGTTGCGGAAGTCGGGGACTTCGTTCTTTTCACCGCCCATACCAAGAGCCATCGCTTGTTTCGAGCCTATCTGCTCACGGGAGTCCTGCTCGCAGCCGCGCGACAGGGCGGACACAACGACGCCGACAAGGCCGCCATTCAGGGAAATCTGCAAAGCGCGCTGGACGTAGCCGCTGAGGCCTATGCGTGTCTTTATCCCAATCCAACTGCCAAGATGCCCATTGTGGGTCTCAGCGCCGTGACCACGAAAGAAAACGCCATGGCAGCTATGGGAACTCCGCAAGCCATAACCTACACCCAACCCGACATTTGCCAGTTTTTCGATGAAAAGATGGCGCGGCTCGATTACGCGCTGTTTCGGCTTGCGCTTTCCTCGATCTTCAACGCGCAAAGCAACGTCTATCTGGGTGAGATCCGCGACAAGCTCATCGGGAAAATTCCGGTGCTGTCGTCGACCGCCAAGGCGGCGATCTACGCGAACAAGGCCGTCAACGAGACGACGACGATCGTCGACGACCTTCTCAACCTCAGTTTTTCAAGCGCGGGTCCCGTCGTCACGTTGTTGCCGCTCTATCGCGACTCGCTCGAACTGAACATGTGGTTGATCATCGACAACCTGACGCACCTCTGCGGCACCAACGACGTCGTCGTCGCCGCGGACCCAAGTTACGACATCACGTCGCAAGTGGCGACATGCAAGACGTTGGGTTACGCACTGTACATCATCAACAAGGGCAACGGCGACTTGCGCACCTGGCGCAATTTCGTCCGCAACATGAATTATGCCGATTATAACTTCGAGGCCTATTCGCCCCATTTCTTTCTGGTGACGCGGCTGATGGCGCAGAGCTGCATCGCCCTGTTCAACGATACAACCCCGTTCAACAAGTGCAAGACCATGCTCACCGGCGCTCTCTCCCATGACGTCGCTTTTCAGCAGAATTCTATTCCAGGCGGGGGCGACCGGACCTACACCGCCAGCAGGCGATCGCCGTCGCAATTCGCGCGCCAGCCTGTTCCCGGGTCGCCCGCGGATGCGGCGGCGGCGCCGAAAATATCCGCCGCGCCGCCGGCGCGCGAGCCTGACACAGCAAGCTCCATCGGGCAGGCGAGAACGCCGATCGCTGCCGCTCCGATTAATCAGTAGATCATGATCCGATTACGTTGAATCGGATCATGATCTCATCTCTTTGTTTGAGCATGATCTCCGCGCAAACGCTCCGCGTTTGTCGCGAGGGAAATCCGGTACCCACTGTTCCGGATCATGCTCTAGCCGCGCAGATCCGGAACAAGGGCAGCGGCGCTGATCGCCGCTGCCCGGTCTTGTGGGCCGAAGTGCTTTCAATAAAGATCGGATCGTGATCTCGTGCCGGCCCCGCCGATCCACGGACGGGGAACCCGTGGTGCGCGGCCGACGTTGGCTTCGACAAATTGCGCTGCGACCTCTAAGGAATCCGGATGGCTGCCCAAATCAATCCACTGGCCGGCAAGCCGGCCCCGGCTTCGATGCTGGCGAATATCCCGCGGCTGGTGACGGCTTATTTTGCCGAGCAGCCCGACCCGAAGGTGGCGGCGCAACGGGTTTCGTTCGGCACGTCGGGACATCGCGGCTCCGCGTTCAACAAGGCCTTCAACGAGGCGCATATCCTGGCGATCAGCCAGGCGCTTTGCGATCATCGCAGCAACGCCGGTCTTTCCGGGCCGCTGTATGTCGGCATCGATACCCATGCGCTCGCCGAGCCGGCGCTGGCGAGCGCGCTGGAAGTGTTCGCGGCGAACGGCGTCGAGGTGATGATCGATGCGGATGACGGCTACACGCCGACACCGGCGATCTCGCATGCGATCCTCACCTACAATAAAGGCCGCACCGGGGGCCTCGCCGATGGCGTCGTGATGACGCCGTCGCACAATCCGCCCGAAGACGGCGGCTTCAAATATAACCCGCCGAACGGCGGTCCCGCGGATACCGACATCACGGCTGGAATCGAGCGCGCCGCCAACCGCTATCTCGAAGAGGGCCTGGCGGGCGTCAAGCGCATCCCCCATGAGCGCGCGCGCAGGGCGTCCTGCGTTCATCGCCATGACTACATCACGCCCTATGTCGCCGACCTCGCCAATGTGCTCGACATGGAGGCGATCCGCTCGGCCGGCGTGAAGATCGGCATCGATCCCTTAGGGGGAGCGGCGGTGCGCTACTGGCAGCCGATCATCGAGCGCTATGGGCTCGCCGCGACCATCGTCAGCGACGCCGTCGATCCGACGTTTCGCTTCATGACGGTGGACTGGGACGGAAAAATCCGGATGGACTGTTCGTCGCCCTACGCGATGGCGCGGCTGATCGGGATGCGCGACAGTTTCGACGTCGCCTTTGCCAATGACACCGACGCCGACCGCCACGGCATCGTGACGCGCTCGAACGGCCTGATGAATCCGAACCATTATCTCGCCGCCGCGATCGCGTACCTGTTCGCGCATCGCCCGCACTGGCGCAGGGACAGCGCGGTGGGCAAGACCATCGTCTCAAGCGCGATCATCGACCGCGTGGCGAAAAAGCTTGGGCGCGGACTGGTCGAAACGCCAGTGGGCTTCAAATGGTTCGTCGATGGACTGATCGGCGGCTCGTTCGGTCTCGCCGGCGAGGAAAGCGCCGGCGCCTCGTTCCTGCGGCGGGACGGATCGGTGTGGACCACCGACAAGGATGGCCTCATTCTGGGACTCCTGGCCGCCGAGATGACGGCGCGGACCAGGCGCGATCCGAGCCAGTTGTTCGATTCCCTGACGGACGAGCTCGGCGTGCCCTTCTACGAGCGGATCGACGCTCCGGCGACGCCGCAGCAGAAGAATCTCCTGAAGGCGCTATCGCCCGAGAAGCTGGCCATGACGGAATTGGCCGGCGAGCCGGTGCGCGCGACGCTCACCGCGGCGCCCGGCAACGGCCAGCCGTTCGGCGGCATCAAGGTCGTCGCCGACAATGGATGGTTCGCCGCGCGCCCTTCGGGCACCGAAGACGTCTACAAGATCTATGCCGAGAGCTTTCGCAGCGCGGCTCATTTGAAACAGATCCAGCAGGAGGCGCAGGCCGCGATCACGCGAGCGTTCGGGGGTTGAATCTTCACCTCTCCCGCTTGCGGGGGAGGTCGACGCGCGAAGCGCGGCGGGTGGGGGAAGTCTATCCACTCGACCAGCGCGCTTTGTGGAAGCGCCCCCACCCCAGCCCTCCCCCGCAAGCGGGAGAGGGAGCACACTGCCTTCGTCGCTACAAACTAGTTCGCCGGGTGGGCAAAGTCGCGCTCGCGCCAATCCCACCATTGTGGGTCGGGTCTACGCCGCCGGCGAGGGCGAAGGCGACAAACCCTTGACGATGTCGAGATGAATTCCGCCGCACCGCGTGCAGCGCATGGTCCAATATTCCGAGCCTGCTCGCCCGCCGATGACGCGCAGCACTTTCAGTTGGCCTTCGCACTCCGGGCAGCTGGATCGCACCGAAGCGGGCGACTTGGCATCGGAAGGCTTGGCATCAGAAGGCCTGGCATCAGAAGGCCTGGCATCAGAAGGCTTGGCTTCGGAATCACGCATGGGCGGCCTTTCGCCTCGGCTCGACGTAGCCGCTGCGCTGGTTGAGATAATCGATCCGGGTCTTGGCATCGGCGACCGCCGCATCGGCGTCGGACCAGGCGAAACCGACCTCCAGCTCCGGAAACGAAACACCGTCGATTATCACAGGCATGAGATCCGCCCGTTTGATCCGGGCATGCCAGAGGCCCTTTCCGGCCTCGAAAGTCTCGATTTTGAAGTCGTTGTAATTCATGTCGAGTCCCCGGCGATCTTGGATGCCAAAGCAAAACATGACTCCGGTCGAACGTCTGTGAACTGGTTCACATCTTTGGCACAGTTTTGTTTGCGAAGCCGGCCCTGACCGGGCACAAGGCACCGGCAGGAGAATCAAATGACGCCGCTGATGATCGCCGCCCTGGGCCTGTTGATGGTCGCGACATCGTTTTTGTCCGGCCTGTTCGGCATGGCCGGCGGGCTGATCCTGATCGGCGTGCTGTTGACGCTGATGCCGCTGCCGACCGCGATGGTGCTGCATGCGATCACGCAGATGGCCTCGAATGGCTGGCGCGCCTTCCTGTGGCGGAGCCATATCCGGTGGCGGCCGGTTTCGGTCTACCTGATCGGATGCGCGCTGGCGCTGGGGGCGTGGTCGATCACCCGCTACGTGCCGGACAAGCCGATCGCGCTATTGCTGCTCGGCGTGACGCCGTTCATGGCCCGGGTGTTGCCGTCGGGCCTGAAACCCGACCCCGAAAGCGTCGGGCAGGGCAGTTTCTACGGCTTCATCTGCATGGGGTTGATGCTGATGACCGGCGTCTCCGGGCCCCTGCTCGACACCTTCTTTCTCGGCGGCAATTTCGGTCGCCGCGAGGTCGTCGCCACCAAGGCGACCTGCCAGGTCGCCAGTCATTTCACAAAGCTGATCTATTTCGGCGGCATCATCGATTCCGCCGCAACGCTCGATCCCGTGCTTGCCGCGGTTGCGGTCGCGGCGTCGATGCTGGGTACGACGCTGGCGCGGCGCATCCTCGAGGCCATGACCGACCTGCAATTCCGCACCTGGGCCAACCGGCTGATCACGACCGTTGCCGGGTACTACATCATTTACGGAAGCTGGCTGTTGCTGGCGCGCACCTCCGTCGCTTCTGATTGAGGGCAACACAGCCGCAACGGCTGAGCGCGCGGCACGAAACCGTGAAGATGCTGGCGCGGAGCGATCATCACTTTCTTTGCAGCCGGTCGTAACACCATTGACTCGGCTCCGTACTATCCACACATTCATGCAACAGCATCCAATCGCGATGCGCCCGAAATTCGTCACCACAGGAACTCCCATGATCGACCTTCATTACTGGACCACGCCGAACGGCCACAAGATCACGATGTTTCTCGAAGAGACCGGGCTGAAGTATAAAATTTTCCCGGTGAACATCGGCAAGGGAGATCAGTTCAAGCCGGAGTTCCTGGCGATCGCGCCGAACAACCGAATTCCGGCGCTGGTCGACCATGAGCCCAAAGGCGGCGGCAAGCCGATCTCGATCTTCGAATCCGGCGCCATGCTGCTCTATCTCGCCGAGAAGACCGGCCAGTTCCTGCCCGCCGATCTCTACGGCCGCTACGATGCCATTCAATGGACGTTCTGGCAGATGGGTGGCCTTGGGCCGATGGCGGGGCAGAACCATCACTTCTCGAACTACGCCCAGGAAAAAATCAAATACGCCATCGATCGCTACGTCAACGAGACCAACCGTCTCTATGGCGTGCTTAACAAGCGGCTCTCGGACCGCGAATTCATCGCGGGCCAATATTCGATCGCCGACATGGCGAGCTATCCGTGGATCGTGCCGTACAAGAACCAGAGCCAGAACATCGACGATTTTCCGCATCTCAAGCGCTGGCTCGAGACCATCCGCGAGCGGCCGGCCACGGAGCGGGCCTACGCCAAGGCCAAGGAGGTCAATCCGAATTACGGACAGCCCGCGATCCGCACCGAGGAAGAACGCAAGCTGTTGTTCGGGCAGACCGCGGCGGTGGTGAAATAACTTTTTAATAGCCAAAACGCGATGGCGCGCCGCTGGCGCCATCGTGCGCCCGGCGATGACAAGCCGCAGCGGATGATCCAGAATAGGCACGCAGCGACGGCCGACACGAACCTACCGGCTAACGACGAGGCGTGGCTGTTCAACGCGCGCCCTTGCGATCATTTGCGGCCACCGGCTGCAGCGACAGGAGACAAATTTGGATTACCGAAAATCCGTTCCTGGATTCGTTCTTGGGATCGGCCTGTCGATGGGGCTGCTTCTGACATGCGCCTCGCTCGCGGTTGCCCAGTCCGCTCCCCGGCCGGACCCCATGCTCAGCAACGGGCCGCCGGTCTGGGACGAAAATCACGATGGCATCTACACCTGCGACGAATGGAAAAGCTTTATGGACCGGCTATTCAAGTCGGCCGATCGCAACCGCGACGGAAGCCTCAGTCCGGCCGAATTCGAAACTGTCAGGAAAGCCGACCCGACATTGGCAGAGGCGGAATTCGGTTATTTTGACGAGAACCAGGACGGCAAGATCACGCGCAAGGAGTTCGTCGAAAAGCCGAGCGCGTTCATTCTGCGGTTCGACAGGAATGGCGACTGCCGTGTCACGCCCGATGAAATAAGAGCTGCAAACGCCCCGAAAACCCCGCAAGGGGGTCCGCAAGAACGGCCGCGCGACCGCTTTCATTAAGGTCGCGGCCGCGATCGGTGGGTGAACTGTCGCCATAGAGCAAGGCCGTTCGCGGCAACGGGCAGCGGCGTCGGTATCTCAGCCCGCGCAGCCTTTTCCGGTAACGCGCTCGTCCTTGACCACGGCTGCGACCATCTTGCCTGCGACGCCGTCAAAATCCGCTGGTTTCAAATAACCCTTGACGTAGGCTTCCTGCGTGAGGCGGTCGATCCGCTGGTCATCGGTGGTAGCCCACTGCTTTGCGATATAATCAGCGCCAGCTTTTCCGAAATTCTCGGGGTAGCGCTCGGTCTGATTTTGACGATGATAGTAATATTCGTTGAGTCCACTGATGAACTTTTTGCGCTCATCGCCGGCGCAGCGGCTTCCCCAAGGCCGGTCCAGCGCCCTGAAAGCACCTTGTCGCTGACTGCCCCTTGCTTCTACCAGCGAGTCCTCGTTGGAGCCGAAAGCCTTGCCTCGGTTAACCTCGGGTATTTGTGGAGGCGGGGCCGCCGGCGCGAACGTCCAGGCAGCAATCTGCCAGACGACGAGCGCCCACAGCAGGAACCACGCCCGGTTCATCGCGCGGTTCCGGCGGCGCGCATCCGCGGCAGACATATCGGCGACTCGTCAGACCAGAGGCCGGGCCCGGCGAATTGCAGGACGTCGAATTGCATATTGGCGGGAAAGTCGGCCTTGACGATGCCGCGCTGCTCGAAGGCTTCGTGCAAAGCGGCCTTGACGCGAATGTCGAGCGGCGTCGAAAACGTGGCCGCTACTTCTTTCAGTTTCTCGTCCCCGCAGAACATCAGCATATTTTGCGGCCTCGGGCAGTTCATTTTTTTCTGCCATGCCCGGGTGTAGGCGGTCACCGCCGCGATGAGATTCAATTTCGTCAGCTCGCCGCACGGTGACAGGGTATAGGCATTGGCGGCCTGCAGCGCCTCAAGCCTTATCTTGTCGAGCTCGGGATCCTTGTCGCTCTGCGAGGTGTGCTCGGCCTCCCACATCTTGCGTTCATAGTCCTTGGCGCTCTGGTCGCCGAACGTCGAGGTGACCGTCGGCTGTAACTGGCTGACGATTTCAGGACCGGAGAAGCGCATCGGAAAGCCGCGCGACGCCCATGTCACGCCGACAAAGGCGGTAACAAAGGCCATGCATGTGAAGACAACGAATCGGATCATCAGAAAACTCGCGAACAGTGGCGCGTCGCAAGCTAGATGCTGAGGGTTAACGGAGAGATCGGCCTCGAGCTCTCGACGCAGGCAGGGTAATCGAACCGTAAATCCTTTCTCGCGATTTTTCCGGAGCGTCGGATGGGCCTGCGCGTTCCGCAGAGACCATCATTGACTTCCAGGCATTTGGGTGTCCTGCGCCGCCTTGCGCAGACAATCGCGGCACAGGCAATCCTCGCCATCGAGCGGCATCGGCAAGCGCGCGGTTTCTTCGGCACACCAGCAGGGACCTGCCAGGCTGCAGGTGAATTCCGTTCCGCACCGGGAACAGGCGAGGCGGCGCGAGGGCTGAATTTCTAAACGATTTGTCATGAATCGAACCGAAACCTGACCGTGTTTTTCATGTCTGGTTCATGCCCTGC